>Ga0163144_10000704_pt1 | contig 78799 bp, 65 predicted proteins | sample OliLak19BULKMAT1_FD_123175 | JGI IMG/M metagenome (GOLD analysis project Ga0163144, IMG submission 123175) | Freshwater microbial mat bacterial communities from Lake Vanda, McMurdo Dry Valleys, Antarctica - Oligotrophic Lake LV.19.BULKMAT1 | ecosystem: Environmental > Aquatic > Freshwater >... | reverse complement strand
TGGAGGCCGGCAGCGGCGATGTGATCGAGATCCATGGCCGCTTGCGCGAACTGCTGTGCACGCAGTGCGACAGGCGCAGCGCACAGCGCAATTTCGACGCGCTGGACCTGCCGCCGCGCTGTGGTGAATGCCGCGGTATTCTGCGTCCCGATGTGGTGCTGTTCGGTGAAATGCTGTCCTTGCACGCAGTGGCGCGCTACGAACAGGCGCTGCGTCAGGGCTTCGATCTCGTGTTTGCCGTAGGCACCACCGCGGGCTTTCCGTATATCTGCGAACCTGTCGTGGCGAGCACGCGGTCCGGGGTTCCCACGATCGAGATCAATCCTGACTTGACGCCGCTGTCATCCAGCGTTGCGTTCCGCTTTGCATGTGGCGCAGGCGCCGCATTACGCGCAATCACCGGGCAGGATCCGTGAAGTGTCACGCCAGTTGACGATGCTGACAGCGGCGCGAACCGTGCTCGAGCGCAAAAAAGGGCAAAAAGGCCGAAAAAAACGCCCGTCAGTGCTTACAAAAACCGATTCTCCCTCTATATTAACGCCCGCACTGTAGCCACAATTGAATTTCGGGCATTTTCCAGCGGGAAAACGCCACTGAAGATCAACGAAGCGATGGAGCGCAGTGGCACCTGAGGCTGGGATTACGCTGGTTAACCAGACGCACCCGCAATGATAGCGGCAACGTCTCAACCTGATTCCAAACAGCTGTCCGGGCGCTGCGCGGGTTGTCAATTTTTTCTGGGAGGACTTATGAGCCGAGCTAAACCAGCGATCAAGGAACGCGAAACGAAGAGCCAGATTCTCGCCGCCGTGGCGGAAACGACTGGCCTGACCAAGAAGCAGGTGCAGGCCGTGTTGTCGGCCACCAAGGAACACGCAGTTCGCCATTTGAATGCCCGCGGTTCGGGCGAAATCAGCGTGCCGGAATTTGGCGTGAAGCTGCGTCGCGTGAAGAAGGCTGCGCGCAAGGCCGGTATGGCCCGCAACCCCTTCACCGGTGAGATGGTCAAAGTCGAAGCCCGTCCGGCGAGCGCCTCGGTGCGTGCGAGCGCGCTGAAGGCGCTGAAAGACGCCGTCGCCGGTTAAGATCCGCTCGACGTCTGATTCAGCGGGGCGCGTGCGCAAGCACGCGCCCCGTTTTATGTTGGGGTGACATGGCGTAGCGCGCCGCGCCAGTGGTCTGCGAAGGTGCAGATCCGGGCTGGTTCGGAAACGGCCTGCAGTCGTCAGTGCCCGTCGGCTGTCTGCACGTTCTCTGGCTTGAACGGGCCCGGCATCATCATGGCGCGGTAACTTATCGACCGTGTCGAACCACGGCAGTCGGCTCATGCGCCAGATATGGTAGTCGGGCGCGATCAAGCCAGGCTCGTCGGGGCTGGCAAGCGTGATGTCGATGAGGGTAGGGGCCTGCTGTCGCCGGAAAGCGATCTGAGTTCCGCACCGGGCACAGGATTCCCGTTGACAGTGGGCCGAAGAGCAATAGGTGCGAGCCTCGCCGTGCGTATAGCGCAAGGCGTCGAAGGGCAGGGTGAACCAAGCTACGACCGGCGCTCCGCTCGCACGCTGGCACTGTCTGCAGTGGCAGTATCCGGCATCGACCACCGCGCCCTGGACGGTATAGCGCAGCGTGCCGCACAAACAGCCGCCGCCTGTCTCGATGTGACGTGCGACAGGACTGCTCAAGGCGCAGGTGCGGCGTCTGGCCTACATCTCGATGTGTTCGACGCCATCGGCACCATCGAGCCTGTCGAGCAGCATCCGGTAGCGGGGATCACGCACATCCATCGAGATGGTATCCGACAGGTCCGTTTCCGGCGTTTCCTTACCGTCGACGGGCGCTTCGATCAGCGCGAGATGGATGGTTCGCATCTCGGCAAGAAAGGCTTCGCGCGTCGCGATTGGGGTGTTGGCGACGGTGGTAGCGAATTTGATGTCGGCCACCAGTTTCGGCAGCGACTGCATCAGGCGTGAGCGCTGGGCAGGTGAGTTGACCGGCTGCACGCTGACGATCAGCCGCAGCGTGGCATCTACTGCGGATTGCCACTCGGCTGACTCTGCGCCGTGACGGTGACGGGTCAGCGCAAGATAGCGCCGCCATTCCTGAAGCAGAAACTCCAAAAGAAACTTCGGTGGCAGGGGGCCGTCACCATCGGCAATGGCCTTGCGGATCGCGAAACCCGCGGCCTGCACGTCGGCCAGCTGGATCGGGGTCGGTTCGCTGCTCACGGGCACCGGGCTGTTTCGCTTGCGATCGGTTTAATCATGTCGCCATTATAGCCACAGCCGTTCGCGGCGGGTGGAATCGCCGGCCTTTTGCGCCATGGTCGGCGTTCATAGCCAGGCAGCACAGCGCCCAATCTGCAGCTCGAGCCGCAGGTGGGCCGCACACCAGCGCAGGTGCAGGCAGGCGCCCTGCATGATCTTTTCGAGCCCCGCTTCGGATTGCGACACGGTTTGATGGGGCGCGCCGTCGATGTCGAGTGGCGTGTCGGCGCGCAGGCTGAGACTGCCCTGCAGTTCAGCGTCCTCACAGCTCAGTGCCCGACAGGCAGCCAGTGCCAGCGGTTGGCCGAAGCCGCCGGGAAAGCTGCCGTCCTCAAGCCGATAGCGTCCGCCATAGCCGTCACAGCTGGGCAGCGCGAGATTCAGTTCCGTTTCGAGCATGCTCCCGGGCGGCGCGTCGAGTTGGTAGGTGACCTCCAGCGAGTCGCTGCTCACGCGGTAGGTTTTACGCACGGTCGCGCCGGTGATGCGTGCCTCGAGCACGGCCCCGGTGGGCGAACTGTCCATCAGTTGATAATCAAGCAGCGCGCGGCGCGTGCCGTCGCTCAGGAGGAGGCTGTCGGCCAGCAGCACTCGCCCGTAGGAATCTGGCTCGAGATCCGCTGCCGTGATCTGATGTTTGCAGGACACCCGATCGTGCGCCGATGCAATCCCGCCGTGTGCAGGTTCGTCAGGCGCGTCAGGTTCGGCGCCCGGCACGCGGTGATAGTGTTCCGCGTGCCGGCGCAGCACATCGCCAAAGTTGTGCAGCAGCGTGTAGCTCGACAGTTCCTGCAGGGCGCCGCGGCCGTCATCGCGCAGCACCGCCTGCAGTTCACGGCTGGCGAACACGTGCTCGCGCACGCCGTCGTGGTCGAGGTCCACCGGCAGCGCCGGGCGTTGCCAGGCCCGGGCATCGAGTGCAGCCTCGAGTTCGAGCAGATTGCGCCACACGGCCCGCCGCAGATGCGGCAGATAGAGACCGCCGAACAGCCCATGCCAGTACGCGTCGTTGGCCTGCGCGCGGTACAGCATTTCGCGCAGCGCGTCGTCATCACGCGCCCCCGGCAGCGCCTCGAGCCGCGCCGACAGCGCGAGCATGCGTTTGTGCAGCCAGTTCGCCTCCGGATAGCGCGACAGAAAATTGCGCCAAATCCCGCCACGGATGAACGGCCGCTGGCGCGGCCAGTCCGGCGAGCGCTTCGCGGCGTCGAGCAGTTCGGCATAGTCGCGGGCGGCCGGGGCCGGCAGCGTCCACTCGTTCATCTCGCGGTAGGAGGCGGTGGGCAGATAGACGATGCCGCGCGTCACCTCGCGGGCGTGAAAGTCGGCATAAGTCGAGGTGTTGATGCGGGGCGACGCCAGTACGCCTTCGATGAACTGTTCGAGCCAGCCGCGGGTATAGACCCAGTCGAAGGTGTCGGGCCAGATGCCAAATTTCTCGATGTCGTCGAAATAGATCGCCGCCGACTGGCCAGTGTCGGCCAGGGATTCGAGATAGTGCACCACATCGCTGGCCGGCGAGAACGGCAGGTGATACCGCAAGGGCTCTGAAATCGGGAACAGATCGAGCGTACGACCGTCCTCCTCGGTCGTAAAGTAACCGCCGAGTTCGTGCGCTTCACGGCCGGTGCACAGGAAGTGATAGTCGTCGACCGTCACGTACTCGATGGCGCTGTCGGCCAGCGCCGGCACCACCGAGGACTCCCAGACGCGCTCGGTCAGCCAGGCACCGCGCGGGGCCGCGCCGAAGCGGCTGACAAGTTTGGTCGACAGCGCCCGCAGTTGCCCGACGCGGTCGCGCGCCGGGATCGCCGCGAGCACAGGTTCACAGTCACCGGCCCCGAACAGTTCGACCTGCCCGCGCGCGACCATCTCGCCGAGCAACGCCATGTCGGCCGGGTACCGCGCGCAGAGATCGTCGAGCAGCCAGCCTGAAAAATGCACGGCAAAGCGAAAGTCCGGATAGCGATGCAGCGTGTGCAGAAAGGGCCGGTAGCAACGGACATGCGCGTCGTCGATCACCGCGGGAAAATTGCCGACCGGTTGATGCGCATGCACCCCGAGCAGCAGGGAGATTCGGTTGGTCATCGGGTTCCTCGCTCGGACATCAGACTTCGCGCGCGCGGCGCATCGTGCCGCCGGCTTCGACGCTGCCGCCGCCGCGGCTCAGGGCATAGTCGAGCTGCGTGGGTGGCGTGAGTTTCAAGGCCAGGTAGAGCGCGCGCAGATTGCGGCGGAACAGCGCCTCGAAGTTCGCCACCGCCTCGGCCGGGTTGTAATCGCCGAGCCACCAGAACCAGTCGGAGCTTTCGCAGCTCGTCAGCAGGGTTTCCGCTCGCGCCATCTCTTGTGCGGTCAGCCGGCCACTGGCCAGCACCAGGTCGTAGTTCTGCTTGGCGCTGCAGAGCAGGTCCCAGGCGTGGTTTTTGTCGGGGTCGCCGATCCACGTCGACAGTGTGCCGTAGACCCAGCTGCCGGCGACCAGCGGTGGCAGTTCACTGATGCAAGGGGCGCGTGCCGCCGCGGCCCCGGCGAGCGTCGTGGTGACGATCGACGGGTGCGCGGCAAGGGCGGTATAGAGGTCTTCGAAGAAGTGGTAGCCGTTGTAGGGGTAGTACTCCCAGGCGTTCTCGCCGTCGAGCATCACGCAGACCAGCGGCGGGTCACCGTCGGGCGCGCGCGCCATGATGCCTTCCAGCTCACCGATGAAATGGCGCGTCGCATCCTGACCGTGCCACTTCGCGTATTCGAAGCCGATGAGATCGGACAGCCGGTCGTCGCGGAAGTACATCGTCACCCCGCTGGCGTCGCGCCAGGGGTGGTAGAGGTCGCGTTCACGAATGTAGCGGTCGTGGCCCAGGGTGTTGGCGAGCACCGCCTCGCTGCTCGCGGCCCAGCCTATCCCCGCGGCGGCGAAGCGGGCCAGCACCGGGCCCGAGACGGCACCTTCCGCCGGCCACATGCCGGCCGGTGGCGCGTCGAAGCGGACGGTGTGGCTGGCCGTGGCGCGCGCGAGATGGGCGTCCAGCCGTTGCCGGCCGCCCGGATAAGCCGGCGCCGCAGGCAGCTCGACTGTCGGCCAGGCTTCGCGCGCTGCATCGAACGACAGCAGCAGCGGCGCCAGCGGATGCGCCTGCGGGGTGGCGGACAGCTCGATCTGACCGCGCGCGGCGAGTGCACGGTAGCGTGGCACGAGTTCGCCGAGCATAGCGCCGATGATCTGCAGCAGTGAGAGGCGATCGGACAGGCGATAGCCCTCCCCGCGGCTCATCAGTTCGGTCAGCAGCGGGTTGCGACGGCGTTCCGTTTCCCCGGTCCAGGCCAGGTGGTACCAGGTCACGAGATCGGCGAAATAGGCGCCGGACAGGTAATCGAGCGCGGCATCACCCTGCGCGGTCGCGATCTCCTGCAGTGCGTGCAGGCGCTGGTAGTAAGGAAACGGTGCGACGGTACGGGTGTGATTGGTGCGAAAGCAGGCATGAATCGCGGCCCGCTTCTCGTCCTTGCCCAGGTGCTCCGGCGTCGGATGCGCCAACAGGCGCAACAGTGGATCGCGCAGCTCGCGGCGCGCGATCTGATTGGCGTAGTCCTCGATCTGATCGAGCAGCACCGGCACGAAATTCACGACGGCGTGCACCGCCGGATGACGCTCCAGATGCGCCGCCATGTCGGTGTAGTCCTTCATGGCGTGGAGGTAGGTCCACGGGAGCGCGAATTCGCCGTTCTCCGGCGCACGGTAATCCGGCTGGTGCATGTGCCAGAGAAAGACGAGTTCGAGTCGGTTGGCCATGGTGGTGCGCTTCGCGAGTGTTCCGGAGTTACTCGGGCTGGCGGCCGCTCGCCGTCACGGATGGCCTTACCAGTTATGATAGTAGCAAGATGCCTGCCCACGACGCCCAGCTGAGCCGCCTTGTGAATGCGCGCACTTATGCGCCGTTTGACGTGCTCGGCGTGCACCCGGATGGCGCAGCATGGGTGCTGCGCGTGTGGCAACCTGATGCGTCTGCCGTCACCCTCGACGTCGACGGCGTCGCCCATGTCGCGACACGTGTCCATGTCGCCGGCGTGTTCGAAGCCCGCCTGACGCTGCGTCCGGCCGCGCCGTGGCGCGTGGTGGCCGACGGACATTCGCGCCTCGATGCCTATGCCTTCCCGCCGGCGCCTCCCGCGCAGGATCTGTATCTGTTCGCCGAAGGGCGTCTGTACCAGAGCTATCGGCTGCTTGGCGCGCAACAGGACATCCGTGCCGGCGTGGCCGGGATCTGCTTTCGCGTATGGGCGCCCGGCGCCGAACGCGTCTCGGTGGTCGGCGATTTCAATGCCTGGGACGGCCGCGTGCATCCGATGCAGAATCTCGGCGTGTCCGGGGTGTGGGAGCTGTTCATCCCCGACCTCGGGAACGGCGCGCGCTACAAGTTCGAATTACGCCAGCGCGAAACGGGGGCCGTGTTTCTGCGTGAGGACCCGTACGCGCGCAGCACCGAGTGCCGGCCGGCAACGTCCTCGCGCGTCGTGTCCGCCGCGCCTTATGCGTGGTCTGACGACGCCTGGCTCGCGCAGCGCGCGCACTGGGATTGGCTGCACGCACCGGTCAACATCTACGAGCTGCACGCGGGCTCCTGGATGCGTCACCCCGACGGCCGTTTTTATTCGTATCAGGAACTCGCGGCGCGTCTGGTGCCCTATGTCGCGGCGCTGGGCTTCACCCATGTCGAACTGCTGCCGATCACCGAACATCCGCTCGATGAATCCTGGGGCTATCAGACCACGGGCTTCTTCGCGCCGACCTCGCGCTTCGGCGAACCCGACGACCTGCGCGCGTTCGTCGACGCCTGTCATACGGCCGGCATCGGCTGTCTGCTCGACTGGGTCCCCGGCCATTTCCCGGCGAATGACGGTGCACTGGCGCATTTCGACGGCAGTGCGCTCTACGAGCATGGCGATCCGCGTCGCGGCCGGCATCCTGACTGGGGCACGCATATCTTCAACTATGGCCGCAACGAAGTGCGCAGCTTCCTGCTGTCGAGCGCCTATTACTGGCTCGCTGAGTTCCACTTCGACGGCCTGCGCGTCGATGCGGTGGCTTCCATGCTCTATCTCGATTACTCGCGCAAACCGGGCGAATGGCTGCCAAACGCGCACGGTGGACGCGAGAATCTCGAGGCGATCGCCTTTCTGCGCGACCTGAACGTGATGGTGCACGGAGAGTTTCCCGGCGCGTTGACGATTGCCGAAGAGTCGACCGCCTGGCCGCAGGTGTCGCGGCCCGTCGACGGCGGTGGCCTGGGTTTTTCGCTGAAGTGGAACATGGGGTGGATGAACGACACGCTGCGCTACTTTCAGTTCGACCCGGTGTATCGCAGTCATCATCACAAGCTGCTGACCTTCGGCCAGGTCTATGCGTACAGCGAGAACTTCCTGCTCCCCCTGTCGCACGATGAAGTCGTGCACGGCAAGGGCAGTCTGCCGCGCAAAATGCCCGGCGATGAATGGCAGCAGTACGCCAATCTGCGTCTGCTGTTCATGCTGCAACTGACATTGCCCGGCAAGAAGCTCAATTTCATGGGCAACGAATTTGGTCAGAGCCGCGAATGGCGCTGCAACGCGGAGCTCGACTGGGCGCAGGCTGCGGCCCCCCTGAACGCCAGCCTGAGCCGGCTGCTTTGCGACTTGAATCGCCTGTATCGCGACGTGCCGGCGTTACACCAGTGCGATCACGAACCCGCGGGCTTCCGCTGGATCGACTGCCACGACGCTGCGCGCTCGATCCTCTCCTATGTGCGCTACGCCCGCGACGGCAGGCATGTCGTGGTGGTGCTGAATTTCACGCCGGTGCCGCGTCAGGGCGTGACCATCGGGGTGCCTGCCGCCGGCGAATACCAGGTCCGGCTCAACAGCGACTCGCGTCACTACGGGGGCAGCGATCTCGGCGTTGTGCGGCTGAACGCCAGCGTCCGGCCAGCGCATGATCTGCCGGCCTCGGTACTGCTCGACCTGCCACCGCTCGGTGGCCTGGTGCTCGAACCGGCGAACTGAATCGCGATCTCAGCGCGCCACGCGCCGCATGAGAGTTGCCGACAGCGAGCCCAGCAGATCGCGCCAGAACTCCTTGCGCTTCTCGGTGTAGTTGCCCAGCACGCGGCACGCCGCCATCGTGAGTACGAACAGCATCACGCCGCTCCAGGCCTGATCGGGCCGGATGGGCAGCACGGCCGCGAGGAACTGCAGCACGGGATAATGAAACAGGTAAATCGAGAAGGTGTAACCCGCCCAGTTGCGGATCACCGGCTCGCCGCGCGACAACAGTGGCGCGAGGCGGGTGGCCAGCGCGTGAATGCCGATGAAGTTGCAGGCTACGAGTGTGCCGATGACATACGCGCTCATGAACTCGTCCGACCACATCAGTTCGCTGACGACGAAGCGCTTACCGAGCAGGTCAAAGGTGAACTGCAACAGGATATCGCGCAGACCGGCCAGGCGGAACGCGGCGTACATCGCCAGGGATCCGAGGAACAGCAGCCAGCCCACGGGCTCGCTCAACTGTCGGGTCGTATTGATGTGATACACCCACACACCGAGCAGCCAAATCGGGAACAGCAGCAGGATCTTCGGGCCCACCAGCAGCATCAGGCCACCCACCCACGCAATGCGTTTCCAGCCGGTGAGGAACCAGCCGGCCGCGAACAGCAGGTAGTACCAGAACTCGTATCCGAGCGACCAGTAAGGCCCATTGGTGAACAGGCGTATCGAGTTGAACCACAGTTCGTTGGTGAAGGTCAGCGCATGCAGCACGCGCCCGAGCGGGTCGCTGCCCTGGAACCAGAAGCCGTCATAGACCGCAGGGTTGATAAGCTTGCCGACATGGTCGAGCACCACGGTCAGCACTATGGCCGGGATCGCAACCGAATACAGCCGCGCGCAGCGATTCAGCAGGTAATCCGGAAAGGCCTTGTCGCGTGTGGCGACCGTGTGCGCGATCACGTAACCGGAGAGCACGAAAAACACCATCACGGCGTCGTTGCCGAAGCTCCGCCACTCGATGATCAGGCCGCCGGTGAACCGGCGGTACGCGAGATGCGTCAGCAGCACCACGACCGCGGCGAGAAATCGCACGAGGTCGAGGTAGATGGACGTCGTGCGATTCATCCGGGCAGTCCGGGCTTCGGGCGCTGACGCGCCGCCAGCAGGTGCCGCGCGTGTCCGCGCAGAATCCTGCCGCAGTTGGTGAAGGGCACGAAGTAGGCCGCCAGCAGCGTCGGATGGATCTGCGCGTCTTCGCCGGTCAGGCCGAAATCGAGCTTCTCGGGTGCGCGGGACGGGATGTACAGCGTGCCGAACATCCAGTCCCACAGCGCGAACAGTTCACCGTAGTTCTTGTTGTAGTGCCGCGGATCCTTGCTGTGGTGGATCTGGTGCTGTGCCGGGCTGATGAGCACCCGGCAGAGCCACGGGCCGAATGACCACCAGATGTGAGAGTGACGCAGGTTGGCGCCGAGCACGTGAAACATCGAGAACACGAAGTTCGCGCCGAACAGCTTCACTGAGGAGGGCTCGTTCGTGAACAGATAGGTCACGACGCCCATGAAGGGGCCGACGATTGACAGGTCGAGTGTCCGGGAGATCAGATTGTAGACAGGATGCTTGCGGTAGACGGTGAAGGGCGTCAGGACTTCCGCGCTGTGGTGCACTTTGTGGAATTCCCACAGCAGCGAGTAACGATGGTGCAGGGCGTGCACCACATAGGTCGAAAAATCCGCGACCAGCGCAATCGCGAGTGTGAAACTGACGAGCCGCAGCGGGGTCCAGGGGGCCGGTTCGCGGCTGCCCAGCCAGTCGACGAGACCCTGCTGGACGAACGTCGCGACCAGCGCGATCGAGGCACTGCCGAGCACCAGTTTCGCCAGCCAGCCACTCGGCCCGAGCACGCGATTCGTCAGCAGCAGTTTGTAGTCGAGCAGCGCCGACGGGTGGCTGTACAGGTCCTTCGGAAACAGGAAGGAGAACAGGCCCTGGGCGCCTTCAGGCCTGGCCGCCACCGCGCCTGCGCGGTAGTAGCGTTGCCAGACATACGCGCCAAGCAGCACGGAGGTCAGCAGGTATACCCAGTAGAAACGGTTGCCGCCGTCCAGCGTCCATTGCGGCAGTTCGATGAACAGGTTCTGAAAACAGTGTGCGAGAAACGTCTGGAGCGCGGCCGGGACTTGTTCGATGACATTCACGGTGGTGAAGGATTCCGTCATTGCGGGTGGTGCGATGGCGCGGGCAGGGCGCCTGTCGTGTCGGTCAAAGCACGAGACATGCCAGACGGGACTCGGCGCGGAGAATACCAGAACGAAGGTGAACGAATTTTGAACCGGCTGGCCGCCACGGCGAGCGGCCGGTCGCAATGATGTTCCACACCCTGGACGAGGCCGTGCGCGTGATGGCGAGCACGCTACTCAACAAAACGCTGCCGGCAGCACAGGTCGCCGATATCGTCGCGTTCCGCACCAGTCTCTCGGGACCCTGTCCAGCCCAGCAGATGCCGCGTCTGCCGCCGACGCCCGGCAATCTGATCGACTGAATAGCTGAGCGCAAATATCGATTCCGCATGTGGTGCCACTCGAGGCGGTGGTGCCGGACGCCTCTGCGCCGACCCGCTCGAGTCCCCGTAGCGCCCGAGCGCGCAAGGTCGCCGCAGAGGCGCCCGACACCGCCGCCCTGCCGCAGTCGGGTTTGGGGGAGCGCATTTGCGCGCACTTGTTCAGCGTCGTCCTCAGTGCTCGGTGATTGGTTGTCGAACAGTGTTCCGCCGCCTCGACACGCGCCCGCCTTGCGTCTGCCGGATGAAGCTCTTACCGTACCGCTGCACCGCACTCGACTCCGATCCGCGGCGCTTCGACGATCTCCTCCAACCTCGCGTGCGGCGGGCGCCAGCGGACCATGAAGTTCTCAGATCTGGCGGATGACTCCGAAGACGACCAGCACACCCCAGCCGAGCGGGCTGCTGCTGCGTCGCGCAGCACCTGGGTCAGCGTCGGCGTCAACTTGGTGCTGTCGACGTGCCAGATCGGCGCCGGCGTGCTGACCAAGTCACAGGGCCTGATTGCGGACGGCGTCCATTCGCTGTCTGATCTGGTGTCGGACTTCGTAGTCCTGCTGGCGGCGCATCACAGTCGCAAGGATGCCGATGAGGATCACCCCTATGGCCATCAGCGCTTCGAGACGGCAGCGTCACTGGTGCTGGGTGTGCTGCTGCTGGCTGTGGGCGTCGGCATGCTGTGGTCGGCCTTCAGCAAGCTCGAGTCGCCCGCCTCGGTACCCACCGTCCACGCGGCCGCCCTGTGGGTGGCGGGCGCCGCCCTGACGGCCAAAGAGCTGTTGTTTCGCTACCTGCTTGTCGTGGCCAAGAGGGTCAAGTCGAGCATGCTGGTCGCCAATGCCTGGCATGCGCGCTCCGACGCGGCATCATCACTGGTCGTCGGTATCGGGATAGCCGGCAATCTGGCCGGCTATCCGATCCTCGATCCCATCGCCGCGCTGATCGTCGGCTTCATGGTGGCCAGGATGGGCTGGAGTTTCGGCTGGGATGCGCTGCACGACCTGATGGATCGCGCGGTTGACGAACAGGAGGTCACTGCCATCTGGCGCACGCTCAGCGAGACCCCTGGCGTCAGCGGCGTGCACGACGTGCGCACGCGCAAGATGGGAGACATGATCGTTGTCGACGCCCATCTCGAAGTCGAGGCATCGATTTCGGTCGAAGCGGGGCACGACATTGCGGTCACGGCGCGCCAGCGCGTGATGCAACGACACCGCGTGCTCAATCTGATGACGCATGTCGATCCTCACAAGCGTCCGGATCTGGATCATGCGGCACCCGCCGGCAGTTCGCAGCCGTCGCTGCCATGAGTGTCACGTCACGGGCCGATAGCAGAGGCGGCGGACATCCTCTGCGTCGTTGCGCGCCTGTCTCCCAACCGATCGCGACTGCTCCCTTCGCGACCTGACGCTGCGCCGGGACGCTTCACCTGCCAGCACGCCCGAGCGGCCCAAATGCCTCTCGGGCAAATGGGTCCTTAGCGGACCACCCGTCGACGCAGCTGGGCGAGCAGCGGCAGAATACCGCCAAGCAGCAGCGGCAAGGTTCCCGGCAACGGCACGGGCGCTGCAATCAGATTCGCGCCGACGTTCTGCGCGCCCAGATAGTGTCCGAGTTCAACTGACATGCCTGGATCGAACGCAAAATCTGGATCGAACATGCACGCGGGATCGACGATGTCACAGTTCGGATGAGAATCGCCGTGAGCAAGAATGGCCTCGTGGTCTTCGTCCTTGTAACCGCCGCTGAACGCATAGAATTCGTAGCGGCGCAGCAGCGAGGCGGCATTCGGCCCAACGGGCGCGCCGTAGCCGGCCTCGAGCATCGAGGGCGGTGAATCCGGATTGCCCGGATCGAACTGCAGCAACTGCCATTCGATTTCAGTTTCGGCACCGCGCACTTTCGAGTTGTCGCCAACCAGATCCTCGAGTTCGAGGACATCATCCAGTTCGGTGGTGAACACCTTTACCCACAGGGCGTCGCCGAACTGCGCCGCGTCGACCTCATTGGCGGGCGCCACGACGGCAGCGCCAACGACGGGCTGCGCAACGGGGTCCGCTGGCGGGATGATATCGAGGACCGGCGCCGGGAGATTCACGCGGCCGTTGGTCAGTGTGCCGGGCGTCGCCGTTTCAAGCAGCCAGCTGTAGGTGGTTTTGCTTGCATTTTTCGTCGTGCCGACGCCGAAGTGATCGCAAGGTGTCCCCGCGCCGTAGCCCACGCCACCGCCTGTCCAGCAATTGTCTCCCGGTGTGATGAAGGTGCCGCTCGGCGTACCGAAATCCCAGTTCGCGCCGTCGAACAGGCCCCTGTAGATCACGCGGGTGCCGACGATCGCGCCGTTGGTGTACTCCTCGATCAGCGGCGAACCGTAGCGCTGGACGGCGGTCGCCGCATCGAAACCGCGGCCGGATGGAAAGCCACGTCCCGGGCCGCCGAACGTGTCGGTGATATCACTGCTATGGAGACCTTCGAGTTCGATCTCAAAACCGTGTGCGGTACTGCCCGTGTCGTTGATGACATCGAAATTGCCGAGGAAGCCGAATACCGATGCCTGACCGACGGCCGGCAACAAGGCAGCGGAGGCTGCCACGAAAATGACGCAAGGTTTCATGTGGATAGTCTTCCTGAAGCGTAAAGCCTGCCTGATGGTCTCGCGTGCATGGCGCAGGACCGGATAATGACGCCGCTCAGTATCGGTCGCGGCAAATCGGCGCAAGTTGCGTCAGCTCAACTTCAGGTGCGAAAGCGGTGCAGCCCTTGCGGCTCCCGGCGTCGGCCCGACCGGCTGTACTACGGCAGAGGGTTTTGCCACCTGTTCGAACTGATCAACACAGGCTCCGCCATCGACGCAGCCTGGCCAGCGTTCAGCCGGCATCGCGTCACCGGCGACATCACGAGCGGGGGGAGGTGGCCAAGGGCGTCGGTGAGGCGTCGCGCCCGCAGTCGCAGGTCCGCTCAAGCTCTCGGCTGGGAAGTCGCTACCCTTCCGGCAGCCCAGCATGGCGCGTTCCGCAGTCCTGCGTGTGCGGAAGCTTGGCATCAATTTCGTCAGCGATAAGGATAAGGCGCTTAGGTCATTTGCGGTCTTCCGTGCCGCCGATACCTTCCGGGCTTTTTAAATAGCTGATCAGAATTTATCGACACTGGGTGTGCTCCCTGGAAAGGGACTGGCCGCGCTCAGAAATGCACGTACGGCGGTCATCAGTTTATCCATAGAGGGATAGCGACGGTTGTGGGTGATGTTGTCATGTAGCTGCTTCCAAAGCTTTTCGATGTCATTGACCCAGGGCTGGTAGGCCGGCTGAAGGAGTATTTCAAACTTGGGATGATGTTCGAGCCAGGCCTGCGCCAGATTGGATTTGTGGATGACGTAGTTATCTGCAATGAGCACAATCTGACGGCCACTGCGGTAGGTCCGTCTCAAACACTCCAATAAGCACAAGAACAGATCCGTATTTTTGCGCTCACCCTCGACGTAATCGACGCGACCCGTTCGGGCATGCAGGGCGCCAGCGAGATAGCGTTTCTGATTCTTGCCGGGCGTCGGGATGGTCTGTTGTTGACCGAGCGGCGACCAGAGGAATCCGATTTTGGGATCCAGGTCGATATCGACTTCGTCGATGTAGAAAATCTCGCCGCCCACCAGAATCGGGGATTGTGACGCGGCCCTCGAAGCTCAGCCGGGTCGAGACCCTGGGCATGAACCAGGGTGCTCGGTGCTTCGCATCCTTCCGCGCCTACCCGCTCGTAGATACCTGCAGCGAACGACCTGCATGGTTCATTCAAATCGTGCGCTTCGGCAATCGACCCAATGACAACGGCAGCGCCAGCCATACCGTGTCTGCCATGCAATGGGCAAAGACACGCATCCGCAAGATTGCGGATGCACAAGCGGCAGCGACACGCTGCCCTGCGTGGGCACCGGCACGAAACCACTCGGTCGCCCCTCCGCCATCGCGCACGGCAGGTGCGGGCGTCAGGCCTGCATGTCGGCCGCGGCCATCCGCAGAGCCTTCTTTATCCAGGCCATGCAGAGCAGCAGCTCGTGACCGCGTGACTCGCGGTCAACGAAGCGCAACGCCGCGTCGATCGTGCTCAGCGCCGCGGCCATATTCTCAGCAGGGTGTTGTCTTTCAGGAAGTAGTGGTGATAGAGCCCTGCGACGGCATGCAGACCGATCAGAAAGTAGCCGACAGTGCCAATCGTCTCGTGCAAACTCCTGATCTGTTTCGAAAGCGTCGCATCGGGCGCCGTCAGTGCCGGCAGCTCGAATCCGAAAAAGGGGATGGGCTTGCCGGCCGTGCTGAGGATCAACCAGCCGCCGATCGGCATGCCCACCATCAGCAGGTAGAGCAGGCCATGCGCCGCGCCCGACAAGCGCGATTGCCACACGCTGAGCGGCGGGATGATGCGCGGCTGGCCGCCGAGCATTCGAGCGGCAATGCGAAGCCAGACGAGAAAGAATACGGACAGTCCGAGCATGAAATGGAAGCTTTTCATGCCTTCTCGAATGGGGGTTCCTTTCGGCCAGAACACCCGGAGCTCTATCAGGGCGTAAACGAGAACGATCAGCACCACCATCAACCAGTGCAACGCAATCGAAAGCGTGCCGTAGCGGGTGCTGTTGTTGAGCACGGCCATCGCAAGTCTCCTCTGTGGATGAGTGCCGAGCGGCGTCGCGCTCCTGCTGCCGGGAATCTTAACTCTCTTCGTTGACAGCAGCTTGATCGGGCGCGAGCGCATTGTGTCCGGTGTCACCAGCCCAGCGCCTGTGGCTGTCGATTTCGATGCGGGCCTGCAGCGCATGCACGTCCAGCCGCAGGTCCAGTTCGGTGGCAGCGGCCTCGTGGGCCAGTCGCCGCGCGGCGGCGAGCTCACTGAAGTCGGTGGCGCCCAGTCGCCAGGATTTGTCGATGCGTCCAAGTGCTTCTTCCGTCAACTTACGGGCCCGCATGGCAGCCTGCCAGGCTGACAGTTGCGCAGGCCGCGCCGCGAGCAGCTTATCCGCCTCGAGTCGAACCATACGCGCAATGCCGGTCGCCTCGGTATTGATGGCATCGTCCAGCGCACGCTCGGCGCGGACTGTTGCAGCGCTGCCGCCTGCCGCGAAAGGGATGATCATCACGATACCGATTGCCTGATCGGATCCACCGCCCTCGCTGAGGACTCGCAACCCCAGGCTTGGATCGGGATGGCGTTCGGCATCGGCGCGCGCTGCCGCGATCGCCTGTCGTCGCGTTGCAGCCAGCGCGATCTGCAGTTCGTGGCTATGGGCAACGATTTCCTCGGCCGTTGCAGCATCGATTGCTCCGTTCAGTGAGGGCGCGGGCACGGACGGTGCGCGCGCCGGCAAGTTCAAACTCGGGAATTGGACCGCCACTGTGAGCCGGGTTTGTTCGAGTTCGATGCGTGCCCGTTCGACCGCCAGCTCGGCGTGCGCCAATGCAGCCGCTGAACGCTGCTCGTCAAGCAGCGGAAGATCGCCAAGGCTGGCCCGACGGGAAACAGCGCGGTGCTCGGCAGCCAGCGTGTCGCGTTGCTGCCCTGTCAGTCGCGCTGCGCCTGCCGCGCGTGCCCAGGCACACCATGCATCCAGCAGGAGACGCGCGCCCGCATGGCGCGCATCGCCGAGCGAGTAGTGCGCAATGTCGCTGCCGGTGCTCGCCAGCGCATCGTCGAGTCGTCCTTTGGCGGGCAGGCGTAGGCGCTTCGTCAGCATCGATTCAATCTCGCCGTAGCTTCTATCGCGCGTGTGCCGGGCCAGTGGCATCATGGTCAGTTCCAGCCCATAAGGACTCTGGCGCAGTGCATCGCCGCGCGCCGCCGCTTCGTGCTCGCGCGCCAGCGCAGCCCGCACGGCGGGCAGCTCATCAATGGCAATCAGGGCCTGGGTTTCATCCGGCAGGAACTGGCCTCCAGCAAACGTGGCAGGGGCGACGGCGAGCATAGCAAGCGCGAGCGCTAAGCCGGCGGCAAGCACGTGCTTCATGCGAGCCTCCCGAACTGCTGGACACCCTCGAGCCACCAGGCCGTTTCGCCGCTGTGCACCTGTTGCCGCAGCGATTCAATCAAGGGACCTGCCTGAGCTGTGGGTAATACAACCGTCAACAGTCGTCGTGCAACGCGACCGCGAACGCGTTCGCGAACCGATGCCCGACCAAAATCCGCGCCATGGCCTTCAGCGGGCAATACAGTGAAACCTGGCAGTGGTGGCTCATGGTCGAGCAGCAAAGCGACCAGACGCTCTTCGAGCATTGGTGGAAAGACGAGCGTCAGTCGGCTCAGCGAGTCGGGTGTATTCATCGCAAGGATTCCTTCGGGCGGGCAAAGCGCCGGAAGAGCACCGGCAGCAGCAAAAGGGTCAACAGCGTCGAGGTGAACAGTCCCCCGATCACGACCACCGCGAGTGGGCGCTGAATTTCCGACCCTGGGCCCGTCGCGAACAGCATCGGTACGAGGCCCAGCGCCGTGATGGCAGCAGTCATCAGCACCGGCCGGAGGCGGCGGCGTGCCCCCTCGGCGACCACGCGTGAAATATCCATGCCGGTGGCGAGCAGCTGGTTGAAGTGCGCGACGAGCACCAAGCCGTTCAGAACCGCGATGCCGAGCAGGGCGATGAAGCCGACGGAGGCCGGGACTGACATGTACTCGCCGGCCAACCACAGGCTCAGCACGCCGCCGACCAGCGCAAATGGGATGTTGGCGAGGATGAGCAGCGCCTGGCGAACTGATTCGAAAGTCATGAACAGGACGATGAAAATCAGCATCAGCGCGACCGGTACGACCAGGGCGAGCCGCTTTGCCGCGCGCTGCTGGTTCTCGAACTGCCCGCCCCAGCGCATTGTGTAGCCGGTCGGCAGGTCGACATCTCGCGCCACGCGCGCGCGGGCTTCCTCGACAAAGCCAACCAGATCGCGTCCGGAGACATTGGCCTGGACCACCGCGTAGCGGGAACCATTCTCACGGTCGACCTTGACCGGGCCATCAGTGCGGACGATTTTCGCGATCTGAACAAGCGGTACTGTCGTTCCGCGCGAACTCGTGATACTGCCGCGAGGAAGCCCTGCCGGATCGTCGCGCAGGCTTGAATCACCCCGCACCAGCAGCGGCGTGCGTTGGCCGGCGATCAGCACGGTGCCCGCCAGCCGGCCTTCGACCTGCGCGCGTAGTTCATCCTGAATCTCTGTCACCGAGAGCCCTGCGCGGCCGGCCGCTACGCGATCGATCCGGGTCGTCAGATATTGCACGCCGCCGTTGCTGAGGGTGAAGACATCCTGACTGCCTGGCACCTCGCGCAATGCGGTCTCGATGCGAGCCGTCAGCGAATCGAGGGTCGCCAGATCTGGCCCGTAGACCTTCACGGCGACATCTCCGCGGCTGCCAGTCAGCATTTCGGATACACGCATTTCAATCGGCTGTGTAAAGCTGAAAGCAGTGCCCGGATAGTCGACGAGCACGTCGCGGATACGGTCCGAGAGCCACGCCTTGTCCGGTCTGCGCCACTCTTCCTTCGGCTTCAGCTGAAGGAAGACGTCACTCTGGTTGAGGCCCATCGGATCGAAGCCGAGTTCGTCTGCGCCAACCCGCGATACGATATGCTCAATCTCCGGTATTTCAGCCATTAAGCGCTTTTCAATGCGAAGGTCTGCGTCGATCGATGCGACGAGACCGATCGATGGCAGCTTCTCGAGTTGTACGAGAAGATCCCCTTCATCCATGGTTGGCATGAACGTCTTGCCGACGCCCGCATAGGCGACCACGCCTGCTGCGAGCAGGATCGCGGCGCCAGCGATCAGCGGCGCTGGCTGTCTCAACGTCATGTCTAGCAATGGGCGATAAAGTGCATCGATAGCGCGTACGATGGCCGGCTCCCGATGAGCAGATTGCTTGAGCAACAGTGACGCCAGGACAGGAACTATCGTCAACGAGAGGAGCAGGGAACTGGCGAGCGCGAAGACAATCGTCATTGCGACAGGCGTGAACAGCTTGCCTTCCAGGTCGCTCAACGTCAGCAGCGGCAGAAAGACCAGGCAGATAATCAAGATGCCAGCGGCGACGGGCGTGGCGACCTCGGCGGTCGCACGGTAGACCAGATGCAGGCGTGGCAGTCGTCCGGCGCCGGAGGTCTGCAATTGCGTCATCGTGTTTTCCACCACGACCACTGCGGCGTCGACGAGCATGCCGATGGCGATCGCCAAGCCACTGAGGCTCATCAGGTTGGCGGTCAGGCCGAACTGTCGCATCAGGATGAAAGTGACCAGAGCCGCCAGCGGCAGCAGCAGAGTCACCACTACTGCGGCACGCAAGTCACCGAGGAACACCAGCAACAGCACGACGACCAGTATGCTGGCTTCGAACAGGGCTTTTGTAACGGTGCCGACGGCGCGGCCAATCAGCGCACTACGATCGTAGAAAACCTCGATGTGCACGCCGGCGGGCAGCGTCGACGCCATTTCATCGAGTCGAGCGCGTACCAACTTCACGACCTCTGCGGCGTTCGCTCCTCTCAATCCGACTACAAGCCCCTCCACCGCTTCTCCGACTCCGTCCCGTGTTACTGCCCCGTAGCGGGTCAGCCCGTCAGTGCGAACCGCGGCTATATCGCCAATTCTCACCGGGTGTCCATCACGTTCGGTAACGACGATCTCGCGCAGGTCGGCGAGCGTTCCGATGGCGCCTTCGGCGCGAACGATCAGGGTTTCTTCGCCGTCGCCGAGACGGCCGGCACCATCATTGCGGTTGTTGCCCTTGATGGCGGCGATCACATCGCTGAAGGACAACCGCGTGCGCGTCAGCGCTTCACGGTCCGGGACCACTGTCATGGTCCGCACTTCGCCGCCGAGTGCATTGACGTCGGCGACGCCCGGAATCATGCGCAGTGCCGGACGTAGCGTCCAGTCGAGCAGCGCGCGGCGTTCCTGGGGATCGAGGTTTCCGCCTTCAATCGTGAACATGAACAAGTCGCTGAGCGGCGTGGCAAGCGGCGCGAGCCCGCCAGAAATCCCGTCGGGCAGATCACCGGCAACATCGCCGTAGCGCTCCGCAACCTGCTGGCGCGCCCAATAGATATCGGTGCCCTCGGCGAAATCGATTGTGATATCCGCAATCGCATACTTGGCAGAAGAGCGCAGCATCGTCTGCTTGGGGATTCCCAGCAGACCGAGTTCGAGCGGCACGACAACCCGACTCTCGACCTCTTCTGGCGTCATCCCGGGCGCCTTCAGAATGAGTTTTACCTGGGTTGGCGAGATATCCGGAAAGGCATCAATCGGCAGATTCAGATAGGCATGCACGCCAGCCAGCGCCACTGCCAGTGTCGCGGCCAGCGTGAGCAGTCGCTGGCTCAGGCTCCATTCGACGAGACGGGTAAGCATGCTAGTGCCCCAGCATCGATTTGAGTGCACTTACACCTGCGGTGACTACGCTGTCGCCCGCCACCAGCGGGCCGTCGATGACGGCGAACAGCCGATTCTCGCCGAGAACGGTCACCGGCAACGCCTGATAGCTTGCGCCGTCGGCCTTCAGGACTCGCGCTTCTTCACCGACCCGCAGCAAGGCACTGCGGGGGACTTTGATGGCGCCGGGCGGCGCCGGTAACTCAAGGGTTGCGAGCACCTGCTGGCCGGGCAGGTAGCCCGTATCGGCCGGCAGCAGGCCACGCAGGGTGACGGTTTGTGTGGCCTCCTCAACCGTGAGGCCGCGACCGGTGACCGGGATCGTAACGTCGCCGATGCGCAGTTTTGCACCCGACGCGACCCGCGCAGACAACGCAACCGGCACTTGCACGTTGAGTCGCCAACGTGAATCGGCGGACAGTACAAACAGAGCAGCGAGTGCATCGATGCGTTCGCCGGTCACCGCCTGTAGGCTGACAATGATCCCGGCCGTTGGTGCGGTCAGTGCAAGCGTCGTGGCATCCGCGCCGTCCTGTCCCCAGGGCTTGATGATGGCGCGTAGCGCCGCGAGGCTCGCTGTCAGCTCGCGCGCCGTCGCTGCGCTGGCCTCGGCCTTGCCGCGGGCAATGATGCCTTCGGCCGCCAACGTTCGATCGCGGTCCGACTGACGGCGCGCGACATGAAGTTTCGCTTCTAGTTCGACGAGGCGAGCATGATCATCGGCGTACTCGCGACTGCTGACGACCGCGAGCACCTGGCCGGCTGTGACTCGCTCGCCTTCATCGGCCGCGATTCGCGTGATACGCCCCGCATAGGGGCTGGCAATCACGTTTGTTCCCACAAGTGGCAGTTCAATTCGGCCCAGCAGGTTGTCGACTTCAATCACCGTGGCTGTGCTTGCCTGTTCGACCTCGATGGCCAGTGCGGCCGTCTGGGCAGGCGTCAGTTCGATCAGCTGGTCCGGTTGCTCGCTGGCGTGAACGTGCACAGCGAACGTGGCAACCGCTGCGGCGCAAAGACGACGAAAAGCTGGGGTCATGCGTATTTCTGCCCGATCCTTGAGTTGCGGGCAGCCTAAGGCACGAAGCTTGGGAATTGCTTAAATCGCGGTCTCGGTCTCCAGGGACCTCAGGCCGGCCAGAGAAGCAGTCAGGTGGCCACTGTTGAGTTCGAAGATGATGCGCAGACCGAGTTGGTTCGCGAGTGCCATGCACAGCGCCAATCCGAGGCCTGAGTGCGCGCTTCCGGTCCCGGTCGCTGACGCGCGAAAGTGTCGCTCTCCAAGCCGGTTCACATCGGTAGCGCGCAGTTCAGGCGCTGCGTTGGTGATCGACAGCTCAATCACCTCGCCATGCAGTTGGCACGACACGTTGACGATCTCATTGCCAGGCGAATAATCGATGGCATTGCCTAGCAGATTCGACATGATGCGTTCCATCAAAAGTTCGTCGGCCATGGCCCAGACCTCCGCCGAGCCAGACACTTCGAGACGGATCCCTCGCTGGGTCGCGCGCGGCTCGATGGCTCGACATTGGGTCCGGACGATCGTCGCCAGATCCACCGGCTCGACGACGGGGGCGTCGACCTTTGCTTCGTATCGCGCAAGCGCAAGCAGACCGTCCACGATTCTGGTCATGCCCGTCAGCGTCTGCCGGATCTGCGCAAGAGAATCCTGATTCTCGACGTCCCGGGGCGTCATGGATTCGAGCAGGCAGTACATTTCCGCGAGCGGAGTGCGCAGTTCATGCGCGAGATCGCGGGCAAATCGCCGCTCGCGCAGCAGCATCTGGGTCAATTCCGAGAAAGCGCCATCAAGTGCAGCCGCAATCGGCTGCAGCTCGATTGGGAGCGCAGCCGGATCCGGGCCCGCTGCTTCAGGATCGTGTGCCCGCCGTACTGCCGCATCGCCGAACTCAGCGAGCGGGCGCAGACCGATATGCAACTCTGCCAGCGACAACGTGACTACCAGCAGCAGCACGATGCCAATCGTGACCAGCAAGGCGACATGAATGCGGCGCTCGAGCGCATCGAGCGCATCGCGTTCGGTGGCGATCACGAACAGCGCCGGCGCCGCGTCGTCTGCCGCCGCAAGGCGCAGCGCAGCGGCCCGGCCGCGATGCCCATCCGGCAGCGGCATGTCATAAAGTACCGGCTCGTCACCAATTTCGATTGATGGCGGTATCAAATCACGCTCGCCACTGGTCGGCGAGCGTCCCAGGGTCTGTCCTCGACGGTCCCAGATCTGGAAGAAATCCGTGTGTCCGCCGGCGCGGAACTCGGGCCAGGCGGCAGTGAGGCGTGGACCTGAGGGCACGGCGCCGGTAATTTCAGTTGCCAGCAGACGGCCCCGCTCGACGAGCGCAATGTCGAAGCGCCCATACAGTTCTTGCTCAATCAGCAGATCCAGCGCATAAAACAGCAGCGTGAGCAGTATGCCGCCAATCGCAACGAGGCGCAGCGCGAGTGAGCGGCGAATGGAGCGGGTTCGCCTATTCCACAAGGTAACCGTATCCGCGCCGGGTCTTAATCAGATTCGGTATGCCGGCCGCAGCCAGTTTAGCGCGCAGGGTGCTGATTATCACTTCAATGACCTTGTCCGATGATTCACTGCGACTGTCATAGAGATGCTCAAACAGACGTTCGCGACTGACAGCGACGCCTCGATTGCGAAGCAGCGCTTCCAGCAGGCCGAATTCCTTCGGCGTCAACACCATATCGCGGCCATTCACACTGGCGAGGCGAGTGCGCGGATCGACCTTCAGTCCTTCAATCTCCAGCGTGGGTGGGCCAGGGTCCAGTTTGCGTCTCATCAAGGCCTGAAGTCGCGAAGCGAGCTCCTGGAACGCAAATGGCTTGACCAGGTAGTCATCGGCGCCCCGGTTCAATGCCTCAACACGGTCAGCGACCTGATCGCGGGCTGACAGTACCAGCACCCGCACCTCGGACCCTGTGTCACGCAAACGCTGCAGAACCTGTAAGCCGTCTATCCCCGGCAACATCAGGTCAAGTATGACAAGGTCGTACGGATAGCGCTCCAGATGCGCAAGCGCCAGATGACCATCCGCAGCCTCGTCTACAGTCCACTGTTGCTTGCGCAACTGGGCCCCGAGTGACGCTCGCAGCACATTGGAATCCTCGACCAGTAGCAACCTCATGCGCGCAAGCGTACGGGCACTGCCGGTATCCGGACAAGTCTGCGTTGATTCCCTCTGACAGTCAGGTGAAAGGCGACGGCGGCCTTCGCCTTCGGTGCTCGTTTCCCCCGCGATACTTCGCATTGCGAGTCGCACGTATGTTGCAGGCAGTGGCGTCGCGGCGTTTGTTTCAGCCTGTTAAGCGATTCCAAAGCTTTGGCGTCTAGCGTATGTGCCGTCGACACTTCAGGAGTGGGAATCATGAAACCGTTGTGCAACTTTTCGTCGCGTCTTGCCGTTGTGAGCATTGGTTTGTTCCTCGCCGGCTGCGTATCTAATCCAATCCGAACAGCTTATGACGAAGGCCGGAAGGTCGAGGTGACGGTGCTGCCGTCCGTTGATCGGGTAGTCCATGTCATGACGGCTGGCGCGCGGCAGGTAAACGATGACGTACTGGTACATGTGCGCGTGAACCGCCAAGGCACCCTCGGTATTTTCAAGCCTCGCGCCCTGCGGCTTGCGCTCGTCAACAGCGACGGGCTCGTGGAGCACAGCACGGTGCGACGGATCTCGGCCACCGCATTGAACCGGCGCGGCGCGGGGTATCAATGGCTCACGCTCTCGGTTCCACACACGATGGCCCCGGGAGACAAACTGCTGCTGTCGCTTGGGCCTGTTCCCCAGGTTTGACGGGAGTCTCCGCGGCGCTGCATCAGCCCTCAGCGCCCGCCGGCCACGTCGAGGAGCGTGCCGGTCACATAGGAGGCTTCATCCGACACCAGACGTTCGGTGGTTTGCCGTGCGGCATAATGCTCAGTGCCAGGCGGAACGCTGGGCACTGACGTCGTCCTGTCGTGCGTCGGGCATGCGACGTCCCTTGGCTGCGGTGGGCTTGTGCGGGATCGCTGTTGACGCCGCTCGGGATGTCGTCCAGGTCAGCGCGATCGCGGCGCTTGCACAGGGCGCGTGAAGTTGGCGTGGGCTGTGTTCGCGCCATGACGACGCGTGAGAGGATGTCGTGCCGGGCCGCGAGCGCGTGTGCCAGCCACGCGGCCTGCACGAAGTCAGTGTTCAGCGGCAGATGATAGTCGTGCTCGTTGCCCACAGCACCGCCGTGCTGCCTGCCGCGAGCCGCGCTGCGACCCCGGGCCACGCCGCGTCGGCGACGGACAGGCGAGGTGGCGCATTCACCGCGCCTGGGCGGCGAGGCACAGCGCACCGCGCAGGCCGATGTCGTCGGCGAGCACGGCGAACACCGGGATGCCGGTCACGAGCCCGGCGTGTTGGGCCTTCGCGTTGAAGGCCTCGATAAAGCCTGGCGCCTGCAAGGCCGGTAGCACTTTGGCCGTGATGCCGCCGGCGAGATAAACCCCGCCCCGCGCCAGAAAGCTCAGCGCGAGATCGCCGGCCACCGCGCCGAAGCAGCGCGCAAACAGATCGAGCGCACGCCGCGCAATCGGATCCTGCTCCTCGAGTGCGCGCTTGACGACGATCGCCGGCGCCAGGAGCTCGGGTGCGATGCCGTGGGCGGCGTGCAGGCAGTAGCGATAACAGGCGAGGAGTCCGTTGCCGCTGACGACCATTTCGTTCGTCACGCGGCGAGTGCCGCCCTGCAGGGACTGCCACAGACCGAGCATGTCGGCATTGAGCGGCGCAAACGCCACGTGACCACCTTCGCTCGCGAGCAGTCGTCCGCCATCGAGGGCCGCGACGCCCAGCCCTGTGCCCGGCCCGAGCGCGAGCCGCAGCCCGCTCGCAGGCGGGTTGCCTGCCTGCAGGCAGACACGTTCGCGCGCTAGCAGGGTGTCCAGGCCAGCAGCTACCGCAGCGAAGTCGTTGACGAGCAGCACCGGGCCGATGCCGTGCCGCGCACGCAGGGCCGCGGCGTCGAGCTGCCAGGCCGGGCGATTCGTGACCGTGGCCTGTTGTCCGGCGACGGGGCCGGCAACGGCCAGGCATGCCCCTTTGAACGGGCCGAAGCAGATGCCCCGCAGTGTCTGCAGAAAATGGGCGAGCAGATCGTCAAAACTCGCGTAGTCATCCCCTTCATAACGCCGCCGAAGCACACACGTGCCGCCCGTCCGCGCTTCGAGCAGGGTTTTGGTGCCTCCAATGTCCGCGCCGATCAGCATGCCGCCATTCTGCCTTGCCCGCGCCGCGGGGTGTAGCAGGGCAGGCGACTGATTGGCGCCGGCCACAACAGGCTGCGGTTTGCCGCTCGCCGCTCGCTACGTGGGCAGCCCCGCGGTCGAGCGCGTTGCACCCGAGCCGGGACGCTGCGGGGCAGAGCGGCTAGAATTGCGGCCTCAGCCCTTGTGTGAGTATTCCATGCGCATCGTCGTCGTCGGCGCCGGCCTGCTCGGCCTCACCACCGCCTGGTATCTGCGGCAGCATGGCCTCGATGTCCGCGTGCTCGATCGCGCAGCAGGACCCGGCCGTGAAACCAGCTTCGCCAACGGCGGCATGCTGCACGCGAGTCAGGCCAATCCGTGGAACGAACCCGGCGTGCTCGGTCATGCGTTGCGCATGCTCGGCAAGGAAGACGCGGCACTGCTGTTCCGGCTGCGCGCGTTGCCGTTCATGATCGGTTGGGGCTTGCGCTTCATCCGTCATTCGAGTCCCGCGCGGTATCTGCGCAACTTCGAAAAGAACGCCCACCTTGCGCGCTATTCACTCGCGATGATGGCGGACCTGCGGGCCACCATCGGCACCGACTATCACTATGCTGCCCGCGGCACCTTGAAGCTCTTCCGCACGTCGGCGGGAGTCGCCGCCGCTGCGCAGATGTGCCGGCAGCTCGCGGATTGGGGCATTGCCTTCGAGGTCGTAGATGCTGCGGGCGCCATTGCGCTCGAGCCGGCGCTTGCGCCTACCGGCGACAAGCTCGCCGGCGGGCTGTACTTCCCGGCCGACGAATCGGGCGATGCGCATCGCTTCTGCGAACTGCTGGCGTCACACTGCGCGGCGCAGGGCGTGGTGTTCGAATACGGCAGCACGATCAAACGCCTGCTGCGCAGTGGCGATCGCCTGCTCGGCGTCAGCACGCAGCAGGGCACGTACCACGAAGCCGATGCGTTCGTGCTCGCCGCCGGCAGTTACACCACGCCGCTCGCCGCCCAGGCCGGCCTGGCCGTCCCCGTGCAGCCGGCAAAGGGCTATTCGATCACCGTGCCGAGTGCGGCCTGGGTCGGCCGGCCGACCTTGCCGGTGATCGACGACCACCTGCACGCTGCGGTATGTCCTCTGGGCGATCGGCTGCGCGTGGCCGGGACGGCCGAGTTCGCCGGTTTCGACCTGCGCCTCACGCCCGCGCGGGTCGGCAATCTGTTCAGGCTCCTGCAGCAGCTCTATCCGGCCTTCACGCCACATCTTGATCCGGCGCAGGCGCTGTCATGGACGGGCTTGCGGCCGATGAGCGCCGACGGTGTTGGCATCATGGGGCGCACCACCATCGGCAATCTCTATCTGAACACCGGCCACGGCCCGCTCGGCTGGACCATGGCGGCCGGCGCCGGCAAGCTGGTGGCTGACGAGATTGCGGGCCGCGCGCCCGCACTCGACCTGGCGCCTTACCGGCTCGCGCGTTTCGTCTGAGAGCGAACATCTATAATGCAGAAAATTGACAATCTCGTGTGCTGGCGATGTGGTGCCTCTCTTGATGAGGAGCCGCTGCCGCTCGCGCGAGAAGCGATCTGCCACGGTTGCGGTGCCGACCTGCACGTCTGCCGGCTGTGTGAGTATTACGATACGCGCGTGGCGAACGATTGCCGCGAGCCGATTGCGGACAAGATCACCAACAAGATCAAATCGAACTTCTGCGGTTATCTGCGGCCGCGACCTTACGCCTGTAACGCGGCCGATCCGGCCGCAAGTGGCGCTCGCCAGGGGCTCGAGAGCCTGTTCGGGCTGGACACCGGGTCCACGAGCGCGTCCCCCACGACCACCGATGCGGCGCGCAATGCGCTGGACGATCTGTTCGGCAAGCAATAACGGGTCGCGAGCCGCGAGGCTCGTGTCCGATTGGTTTAATTGGGGGCGGCAAATTAGACTATCACCGTTCCGCGACCGTCCACCCAGGAGAATTCAGCATGAGCACACTGCAAACGACCAGACTCGCCGACGGCTTCGTGTTCCTTGAAGGCCCCCGCTGGCATCAAGGCAAACTGTGGGTCTCCGACATGTGGGGCTACACCGTCTATACGGTCAGCGCCACCGGCGCGCGCGAAGTGGTGTGCAAAGTGCCTGAACGGCCGTCCGGGCTTGCGTTCGCGAAAGATGGCTCGCTGCTGATCGTCTCAATGGAAGATCGCAAGCTGAAAAAACTCGTCAACGGCAAACTCGAAGTGTTTGCCGATCTCGCCGCCCTCGCCACCGGCGACTGCAACGACATGGTGATGGACGCGCAGGGCCGCAGCTACGTCGGCAACTTCGGCTACAACCTGTTCAGCGGTGAAGAACCGAAGATGGCCAAGCTGGTGCTCGTTGAGCCGAACGGCAGCACACGTGTGGTGGCCGACGGCCTCAATTTCCCGAACGGTGCGGTGATCATGGACGGCGGGCGCACACTGGTGGTCGCCGAAACCTTCGGTAACTGCCTGACCGCCTTCGACATCGCTGCGGACGGCAGTCTGTCGAACCGCCGCATCTTCGCCGCGATGGGAGAACACACGCCGGACGGCATCTGTCTCGATATCGACGGTGGCATCTGGGTCGCCAGCTTCATGACCAGCGTGTTCCTGCGCGTGAAGGACGGTGGCGAAGTCACCGATACCATCGAAGTGCCCGGCCGCCGCGCAGTCGCCTGCCAGCTCGGCGGGGACGACGGCAAGACCCTGTTCTGCCTGACCTACGACGGCACGATCGAAGACCTTCACCAGGCCAAGGTGGCCGGCGCGATCGAAACCACACGCGTCCAGCACGCCGCTGCCGGTTCGCCGTAAGCAGCACGCGCCGCCATGATCAATGCCTTCGAACTCGAAGCGGGCCGGCTGCGCCAGCTCGTGGTCGATTCGCTCGAAGACATGCGCGCGGCGCGCCCGGTGTGGGTTGATTTCGACGAGGCCACGGACGAAGAACGCACGTGGGCTTTCGAGACCTACGGCTTCCGTCTGCCGGACGACGACGAGGAAGCCGAGGCAGTCGGCGACATCGAAGCGAGTGCGCGCTTCTTCATGGAAGACACCGGCGAGCTGCACATCCGCTCGGATTTCTTCTTACTGGGCGACGAAGGGGGCGAGAACCTGCGCGTTGCCTTCGTGCTCAAGGACGACATCCTGTTCAGCGTGCATTCGGAAGATCTGCCGGTGTTTCGGCTGCTCCGGCTGCGCGCGCGCAGCCAGCCCGGCTATGTCGAAGACGGCAAGGACGTCTTGCTCGAGCTCTACGCGGCAAATGTCGAATATTCGGCGGATGCGCTCGAAGGCATCTACCAGCGTCTGAACGCCTTCAGCGACAAGGTGCTGGGGTCCCACATCGACGACGAAATCGCGGCCGGTGTGCTGTCTGACATTGCGCGCGAGGAAGACGTCAACGGCCACATCCGCCGCAACCTGATGGACACGCGCCGCGCAACCTCCGCGCTGATGCGCAGCAAGCTGCTCGCGCCCGAGCAGATCGAAACCGCACGCCAGATTCTGCGCGACATCGATTCGCTGGATGGTCACACCGGCTTTCTGTTCGACAAGCTGAACTTCCTGATGGCTGCCACCGTCGGCTTCATCAACATCAACCAGAACAAGATCATCAAGATCTTTTCGGTGGCCTCTGTTGCGCTGCTGCCGCCGACGCTGATCGCCAGTCTTTACGGCATGAACTTCCGCTACATGCCTGAGCTAGACTGGAAGCTCGGCTACCCGCTGTCGCTGTTGCTGATGGCGCTGTCCATCGTCGCCCCATTCTGGTATTTCCGCCGCAAGGGCTGGCTGAAGAAGTGATCGACGGCTGTGCCCGGGCGCATCGGAGTCGCCACCGACAAAACAGTAAACGCCGGCTTCAGACTTTCATCAGCCGGTGACGCACAGGCCCGCAGATCCCGCAGCAGCGGGCTGCCAGGGATGCCAGCGATCTCGACGGACTTCCCATGCAGATGTCCGGCAAAGGCCGGCTCGATTCGTGTCGTGATGAAACGCACACGGCCATCCGGGCGCGGGAACTTCAGGCGACTTTCGACCGACTGGACCGGCAGCCTGCGTGTAAGGCTTGCCCGTGATGATGACACTGTCACTATAATCCGGCGACCGCGCTCGCCGGACTAATGCGGGCGCAACACAAGGGTGGCGCATGACCTACCGAATTTCCATTGACACCGGTGGCACGTTCACCGATGCAGTCGTCGCGGACGCGAGCGGCATCCTCGCGATCGGCAAGGCGCTGACCGACCCACTGCGCAACTTTGCCGGCGTGCAGGCTGCCATTGCCGACGCGGCCGGCCACCTCGGCCTTGACCTGCGCGGCCTGCTCGCGGCTACGGACGTCTTTATCTACGGCACGACGCGCGCAACGAACGCCATCGTCACGCAGCGCACCGCGCGCACCGCGATGCTGCTGACCGAAGGCTTCCCCGATATTCTCGTGTATCGCCAGGGTGGCAAGCTGAATGCGCATCAACTGAATGTCGACTATCCAGAGCCCTACGTCCCGCGTCATCTGACCTTCGAGATCCCGGAGCGTATCGACGCCGAAGGCGGGATTGTCATTGCGCTGGATGAAACGCGCGTGCGCGCTGTCCTGCGCGACGTCGCGGCGGCGAAGGTCGAGGCGATCGCCGTCTGCCTGTTGTGGTCAATCGCCAATCCGGTGCACGAGCGCCGGCTCGGTGAACTTATCGCCGAGACGCTGTCCGGTGTGCCGTGTACGCTGTCGCACGAGTTGAATCCGGTGCTGCGCGAATACCCTCGCGCCTCGTCAACGGCGATCGATGCGTCACTGAAGCCGCTGATGCAACAACAGTTGCGGCTGCTCGAGCAGAACCTGGCCGAATCGGGCTATGCGGGCGACATCCTCGTCAGCGCCTCGGTCGGTGGCGTGATGCACGTCGAAGACATGATTGAACGGCCGATTTATCTCGTGAAATCCGGCCCCGCGATGGCGCCGATTGCGGGCCTTTCCTATGCGCTGATGGAAGCAGCTGGCGCGAATGTGGTGGTCGTCGACACCGGCGGCACCACCTTCGATGTCAGCCTCGTACGCGACGGCCAGGTCAGCCACACCCGCGAAACCTGGCTCGGTGAAATCTACACCGGACACCTGCTCGGCATGGGCTCAGTCGACATCCGGTCGATCGGGTCCGGCGGCGGTTCGATTGCCTGGCTCGACGCCGGCGGCCTGCTGCACGTGGGTCCGCAGAGCGCGGGCGCGCGGCCGGGACCCGCCAGTTACGGCGCCGACGGCCAGGATCCGACGGTCACCGATGCCGCGGTGGTACTCGGATATCTGAATCCGGCCCATTTCCTCGGCGGCAAGATGCCGCTCGACACGGCCGCCGCGCGGCGCGTGATCGAATCACTCGCCGCGCGCCTCGGCAAGTCACTGCCGGACACGGCGCTTGCGATCGTCACGGTCGCGAACGAGAACATGATCAAGGCGATTCAGGAGATCACCGTCAAGGAAGGTTTCAATCCGGCGGATTCAATCCTCGTGGCCGGCGGCGGCGCGGCGGGTCTCAACATCCTGCCTATCGCACGCTCGCTCGGGATGCCGCGGGTGCTGATCCCGCGCACCGCCGGCGCGCTGTCCGCCTGTGGCGCCCATTTCTCCGACATCGTGCGCGAGTTCAGCGCGAGCCGGTATGCAAACACGGCTGATTTCGATTTCCAGGCCGTCAACGACGTGCTGACGGCGCTGAATCGGAAGCTCGACACGTTCGCCGCGACGCTCGCCGGGCGCGGTCTCGGCGAGTGTGCACGCACGCTCGCCGTCGAGGCGCGCTACGCCGGTCAGATCTGGGAGCTCGAAGTGCCGTTGCGCACGGGACGCTTCGCATCGGCCGTCGACGTCGCAGCGCTGATCGCCGATTTCCACGCCGAGCACGAGCGCGTATTTGCTGTGCGCGATCCGGACAACCCGATCGAATGCATCCACTGGCGCGCGCGTCTCAGCGCGGCGCTGCCGCGTGGCGCACAGGCCGCAGATGCGCGCCGTCGCACACAACCGCTGGCGGCGCGCACCACCCGGACCGCGTATTTCGGCCTGTTGCAGGCAGCCGCGCATGACGCGGCAATTTTCTACGGTGAGGATCTCGCGCCCGGCGATCGCATCCCGGGCCCCGCCGTCATCGAAGAGCCGACGACAACGCTCGTGATCTACCCCGGCGCGACAGCAATCGTGTCGCCCTACGGCCACTACCTGTGCGAACTCCAATGAACGCCCGGGCACCGCAAGCCTGCTCCGCGCGGAGATGCCAAGCATGAATACCTCCCCCCCCACGCCTGAGTTTGATCCGGTGCTGCTGGCGGTGCTCAGCAATCGCATGGACGCCATTGTGCGCGAGATGACGAACACGCTGCTGCGCGCGGCGCGCTCGGCGGTGATCGCCATGTCGCGCGATTTCTCATGCTGCATCGTGACCGGCGATGGCCGCCTGCTCGCCACCGCCGAGGCGGCGCCCGTGCATGTGTTCGGTACGCATCTGCAGGCGCAGGCGATGACTGAACTGCATCCGGATCTGAAAGAAGGCGATGCCTTCCTGCATAACGATCCCTATCTCGGCAACACGCATCCGGCGGATCACACCATTCTCGTGCCGGTGTTCTACGAGGCTGAGCATCTGTTCACAGCGGTCGCCAAAGCGCATCAGGCCGATATCGGCAACAGCATTCCGACGACCTATCACGCGGCCGCGCGCGATATTTATGAGGAAGGGGCATTGATCTTCCCCTGCGTGCGCGTGCAGCAGGACTTCCAGAATGTCGACGACATCATCCGGATGTGTCGCCGCCGAATCCGCGTGCCCGACCAATGGTACGGCGACTATCTCGCCGCGATCGGTGCCGCGCGCATCGGCGAGCGGCGCCTGAAGGCGCTGGCCGCACAGGTGGGCGTGGCGTCGCTGAAAGAATTCGTCACTGCGTGGTTCGACTATTCCGAGCGGCGTATCGTGCAGGAGATTCAGCGGCTGCCGGCAGGCCGGCTCGAGAACACCACCTGCCACGATCCGATCCCCGGCGTGATCCCCGACGGCATCCCGCTGAAGGTCGTGCTCGAGATCGATCCGGTGAACGCGATGATCGACATCGATCTGAGAGGCAATCCGGACTGTCTGCCCTGCGGCCTCAATGAGTCCGAGGCCTGCGCGATCAACAACACGATGACCGGCGTCTTCAACTGTCTGGATCCGGATATTCCGCACAACGCCGGCACCTTCCGCCGCATCCGCGTGCATCTGCGCGAGAACTGCGTGGTGGGCATTCCGCGCTTTCCGCACAGCTGTTCGGTGGCGACGACGAACGTCGGCGACCGCCTCGTGAACGCAACACAATCGGCGTTTGCCGGCATCGGGGACGGCTGGGGGCTGGCCGAGGGCAACACGGCGCTGACCTCGGGCTGCGCGGTGGTCTCCGGCCGGGATGCGCGGCATGGCGAGCGCGACTTCATCAACCAGATGTTCCTGATGGGCGGCGGCGGACCGGCCTCACCGAGTTCAGACGGCTGGATCAACCTGCTCATTCCGGTTGGTGCGGGGCTGCTCTATCGCGACAGTGTCGAACTCGATGAACAGAAGTATCCGTTGCTCGTCAAAAGTCTGAAGCTGATGCCGGACAGCGGCGGCGCAGGCCGCTTCCGCGGTGCGCCGGGCACGGAGGTGGTCTACGGGCCGCGCAAGCGTGCGATTCGCGTGGTGTCGGCGCCGGATGGCTGGCGCACGCCGCCACGCGGCGTGCGCGGTGGAGCCAATGGAACCGTGTCAGCCGATCACGTGCTGCATGCGGACGGTCGTGAAACGAAGGTCGAAGGGTTCATCAACGTCGAACTGCAGCCTGGCGAATTCATCCGTGGCCGCGACAGCGGGGGCGGCGGCTACGGCGATCCCCTCGAACGTGAGCCGGCGCGGGTGCTGCACGATGTGCGCGAACGCTGGGTCAGCCGGCGCCAGGCGGAAACGGTCTATGGCGTGATGTTTCACGAACCCGCCGGTGGCGTACTCGAAGTCGATGCGTCTGCGACGCAGGCCGCGCGCCTGCGCCTGGTTGCGGTTCGTGGCTGAGCGCCCGCCACGAACCTGGACGACCCCATGACCGAACCGACGATCATCTGCCCCAGTTGCCAGACGGAAATCCGGCTCACCGAGTCCCTCGCCGCCCCGCTGCTGGCCACGACGCGCCGGCAATTCCAGCAGCAGCTGGCGCAGAAGGATGCCGCCATCGCGGAGCGCGAGGAAGGCCTGCGCGTACAGGAAGAAAAGCTGGCCGCGGCCAGGCGCGGGCTCGACACGCAGGTCGCTGAGCAGGTCGATCAGAAGCTGAATGCGGCACGCAGCGAGCTTGTCGCCGACGAGGCACGCAAAGCGCGGCTCAACGCGGCTGCCGAACTCGAGGCGAAAGCGCGCGAAGTCAGCGAACTGCAGGAAGTGCTTAAAAGCCGCGAGGAGAAACTCGCCCAGGCCCAAGCCGCGCAGGCGGATCTGATTCGCAAGCAGCGCGAGCTCGACGATGCGCGGCGCGAGCTCGAGCTGACGGTCGAGAAGCGCGTGCAGGACGGCCTTGGCGAAGTGCGCACGCTGGCAAAGCGCGAGGCGGAAGAGGGACTCAAGCTCAAGGTGATGGAAAAGGATCAGACCATCGCCTCGATGCAGCAGACGATCGAAGAGCTGAAGCGCAAGGCCGAGCAGGGTTCGCAGCAGATGCAGGGCGAGGTGCAGGAACTCGAACTCGAGAACCTGTTGCGCGCGAAGTTTCCGTACGACGTCATCGAGCCGGTGCCGAAAGGCGAGTTTGGCGGGGACGCTCTGCAGCGTGTGAACAGCAGTGGCGGCCAGCCCTGTGGCACGATCCTCTGGGAATCGAAGCGCACGAAGCACTGGAGCGACGCCTGGCTCGTCAAGCTGCGCGAGGACCAGCGCAACGCAAAGGCCGAGGTCGCCGTGCTCGTCACACACGCGTTGCCCAAACATGTCGAATCCTTCGATGTCGTCGATGGCGTGTGGGTCACGCACCCGCGCGCGGCCTTGCCGGTAGCGACCATCCTGCGGCACTCATTGCAGCAGGTGAGTCTGGCCCGTCAGGCGGGCGAAGGCCTGCAGACGAAGACCGAAATGGTCTATCAGTACCTCACCGGACCGCGCTTCCGCCACCGCGTGGAAGCGATCGTCGAGGCCTTTACCTCGATGCAGGAAGATCTCGATCGTGAACGCAAGACCATCACCAGGCAGTGGGCCAAGCGCGCCGCGCAGATCGAACGCGTGATGAACGCGACCGTTGGCATGTATGGCGATCTGCAGGGTATCGCCGGCAAGTCCCTGCAGGAGATCGAGGGCCTCGAACCCGATGCGCTGCCCGCACCGGACGGTCAGGCGCTGCAGCTCGGGCTCGACGACGATCTCTGATCACGGGGACAGTCCCCACTTCAGGCGTGGCGGCGCCGTAGCTTGGGCTGACGAAGAATGCCCAAACATGATGACGGAGATGCGTGTGCGGTTCTTCAGCGCTCCCGCAGATGACGAATCAGCGAATTGTCGATCCTGGCCTTGGTGTCGAGCACCAGGCGATCCTGTGACAGCTGAATCTGGTGCAGGAAGAACATCACGATGATCGTGAGCGTCAGCGCGACGAGCGTTGCGTTGAAGGTGATGCCGAGGCCCTGCGTGACGCCGGTCACGTCGCCGGCGGCGGCGCGGTTCGCTTCCTGCAGGGCGGCGCCGATGCCGCGCACCGTGCCGACGAAACCCACCGCCGGGATTGCCCACACGCTGAAACGAATCATCGAGAGCTCCGCATCGAGTTTCGAGGCCTCGAACTCGCATTCCTCGCGCGCGGCAGAGGCGGCGTGCTGCACGCTATGCGTCGCAGAGAAGCGGTTCATCGCGATTTTCAGCGCTCTGGGCAGAAAGCGCTGCTGCTCCTCCGGTGTCAGCTTCTCGATCTGCCGCGTGAATTCGCGCACGTCGTCGGCGAATACCACTTCGCCTTCTTTCAGGCCGACGAAGTCACGCTCGAGCAGTTTTCGCTCACGGAGGACTATGGATTGCCGGTAACCCAGGATGAAGCCGGCCCAGATCGAGAGCACGAAGCAGGCTTCCGGTTCGTGATCCTTGACGATCACCCACATCGAACGCGGCATGCTCGCCAGCGGGTCCTGCGCCCATACCTCTTTCTGATGGGCAAGCACCGCCTCCGCTTTGGGTCGCACGGCGATGGTGTAGACCGCGTGCACCACGGTGAAGCTCAGCAGCAGCGTGATCAACGCGTAGAAGGAATCGAAGGGAAACGCTTTTTTCATGGCGGACTTTTACTCGTGAGTGTCGTTGGTGTCACCAACTAGCGAAATGAATTGAGCCCGATGAAACTGCCGCCGTTATGGTGGGTCAGTTCGCGCATCAGGGCGGCAAAGCGGATGCCGGTTATCTGCATGCTCGGCGGATTGGCGAACTGCGTCGGGAATCCGATCGCGTGTATGCGCACGCGCGGCACGCCGCCGCGGTCCGGCCGGTTCAGCCGACGTACAAAGTTCGCGACCTCTGAAATCGACTTGCCGGTGAACTCGTCGCCGTAGACGTAGAGGCTGATTTTGCGATCGGGCCGGTAGAATTGCTCGATCGCCGCCTCGATACCTTCGCTCGGACTTGAATTCGAGAACGCGTTCCAGGTGCGCAGGCGCTCGATCACCGCGCGCCGGCGGGCCGGCGTGTCCGGGATCCAGTCGCCCGCGTATTCGGGGAACATATAGCTGCCTTCGTCGTTCATCACCTGCAGGCCCTTCACGCGCGGGTAAACGGTCAACGTCTCGATGATTTCGTTCAGCACCCGCGGCCACGCATAGTTGAACATGCTGCCCGAGGTGTCGATGATGAAGCAGATGTATTCCGAATCGACCGGGATGCCACCAATCAGGTCCTTTGCCTTCGGCCGGTTCTTCTGTGCATAGAGCTCTTCCATCTCGGCGGTCAGCCGCTGCTGGGCGGTCTTCAACTGGCCGTAGATCGCGGCGTTCAGCGCCGCGTCCTGGTCGGCCTTCGCGGCGTTGGGCTGCGAGCCGAGGACGGTGGCAATCTGCGCCTTGATCTTTGTCAGTTCGGCCGCCGACATTTTTTGCGTCTCGACCCGGGTCTGCGCGTCTGCCGTCGCCGTCTCGGCCGCCACACGCGCCGTGAACAGATCGCGCTGCAGCGCGCTGATTTGCGCCGCGCGCGGGTCGTCGACGCTGGGTTCCGGCGTATGGGGCCGCGTGGTCGTGACCGTCATCAGCAGGATGATGGCGCCGATCCCGCAGGTGATGGTGTCGAGAAATGAAATGCCGATCTCCGGCGGTTCGCGGCGCGAGAGTTTCATGGCCAGTCGTAGGCCGGGGTCAGAAATGCGCCGCGCGTATACATCGCCATCGACCAGTAGGCCCAGGCCGCCATCGGATCGCCTTCCATCGGCAGCAGGATGATGTTGAATGGCATCAGCGGCGAGCCGATCTGCGCCACCGCTTCCTCGAAATAGCGGCTGCGCTCGGCACCCGACACCTTGCGGCCGCGTGGACCACGCAGGCCCTGGGTCGGCAGGCCGTCGGTGATCAGAAACACATTGTCGGGCCGAGGGTTCAGGCTCGACACGACCTTCACCGCGCGCGCCAGATTCGAGCCGCCGCCGGGCACCGTGGCCTTGAGGCTCAACACCGTCTGGTTGAACTGTTTGGCGTCGTTGACCGACAGCCAGCGCCCGGCGCTGTCGGCGAGTGCGGGTTTTGCGTCCGTGTTGAAAGTGTAGATCTGGTAACTCGTGCCCGGCTGCAGGCGCGCGGTGATCCAGTCGACGGTGTCCAGCGCCTGTTGCCACTTCTCGGAGCGGCGCTTTGCCGCGTCGTCCATGTTACGCCGACGCAGCACGTTGACGATCGATGCGTCGAGCATGCTCGCCGAGTTGTCGAGCAGGATCAGCACGTGTTTGCCGCTGGTCTTGATGCCGGTCAGGTACTCACGATTGCCCTGGCCCACGAACTGTCGTACCTGCCGCGACTGCTCGTTCAGCTGCGACATCAGCTGCTGCTTCTTGGTCTCGAGCTTCTTCAGCGCAGCCTTCAGCGCGTTGACGTCGCGGGCGGTGATCGCCGGTGCGTCGCGCGGCTTGCGTTCGGTTTTCGCTTGCGCCAGCAGTGCGCGCGCGCTGGCGGATTCGGCGATCAGCTGCGCGATCTGTTCATCAATGGAGAGCGCCTGCGCGCGGGCGCTTGAGGTGGCGTTGCGGGCGTCCGCGATTTGCGCCTGCAGGGCCGCGACTTCGGCCGATAAATCCACCGCCGCGACTTCCTCCTGCACGATGGCCTCGTGCTTCAGGATCATGAACAGCAGCACGACGGCGCCGAAGCCGCAGCACATCACGTCGAGAAACGACAGCGTGAAGACAGAGAACGGGCGACGCTTAAGCGGCATCTGCCGGCAGGACGGTGATGGCCGTGAACAGCGCGCTGGCGCCGCTGAAGGTGATCTGATCGCCGGCAGCCAGCAGCACCGTTCCGCTGACGGCGCGGCCGTTCACGAGCACGCGACCCGCATCCGGTGCGTCGAGTTCGGCGCCCGTGGCGCTCAGGCTGGCGGCACACAGGGCCGTGGCATCAGGGCTGCGCGAGAAGCCACCGCGTGCCAGCAGAAACAGCGGGGCTGGACCCAGCGCGGCCGCGCGATGGTGATTGAGCAGGTGAGTGGGTGCGCCGGGGACTGCCGTGACAGCGTCGCCACCGGTGATTGTCGGCGCGATGCTTGCGCGCAGTTCGGTAACGAGCCGGATGCCCTGTTCAGTTGGCGCAACAGGGGGTAACTGCAGGCCGTCGAAGATCGCGTGCGCGGCAAGCACCGGTGTCGCGCCGAACAGATCCGCAAAGCCCGGTTGGGCCGCGAGCCGATGACTTGCCACGGGCTTTGCGGTGGCCGGGAGCGCCGCTCGCAGGCGCGCGAGCAGGGGCGTCACCGCCTTGACCATGGCCACCCGCTCGACGCGGGTGTCGAAGCGCGCGCCACGCCAGTCGAGCTGAACCCGGATCTCGGCGTGCTGCGCGAGCAGGTCAAGCCAGCCCGGCAACTGTGCGAACAGCAGTTGCTCGGTGGCCGCGTGATGCAGGGGGTCGAAGCGACAGTGCGTGACAAAGGCTTGCGTGACGACCTGTACACAGGCCTGGCGCAGCGCATTCAGGCCCAGCCCCGGCAGGACTTCCACCACCCCGCGCGTCACGCGTCCATCGACGGTCAGCCCGGTGATCACGGCCTGGTGCTGTTGCAGATCGATCAGTGCCCAGTGGCCGCTGCCGAGCGCCGCGGCACCGGCCGCCACGGCGCTGTCGACGAGCGCAATGGGCTGCAGGTGACAGGCCTGCGCGATACCGAGCAGCAGCGCGAGTTGCTCGTGCGTCATGCTGCCGGGCACCGCGAACACGGCTTCCTGCGGCAGACCGGCCAGCGTGCGCAGATGCGCCAGATGCAGGTAAGCGAGATCGGCGTGATGCCGCACGCGCTTGCCGAAGTGCTGGACCGGCGCGGTGTTCAGATCGCGCCAGAAGCGGTTCTCCGTCGCGCGCGGATGCAGTTGCGCGAGGGCCAGCGCGCGCGCGCCGACCTCGACCTGGCCGTCGAGTGCCGTCGCATAGCCGGGGCTGGCGGCGACCACGTCGCCGCCCAGCGCGGCGCGCAGTTCGAAGTCGTTCACGTCGATGACGCAGGTCGCCATGCTCAATCCTGTGTGTGGGGCGTTCGGCATCGCCGATCAAGAGGTGGTTTCATCGTGCGTCGGCCGCTCAGATATCTTCGGGAAACGGCACTGGAAAATCTTCCTGCACTTTTTCGCTGGGGTTGAAGGTGTCGCTCGGCAGCGTCCGCGCACGATATTCAGGGCGCTCCGTGTCCGGCGGCGTCAATGTCGGCGCCGGGGCGGGTGCCTGCTGTGCGACAGCCGCTGCGCCGTACAGTGCCAGCAGACCCGCAAGCACGCATGGCCACCGTTTCATGCGCCGCTCCCGTTCACTGCAGATACCGTGCAAGGCGAAAACCGAGATCGGGGCGCGGCGCGCCCGCCGACTCGCGATGGCGGGCGCGCAGCTTGCTGTCGTTTGCAGAGGCCCAGCTCGCACCGCGCACCACGTGCTGCGCGGCGTTCGAGGGTCCTAGCGGATTCAGCCCGTCGGCTGGCGCGGGGCCGAAGGCATCATGTATCCACTCCGCCGCGTTGCCAGCCAGATCGTAGAAGCCGTGCGCATTCGGCGGATAACTGCCGACCGGCGCGCTCGCGGCAAAGCCGTCGTCGTAGCCGCGGATCACCTGTTCGAGATGGGCCTTCGCCGATTCGTCGGCGAAGTTGCCGGCGCGCGCACGCGGTGGAAAGCCGCTGCCCCATGGATACTGCAGCGGCTCGCCTTTGCTGCCGCGCGCGGCGGCCCAGTCCCATTCGGCCTCGGTCGGCAGACGATAGCCCACCGCAGCGGGGTTCACGCCGAGGACGCGTCCGTAGCGAATCTGATAAAACACCGGCAGCGAGTCGCGGCGCGACAGCCAGTTGCAGTAGCTTGCCGCGGCCTCCCAGCTGATGCCAACCACGGGCAGACTGCCGGCGTTCAGGTCCTGTCCGCTGACGCCGCGCGACACATGGCTGCTGATGAAGCGGCGGTAATCGGCGTTCGTCACTTCACGCAGCGCGAGATAGAACGGCCGCGTCAGTCTTGCCGGTGGTCGCTGCGGCAGGGTGAGCGTGCCGCCGTCGAAGCGCTTCAGGGTCTGGCCGAGGCTGGTTCTGATTTCGCCTTCGCCCGCCGGTGGCGGCGCGCGCAGCGCGGCTTCGGCCTCGGCGCGGATCTCGTCGGGGATGAACGGATTCTGCGCGATGTCGACGTTTTGCTGCGCTTCGCTCATCTGCTGCAGCGGCGGCGGGGCAGCGCTGGGGGTCGGCAATGTCTCGGGGGCCGGCCCTGCGCCCGGCGTGGGGGCTGCCTGCATGGCCGGTGGACTGACGGCGGGTGCCGGCGGCGCGGTGTCGGCGGCCATTTGCGCCGCTGTTTTCAGCGTGATGCGCAGGTGCTTGTCGATGCCCTTGCGCGGCGTGACGACCGTGCGATACGTCGCATAACCTGGTTTGCGCACGATGATTTCATGTTCGTGCGTCGGCAGGCTGAGGCGTTGCGTCGCGTTGCCCGCCGGCTGACCGTTGACGAGCAGTTCGGCATCGGCCGGCTCGGTGATCAGATTGATGTCCGCGAGCTCGGGCTCGAGCTGCAGGGCAAGGTTCGCCACTTCCTCCGGCGCGGCGCTGGCGGTGGCCGTGCGGGGCGCGTAGCCGGCCTTCATCACCGTGACGCGATGATCCCTGTCGGGGGACACGGTGATCTTCGCTGGTGCTTCGCCACGGAAGCGGCCGTCGATCGTGATCGCGGCACCCGGCGGGTTGGTGACGATTTCGAGCAGGCCGTCGGCTTTCGCGAGGGTGACGTCCGGAATGTCGACCGCCTGTCCGGCAACGACGTCGATCGTGCGCGCCCACGGCTTCCAGCCTTTGCGGCTGACACTGATTTTACGCGTGCCGTGGATCAGTTCGCCGGTATACGGCGTCGCGCCGAGTGACTGGCCGTCCACCCGCACGTTGGCGCCAGCGGGTTTTGAGCTCAGCGTGAAGTCTGCCCATGCCGGCGTGAGCTTTGCCTCCAGCGTTTCCTCGAGCCGTTTGCCGCGTACCTCGACGGTTGCGGTGAATGGCAGGTAGCGCGCGGCGGCGATCTCGATGCTGCGCGTACCGGCTTCAAGCTCATCAACGGTGCCCGGCGCGCTGCCGACACGCTTGCCGTCGACGCGCACGGTAGCCTTCTCCACCGGGGTCAGGCTGATGGTCAGCTTGCCGGGCAGTGGTGTCAGCGCTACGCGCTGTGCCTGCAGCGTGTCGGCGGTGACCGTGATCCAGGTGCTGAGCGGTTTATAGCCGGCGGCGCGCGCGTAGACAGCGTGCGTGCCCGGCGTCAGCAGCCAGTGCGAGCCGATGCGGGGCGTGAACCAGCCGTCCACATCGAGTTCGGCGTCCGCCGGCATGCTTTCTATCGAGACCGAACGCGCGAGTAACAGATAGCCCATCACGAGTGCGGTGAGCACCACGGTTGCAATCAGGGCGAGCGGCACCCACGGCATGGCCGGCCATTGCAGACCGCGCAGCGTACCGGGCGGCCGAAAGGCAGTCGGCGTGATGACACCAGATTCGCTGGTGTCAGGTTCGGTCGGCAGGGGTCGGCTGGCCACGGTGGTCAGGGCATCAGATCTGTTGGGTCGGGATCGGTTCCGGTGCGTCAGAACTGGACGGGTTCAGTGCAGCTTACGCTGATCGTCGGCGGCGGTGCTGCGGGGTCGACTGCGAATTCGACCCGCACATCCCGATAGCCGTCACGCTTGCCGACCGCAGTATAGCGCCCTGCCAGCAAGGTCAACTGATGCTGCGCAAACGGCGGAAAGCTGCCGATGCGCGCGACGCTGATCGCTGTCTTGGCGTCCGAATTGATTACCACGGTCACGGGCGTGCGGGCGTGGGTGATCGCGCCGGCCAGCGTGTCGACCTGGCGTTGCAGGCGCGGCCCGGCGCCGGCAATCGCGCGCGCCTTGTCGAGCAGCGTCTGCGCCTGGCGATAGACCGCGTCATCGCCGAGGCCCTCGGCCTGGGCGAGGGTTTTCTCGAGCTCCATATCGAGCGCGGTGCGCGTGCTGGCACGCGCCAGGCCGCTATTGGCGAAATCGAGGTGCTGGTCGATCGCGAGCGCTGCGCGATATTGCCCGGCGGCTTCGTTCCAGCGTTCGGCACGTTCATGGTTGGCGGCCGCGGTCAGCGCCTGTTCGATGCGCGCGGCGCTGGCGCGCAGCGCCGTCTGCTTCAGTGCATTGCTCGCCTCGGTCGCCGCGGGGCGCAGGCGGCTCGCCTGCTCGAAGCTTTTCGTCGCGGCCTCGAACTGGCGCGCTTCGAGCGCTTGATAGCCGGCGGTCATCGCGCGCGCATAGTCTTTTTCGGATCGCGCGCGATCGATGCGTTCGAGTGCCTGCGCCGCTTCGCTCGCGGCGGCGTCGAGCGTCAGCGCCTCGCGATACGCGCTGCTGGCGCGCTCGAAATCGCCGACCTTCTCGTAGCCCGTCGCCTCGGCGATCAGGGCAATCACGCGGTCCAGCGACCTGGCGCGCGCGAGACCCTGCTGTGCACGTTCGTCCTCTGGCGCGAGCGCCAACGCGCGTTCGAAGGCCTGCTGTGCGGCGACGCCCTGGGTGCCGAGGAGCGCGCGTTCGCCTTCATCCACGAAGCCCCCGACGATGTCGGGGATCCCCTTCTCGATGTCCTGCAGTTGCTGCGTGGCGGCCGCGTAGGCGCGCAAGGCGGCCGGAAAGCGCTGTTCGCGGTAAGCAGTTTCACCTTCTTCGATGCGGGCCGTGGCGGCGCTGAAAGCCGGCGCTGCCCACTCGTCCGCCGCACGTGCCTTCAGCACGTCGACCAGTTGCAGCACCGCGGCGAGCGCGTTCTGCGCATCAAGGCGAGCGGCGGATTGTTCGACGGGCGTCAGTAGCGGATCGACGGCCTGCGCGTCGGCGACCGTGGCGGGGGCCGACGGCGCGGGAGGCGTCGACGGCCCGGCACTGCCAGCGGCTGCCGGCTCTCGGGTGTCCAACAGCCGCGGCAGCACGAACAACACGGCGCCCGCGAGCAGCACGGTGATGGTCAGCAGCGCATAGCCGAACAACGCACCTCCGCTCGGGCGCGACCCGTCACCCGCCGCCGGGGCGGCACGTCCGGCGGCGGCGTAGCGGCTCGGGGCGATGGCTGCCGTGTCCGGCGGGGGCGAGAATTCGGATTGCATGCGGCTTAAGCTACCACAGCCGCCATCGGGCGCCCGCTGAACCGCCCTATGGCGCCGGCGCGGGCGCCAGCGGCACCGCGTCGTAGCTGATCAATGGCAGGGCCGGTGGCGCGCCGGCATGCTCGGCCACGTAAATGTCCTTCAGCAGGCCGCGCCACTGTGTGTACTGCTCTTCGACCGTACCTGACAGCGTGAAGGTCTGGTCGCGCAGGGTGATGTGATGGGGGCGCATGTCGCCGCCCATCGATTCCGCCATTTCGGTCAAAGCCTCGGCGTGAATACGCGCCTGCGCGCCCTTGTCCACGCCGCTCTTGAACAGATACGCACCGCCGGCCACACCCGCGACGCCGGCCACGCCCATGCCCGAGTCGCCGGTCATCATCGCGGCCAGGCCGCCGAGCACCGCGAGCGCGCCGCCGATTTTGCGCACGACTTCCTGGCCTTTGAGCTTGTTCATCGCTCTCAGCTCTTCGTGGCTGACGCGGCGCCAGTTGTCGTAAGGGCTTGCCATGCGTTCATTGAACGCATGGAAATACTGGCCGATCTGATCCGTGAACAGGCGATCGCGCTGACGCATCTCGTTGACCCGGGCGAGCGTCGGATCGTCGATTGCCGGCAGGCGCCTGACCACGGTCAAACCTTTGGCGTCGCTGGCGAGATAATCGCTGAACTGCTCGGGTGCGAAACGCTGGGCGAACTGGAGTTGGCTGATCGCCCGGAGTTCGGCCAGCTCGCCGGCCGGTTTGCGCGTGAGTTCCTTCACGATGTCGTCGGTGATTTGATCGTAGAGAGGCTGGAAGGGATCCGCACGCGCGAGCGTCGGATCCGGGTCGTAGGCGTAACGATTGACCTCGTGATCGTATCGCCGCGCGTACCACACGCGGCCCTTGGCGTCGCTGAGTGTGATGTCGAGTTTGAGTTCGAGGCCAGTTGATTCGACGATGTGGCCGTCGACCCATAGATCCATTTCACTCTGCCGCTGCGGCAGCACGCGCACATGACCGAAGCCGCCACGGCGTTCAATCGTTTCCGCCAGCACCTGCGGCATGTAGTGCGCTTCGGCGCGACGCACGCTCGGCGTGGTCACGAGCTGATCAGGATCGAGATCGACGACCCCGTCACTGAAGACATTGACGCCGACATCGAGCGGCGTTGGCGGCGCGGCCGCGACGCCGGCGGTGCCGCTGTAAGGGCCGTCAGGCCGGACAGTGCCGGACTGACAACCGCTCAGTAACAGCAGGCTGCAGCACAGCAGCGAAATCAGGGGTATCGACATGGGTTCACTGACTCTTGTAGTTGCGGTATTCGGCCCACAGCTTTTCGCGCAGCACCTGATCGGTTTCGCGTTCCGCCGCTTCACGGAGCTGACGGGCGACGATGTCGTCGTCGGCGATGTCCTGCGAGCGCACCGCCGACGGCCCGCGCGTCTGCGCGCGCCCGGCGCGCGTTTCGCCGCTGAGGTCGGGTGAGGCGCCGATGCCGGTCGACTGCCCGGCGGCGCCGCCGGCGCCGAACTCGTCAGGCGGCGCCTCGAGCAGCCCGCCCTTGCCGCCGACCGTGCCGCTGCTGGACGCAGCGCCGCCGCCGGCCATCGCAGCACGTTCCCGGTCGGCTTCGGCCTGGGCGCGTTTCATCAGTTCGTCGAACGCTTTCATTTTACGTTCGAGTTCGCTGTTCAGCGCACCGACCTGTGCGGCGCGCGTGTGCACCGGTGCGCTTGCTGCGCCACTGACGGCGGCCGGCGGTGGACCGCCCGGCGACAGCTTGCCGACGCCACCCGCCGGTGGCGGACTGCCGGTCATCCCGGGCGTGGCGCCGGGCGTTGGTGCGCCAGTCGGCATATTGCCGCCCGCGCCTCCACCGGTGGCCTGGGCTGCAGGGCTACCCGGCGCAGTGCTGGCTGGTGCGCCGGCATTCGGCGACGTTGGCGGCGGGCTGCCGGCCGGGGTTTCGGTCATCTCGACATAGGCGCCCTGCTCACTGGGCGGTGGGTATTGGGGTCCGGGCGGCTTCTGCGCCTGGCCCGGTGCCGGCGCGCCGCTTGCGGCTTGGGCACCGCCGGTTTGCGACGTGTTCGGGCTGGGGGGTGGCTGGTCCTGCTGCGCCTGGCGCTGTTGCGCGGCACGCTGCATTTCAGCCTGCTGCACGGCCTTGATGCGGCTGTTCGCCTGGCTTTGCGTCGTCGGTCGCGTCTGCTCCTGCTTGCACCCGGCAGCAGCGAGCAGAACGACACAGGCCACGCACGTGCCTGCGGCACGCAGGGCGAGGATCATGAAGTGTTGTTTCATCAGCGCAATGTACCGGGGACAGGCCGCTGCGGCCATGTTGACAGGAGCTTAAGCCAACGGGCTGAAGGCAGCCTGAATGAGGGCGCGCAGCCTCGAGCCCGCCGGGTCGCGGAATCGGTCATCGATCACAGCACCGGCGTGCCTGACGGGCTACGACGATGGTGGCGCAGCCGGTCGCACATAGGCTTCAATATTTCCGCGCAAGCGGGCGTCGAAGGGCACGGCGCGCCGTGATTCGAGCGACATCTGCACCACCGTGATCTGCGCGCGGGCGCGGAGTTCGTCGCCGCCCCAGGCTTCGCCCTCGAAGGCGAGCGAGCTGTTGCCCAGGCGCACCGGCTCGAGTCGGAATTTCACGACATCGCCGAGTCGGCTCTGGCTCAGGAATTCGCAGTCGGCGCGGACCGCCGGCACGCCGAGGCGCGCGATGCGGATGTATTCACCGTAATTGGTGTCGAGTGCGGCGTTGAACCAGTCTTCCATCAGTTCGTGGAACAGCACGAAGTACTGCGGATAGAAGATGATCGCGGCGGGGTCGCAGTGATTGAACCGGATCAGCTTGTCGCGCTCGAACCACATGAGTCCTTGTCCTGTTGTTGTCGAACCAGTGCTTTGAGGCAGTCCGGGCAGTAGCAGCCGGCGGCGGCATCGATGCGCGCGGGATCGAGCCGTGGCAACTGCTGACACCAGCAGGCGGCCATCTGCGCGCCGCAGCCAAAGCTTGTGCCGCAACGCGAACAGCGCGTCGGGTTCGGGGTGTCCGCGGTGATCGGCACGTTCACGCCGGCGGCAGACAGCCGAAATCGTCGACCATGAAGCTTGCCTCCGCGCTCGCCACCGCGCTGCCGTCGTCCACGCGCTCAGCCGTGGACTCGAGCAGCACGAGCCGGCCCTTGCGCTGCTTCAGCCGGCAGGTGAGCGCGACTTCCGTGCCCACCGGCAACGGCTTGCGATAGCGGATCTCGCATTTGGCGGTGTAGCCCCGCGCGCCCTGCAGAAACAGCCAGTTCGCCATCACATCATCGAGCGCGCTGAACACGATGCCGCCGTGCGTCACCTGATCGAATCCGGCGTGGTTCTCACCGGGGGTGAAACGGCCGCGGCAGAGTTCACCGTCCATCGTGAAGGCGATGCGCAGGCCGACTGGATTGTGCTGGCCGCAGACGAAGCAGTTGTCGGCGTCGCCGCGAGCGCGCGGGTTCTCGCTCATGCTTACACCATGTCCGGATAGCGGTTGGGCAGATCGAGATCGACCGCGTTCGTAACGCCCGGCAGGCGCAGCGAGTGGGCGTCGATCTGAATATCATGCTCGTTGATGAGGTCGTCGCCGCAGCGATAGATCGGCTGCATCGGCCCGCGGCAGCAGGCTTCGTCCCACTCGGCGGCGGCGGCGCGCGTGGTTTCAAGGCGACCCAGATAGTCCTTGTATGCCGCCGCGCCGTGACGTTTTTCAAGCATGCGCCGTGCGATCACCGGCGAGACGATCGCGCCGGTCGCGTTGTTGCCGCCAAAGCCTTTGGAGTTCAAGAAGCCGACCGCTGCCTGTGCGCCGAGTTCGAGGTCCTGCAGGCGGATGTCCAGACGCTCGCGATGCACGTCCGCGGCGATTGCCGGCGTGGTCTTGATGCCGGGCAGCAGCCCATGATGGAAAGCCCCGAGCGTACTGACCAGCTGATCGGCGCTCGCCGGCGCCAGCGAATGGCCGACAAACGCCTTGATCGCCGTCACCGGCCAGCCATGGATGTCGAAGGCCTTGGCCACCTCATTGAAGATGCGTGATTCGGTGACGCGGTTCTGCGGCGTGCTCGACCCATGCGCCTGGATGAAGCTGTGATGGCGCACGGCGTCTTCGCCGAGCAGGCTGCGCACCGATGCCACCGCTTTCGCGAGCGTGATGTAGTTGCCCGGACCAGGTGAGGAAATCGACTTCTTGAAGCCGTCGGCATTGACGAACACATCGGGCACCGCGCCGTAGATATCGGCCCCCAGTGCCAGGGCTAAGGCGTCGTCGCACAGCACGAAGTACTGGCCGGACTCGCCGAGCACGAAGCCGCAGTTCTCGCCGAAGGGGCGGCTGGCGCGACGATGATCTGCGGTGGCCGTGCCGTCGAGTTTCGCGAGCGCGTCATCGGTCGCGAGCGCGCTCATCGCGTTGTAGCCCTCGATCACTTCGGGCACGAGCGGCGCTTCCGAGTTCCCCACCACCACCAGCCGCCGCCGGCCAGACTGGATGTCTTCGACGGCGAGCCTGAGGTTGTACAGGAAGCTCGCACAGGCGCCGGCGATGGCCCCGGTGCAGCCGACGTTGCCGAGCACATAGGCGTTCACGAAGTCCGCTGGCATCGTGTTCAGCCCCAGCGGCAACTGCTTCGAGCTCACGCGCCCACCTTTCAGACGGGCCTGCAGCATGCCGCCGGTGCCGTGCTGGTCGAGTTGGGCCATCGCGCTCGACGCATAGACCGCGATTTCATCCGGCCGCAGTTTCGAGGTGATCGTGTCCCAGTCGATGCCGACCGATTTCGCGGCGTCCGAGGCCGCGATGATCGTCATCTGCAAGCCACGCGGGTGAAAACGGGACGGGTAGAGCGCCGCCGGATCGAAGCCGGTCGGCAGCTGGCCGGCGGACTGCACGGCCAGCCGGCGATGCGACTCGATGCGCATGTCGACCGGCGCGCTGATTTCAATGCGCGTCCGGCCGTCGGCGCTGCCGAGCACGCGCCAGCCGGCGGGCAGGGGCTCCGGCAGTTCGCTGGTGCGGGTGGAGATCACGGTTGGGTGGCCCGGCTCCGGGCCGACTTCGAAATTGAGCTGGACGGACATCGCGTCGGCGTCAAAGTACTGCGCGCCGAGACGGCGGATCAGCGTCTGGTCGAGCACCTGTCGGTGATAGAGGCGGGCGACGTCGGCGTCGCTGAGGCGATCGCCGCCGGTATTCACATAGCCGCTGCCGTCGTGCCTGACGAGGCCCATCATCGCCGCGAGGGCGCGCACGGTGTGGTCGCGGGCGCTGGCCGGCAGGTTTTCGAGCACAGTGCGGCGATAGGCATGAAAGCCCGAGGATCGCCCTGCGGAACTGATCCCGCCGAAGCCGATGATTACGGGGAGCTTGGTCATGCCGGCCTCGGCGCGGTTGGAGAGGCTAGAGTGTAATGCGGTGCACGCGCCTAGAATGCGGTGTTCACGCCAAAGAATTGGCCATTTGCGCCATGCGCGTTACCCTATCGCCGATGCGGCTCGCCTTCATCCTCACCGATCAGATGCTCGCCGCCAGTTGTCTGCTGCCCATCGAGATGTGGCGGGCCGCCGACGAAACGCTCGGCGGCCGCCAGCACAGCCCCGGCCAGATCCAGATCGTTACCCTCTCAAGCGACGGCAGCGCGGCGGCGACCCAGGCCGGCATCGAACTGAAGCCGCAGTCCGCGCTCGCGGGCGCCGGGGATTTCGACGTCGTCTATCTGCCGGCGCTGTGGCGCAATCCGCGCCCGCAGATCGCCCGCAACCGGGCGCTGCTGCCGTGGCTGGCGGCACAGGCTACCGCCGGCGCGACCATCGCTGCGGTGGGTACCGGCTGCTGCTTCCTGGCCGAAGCCGGCCTGCTTGACGGCAAGGCCGCGACCACGCACTGGCACTACTTCGCGCGTTTTGCGCGCGACTACCCCGCCGTCAACCTGAAGCGGCAGTATTTCATCACCCAGGCCGGCAAGCTCTATTGTGCGGGCAGCGTGAACGCGCTGGCGGACGTCACAGTGCATCTGATCGAGCAGTTCTGCGGCCGCGAGGTCGCGCGTCACGTCGAGCGCAATTTCTCGCATGAGATCCGCCGGCCCTACGACGAATACCGCTATCTCGAAGGTGATGAACTGCAGCACGCGGATGAATCGGTCATCAGCGTGCAATGGCGCATGCAGCGCGAGCTCGCCTTGCCGCTGCGCATGGCCACTCTCGCGCGCGAAGCCGGCATGAGCCCGCGCACGCTCGACCGTCGCTTCCGCGAAGCCACAGGCCTGTCACCCCTCGCCTACCTGCAAAGCCTGCGCATCGCGGCGGCCAAGCAGATGCTGGAAGCCACCAACCTCACACAGGCCGAAGTCGCCTTTCGCGTCGGCTACCAGGACCAGGGCCACTTTGCCCGCGTCTTCACCCGCACCATGACCATCGGGCCGGCTGAATACCGCCGCACCGTGCGGGCGAAGATGTTTTCGTTGCGGGAGAGTTGAGGTGGGTGCCTGGCCCAGCGCGCGCATGGACACGCCACCGGCCGAGGCCGCGATGATAAGAGCACTGCAGATGCGCGCGCTGCGCGAGGTGCGCGACGCACTGGGCATTGCAGCTGACGGCTCGTTCAGCTGCGAGCGCGGGGCGTTGTGGCTGTGCCGTTGCGACCAGCGCCATCGCTCGCGTACGGCGATGTAGCGCACAGAGCCGGTCGCGACGGCGGTTAGGAGAAGTTCAGCAACTCCTGTCGCGAGCCACCCTTGCCGCCGAGGACGTGACGCAGGTACTCGTCATGAGTGTCCATCCACATGCCCGTCGAGCGTTCGCGGCCGGCGGCTGCGTCGGTCTTGGTGGTTTTCAAATACCAGTTATTACACCGCAGCCAGACCTTGCCTTCGGCCGAGTTAGAGCACAATTCAGTCCAATGTTCGACCGCCGCCCTGGAGGGCTCGAATTGGCAGTGGCCGTCGTCACGCATGGTCACGACGAGATCGGCGATGTACTTGGCCTGTTGCTCGCACAGCAGCGTGACATTGGTGACCGGGTTCAGGCTCTGGGGTCCGATCATCATGTGAAAGTTGGGCATTTCATCCACATACATGCCCCACAAGGTGTGCGGCCGGGTCATCTGATAATTGTTTGCCGCGTGCGCACCAAACTTATCCGACAGACTGACGCCGTTGCGCCCGAAGATGGGGAAAGGGATCAGGCCGTTGTCGAAGCCGGTGGCGTAGATAATGACGTCGAACTCGAAATGTTCGCCGCGCGCGATGCTCAGTCCTGTTTCATCGACCGCCACCACCCCACCCGGATCATCGACCAGGGCGACCTGTGGCTTATTGAACGTCGTGTAGTAATCATCAATGAACAGCGCGCGTTTACAGAAAAACGGATAATCCGGTGTCAGGCGTTTGGCGAGGGCCGGGTCCTTTACGTCAGTGCGGATCATTTCCCGCAGCTGCGCGCAGATCGCTTCGTTCTGTTCCGGGCTGTGCAAGGCGTCGAATTCGATCAGCGGCGGGACCGGCGGATATTCGCCCTTCCAATCCACGTAACGCAACTTTTCGCCATAGCCACCGGCGCGAAAGCTCGCCACGATATCGGGCGGGGTGGATTCGTCATCGCGGCGCAAGCACCAGGTGGGGGTACGCTGAAAAACGTGCAGGCTCTTGACCTCATCGGCGATAGCGGTGATGACTTGCGCGGCGGACGCGCCGGTGCCGATCACGCCCACCCGTTTGCCGCTCAACTTCGCGTGGCGATCCCAACGCGCGGTATGGAAGCTCTCGCCTTTGAAGGTGTCTACGCCGGGAAATTCCGGCATGCGCGGACTCGACAACGGACCATTGGCACTGACCACGTGGCGGCAGGTCACCACTTCGGCAGCCTCGCCGGTATTGGCGTCGACCGTCGTGACCTGCCAGACGTCGTCGCCGTCACCCAAATATCTGAACTCAGTGACCTGGCGCGAGAATCGAATCTTGTCGCGGATGCCGAGATGGTCGGTGAGCATTTCCGCGTAATTGGAAATCTCGGGCTGACTCACGTATTTCCTGGAGGGGATAAAGCCGGTGCGGTCAAGAAACGGCAGGTACATATAGGAGGGCACATCGCAGGCGGCGCCCGGGTAGGCACCGACGCCAGACTTGCTCCAGACACCGCCGACCGCTGGCGTCATTTCAAATAGCCGTACCTTGTCGACACCCGCTTCGCCGAGGCAGGTGGCGCATAGCAGCCCCGAGAAGCCGGCGCCAACAATCACGACATCAAAGTGGGTCTGCGCTGCGTTCGAAGGGGAGGCTTGCAATTCTGGATGGGCACTCATTTCGTTGCTCTCAATCTGTATGCATGGTGGGGCGCCGTGTCAGTACGGGGCACGGCATCTTATTCGAATTATTGTGTCTTGCCACCGGGATCACGAGGAACAGGATTTGATAACGAGTCGCCGACTTGTCGCTTGCGCCATCTCGTCGATGCGGGGCGTGCGGTGCCCGTCGTCATGGCCCACGCTCGCTGTGCGACTCGGTGTTCTCGGCGGCAGACCTCAGCCGTCCAGCCCCAGGCTCCCCATGCCCGGCACAAGCTACCCGGATTGCATTACCATGGCGCCACTGCGACAGGAGACTTATGCATGAGCGGACCGCGCTATCTTGGTTTTGACACCCTGAGCCTGCATGCGGGCCAGCGGCCTGATCCGGTCACGGGCAGTCGGGCGACGCCGATCTATCAGACCACCTCGTTCGTGTTCGAAGACGCTGCGCGTGCGTCCGGTCTGTTCGCCGTGGCGCGCGCGGGCTATGTCTATTCGCGCATCGCGAACCCGACGGTCAGCGTGCTCGAAGAACGCGTCGCGGCGCTCGAAGGTGGCGTGGGCGCAGTGGCGACAGCGAGCGGCATGGCGGCGATTCATGTCGCGATTGCCACGCTCGTCGGCGCCGGTTCGCATATCGTATCGTCGCGTGCACTGTATGGCGGCACGCACAACCTCCTCGCCTACACCATGCCGCGCTTCGGCGTCGAGACGACTTTCGTCGACCCGCGCGACCCGCAGGCTTTCGCGCAGGGCATTCGCCCGAGCACGAAACTCGTATTCGCCGAAACCGTCGGCAATCCGCGCGGTGAAGTGCTCGACATCGAAGCGATTGCGAAGATCGCGCATGCGGCCGGCGTACCGCTGGTGATCGACGCCACGCTGACAACCCCCTGTCTGATGAAGCCCTTCGACTACGGCGCCGACATCGTCGTGCACTCGCTGACGAAATTCATCGGTGGTCACGGCATCGCAATCGGCGGCGCAGTGGTTGATGGCGGACAGTTCGACTGGGAAGGATCGGGACGTTTCCCGCAGATCACCGAACGCGACATGGGGCTCAATGAACTCGATTTCGCCGAGGACTTCGGCCCGGCCGCGTACATCATGCGCGTGCGTCTCGAGGGTCTGCGCGACTTCGGCGCTTCGATGAGCCCGACGAACGCCTTTCACCTGCTGCAGGGCCTCGAGACCCTGCCGCTGCGCATGCGGCGTCACTGCGACAATGCGCAGCACATCGCCGAATTTCTCGGCACGCAGGCCGCCGTGGAACAGGTGACCTACGCCGGCCTGCCGAATCATCCGGACTACGCGCTTGCGCAGCGCCTGATGCCGAAGGGCTGCGGCGCGGTGTTCAGTTTCGAGCTGAAGGGCGGACGTGCGGCGGGGCGCAAGTTCATCGATGCGCTGCAGGTGTTCTCGCATCTGGCGAATGTCGGCGACGCGAAGTCGCTGGTCATTCACCCGGCGAGCACCACGCATGCGCGGCTCGACGCCGATGCGCTTGCGCGTTCGGGCATTTCAGAAGGACTGGTGCGGCTGTCAATCGGTCTCGAGGATCCGCAGGACCTCGTCGACGATCTCGTGCGCGCCCTCAACGTTTCGCAGAAATAGGCGGCCGTCATGGAAATCGTCTATCAGGGCAAGACTACCTACGTGCAGACCGCGGGCTACGGCCTCGATCCTGCAAAACCCACCGTGTGCTTCGTGCACGGCGCCGGCATGGACCACGCGGTATGGACGCTGTTCGTGCGTCACTTCTCGCGCAACGGCTACAACGCGATTGCGCCCGATCTGCGCGGCCACGGCCGCTCGGCCGGTGAGCCGCTAATGACGATCGAAGCCTGCGCGCAGTGGCTGCTCGGATTGTTCGACGCGCTGAAGCTCGGTGCGGTCGCCGTCGCCGGGCACAGCATGGGCTCGCTCATTGCGCTGCAGGCCGGGGCCGACGGCGGCGAGGGCGTGCGTGCGCTCGGCCTGCTCGGCTTCGGTTATCCGATGACCGTCGGTGCGCCGCTGCTCGATGCGGCGCGCGCCAACGATCACGCGGCGGTCGACATGATGACAATCTTCGGCCACGACTTCGGCGCGCAGATCGGCGGCCATCAGGTACCCGGGCTGTCTATCATCAACGTCACGAAGCGGCGCCTCGAGGCCGCGCGGCCCGGCGTGATCTACGCCGATCTGAACGCCTGCCACACCTACACCGGTGGCGCAGCGGCGGCTGCGGGCATCAAGTGCCCCATCACGCTGATCCTCGGCGACCGCGATCGCATGACGCCTGTGCGCGGCGCCCGAGAGTTCGCCAAATCCTTCGCCCGCGCCAGCATCGAGATGATCCCGGGCTGCGGTCACGGCATGATGGAAGAGAAGCCGGAGCAGACGCATCGGGCGCTGGTGAAGGCGCTGGCGATCAGCGCCTGAAGATCCCGGGGACTGGAGAGCCCCCTTAAGGCGCCGGCTTGATCCCCATCGCCGAGTGGTCGTCGAGGCGCGTCATCAGCATGTGCACGCCGTGCGCGGCGAGGTATTCGTCGATGGCTTTCTTCTGCCCGAGCCAGCGGAAGTAGTCGTCGATCAGGAACACGCCGCCGGTGGCGAGTTTCGGCCAGAGGTATGCCATCTCGGCTTTGGTCGACTCATACAGATTCGTGTCGAGGCGCAGCAGCGAAATGCGCTCGCAGTCGTTCGCGGGCAGCGTGTCCTGCACGAAACCTTCAATGAACAGCAGGCGGTCGGCCGGGTAGCCCGTATGTTCAAGGTTGCGGCGGACATCCGGCAGCGGGTAGTTATGCCAGGTGCACTGACCGTCCTTCATCTTGCGCTCGTATTTGCGCTTTGCCGGCTTGCCTAACACGCTGATGTCTTCGGCCGTTGGCATCGCCATGCCGCGGTAGGTGTCGTAGAGGAAGATGCGACGTTCGCGGCTGCCGAGTTCGAGCAACGTCCACGCGGCGGCCATCATGCTGCCACCGGCGCCGACGCCGCACTCAACGATGTCCCCCGAAATCCTCGCCCCCTCGATATAGCGCACGGCGTACTCGAGGTTCACCACGCGTTCCTGCGTGGTCATGGTGTACGGCGACACGCGGTCCCACAGGGTGCGGGTGAAAGCTCCGAAATCCTGTGGATACTTCGGCGGCAGTTCGCGCACGCCGCTCGGCGCCATCAGTTTGCGATACGCCTTGCCGCTTTCGCGGACGAGGTTGGTGCGCACGATGCCGAGCTGCGTCGACAGTTTGTCCAGTAGTCCCATCGCGGTCCGATCCGTTGTGCTGTGTCACAATGGCGCGCATCACGTATGCCCGCCGCTGCGGCTATTCAAGAAAATTCATGAGTGCGAACGCCATCAAGCCCCAGCACGCCGCTGCGGCGCTGCTCATCGTGTTGTCCTACGCGCTGCTGGTCACTGAGCATGCCGTGCACTACGCCTTGGCGCTGCTGATGCTCGGCGGGCTCGTCGTGGCCATTCGCGCGCCGCGCAGCCTGTGGACAGACCCGGCGCTGCGCGCCTTCAGTCTGGCCTTTTTATGCCTGTGGCTGCCGATGCTGGCGAGTCTGCCGGACGCCGTGAACCGCGGCCACGCAATCAAGACCACCTTTGCTTACCTGCATTTCTGGCCGGCAGGCCTGTGCATCGTGCTGGCCGCGCGCGAAGCCCGGCTCGGACGCTGGATACTCGCCGCCGTTGCGTTGCTGATCGCGTTCTGGCTGACAGACGCCCTGCTGCAACTTGCCACGGGCCGCGACCTGTTCGGCCATCCGCCGGCGGGCAACATCCTGACCGGCGCATTCTATCCCAAGCAGCGGCTTGGATTGGTGCTTGCGGTGATGACGCCGGTGTACTTCATCGGGGTGGCCGCGCTCGCCCGCCGCTGGCCACCGGCCTGGCTGCTGCTGCTGCCGCTGTTTCTCGTGATTCTGCTATCGCTCAAACGTACCGCGTGGATCATGCTCGCCGTGGCGCTCGCGGGTCTGCTGTGGCTCGCCTGCGCGCGACGGCAGGGCGGCCTGTGTCGCGCGATGCTCGGCATGCTGCTGGCGCTGACGCTGCTCGTCGGCGGCGTACTGGCGGTCGACCCGGCGCTGCGATCACGCGTCGCCGAGACCGCCGGCATCCTGAGCGGGGACTTCGACACGATGGACCGCGCATCGTCCTATCGCCTCACGCTGTGGCGCACGGGCTGGCGCATCGGGCTGGCGCATCCGATCAACGGCGTCGGCCCGCGCGGCTATCGCTACGCCTATCCGGACTACGCCCCGCCCGGCGACTTCTGGCTACTCCGCGGCAACGGGCAGACGCATCCGCATCTGATGGCGCTCGAGGTCGGCGTCGAAACCGGCGCGCTGGGCCTCATCGGCTATGCGCTTTTCCTGTGGCTGCTGCTGCGCCGTCTGCGCGTCGCAGAGGACGAAATTCAGGCCGCCTGGGGCATCGGCGCGCTCGCCGCCGTGTTCCCGCTGAACGCGCATCTCGCGCTGTACGGATCGTACTGGTCAACGCTCGTCTGGCTGATGACGGCGCTGGCCTTTGCCACGGCGTCCCGGCAATCCCCACCCAGCGCGCCGCCCGGGATCCTCGATTGAGCGGTGAAGAGGCCGGGTTCCGCTTCGCTGCACCCGGGCTACGCGAGCCTTCGTTCGAGGTAGCCCGGGTGGCGCGCGCAGCGCCGAACCCGGGGTCTTCGTTTGGACGCTACCCGGAGCGTCCAATTTTCGCCTGTAGCAGTGCGCCGGCTGCGGATTCATCGGGCGCTGCGCCGGATGCGATCAGCACGGCGCGCAGTTGCGCCAGCAATGCCTGCGGGATCGCGGCCGGTTGCGCGAGCGCGTGTCGCGTGAAAGCGGCAGTCGAGACGGCATCGAGTTCGCAGGGCGCCGGCACGCGGGCTTCTTCGAACCCCGCGAGGAGCGTGGAAGTGCCGCCGTGGCACCACAGCGGCGCCGGCAAGCGATGCGCACTTGCGACGGCCTCGCCTTCCGCACCGCGCATCAGCAACGCTTGGCCCTCGATGCCCGCAAAGTAGTGCTCCATCAGCGCGCGGTAGGGAGGATGCGTGTAGCCGGCGATCACGAGCGCCGGGCCGCGGCAGGGATTCATCACTTTGACGAGCGTGTGCCCCAGATGGCGCACGCCCAACACGTCGCGCCAGGCGAGCAGCCGTGCGAGCGAAGGCGACAGGACATCGAGTGGCACGAAGGCCAGCCGTCGGTCGCGGAGTGCGGACGTGGCGTGAGCGAGGTTCGTGGCAGTTTCGATACCGAGCTCAGCGAAGATTTCGCGAGTCGCCACGCGGCCCGCCGATGTCCGCACGCCGTGAATCAGGACGGTGAGCCCGAGACGCGTCAGCAGCAGTGCCAGCAGCGGCAGCAGGTTCGGCTGGCGGCGCGCGCCGTTGAAGCTGCCGATCACGACGGGCAGACGCTGGTCGTTTGCCGGCGGCAGCGCGAGCGGCGCATGCGCGACCTGCCATGCGTCGTGCAGCCCAAGCAGTTCGTCGAGCGTTTCGCCCTTCATGCGCAGCGCGACGAGCAGGGCACCGAGCACGGCGTCCGGCATCACGCCCTGCAAGGCATCCGTAAACAGGCCGGCGCTGTCGACGCGCGACAGCGGGCGCGCGCCATGCTGACCGCGCGCGATTTCTTTCAGCAATAGGGCATAGTGCATGCGCGCTTCCTCACCCGGCTCCGCGCCTGCAGTGAACGGGTCTTGTGGCGAGATGACCGCGCCGGGTTCCGGGATCCGCCGCGCCGGTGCGCGCCGGACGCCACTCAGGGCTGCGTGCCACTTGCCGACATTCTGTGCTGAGCGCAGGTGCGTGCGCCAGGTTTTCAGCATTGCCGAATCAGCTGCCCGCCTCTGGCGCCGGCGCGCCCGGCCTGAGCCACACGCGGCCGTCCTCGACTTTCACGGCGTAGCGCGCCGCCGAGCCGGTGTCCGGCGCGCAGGCCTCACCCGTGTCGAGCTGAATCACCCAGCCGTGCAGCGGACAGGTGACCGCGTGGCCACACACCAGTCCCTGCGACAGCGGCCCACCCTTGTGCGGGCAGCGATCGGCCAGCGCGAACACCCGATCGTCCGAGGTGCGAAAGACGGCGATATCCCAGCCCGCGCTGCGATAGACGCGCGCACCAGGCCGCGGCAATTCATTGAGCTCGCAGAGCGCGGCCCACGCACGGTCCTGCAGGGTGACCAACGCGCTCAAGTGGCCTCGGCCACGGCGGCACCCAGCAGCGCGTACTCGCTGCGTGGGCCGGCCGGCTGTTCGGCGCGCCAGGGATCGGGGACGTCACGCAGGGCCAGCATCAGGCGTTCGAACAGTTCACGCCGGCGTGGCGGATTGTCCAGCACCTGGCGCTTGCAGTAATCGAGCCCGACGCGCGCGACAAAATGCACGGTGCGTTCGAGGTAATGGCCTTCTTCGCGATACAACTGCAGGAAGGCACCCGTGTACTCAATCACTTCGTCAGCCGTGGCCAGCTTCACGAAGAACTGCGCGACTTCGGTCTTGATGCCGCCGTTGCCGGCGACATAGATCTCCCAGCCGGATTCGACGCCAATGATGCCGACATCCTTGATTCCCGACTCGGCACAGTTGCGCGGGCAGCCGGACACGGCGAGTTTCACCTTGTGTGGTGCGGCCATGCGCCACAGCGTGCGCTCGAGGTCGATACCGAGCCGCGTCGAATCCTGCACGCCGAAGCGGCACCATTCCGAACCGACGCAGGTCTTCACCGTGCGCAGGGCTTTTGCATAGGCGTGGCCGGACGGCATGTCGAGATCGCGCCACACGTTCGGCAAATCACTTTTCTTTACACCCAGCAGGTCGATGCGCTGGCCGCCGGTGACTTTCACGGTGGGGATGCGATAGCGATCGACGACATCGGCGATGCGCCGCAGCTCGGCGGCGCTCGTGGTGCCGCCCCACATGCGCGGCACCACCGAGAAGCTGCCGTCCTTCTGGATATTCGCCAGCGCGCGTTCGTTGATGTAGCGCGATTGCGGGTCGTCAATCACTTCGTGCGGCCAGGTCGACAGCAGATAGTAATTCAGTGCCGGCCGGCAACTTGCGCAGCCATCGGGGGTGCGCCAGTCGAGCAAGCGCATCACGGCGGGAATGCTCTGCAGATGCGCATCGCGGATCGCCTGCCGCACCTCCCCGTGGGTGCGATCGGTGCAGCGACACAGCGCTTTGGCGGTGGGCGTTGCCGAATAGTCCGCGCCCGCGACGTTCATCAGGATCTGCTCGACGAGCCCCGTGCACGAACCGCAGGAAGCCGACGCCTTGGTGTGGCGGCGCACTTCGTCGAGCGTGAACAGCTTCTGGCTCCGGATGGCCTGCACGATCGTGCCCTTGCACACGCCGTTGCAACCACAGACCTCCGCTTCGTCTGCCATCGTCGCCGCGCGGTGCTCGCCCTGATGGCCGGAGTCCCCGAGATTCGCTTCGCCGAGCATCAGGCGATCTCGCAGCTCGCCGATGCTGCGGCCGTCGCGCATCAGCCGGAAGTACCAGCCGCTGTCGACGGTATCGCCATACAGCACGCTGCCGACGAGGCGATCGCCCTGCAGGACCAGCTTCTTGTACTTGCCGCGACCCGGGTCGGACAGCACGATTTCCTCGGTGTCGGGCCCCCCGTGGAAACTGCCGGCGGAAAACAGTTCGATGCCCGTCACCTTCAGCCTGGTTGACGTCACCGATCCGGTGTAGCGCGAATAGCCGCGCGCGGCGAGGTGATTGGCCGCAACTTTCGCCATCTCGAACAGTGGCGCAACGAGCCCGTAGGTCTGGCCGCGATGCTCGACGCATTCGCCAACCGCATAGATGCGCGGATCGAAGGTCTGCAGCGTGTCGTTGACCACGATGCCGCGCCGGCAATGCAGGCCCGCGCGCTGCGCGAGTTCGATAGCCGGCGCGATCCCGACCGCCATCACCACGAGATCGGCGAGCAGGCGTGTACCGTCGGCGAGCGACACCGCGCGCACCTGGCCAGCGTCGTCGCCAAGGAGGGCGTTGGTCTGCGCGCCCATCACAAACCGGATCCCGCGCGCCTGTAGCGCCGTTAGCAGCAGGCGTCCGGCGGCCGCGTCGAGTTGGCGTTCCATCAGGCTTGCCGGCAGGTGGACGACCGTCACCTCCATGCCGCGGCAGCGCAGGCCGTTGGCGGCTTCGAGACCGAGCAGGCCACCGCCGATCACGACCGCCCTGGTGGCCACCGCAGCGGCCGCGATCATGCGTGCGGTGTCGGCCATGTCGCGGTAGCCGATTACGCCGGCCAGTTCGCTGCCCGGAATGGGCAGCATCACAGGGCGCGATCCGGTGGCGATCAGCAGCCTGTCGTAGGGCACGCTGACGCCGCCTTCGCTGTGCACCAGGCGCCGCACGCGATCGATTGTCGTCACCGTACAGCCCGTGTGCAGCGTCACGCCGTGGGTCGCGTACCAGTCCGGGCCATTCAGGATGATGTCTTCGAACTGCTGTTCACCGGCGAGCACGGGCGACAGCAGGATGCGGTTGTAGTTCGGATGCGGCTCGGCGCCGAAGACCGTGATGTCGTAGCCGTCCGGGACGATCGCCAGCAGCGCTTCGAGCGTTCGCATGCCTGCCATGCCATTGCCGATCATCACGAGCCGCGGGCGCGGGCCGGAGGCCTGGTCGTGCCGTTCATTTGCCATGGGATCGTCGTCCGTTTGCGGGCGTGGATGACAAAGACAAGGGCAAGTTGCGCGCCAGCCCAGCGGCCTGACAATTCAGGGTCTTATAGGTCTGGCCCGGGGTGAGGGCAGGCGGCTTGCACCAGAATGGTGAAGCCATGCACGAAAGTCGGCAGTTTTGAGGCGGCTGGCGCCACCGTTGACGCGGGTCGCCAGTCCGCTTGGCCCGCTATCGCGGGCGCCTGTCAGGGCTTTTTCTTCCGCCGTTCCTTGCGCGCCTGCACGGTCGATTTCTCCGCTGCGAAATGCTGCTTGTCACTGAGCGGCACCGGGCGCACGCAACCCCAGCCGAGCTCTTCGTCCTGGTTGTAGCGTTTGCCAAGCTGCCAGGCGATTTGCGCGCGGCTGAGTTCGAGGCCGAGGTAGAACGCGTGCGGCGCATCGTCATCGACGTTCAGCAGCGGAAACAGTTCGTAGGGGTCAAGGCCTGTGCGCAGGCCGTCGCGGTTGTAGATGTGGATGCCGTCGGCGGCGATTTGGATGCGGAAGTTGGGATCCCTGATCTGTTTCGCCAGCGCTGCGATCTCCGCCGCGCTGTAGGGAAAGGGCTTGCGCTCGTGCAGCGCCATCAGGCCTTCATCGAGATGGCGCGGCGGCATGTTGTCTTCACGTGCGGCATACATCACGCGCCGCGCATGCGCGATCTCGCGCACCACGCTGCGGCAGTGCGCGCTGACTTCGGTGGTCAGCACGGCGGTTGCGCCGAGTTCGGACACGATGCCGAGCAGCAAGGTGTTCACCCCTAGCGTATCGGCATGCGTGAGTTCAGTGAGATTGCCGATCCCCATCATGATCGGCGCGGCCGGGTAGCGCTGACGGATTTCACGGTAACGCAGGATCGAATCGGTGAAGCCGTGATGGATCGGGTCGAGAATCGGATCGGCGAAATACGGCCGGCCCTGCGCCGCGAAGTGTTCGATTGCGCGCCCGAGCGAGTCGATGTCGCGCGGGTCGCGGCCGATGAGTATCGGCGTCACCGGCGCTTCGTCGGCAATCCACAGCGTGTCTTCGCTGAGGCTGAACAGATAATCCGCGCCGGCCTTCGCGCCGGTCACCAGATCTGACTCCAGCAGCGAATCGACGCTGACCTGGTAGCCCTCGCGCTTGAGAGCCTGCACGGTGTCGGCCAGATGCGGAAAGGGCGTGTCGGGCAGACAGCCGACGTCGATCACGTCCGCGCCGTCAGCGCGGTAGCGCGCGGCGCGCGCGAGCACGGCGTCGATGCTCACCTGCGGGGCATCGACGATCTCGGCGAAGATCAGCACGTCGCTGCGCTCGAGGCTGCGGTGCTGGTGCTTGGCGCCGAAATACTGTGGTAAATCCTTCAATTCTTCAGGCCCGCGCTCGAAGGGCAGGCCGAAACTGGCCGAGAGATCGGCTAGATCGCCGCGACAACGCCCCGGCAGCACTACGCGATCAAAGCCGTCGACATCGCGCAGCCGACGTTTGATGAAATCGCCCGTCATCAGGGCGGCGACGGTAATGCCGAGCGTGCGCACTGCGTAATCGAAGGGACGCGGATCGAGTTCGGCCAGCACGCGCCCGACACTCTTCTCCGCCAGTTTGCCGGTCAGGAAGAGCAGGCGTTCGCGGCGTGGGGCGGCCTTAGGCATGAAGCGTTTTGCAGATACGCGGAGCGCGTGTTGGCGCCGGATGGTACGTTGAATTAACCTCCCTCACCAGCAGCCCCCAGCAGGTTTTCCCCGATGTCGACCTCCGCGCTCTATCCGCCCATCGAACCTTACGACGTCGGGTTCCTGCGGGTGTCGAGCGTTCACCGCGTGTACTACGAGCAGAGCGGCAATCCTCAGGGCAAGCCGGTCATCTTCATGCACGGTGGCCCGGGTGGCGGCACGAACCCGCGGATGCGGCGATTTTTCGATCCGGCCGCCTATCGCATCGTGCTGTTCGACCAGCGCGGCTGCGGCAACTCGACGCCGCACGCCTGCCTCGAAGACAATACCACCTGGGCCCTGGTTGCCGACATGGAGCGCATCCGCGAGCATCTCGGCATCGCACGTTGGCAGCTGTTCGGTGGCTCCTGGGGATCGACGCTCGCGCTCGCCTATGCGCAGACGCATCCCGAGCGCGTCACTGAGCTGGTTCTGCGCGGCATCTTCACCTTGCGGCGTCAGGAGCTCGAATGGTTCTACCAGGCGGGTGCGAGCCTGCTGTTTCCCGATGCCTGGGAAAGTTATGTCGCGGTGATTCCGCCTGACGAGCGCACGCACATGATTGCCGCCTATCACCGGCGCCTCACGAGTGAGGATACGACTGTGCGCCTGGCAGCGGCGCGGGCATGGAGTGTGTGGGAAGCGACGACGAGCCATCTGCTGATCGATGAAGAACAGGTCACCACCTTCGACGCGCCGCGCTTCGCGCTGGCTTTCGCGCGCATCGAGTGTCACTACTTCATGCATCGCGGTTTCTTCGACACCGACTCGCAGCTGCTCGACGGCGCGGCGAAGATCCGCCACCTCCCCGGGGTCATTGTGCAGGGGCGCTACGACGTGGTGTGCCCGATGGAAACCGCCTGGCAGCTCCACCGGCGCTGGCCGGAGGCGCGGCTGGTGGTCGTTCCGGACGCCGGCCATGCGGCGCTCGAGCCCGGAATCGCCGCGGCGCTGGTCGAAGCCACCGATACCTTTCGCGAGGCCTGCTGAGGCGCGGCCTTTTCTCCAGTTCAATCAGCGGATTAGGCTTCAGATTGGCCGGGTTGTGGCGCCGGCGCGTCAAGTTTAGGGCAATTAAAACAACAACTTAGATCCCCTAAATGAGGGCTCAAGCAGCCTTGCCGAAGGCCGCTGACTGAACTAGCTTCAGTCATGTAATCGTCATGAAACCTTCCCGAGGGGGCCTGATGTTCGAATTCGATCAAGATGCGGTTGACGCCTTACTGGTGGACAGTGCAAAGTTTCGCTGGCTCTACGACAAGTACAGCGCGCTGAAGTCGAAAGTCCACGACGTCAACGCAAAGGAAGTCACGCTGGACCCGTTTAACCTTGAATCCCTGAAAAAGGAAAAGCTGCAACTGAAAGATCAGATGGCAGTGATGATCAAGGATTACCGGCAGGTTCACGCCTAACAGAGTCTCTGACGAAAACGACAACACCACCAATTGATGCTATGCCCAGCGCCGGCTGAGACTCTGTCCCAGCCGGCTTCTTTTTAGGCGGTTTGCCCAACCGCCTCGCCCCCCAGCCCCTGTCCCGGTTTACGGCGGGGGCCAAAGCCACAACAATACGGTCCGTTCCAGAATCAGAGCCGGACCCCCCGATGCCACCAGAATTTCTCGACGTCATCCTGCGCGACGGCCTGCTGCACGTGCTTATCAACCGGCCCGCCAAGCGCAACGCGCTGTCGCAGGCGGTGCTCGACGAAATCGGCATGGTTTTCAAGCACTACGCTGCGGATCAGACGCTCATCGCCGCCACCATCACGGGCGCCGGCGAGCGCTGCTTTGCAGCCGGCGGCGACCTGCAGGAATTCGACGGCCTGCGCGAGCGCGGCCCGGTTGAGCGCATGACCAAAACCTCGAGCGCTGCGCTCGACACCATCCGTGATTTCCCTGTGCCCGTGATCGCGCTGCTGAACGGCGACGCCCTCGGCGGCGGTGCCGAACTCGCAGTGGCCTGTGACATGCGCGTATTCGCCAGCCACGCGAAGATCGCCTTCGTGCAGGGCACGCTGTGCATTTCGCCGGCCTGGGGCGGCGGTGCGGATCTGGTGCGGCTGGTCGGCCCGTCGACCGCGCTGCGCTTGCTGTCGCGGGCCGATTTGCTTGACGCCACGGCCGCCATGACCGCCGGCCTCGCCGACGCCGCAGCACCGCAGGGCATCCCCTTCGCTGATTACACCGCCGAGTTCCTGAAGCCCATTCAGATGCGCAAGCCGCAGGTGATGCGGGCCTTCAAGGCGCTCACCGCGGCTGCGCGCAACAACCCGGACCGCGCCACCCTGCGCGCGCTCGAAACCGAATCGCTGATCAACACCTGGCTGCATGCGGACCATTGGGCTGCGGCCGAGGCGGTGCTGGCCCGTATCGCAGGAGCTGCCAAATGACGAAACCAGAAGAAGTAATGCGCGAACCCGCGCAGCCGGGCTTCTGCACGCCGTCCGGCATTGAAGTGCCGGAAGTCGCGACGCCGGACATGGTGAATGCGGCGAGCATTGGTGAGCCGGGCCAGTTTCCGTTCACGCGCGGCATTTTCGACAACGGCTATCGCGGCCGGTTGTGGACCTTTCGCCAGTATTCGGGCTTCGGTTCGGCCGAGGAAACCAACGAGCGCTACAAGTTTCTGATCGCGCAGGGCCAGACCGGCCTGTCCGTGGCGCTCGATCTGCCCACGCAGTGCGGCTATGACCCGACTGACCCGATGGCGAGCGCTGAAGTCGGCAAGGTCGGCGTGTCGCTGTCGAACCTCGCGGAAGCTGAGATCCTGTTCGACGGTCTCGATCTCGCGAAGCTGTCGACTTCGTTCACGATCAACGGCACGGCGGCGATTGTGTACGCGCTGTATCTCGCGGCGGCGGACAAGCGCGGCATCCCGCGCGCGAAGCTCACCGGCACCATTCAGAACGATATCCTCAAGGAGTATGTCGCGCGCGGCACCTGGATTTTTCCGGTGCGCCCGTCGATGCGCCTGATTGCGGATTCCATTCTCTATTCGAACGAGCAGACACCGCGCTTCAACCCGATCTCTATCGCCGGCGCACACGTGCGCGACGCGGGCTGCACGGCGGTCGAGGAAATTGCCTACACGCTCGCGAATGCGTTTGCATATGTCGATGAACTCGTCGCGCGCGGCGCGAACCCGAATGACTTCGCCAAGCGCCTGTCTTTCTTCTTCTACGTGCACATGGACTTCTTTGAGGAAATCTGCAAATTCCGCGCGGCGCGGCGCTACTGGGCGCGACAGCTGAAGGAGCGTTACGGCGTGACGGACGAGAAGGCACTGATGTTCCGCTTCGGCGTGGTCTGCGGCGGTTCGTCGCTGACGGCGCAGCAGCCGCTAAACAACATCGTGCGCGTGGGCATCGAGAACATGGCCGCCGTGCTCGGCGGCGCGCAGTCGATCTTCACCTGCGCTTACGACGAAGCCTTCCAGATCCCGACCGAAACCAGCGCCGAGATCGCACTCCGTACGCAGCAGATCGTCGCCTATGAAAGCGGCATCTCGCGCACCGTCGACCCGCTCGGCGGCAGCTATTATGTGGAATGGCTGACCGATCGGATGGAAGAGGAGATGGAGAAGGTCATCAAGGAGATCGACGACTACGGCGGCACCGTGCAGGCGGTTGAAGATGGGTACCTGCAGTCGCGGATCGCGCGGCGCGCGTTCGAGCGCAAGCTGAACGCCGACAACGGCGAACGGGTGATCGTCGGCGAGAACTTTTTCAACCACGCGGAGCAGTCCACCGATTTCGGCGAAGTCTTCCGCATGGATCCGAACATCAGCCAGAAGGTCGTGGAGCGTTTCAACAAGGTCAGGGAAACGCGCGACAACGCGGCCGTCACGCGCACGCTGGCGAAGCTGCGTGAAGCCACGGTCAAGGACGGCGAGAATCTGATGCCCTACCTCGTCGACTGCTGCCACGCCTACGCCACCGTTGGCGAGATGGTCAGCACCTTGAAGCAGGAATGGGGCGAATTCCAGGAACCGGTGCGGCTGTAAGCCGGCCAAGGGATAGAGGTCAACATGAGTCTCGCCGGCAAACGAATCCTGATTGCAAAACCCGGCCTCGACGGTCACGACGTCGGCGCCAAGATCATTGCGCTGGCGCTGCGCGACGCGGGCGCCGAAGTCATCTACACGGGCCTGCGCAAAGCGCCGGAATACATCGCCCGCGTCGCGGTCGAAGAAGACGTGGACGCCGTGGGCCTGTCGATTCTCTCCGGCAGCCATGTCGAACTGGTGCGTGAAACGGCGCGCTGCCTGCGCGAGGCCAAGGCCGGCAACGTGAAACTGTTCGTCGGCGGTACGATTCCGCAGGAAGACAACCCGGCGCTGATGGCAGCGGGTGCCGCTGGCATCTTCAATTCGAGTCAGCGCATCGAGGACGTGATTGCCGAACTGGCCCGCGTTCTCGACGCCGGCTGAGCCCATGCTGAGCCCGGACGAGCGGCGCGATCTCGCGCGCGAGATTTCGCGCCTCGCGAGTGCCGATGTTGGCAAAATGCTCGCCGCGCCGCCGAAGGCGCCGGGCTGCAGCGCGCGTCGCATCGGCTTCACCGGCCCGCCCGGGGTCGGCAAGAGCACGCTCGTGGGATCGCTGGTGGCGCGTCGCGCGTCGCGCGGCAACAGTGTCGGCGTGCTGGCCATCGACCCCGCAAGCCCTTACAGCAAGGGCGCGATTCTGGGCGACCGCATTCGCATGGATCGCGCCTCCGACCATGCGCGCGTGTTCATGCGTTCGGTGTCGAGCCGCGATGCGCAGGACGGCATGTGCAACAACGTCGCGGATATCCTGACCACGCTCGAAGCGAGTGGCTTCGATGAAGTGGTGCTGGAGACCGTCGGCGTGGGCCAGGCGGAGCACGCGGTTAAAGCGCTGGTCGACACCGTGGTGCTGCTGATGCAGCCGGAAACGGGCGACGCGATTCAGGCGCTGAAGGCCGGCATCCTCGAAGTGGCGGACATCATCGTGATCTCGAAGAGCGATCTGCCGGGCTCTGCGCGCATGCGCGAACATCTGGCGTCCACGGTGCGCTTCGGCGCCAAACGCGCGGTCGACTGGACGACGCCGGTGCTCAGCGTGTCGGTTGAAACCGGCGCCGGCCTCGAGGAACTCGAACAGGCCATCGACGCCCACGCCCAATGGGCCACCACCCACCGCGACGCGCAGGAGATCCAGCGCAGCCGCATGCGCTACCGCGTGCAGGATCTCGTCCTCCGTCAGCTCGACCACACCCTCGCCAGCCTGGGCGACGCCGATTACGCGCTGGGCCTGCCTGAACTCTACGCCGCCACGGTGCGGAGACTCCTGCCGCAGCCCTGATCCTGCGGCGCTGGAGACAGACCGCAGAAAAGACCGGCACCGTGGAAGACGCTGTCGCGCCTTCGTTCAACGCCGGGCCATCTTCGACTCCGGGTTCTTCTGCGTTGCATCCGGGCTACAATTCGTGCATGAAGCTTCAACAACTCCGCTACATCTGGGAAGTCGCACGCCACGGTTTGAATGTGTCGCAGACGGCTGAGTGGCTGTATACCTCCCAGCCCGGCGTCAGTAAGCAGATTCGAATGCTCGAAGACGAGCTTGGTGTGCAGATCTTCATGCGCAGCGGCAAGCAGCTGACCTCGGTGACGCCGGCCGGTGAGGCCATCATCGCGTTGGCGGGCAAGATTCTCGCCGAAGCGGATAACATCAAGCGTGTCGCGAAAGAACACAGCGATCACCGGCGCGGCAGCCTTTCCATCGCCACCACCCACACGCAGGCCCGCTACGTGTTGCCACCGGTGATCAAGACCTTCGCCGCAAAGTACCCGGAAGTGTCGCTGCACATGCATCAGGGATCGCCGATGCAGATTGCCGAGCTCGCCGCGAAACACAATGTCGATTTTGCAATCGCCACCGAAGCACTCGAGCTCTTCGACAATCTCGTGATGCTGCCCTGCTATCGCTGGAACCGCAGCATTATCGTGCCGCCGAATCATCCGCTAACGAAGGCGAAGCAGCTCACGCTGAAAGAGATTGCCGACTATCCGCTCGTGACCTACGTCTTCGGCTTTACCGGCCGCTCGCAGCTCGACGACGCTTTTCGCCGCGAAGGCCTGGTGCCGAAAGTGGTGTTCACCGCGACCGACGCCGACGTCATCAAGACCTACGTGCGCCTGGGCATGGGCATCGGCATCGTCGCCACGCTGGCGTATGACAAGGACGAGGACACCGAACTCGTTGCGCTGGATGCGAGCCACCTGTTCGCGAGCAGCGTCACGAAGATAGGCTTCAGCCGCAACACGATGCTGCGCGGCTTCATGTACGAATTCATCCATCTCTTCGCGCCGCACCTCACCCGCGAGCTCGTCGAAAAGGCGATTGCGGCACCGGACAAGGAAGCCGTGGACGCACTGACGCGCGGGATAGCACTGCCGAGTCATTGACGGTCACCCAATCGACTTGGCGCGGCATGTTCTGCAAGCTTGCTTTGCGCTCCTTCGCTGTCTTCTGCCCCAGCGTCTCAACCCGCGCATAGAACGCCGCAAAATCCTCTTTTTCCGCGGCAAACAGCGCTTTGAACGCCGACACGAACTCGTGGTAGGTCGCGACTGACGACAGCTTGGCGTTGTTCATGTCCTCATTCATCCAGCGGTCGTAGCGCGTGTCGCCGTGCCAGCCTGCGCGGAGCTGCGCAAAAGCCGCCGCAAGCGCCGCGAACTGCGCGCGCTTCAGTGCGCGCTTCTCCGCGTCGCTCACATCCTTGCGTGCATAGACCTTCTTCAAGGCCAGGCGATGTTCGATCAGCAGCGCGATCAGCGCCGCGTCGCGCGCTTCGTCGACATCCTCCTTCGCCGTCGCCCCCTGGGCCGCACGCCAGCGCGCGTAGCCGAGATCGGCCACCGCCATCGCAAACGATTCATTGAACGAGGTGTCGTTCGGCACGTAGAGGCGTTGATGCGCAAGCTCGTGGAAGATCGTTTTCACGAGGCGCTGGTCGTCCCAGGCGAGCATGGTGTTCAGCAGCGGATCGGCGAACCAGCCCAGCGTGGAATAGGCCGCGACACCGCCGACATACACATCGTTGCCGGACGCCGCGAGCGTTACCGCATGCAGCCGCGCCTGCGCTTCGCGGAAGTAGCCGCGATAACTCAGACAGCCCGCCACGGGGAAGCAGGTTTCGATCGGCTCGAGCGACAGGGCCGGCGCCGCAAACACATTCCACACCACGAAGGGCCGGCCGAGATCGGTGTAGCGCAGATAGCTCTTGTTGTCCGGCAGCGCGAGTTCACACGCGGCAAAGGCGCGCGCATCGCGCGCCAGCATGAGCTTGCGGCGCAGCTCGGGCGAGGTGGCCGAATCCGAGATCACGGTTGCCAGATCGCGCCGTCCAAGCAGAATCTCCGCCTGCCCACGCACCGCCTGGCCGTAGAACCCGAGCGAGGCACAGCCGCCAACGAGGGCGAGCGCAACGAGCAGCAGGGTAGTTCGTGATCGTTTCAGCTGAGGCTCCTGGCGTGGCGTCCGGTGCGACAGGGTCGCCTGCTGCCGAGCGTGCACTATCGCACGGGCTTGCGTCGCCGGCAGGCATGGCGAGCGCGGGCAAGCGCGCCGTGTTTCAGTGCCGCACGCTTCCCGTCCCCGGATTGCGCTGCGCTTCATCCGGGCTACCACGACCTCGATTCACACGGTTGTGGCACGGCAAGTCGTAGCCCATCGGACGGCGCGGCGCGATCCGGGATCGCGGCAGGCGGGGCGCCGCTGACCGCCACCCACTGAATCTCAGTGCCAGCAGACGTGCCGTGGTTCGACACCGGCCCACCCCTGTGCCCGAATTGCACTGCATTTCGTCCGGGGCGAGCACTCCCAGACACGTCACGTTACAACGGCTGCCCCCGCTGGGTGCCCTGGCGCGTTAAAATCTGCCACCTTCCGAGGCACAGGCATCGCAGTGGCCCGTTACACAACTTTGATCGACGCCAGCGCGCTCGTCGCCCTCAACGGCGCAGTGATCGTCGACTGCCGCTTCAATCTGCTGGACACCGCGCGTGGTGAGGCGGCCTACACCGCGGGCCATATCCCCGGCGCCGTCTACGCCCATCTGGACCGCGATCTGTCGAACCCGCCCACCACGGACCACGGCCGCCATCCGCTGCCGCCGCCCGCGCGGCTCAACGAAGTCTTCGGCGCCCTCGGCATCGCCAACGGCGTGCAGGTGGTGGCGTACGACGACGCCAGCGGCATGATGGCCGCGCGCCTGTGGTGGATGCTGCGTTATATGGGGCACGATGCCGTCGCCGTGCTGGACGGTGGCCTGCCCGCCTGGACGGCTGCTGGCCTGCCGCTGGAAGCCGGCACCGTCACCCCCCAGGCCGCGCGTTTCGCCGGCAGCCCGCGCCGCGAACGCCTCGTAGTGCTCGCCGAGATCGAAGCGGCCGCGTGCCCGCTACAGCTCATGGACGCCCGCGATCCGGCCCGCTATCGGGGCGAGGTGGAGCCCATCGACAAACGCGCCGGCCACCTCCCTGGCGCCCGTAACCATGCGTGGCAGCGGAACCTCGAACAGCGCGGTCGATTCCTCGAACCAGCCGCGCTCAGGGAGGCATTCCTGGGCAGTTTGGGTACACTACCGGGCAGCAGCACCGTGCATTATTGTGGCTCCGGCGTTACCGCCTGCCACAACGTGTTGGCGCAGGTGCACGCCGGGTTGCCCGAACCGCGTCTGTACTGCGGTTCGTGGAGCGAATGGAGCCGCGACCCGCAGCGGCCCGCCGCCACCGGCGACGACACGCCAATGCCTAAGCCCTGATGGAAGCACTGGGATGAACGCCATGAGCAAGTCCGCGCTGAGATTCACCGCCGGCCTCCTGCTGAGCCTGCTGACGCTCGCGGCCAGTGCCGCCCAACAGGACATCATTTTCATCTTCGACAACTCCGGCAGCATGCGGAAGGCGGATCCCGCTTTCGCCGCCCGCGAGGAAGCGAAAAAATTCCTGGGCGCGCTCGGCGGCGACCTCAACGTCGGCGTCATCGTGTTCGACCAGGACGTCAAACTCACCGCGCCGCTCGCGCCCATCGGCGACGGTGCCGCGCTCGCCGCCAGCCTCGACGGCGTGAACTACAAGGGCAAATTCACCGACAGCCCGGCCGCCGTGGAGCGCGCGATCTACGAACTGAAAACCAACGGCCGGCCGGACGCGCAGAAGGCCGTGGTGTTCATGACCGATGGCATCGTTGACACCGGCAATCGCCAGCAGGACGCCGAGCGCACGCGCTGGTTGCGCGAAGATCTCGCCGCCGACGCCGTGCTGAACGGCATCAAGATTCACGGCGTGGCCTTCACCGGCGCTGCGGACCTGCTGCTGATCCAGTCGCTCGCCACCAAGACCAGCGCCGAATACTTCCGCGCCAGCACCGCCGATGAACTGCCCACTGCGCTGTCGAAAGTGCTGGAGGCGCTGAACAGGTCGCCCGCGCCGGAACCTGCCGCCGTCGATGCGCCGGCGCCCACGCCGGCCCCTGCGGCCGAACCCGCGGTGCCGGCCGCCGAACCCGCAAAGAGCGTCGAGCCCGCGCCAGCCACCGAGCCTGCGCCGAACGAGCCTGCGCCGAACGAGCCTGCGCCGAACGAGCCAGACGCCGAGATCACGCCCGAACCCGCGCCGCCGGCCGAAGGCGGCCCGGCACTCTCGCAGGAAGAGCTCGAGTCCCTCGAACAGCTCTCCAAAGAAACCGGCATTCCGCTCGAACAGCTGATGAAAGAGCTGGAGGGCGCTGAGCCCGGCGAGGCCGTCGTGATGCGCCCCGGCGACGAACTCCCGTCCGCGCCGGCCCCTGCACTGTCGATGGGCACGCTGGGCGCCGTGGGCGGCGGCATCTTCGTCGTGCTGCTCGCGCTGTGGTTGCTGTTCCGCAACCGCGGCGACAAACCAAAGTCAGATGCTGCGAACGCTGGCGCGCCGGCCGCTGCCGCAAAGCCCGCCGCCACGGGAGCGCCGTCGGCGAACTCGGGCGTTGAAGCCTGGCTCATCGACATCAACGGCCTCAGCGGTGAAGCGCCGCGCAAGCTCAGCGACAAGCCGATGATGATCGGCCGCATCGCCGGCAGCGACCCTGACTATCTCGATTACTACGTTGTGAACAAAGCCACTGTCGGCCGCCGCCACGCCGTGATCAAACACAAAGACCGCGCGTACTGGATTGTCGACCAGGGCAGCGTGAACGGCACTTTCGTCAACGAAGAGAAAGTGCTCGGCGAACGCCAGCTCCGCCACGGCGATCGCATCAAGTTCCACAAGTTCGAGTTCGAGTTCCAGTGCCCGGACGGCGTGAACCAGACGGTGGTGGGCTTCCCCGCGGATCAGACCATCGTCGCTTCGATGGACCAGACCCTCGCCGCCAGCTCCACCGCCGCGCTTGCCGCCACCGGTGCCCAGCAGGCGTCCTCCACGAGTGCGCGCGCTGTCACGGGCCTGGCCGCCGGCGCCGGCCTCGCGGCGGCCGCCGACGACGACATGTTCGCCAGCGGGGACATGATGGGCGACGACGCCGATGTCACGGCCGTCGATGGCGATCTCGAAGCTCTCGAGTCAGAACGCGACGCCTTCTTCCTCGGCAGCGGCAAACACGCTGCGCCGGTGGAGCAGGCCACGCAGGTGCTCGACGCGTCTGTCGACGAAGCATTCGAGTACGTGGAAATCGAAGAGCCGGACACGCTGCGTGTGGATCTGCTCGACAACACCGCCGTTCGCGTGGAAGCCGAGCTCAATGCCGACGCCTCCGCGTTCTTCGAAGATCTCACCGTGCACCCGGCGCCGGATTTGCTCAATGGCGACCTGGCGGATGCCGAGCTCGACATTCTCGACATCACCGTCGCGCGGGACCCGCACAACCGGCCCGGCGCCGACGTGCCGGACGGCGAAGACTTCGCCACCGCCACCACCATGATGCCCTCACACGCGAGCGTGATCGATAGCACGAGCACGCCGATGGGCACGGGCACCTTCAACCAGCTCGACACCGTGACGAACAGCCCGGCCGGCGTGGCGGAAGACGGCGACGAAACCCTCGAAGACTTCTTGTCGACGAGCTCCTTTGACCAGATCCCGCAGACCCCGGACTCTCCGCTGCCGTCGATCGCGAGTGCCGGCTTCGAGGATTTCCTGGCCGACACCGGCGACCTCAGCGAGATGGTCGACACGAACGACCTCGACCAGCTCGCCTCGACCAACACCGACGAGGACGTCTTCGACGTCACCGGCGAAATGGATATCGACAGCACCAAAACCACCATCCTGCCGGCCTCGCTGCTCGACCAGCCGCCGACGCAGGACACCATCGTGCTGCCCAAGTCGCCCTACACCGGCAATAAACCGCGCGGCGGCCACTAAGCCCCGCACGCCCAACGCTGCGCCCGCAAGTCGCTTTCACAGTGAGCGGACCCGCCCCGAACCGCCGCCTTGTCGTAGCCCGGCTGCAGCGGCAGCAGCAGCGCAATCCCGGATCGTCGATGACACTGCATGCCGCAGGCCGGCGGCAGCGGAATCCGGGATCCCGGATGGCACTCCATCTCCAGGCGGCAACCTGCACCCGTAGCCCGGGATCCCCCCGCCCCTGATCATGGACAAATCTCTCGACCTCCTCGCCACCCTGAGCGACGGCCGCCCCCGCTCCGGCGCGAGCCTGGCCACGGATCTCAAGGTGAGCCGAGCCGCCGTGTGGAACCGCGTCAAACGTCTGCAATCGATGGGTGTGGACATCTACGCCGTGCGCGGCAAGGGCTACCAGCTCGCCCGCGCCTTCGACTTCCTGGACGAACACGCGATCCGCCACGCGCTGTCCCCCGCGGCCGCCGCGCTGTTGCAAGACATCACCGTCGCCACCACCACGGACTCCACGAACCAGCGCCTGCTCGAGCTCATTCCGAAGCAGAGCATCCACGGCTGCGCCTGGCTCGCCGAATACCAGACCGCCGGCCGTGGCCGCAGAGGGGACCGCTGGCTCGCCCCGCCCGGCGGCGCCGTGTGCCTGTCGCTCGGCTGGCGCTTCGACGCGCCACCGAAAGATCTCTCCGCGCTGAGCCTCGTGGTCGGCATCGCCATCGCCCGCGCCCTGCAGCGCCTCGGCGCGCGTGGCATCGGCCTCAAATGGCCGAACGATCTCCTCTACGAAGGCCGCAAACTCGCTGGCATCCTGATCGAGATGCGCTCCGAACTCGGCGGCCCGTGCAGCGTGGTGATTGGCGTGGGCGTGAACATCGCGCTGGGCGATGAACTCCGCGCGCAGATCGACCAGCCCAGCGCGAGCCTCACCGACACCTGCGAGCGTGTCCTCGCGCGCAACGTCGTGGCCGCCGCGCTGCTGAACGAACTCGTCGCGCTGCTGCAGGACTTCAGGCAAACCGGCTTCGGTGGCCAGCTCCGCGCCTGGCGCGAACTGGACGCGCTGGCCGGCCACGAAGTAGAACTCGCGCTGCCCGACCGCCTCGTGCGCGGCATCGCCAGCGGCGTGGACGCACAAGGCATGCTGCAAATCGAGCACAATGGACGGATGGAGACTTTTCTTTCCGGCCACGTACGCCTCACGGGTAAACCCTGATGCTGTTGATCGACATTGGCAACTCGCGCATCAAAGCCGGCCTGCACCAGCGCGGCGGTATTCATCCGCTGAAGCCCTGCGAATGGCGCAAGGTGGAAGCGAAGGACGCCTGGAGCAGCGTGTTGAACGGACTCATGAAGCCAGAGCGGATCGTCGTCTCGAACGTCGCCGGCAACGCGATTGCGACAGCGCTGAACAGCTGGGTGAAAGAGCGTTGGGACATCACGCCCGAGTTTGTCACCGTGCGCCGCGAATACGCCGGCATGCGCACGCGCTACGACCGCCCGGCGCAGTTGGGCATCGACCGTTGGCTCGCCGCGCTCGCGGGCTTTCACCTCGCGCAAGGCCCGTGCTGTGTGATTGATTCCGGCACCGCGCTGACGGTGGACATCGTCACCGCCGACGGCGAACACATTGGAGGCCTGATCGCGCCGGGCCTGGGGCTCATGGCGCGCAGCCTCACCCAGGGCACCGCCCAACTAAGCCTGGACCAGGTACACACCGTGAACGCCTTCGCCACCAACACCGCCGCGGCCATTTCACTCGGCTGCCGCGAAGCCATCGCCGGCCTCATCGCGCGGACGGCCGCGCGCCTCGCCAAGGATTTCACCGGCGACTTCACCTGGTATGTCACGGGCGGGGAGGCGGGCGCGATTGCCGAGCTCTCGCCGCTCGCCCTGAAGCCGGTGTCGGATCTGGTGCTGCAGGGCCTGGCCATCGTGACGGAGCACAGCGCATGAGGCTTTTCGTGCTCGGCCTGGTGGTGGCCAACGCCGCCTTCTTCAGCTGGCGTTTCAACGAACAGGTGGAAGCGAAGATCAAGGCGGCGAGGCCCGTTACGCCGCTGTCCTCGAACGCGCCCACGCTGCAGCTCGTCAACGAACTGGATGAACTGCCCCCGCAACGCGACACCGCGCGCAAGCTGCCGGTGAGCACCGCGGCGGCCGCCCAGCCAGCAGCCAGTGCGCCGTTAGCCGACGAGCCAGCAAGTGAAACCGCCGTGGCCGACGCCGATGCGGACACAGCGCTCACGCCGCCCACACCCGCCGATGGCTCCGCCACCGCCCGCGGCATGGGCGCGCCGTCCGGCGTATGCGTCCACATCGGCCCGTTCCCGACACCCGCGGACTACAGCGGCCTGCAACAGTGGCTCGCCCCCCGCGCCACGGCGCTCAAGCTCGAAACCACCAGCACAGATCAGCGCCGGCTGTTCTGGGTGTACCTCGAGCCGAGCAGCGCCACCGAAGCGCAGCAGAAGATTGCCGATCTCAAACGCCAGGGCGTCAGCGACTACCTGCTCATCAACCGGAACGGCCTCAAGAACGCGATTTCACTGGGCGTGTTCAGCAGCCAGGACGCCGTGAACCGCCGCCTCGCCGAGATGACGAAGAAAGGCTACAAGCCGCTCGTGGTGCCCAAAGTCGAAACGACCGACATGCACTGGCTCAACGCCGAGTTCGCGACCGGCTATGCAAACACCGGCGACATCCCCGGCGAACTGCGCGGCAACGCCGGCATCGAGAACATCGACTGCCAGCGGCTTGCAGGCAACCCCCCCGATCCACCGAAAAAGGCTTAATCCGACCCCGCATCATTTCGTATACTGGCGCCCGCCAGTGACCGACGCCGGATTAGCACAGTGGTAGTGCAGCGGTTTTGTAAACCGAAGGTCGGGGGTTCGAGTCCCTCATCCGGCACCAACAGCTCTTCCCAGAACGTCCAGCAACGTCCAAGTCAGTAACTAATTAGTAATAAATAACAATAGGTTGTAGTCTATCTGCATCCGCGAAGGTCCCATGTAAGCCAAATTCCGATGGGGGCAAGCGTGGGGGCAACAGGGTAGGTCAAAAATCAGTTGCTCCCAAATTCAATTTTGTAGGGAGACGCAACGATGTCGCTGACTGAAACCCAAATCCGAAAAGCCAAACCACGCGACAAAGCGTTCAAACTTTCTGACGAGCGCGGGCTTTATCTCGAGATTTCGCCCACCGGTGGAAAGTGGTGGCGATTCAAGTATCGATTCGACGGCAAGGAGAAGCGGCTCTCGCTCGGTGTGTATCCCGATGTCGAGTTGAAGGCGGCACGCGAACGGCGCGAGCTGGCACGCAAACAGGTGGCCGCCGGGATCGATCCGAGCGAGCAACGCAAAGCCGAGAAGGCTACCCGCATCGAAGCGGGCGCAAACACCTTCGAGGCGCTCGCCCGCGAGTGGCATGGCCAGCGTGGCAAAGCCCTGGAGCAGACGACACTGGACGGGATCATGATGCGGATGGAGAAGCATCTGTTCCCGTGGATCGGCAAGCGGTCGATTTCGCAGATCGAGGCACCTGAACTGCTATCCGTGCTGCGTCGTGCGGAGAAACTCGAGCTGGGTGAAACGCCTCGTCGTCTCCGGCAGTACGCCGACCAGATTTTTCGCTATTCAATCGCCACGGGGCGGGCATCCCGAAACGCGGCTGCCGATTTACGCGGGGCGCTCAAGCCGCACAAAGCGAAGCATCACGCCGCGGTCGTCGATCCCAAGGCCGTCGGCGAACTCCTGCGGGCAATCGATGGATATACCGGCGAGCCAAGCACGCGGGCGGCGCTGCGCCTCGCGCCGCTGGTGTTCGTTCGCCCTGGTGAGCTACGGCGTGCCGAATGGATCGAGTTCGATTTGGAGGCGGCAGAATGGCGCATCCCTGCAGAGCGAATGAAGATGCGCGATGCGCACATCGTGCCGCTGTCCCTGCAGAGCCTGGAAATTCTGCGTGAATTGCACAAAGTGACGGGGAAGTGGACGTATCTGTTTCCCAGTATCCGCTCCAAATCCCGCCCGATGAGCGACAACACGCTAAACGGCGCCCTGCGGCGGCTCGGATACTCTAACGACACCATGACCGCGCATGGTTTCAGATCGATGGCGTCGACTTTGTTGAATGAACAGGGGTGGCATCGAGACGCGATTGAACGACAGTTGGCCCATGCCGAGCGCGACGGCGTGCGCGCGGCCTATAACCGGGCAGAGCATCTGCCTGAGCGGCGAAAGATGATGCAGGCGTGGGCGGATTATCTCGACAAGCTGAAATCGGCAGCGGACGTGCTGCCGCTGTTCAAGACCGCTTAGTCACGGCAACCCTATCCAACCCGTATGGGTACCGATTCACTAGGAAAAAGCCGCGACAGCCAAAGAGGTGGCAGGGGGATGTGTGCGAAAACGCGGCGGCGAATGAGTCCACGCAGAGACTGCCCATTACGCCTTTTGCGCCAATAAATCTGCTAGCGGCGGGCGGGGCGGTTCAAATCAACCCTCAGCTTTGCCCCAGGCTCGCCGGTGCCAAAGCTTTCGTGAGTAAGTCACCCATCGATCGTATGACTTCATAATGTGCAGGATTCTCACCAACTGCCAGTGCCTTGAAATGGGCTTTTCCGCACTCAATCTTCGCGCTTTCCCTGTCGCGGAGGTCGTCGGTGAAGAGGCTGCTCTTTGTTTCGACCACAAAGTAAAGACGTTCGGCTCCGTCTTTCTCGACCAGCACGGCCCAGTCGGGGTTGTAGGGGCCGAGAGGTGTGGGGACGCGGAACCAGGCAGGGAGCTTGGCGTAAACCTTGATCGCTTCGTTCTTTTCCAGTTGCTCAGCAAAGGTGCGCTCGGTGTCAGATTGATAGATCACCTGTTCATGGACTGACTTGTTGGCGTCGATCATGGACTTGAGGTAGCCGCTTAGCTCTTCCGTCTCGAACAGTTGCTGAGCGTAGTACTCCTCCGCGCCGATCCGCTGGTATTTGATGCCGTCCACGAGAGCGAGGCGCTTTGCGCGGTTGATGATCTCGGCGGCGAGTTCAATGAACTGCTGAGGGTTGCGCTTGAAGTCATCGAGCCGGGCGCTCTCCACAAGAATGCGGTGAATGCTGCGGCGGGTGAGCTGAGTCTTGTCCTGGAGGTCGGTGAGGATGTCGGGCAGATCGATGTCTCCCTCGTCAAGCGTCACGGGGGCGGAGGTGACCGTCTCCTTCGCATCCACGCCGGAGCGCCCGATGGCGAGGTCAGCCTTGCGCCATTGCAGGCGGGTCTTAGCGATGGGCGGTGCGTCCTTGGTCGCCTGGATGCAGGTCGCGAGCAGGGCCTCGTTGTCGAACTGCACACGGTAGGTGGTCTTGTGCTTGATGCG
>Ga0163144_10000701_pt1 | contig 79212 bp, 66 predicted proteins | sample OliLak19BULKMAT1_FD_123175 | JGI IMG/M metagenome (GOLD analysis project Ga0163144, IMG submission 123175) | Freshwater microbial mat bacterial communities from Lake Vanda, McMurdo Dry Valleys, Antarctica - Oligotrophic Lake LV.19.BULKMAT1 | ecosystem: Environmental > Aquatic > Freshwater >... | reverse complement strand
GATCGCCTTGGCCGCGGCGATGAAGGCGCGCACCATGGCCACCCATCGCTGGCTCGCGAACAACCTGCATCTGGGCAACATGTCCGAGGTCAGCCGCAGGGCCTCGGCTTGGCGCCAACGGCCAGAGCCGAAACTGGCCAGAAAACTAAGACTTTCCCCAAACCCCAAAGCCTGACCCCGTTTGCCTGACCTGGCTGATCAAAGCGCTCAATTTAGACTCGTCCATGCACGCGAGCAAACAAGCCGGCCCGGCGCGGCGAGGTCTTCTCGGAGCGGAAACGGCCGCTCTCCTCACTCAGTTAAACGGTAAGACCTGACCCTCTTGCTCGCCCCTTTGGGGGTGCCTGAACGATGGATCAACGGCTTGCGCCTTCAAAACGCTCCAGTCGCGGAAGTCGGGCTGGGAGGGCATCTTTCTTGACCGCGACGTATATCCGGTATATCCGTTTTCTATGAAAGCTCAGGTTTTTCAGTCCGGGAACTCTCAAGCCATCCGCCTCCCCAAGCCGTTTCGGCTGACCTCCAAGACCGTGTTAATTGAGAGGGTCCCCCAAGGATTGTTGATCGTCGACGTGGATGCAGTTGCGCAGCGCGCTAAGGTCTTTGCGTCCCTGGCAGGCTCCTGCCCCGACTTTCCCGAAGTCGAGTCCAACGAGGCTGCAAACGTCAGCCGCGACTTCGAATGACAACCTACTTGGCAGACTCGAACGCGTTCTCTGGCTATCTCCGCGGCAAGAACCCGAACTTGGTCGCCAAGATGCGCGGGGCTATCGAAGCGGGCGAATTGAGGCTGTCCGTGATGGTGTTGGCTGAATTGGAGTTTGGTGCGAGGAAGGCGGTGCGGACGTTGGGAACAACCCATTTCGTGGAACGGGTCGAGCAGCTGAAGGACGCGTTCCAGGTTGACCCCTTGGGAGCGGAGTTCAGCAGCGCCTACGCCCTGGTGCGGGATGCCCTTGAGGCCGAAGGCCAAAAAATTGGAGATCGCGACACGATCATTGCCGCGCACGCCCTGAGTTTGGGGGCCGTTGTCGTCAGTAGGAACATGCGAGAGTTTGCTCGGGTTCCGGGACTGAGAGTGGAAAACTGGGAGACGTGAAAACTGTGGCGGGTCGACCTACGGGGTCGGTCCTGAATGGCGCTAAGTTAGGACGCTGCGTTTAGCAGCAGTAAGGTTAGGTGTTTAAACCTCCCGCCCCGACCATCAAGATCAGAGCCGTTCACCTTTCGGCTCTTGACCGCTCTCCGTGTTCGAAAAGCCGGGACGACCACCACGGGGCGGCGGTGTCACGGCCGCGACCTCGGCACTCAAATGCCCTCGATCATTTCCAGCAATCACACCGCAAAATTCTCCGGCGATGCATCCTGCGGCTCGCCTGAGATCGCCTTGTCCAGCCACCGGCGGATACGCATGAGTCCTTCGACCCGCTTTGGATCGTCGCGCCGCATCGTGCCGAGCAGCACGATCACCGACTCCGCATAATCGTGCGCGGTCGCAGTGGTCAGCGTGGGCAACTCGAAGGGGTTCAACTCGCCCTTGCGAATCATCGCCCGGGCTTCGTGCTCAAGCTCCACGCTGGTTCCGCCCGGATTGCCACCGCCACCGCCTTTGCCCGAGGGACGTCCGCCTCCCCCTCCCCCACCCGACGCTCCATCGCTCGAGGAACGCTCGGTCTTGCCCCGCGGTTCGCGCTCGATCTGGGTCGGGTACTGCTTGCCGTCGCGGCCGGTGACATTCGCGGCCGGCGGAATCCGCTGCGCCTTGGTCAGTTCCAGACGGCACCGGCGCACCAGCTCCACGGAAACGTGGCAAAGCTCCGCGATCACCGGATTCGCCAACTCCGACCACTCCTCCAGCGCGATCTCCGCCGCGTTGCGCTTGTCCGCGTTGTTCCGGTAAACGCCATTGGTTGCATTCGCCCCGAGCGCATGCCGCAGCGCGTCCGTCCGGCCGCCGGGATGCACCTCGGCCTTGATCACGGTTGCACCGTGACGCTTCGCGGCGAGGTAACGGTGAAATCCGTCCGCCAGCCAGTGCGTCGCCCCGTCAAAATAGACCACGATCGGGGGGAACACCGTGCCCTGACTCATTTCCTCGGCATAACTGGCAATCGCCTCATCATCGGTTTTCGCGCGGGTCTGCGTGCCGCCATAGACATCGATGAGCTCAAGGGAAAGTTCTTGGTGAAGCATGAAAAAGGAGCGCTATTGCTGCGCTTCCCGGCGCAACGGCAAGGCCAAAAATCCAGCCCCGGCCGGTCGACCGGTTGATGCCCACGAAGGCCACCCCCCGACGACTCAATAGACGTAGGTCAGACCAGCAGAGAGTTGGCGACGACCGGCCGGGACGGCGGGCACTTCCTCGAAGTTCTCGTCCCACAGATTGTCCACCTGCACGGAGAACTTCAGCCCACGCACGCTTCTGGGCGAGAAATAGACTCCGAGCGCACTGATCACCGCCTCGTCGCCGCCGCGACGGCGCAGGCCGTTGTCCGCCTGCAGGCGAGCCTCATTGTCGAGCCGCAATTCCCAGCCGCCGCCCAGTCGGGCCGTCGCGGCCAGGGTCACGCGGTGACGGGGATAGTTGAGCGCGTAGAAACTCGCGTCGACCGTCGCGGCACCATAATCCGCATCCTTGGAGAAAAAAGTGTATCCGAAGACCAGATCCACGCGCCGGGTGGCGCGGCGGGCGACCACTTCGAACCCAGAGGTCGCCAGATCCACCGGGTTGGCCGTGCGTGCGGTCACTCCCCGGCGGTAGGTCCAGTCCACCAGCTGGTCATCATCCCGGTGGAAGACCGCCGCCGTCGCTGTCCAGCGGTCCCAAGTCCCCGCCGCGCCCAGCTCCAGGGTGCGCGCGGTCTGACGGCCCAGGTTCGGATTGCCGCGGAAGAGCCCCCCGCCGGCCGCGGAATTCAACGCGGTGTAGGTCGCGGTCTGCGTCACCGTCGCAAACCCCAGGTGGACCCGCGTGATCCCTCCCGACGGCGCGGACCGATCGAGCGCGAGTTCCGCCAGCGGCGAAACGGCGGAGCCGTCCCGGTTCGTGTCGTCGTAGGTCAAGCCTGCGCGGGCGGTCAGCCGGCGGCCATCCCGCAGGGTCCAGGTCCGTTCGGGGGCGATGCCGAGCTTGACGTGGGAGCGTTCGCGATATCGTCCGGAGGTCAGCGAGGTGGAGCGCAGCTCATCCGTCACCGCGACCGCGTTCCCGGTCCACACCAGGTCGCCGGCCGTCCGCCTCACGTCGCCACCGATCGAATACACCCAGGTGGTGTGTTGAAACGGATGGACGGGGCCGACCGGCGCGTAGCGGTTGAACGCGTAGTCGTCCTTGTTGCGCCGGTAATAACCGCCGACCTCGAAAAAGTCGCCCTGGCCCCAGTCCTCGCGATGATTCGCAGCGATCAGCACGGTTTGCAGGTTCTCGCTCTCGAACGAATTGAAGGGGGTGTAAAGGTTCGGCCAGCCGAAGAACTTCGCCTGATAGCCGGCGAAAAGGTCCGTCTGGCCCCGGTCGCCCGCCAGTTGCGCGCGCAGATTGACCCGCCGAAAGCGGTGATCGCCTCCGACCACCGAGCCGTCTGACTCCGAAAAGGAAAAGGAGGCATCTGCGCCCAGGGTGCGTCCGCCCATGGCCAGGGCACTCCGATGCGCCTGATAGAGTTCGGCCCGGTTCGACCGGTCTTCGCCGACGCTCAAGGCGACCGCCCCGCCGGTGCGAATGGGCCGCCACGTGAAAGCGATGGTTCCCGCCCCGGCATTCCAGCCGCGGGCTGCGTTCTCATAGCCGGTCAGAACCTTCGGTGGGCCAAGCAGGGCCGGTGACACGGGAATTTCCGCAAAATAGTGGCCGGTCTGTGGATCGTACAAGGAAAGCGCACCCAGACGGAATCCGCTTTGTTCGAACAGGCCGCCGCGAATGGCGACGTCCGCCTGCCCCTCCGCAAAGTTCCGGGCTTGCACGTCCACCAGCGGCTCGAAGCGCAGGGCCGAAACCGGCATCGCGAACGTGCCGACCGGATCCTCGTTGGCCACCCGGGCAGCATCGACGGAGAGCTGGGGCAAAAGAAGCGGCACCGGCTGGCTGAAGCCCACCGCCGCGCTCAAGAGGAGGCCAGCCAAAGACCACCGGATCGCTCGTTTCGTGCTCATGGACACGACCTGATACGAGGATCGGAGGACTCAACAAGCCTTTTGTTAATTAAAAAGAAAATGGACTTAACAAGTCCCTGCAAACCAATCGAACGCGAAGGTGGAAATTTTCCATGTTCGTCATCAGTCCAGCGACCCTGCCCCGAGGGAGCCACACACGGCGTGCGGACTCGGACTGCGAAAGGAGAAGCCCGCGCACCTTGCGGGCTTCGCTCAAACGAGCGCTTACTCGTCGCCGTTGGAGCCAATCGCCTCGACCGGACAGCCTTCCAAGGCCTCCATGCATTGGTCGATGCCTTCTTGCGTCGTCGGTTGTTTGAAAACGAACGAATGCCCGCCGTCGTCAAACCGGGTGAAATACTCCGGCGCCGTTTCGCGGCAGAGGTCACAGTCGATGCACTGCTGGTCGACGTAGAATTTACCCGAAATATTGGTTTCCCACTTGTCTGCTTTGTTAGCCATAGTGTTTCGGGACATAAGATGACGCAGCCGACCGCTGTCAAGCGAGCGGAGCGCCCCTATTTGCGGGACGACAGTCCATTCCGCGCAAAAGCCCTCTCCAATGGGCAAATGCAGTCGAACTTCATCGCAGTCCGGGTATGGAGCCGACAGGATTTGGCTAAGAAATCGCTCCACCGACCGAAGAGACAGAGGCCAACCCAGCTCGGGACGAACCGCGGTCGGCAGGATTCGCTTTCCATGCCCGTAGTTTCACCCATTCACACTTCTTTTTCTCGGCTTTCCCGGGAGTGCGCTTGAGTTTGACCCGGCGCGTGACACGTTTTCATCATCCCAATGCTTTCTGACCGGTCTTACATGCGCGACGACTACAGCCGGCGGACGACCTCAGTGCTCGTCTGGCTCTTATCGTCCCTGATTGCCGGTTTTGCTGTTCAACTCGCTTTCCATGAGCTTCTTGGAGATCGAGCAGACCTTGCTTTCGACCGGCTGCTCGCACTGAGCGTGGAGAGCCTGAAATCCGGGCATGTCTGGACGCTGTTCACTTACAGCTTCCTCCACGACACCGGAGGGCTGATCCTTCTCCACCTTTTGTTCAATTGCTTGGGTTTGTGGTTTCTTGGACGCGAGCTGTTGCCGCTCCTCGGATCGCGACGATTCGTCGGCTTGTGGTTCGGAGCGATCGTGCTTGGAGGATCCCTGTGGGCCGCGACCAACTGGCGGACCGGTGGTGAGGTGATTGGCGCCTCCGCAGGTGTCGCCGGGCTCTTGGTCGCTTATGGCTGCATCAACCCCAACCAGCGGCTGACGCTCCTGCTCTTTTTCATTCCGGTGACTGTCGTCGCCAAATACTTGGTCCTGACTTCCCTGGTCATCGACTTGCTCGGTTTTGTTTTCTTCGAGGTGTTAGGCCGGGCCTCTCCTCTGGGCTGGGCGCATTCGGCGCACCTTGGCGGGATGGCGGCCGGTTGGCTCTACTTCCGCCATGTCCATGTGCGCGAGTGGAAGACTCCCGATGCGCCCACGGAAATGGAGCTGCCAAAGTGGTTCAAACGAGCCAAGGAGGCGGCGGTCCCTGCTCCGGCGTTCAAGGTCAATCTGACATCGCGCGAGAATCTGAGGGCCGAAGTGGACCGGATTCTGGACAAAATCAACAGCGAGGGGTTTGGCTCGCTCACGCCGTCGGAAAAGCAGGTTTTGGATGACGCTCGTGACCTTCTGAGCAAGAACTGATGGCTCCCGCGGAATCGCTCTCACCCGGTTTCGACCTTCCCTCGACCGGTGTTTGCCTGCACCGGAAGGTTTTGCCGCTCGATTGAAACTTTTCTTCCTCGTTCGTTTCCCACCTTAGAGATGAAACCATTTCCCCTGCTGCATCGCATCGCGTTTGTTTTGTTCGCCTTCTCGCTCTGCGCAGCGACCGGAACACGCGCCGCGGCCGACCGCAGTTTCTCCACCTCCGCCACCCTGACGAAGGAGGTCTCCCAGTTCGTCAAGCTGCTGGAGGAGGTCCACTACAACCGCGACTCGATCAAACCGCGCGACTACGCGACGTTGATTCCCGACTACATGGGCGAGCTCGACGGACAGCGGCTCTTCTTTCTCGCGACCGACAAGGACGCCTTCACCGCGGCCAATCCGCCCGACAAACTTTACTGGAACATCTCGACCCTGGGCAAAATCGAGTACGCCTACGAGATTTTCAACCGCTACGACGAGCGGACGAGAAGCCGCATCGCCTGGATTTTCGAGGAACTGCAAAAGCCGATCGACCTTTCCTCATCGGAGTCCTACATGTTCGACCGCGCCAAGGTCGAGTGGCCCGCCAACCAGGAGGCGTCCGACGAACTCTGGAGACGCCGCCTCAAGTTCGAACTCGTCGGGGAAATGCTGAACAAGAAAGCGACAACCGAAACCGAGGTCGCGCTGGCAGAAGCCAAGACGAAGATTCGCAAACGCTACGAACGCATGCTCAAGAATGTCGCGGAGCTCGAGTCGCTCGATCTCGCGGAGATGTTTCTCAGCACGATCGCCCGGCTCTACGATCCTCACTCCACTTATTTTTCCTCGGACACCTTTGCCGATTTCAACATCCAGATGCGTCTGCAGTTGGTGGGGATCGGCGCGATGCTCTCGCTCGAGGATGATGTTTGTGTGGTCCGCGAGGTTGTGCCCGGCGGTCCGGCCGACATTAGCAAGCTGATCAAGCCGAACGACAAGATCCTTGCGGTCGGCCAGGTGGGTGCCGAGTCGGTCGAAATCGTCGGCATGAAGCTGCGGAAAATCGTCGACATGATCCGCGGCGGAAAAGGCACCGAGGTGCGCCTGACGATTCAGCCCGGCGACGCCACCGACTCCTCCACGCGCCGCGAAGTCGTGCTGACGCGCGATGTGGTCAAACTCGACTCCGCCCGCGCCTTCGGGGCCATTTTCGACGTGCCTGATTTCGAGGGAAACCTTTCACCAATCGGCGTGATCACCCTTCCCACATTCTACGGTCCAGACGGATCAGCGGTCGCCTCGGGAGAGGAACAGACGTCCGCGACCGGCGATGTCGCGAAGCTGATCGGTCAGATGCAGACATCCGGGATCAAGGGCTTGGTGCTTGATCTCAGGCGCAATGGAGGAGGTTTGCTTTCCGAAGCCATCGATCTGACGGGCCTGTTCATCCAGCGTGGCCCGGTGGTTCAGGTCCGCTCCTACTACGGGGAGGTCAAGGTCGACGAGGATGAGGATTCACGGATCGCCTACGACGGCCCGCTGGCCGTGCTCGTTTCCCGTTTCAGCGCTTCGGCTTCGGAAATCGTCGCGGGGGCCCTGCAGAACTACGGGCGCGCCGTCGTCGTCGGCGACAGTTCGACCCACGGCAAGGGCACCGTCCAGACGGTCGTGGAAATGCGAAACATCATTCCCTCCCTCGCGCGCGCCCCGGTCAAAACCGGAGCGGCCAAATTCACCGTCCAAAAGTTCTACCTTCCCAACGGTTCCTCGACCCAGCTCAAGGGCGTGATTCCCGACATCACGCTCCCTTCGATCGACGACTTCCTGCCGATCGGAGAAAAGGACCTTCCCCACGCCTTGGTCTGGGACGAGATCCCGACGAGTTTCTTCGACGGAAAGCCCCTCGCGGTCTCACTCCTCACGCCCCTGCGCGAGGGCAGCCTGGGCCGCCAGCAGCAACTGGAGGAGTTCACCTACCTGAAGAAGTCGATCGACTTCTTCAAGTCGAAGCAGGAACAGAAGACGGCGTCGTTGAACATCGAGGAACGCCGACGCCAGAAGGAGCTCGACGACGCCTTCCGCAAGGAAATGAAGGACGAACGGACGCGACTCGCCCAATCTGATTTCAAGTTTCGCGAATTCCTGCTCGCGCCCCCGCCTCCTCCGCGCATCAAAGCGCCGCCCGCGGACGGTGATGCCGAAGCGGATGAGCTCAGCACCGACGAGGATGAGAATGTGCATTACGGAAAAATGGACGTTCATCTGCGAGAGAGCCTGCGCGTGCTGTCCGACGCCCTCACGCTGGGCAAGCGCCAGGAGTTTTGGGCCGGCGAGAGCGCCCCGCTCTCCGCCCAGCTGAACAAGAAGGGTTGATTCGATCTCCGGGCCGATGCCGAGCGCACTCTTTCTTCTCGCCGAGGGTTTCGAGGAGCTGGAGGCGATCGCCCCCCTCGACCTGCTCCGGAGGGCTGGCATCGACGTCACGGTCGCCGCCTTGAGTCCCGGCATCCATGTCACCGGGCGTTGCGGTTTGACCGTGCATGCGGACGCGCCACTCGACGCGCTGCCCGCGAACACCCTTTTTGACGCCCTCGTCCTCCCGGGCGGGCCTGGAGTCAAACACTTGCGAGCCGACCCGCGCGTGCGGGCCTCCGTTCTCGCTCATCACGCCGGTGGTCGATTGCTCGCCGCCATCTGCGCGGCTCCGACCGTACTCTTTGACGCCGGACTGCTCGCGGGTCGGCGCTACACCGCGCATCCTTCAGTTGCGTCCGAACTGATCGAACGATTGGGCGACGAACGCGTCGTCCTGGATGGTCGGATTCTGACGTCCCGGGGAGCAGGCACCGCGCTCGATTTCGGCTTCGCCTTGGTCGAACAGTTGACCTCCACCGATCGAAGCCGCGAGGTTTCTCAAGCGATCTGCGCCTGACTTCACGGCCTCGCCGGCTGATTCGAACGACCCTCCGCCGCGCTGAGACCTGCGCCGAGGCGAACAAGGTCTTCAGCCCCGATTCGTCCTCCGAAGTTCGACTTTTGTCACTCGCTGGCGGTCTGCGCCCGCCATGGGTAGATTTACTCGGTCAACAGCTAAGGATTGCCTGTCCGGCGAGCCTGCTTTCGGATGACTCCGCGCGGGCCCCCGCAGGTGCCCGCAACCCATGTTCCTCTTCCGCCCCCTTTTCTGGATTTCCGTGCGCTCGTTCCGGGACGCGATCCATTGATTTACGCCTGTCGCTGACATGTGTGGCATAGCCGGCTTTCTCAGCTCTCGCACCTCCGCCGCGGAACGCGAATCCACCGTGGACCGGATGTGCACCGCAATGCACCACCGCGGGCCCGACGATGGCGGTCGCATCTCGCGCGGACCGATCACCGTTGGTATGCGGCGGCTTTCAATTTTTGACCCGGCGAACGGACACCAGCCCTGGCAAAGCGACGACGGCCGCTTCACCTTGGTGTTCAACGGAGCGCTTATCAACTTCCGCGAACTTCGCTCCGAACTGGAACAGCTCGGGCACCCGTTTCGCACCGAATGTGACACCGAGGTCCTCCTCGCCGCGCTGATCCATTGGGGAGCACGGTGTCTCAACCGACTGCGGGGCATGTTCGCCTTCGCCCTCTGGGACGATCAGGCCCAGTCGCTCTGGCTGGTACGGGATCCGTTTGGCGTGAAACCCCTGTATTTCCGCATGTCGGAATCGAGCGGAGACTTCGTCTTCGCCTCGGAACTGCGCGCCCTGCAAAGAGCCGGTGGAGACTTCACCATCGATCCCGACGCGCTGGCGGATACACTCGCCTTCCTCGCCGTACCGGCACCACGCACCCTCTACCGCGGAATCTTCAGCCTCAGTCCCGGGGAGTCCGTCCGCTGGAAAGGCGGACGGCTGGAGAAGACATTTTACTGGGACTTCTCCCTGCGATCCCGGAACGACCGCCCCTGCACTGATGTCCGCGAGTTTACCCAAGAGCTCCGAGTGCGTCTGTCCGACTCCGTTCGTTGTCACCTGAACGCCGACGTGCCGGTCGGGCTCTTCCTTTCGGGTGGACTCGATTCCGCCGTGCTCGCCGGCCTTGCGACCCAATCCGCGTCCCACCCGATCAGGACCTTCTCCATCGGATTCGATGAAGCGGGTTACTCCGAGGCTGAAGAGGCCGCGTCGACCGCATGCCACTTCGGGTGCGAACATCACGCCACCGTGATCACCGCTCAGCGCGTCGTGGCCGACCTGGACTGCTTGCTCGGGGCGATGGACCAACCCACCGGCGACGCGCTGAATGTCTTCTACGCCAGCGAAGCCGCGCAGGCCGGGGGAGTCCGGGTGGTTCTCTCCGGACTCGGCAGCGACGAACTGTTCGGCGGCTACGGGTATTTTAAGCAGTTGCCCAAGCTCCACCGCTACCAGTGGTCCTGGCGGTGGGTGCCGCGCCCGCTGCGCCGCGGTCTCGCCGGGCTTTTTTCCCGAGGGTCGGCACGCACGCAGAAGATCGCGGATCTGGTCGCCGGGGCGAATACGCTGAATGAGCTCGCCGCGTGTTCGCGCCGCGTCTGGTCGACGTGGGCGGTCCGGGATCTCACCGATGGGCGTGCTGGTTCCGCAACCCATCCCGCGCTCAAACGCCTGTCCGCAACGCTCGCCGATGCGGATCCCTTCGAAACCCTCTCGGCCTGGGAACTCCAGACGTACATGGCCGATGTGCTCCTGCGCGATGGAGACACGATGTCGATGCGGCATTCCCTCGAACTGCGGGTGCCCTTCGTCGATCGACCGTTGATCGAGTGGCTCTGGCGTCAGCCGAGCGCATGGCGCGACACACCGGAGACCCCCAAGTCGGCGCTGGCCGCCGCGATGGCCGATCTGCTTCCACCCCGGCTGGCCGGCCGGCCGAAGCGGGGATTCACGTTGCCAATGGACCGATGGATACGCCGCCAGCTCCGGCCATTCATGGAGGACACCTTCACCGCCGCCAGTGTCGGTCGGAGCGGATTCTTCTCCGTCAAGGAAGTCCAGGCTCGTTGGAACCACTTCCTCTCCCACGAGGATGAGCGCAACTGGTCCCGCCTCTGGAGTCTGGCGGTGACCATCGCATTTCTCAACCAAAGGGCACCGCGATGAAGGCCCTGCTACTCTGTCCCGAACTTTACGCGACCGAGGGAGGAATTCCCCGCATGTCAAGGCTCTACCTCCGGGCGTTGATCGAGGACCGTTCGTATCGCCAGATCAGCCTGATCGTGCTCAATGACTCCCAACTTCCAGCAAAGCGCGTGACGACGGACGAGTCCGCAACCCGGGTGAAGGCATTCACCGCTGGAGGGGGCCGTCTCCGTTTTGTTCTCCGCACACTGGGTGAAGCCCGCGCCGCGCGTCGATTGATCTGCGGCCACCTCCACTTGCTCCCCGTCGCCCGTCTGGCCCAGCTGCTGAATCCGCGCCTCGCCATTTATCTTGTCGCCCACGGCATCGAGATCGACCGCCCGATCGGATTCCTCCTGCGCTGGGCGTTGCGAGGCACCACGCGGATCTGGTGCGTCAGCGCCGATACACGAGCCCGCTTGCTGACCCGCCAGCCGGACCTGCCGGCTTCGCGGATGCTGGTTCTCCCGAATGCCTTCGAACCGACGTTGATTTCGCCGCCGTCTCCGCCCGGCAGCGTCGCGGAGAAGCCGGCGACGGACGCCTTCATTCTGACGGTCTCCCGCCTCGACCGGCGAGAGTCCTACAAGGGAATTGATCAACTCATCGCTGCCTTCGCAACCGTCCACGTCTCCGAACCGCGAGTCCGGCTGCGCATCGTTGGTGGTGGCGACGATCTCGACCGGCTCCGGGCGTTGGTGCGTGAACGGGAGCTGGACGCATGGGTCGACTTCACGGGAACCGTCGATGACACCCAACTGAAAAGTGAATTCGCCTCCTGCCGAATCTTTGCGTTGCCGAGCACGCGTGAAGGGTTCGGCCTGGTCTTTATCGAAGCCATGGCCCACGGAAAGCCCTGCGTTGGGGTGCGGGCGGGAGGAGTTCCCGAGATCATCAGCGGGGAATCCGGCCGGCTGGCCCGGCCCAACGATATCCCCCTGCTCGCAGCGGTCCTGCTCGAGGCGCTGCGCCACGATTGGGATCCTGAACTCATTCGCGCCCACGCCGCCCGGTACTCGTTCGGCGAATTTCAACAGCGTCTGGCTGCGGCCTATTGATCATGTCCGCGAAAACATCAAACGACGAACTCCTGATTGAGGCCGGTAGGTCTGATCTGCACTACTGGGCCGACCTCTGGCGGTTTCGGGAACTGCTGGGTTTTCTCGCCTGGAGGGACATCAAGGTCCGCTACAAGCAAACCGTGCTCGGAATTCTCTGGGCGGTCATCCAGCCCGCCGTGCAGACGGTGCTTCTCACCTTCGTTTTTGGCAAACTGGCAGGAATGCCTTCCGGCCCGGTTCCTTACGTCGCCGTGGTGCTGGCCGGCCAAATCGCCTGGATGTTGTTCTCCTCGGCCTTCACGGGCGTCGGCAACAGCCTTGTCTCCAACACCCACCTCGTCGGCAAAGTCTACTTTCCCCGGCTGATCGCTCCCCTTTCAGTGTTGGCGATCGCCGTCGTCGATACGCTGATCGTGCTCGCGATCACTCTTCCGCTCGCCCCGCTCGCCGGCATCGTCCCGACCTGGCGTTGGTTGCTGCTCCCGGCCTTCATGCTCGCCGCCCTCGCGGTGGCGTTTGGAGCCGGCCTCTGGATCTGCACCCTGACGGTGAAGTATCGGGATTTCCGATTTATCACCCCTTTCCTGCTCCAGGTGGGCATGTTCATCACCCCCGTGGGATTCAGCACCCAGTTTCTTCCCAACTGGCGTGACGTGCTGTCACTCAATCCCCTCACCGGAGTCGTCGAGGGCTTTCGCTGGTGCCTGCTCGGACCACAACAGGAACTCTACGTCGGCAGTCTCGTCGCGTCGCTGGCCACCAGTCTCGCTCTCATCGTCTCCGGTCTCTGGTACTTCCGCCGCACGGAACGCCGGTTCGCCGACCTGATCTGATCATGAGCACCGCCAACGACCCCGTCATCCGGGCGAACGGACTCGCCAAGCGTTACCAGATCGGTCGCGCCCAACCGCACGACACCCTGCGCGATGCCTTTGCGCACAGGATGCGCCACTTCTGGCAGCGGTTGCGTCCGAAACCCGCCGACGGCTCTGGATCACGCTCACGCACGGAGGATTTCTGGGCCTTGCAGGACGTCAGCTTCGAGGTTCGCCGCGGCGAGGTGGTCGGCATCGTCGGACGCAACGGCGCCGGCAAGAGCACGTTGCTCAAGGTCCTCTCCCGCATCACCGAGCCCACCCGCGGTTCCGTCGCAATCCGCGGAAGAGTCGCCTCGTTGCTCGAGGTTGGCACCGGGTTTCATCCCGAGCTCACCGGACGCGAAAACATCTTTCTCAACGGCGCCGTGCTCGGCATGCCACGGGCGGAGATCCGACGGAAATTCGATGAGATCGTCGCGTTCTCGGAGGTCGAGCGATTCCTCGACACGCCGGTCAAGCGTTACTCCAGCGGCATGTATGTGAGGCTCGCATTCTCCGTGGCCGCGCACCTTCAACCGGATATTCTGATTGTCGACGAGGTCCTCGCCGTCGGCGACCTGCAATTTCAACGAAAATGTCTGGGGAAAATGCGGGACGTCACCCGCACCGAGGGTCGTACCATCCTGTTTGTCAGCCACCAACTCAGTGCCATCCGTCAACTGACCAGCCGCTGCCTGCTGCTGTCCCAAGGCCGGATCGAAGCCGATGGGCCCACACTGGAGGTCCTCGACCGATACGTTCGCGCCGAAGAGCAGCCCGAAATCACCGGCTCAGGCCGGCATGCGAGCATCCGCGAGGCCGGATTGGTCACCGAGCAGGGCCTGAGAGTCACCGGGCTGCACGGTGAAAACCGGCTCTGGCTCGAGGTGGTCGTGGAAACGGACGGACACCCCCACTCGTCCCTGGAGTGTTTCCTGACCGATCTCGACGGAACCCGTCTGGGCCTCTACAGCCCCGGCCACTTTACCGGCTGGCGGCTGCCTCCCATCGCCGGAAGACACCGGTTTCGACTTCCCTTGTCGCTGCCTCCGCTCGCCACCGGTCGCTTCGGGATTGATGTCTGCACCACTGACCATGGTTCAGGACCGGATCACTACGTGCCCAACGCGGTGCTCCTGGACAGTTCCTCCCTGATCAACTTCCCGGCCAAGTGGGAACTGCGCAAGGAGTACGCGGCCGGATACTTCATTCTCGACGCCGGGGATCCACGCCCGGTGTCCCCATCCCCGGCATGACCACGTCTTCCCTGGACTTCTGGCGGGCGCTCCGGCACGAGCTGAACCTCACCTCACACGACGCCGGGGTGGAAAGCGCCCGCGCTGACCTCATCTTTCATCCTCGCCTCCTCCGCGTGAGACGCTGAAGCCCATGCCACCCGTCAGCCTGCTCATCCCCTGCTTCCAAGCCGGCCGTCTCCTTCCCCGGTTGATTCGATCCGCGCGCTCCCAGCGTATCCCTTTCTCGGAGATCATCGCCTACGACGATGGCAGCACGGACGAGACCCTCGCGGTGGCACGATCGCTCGGCATCGCGATCCACGCAGGCGGGGTCAGCCGCGGACTGAGTCACGCGCGGAATCAATTGGCGGAGGCAGCCCGCGGCGAATGGATTCATTTTCACACCCCAAACGATGAACTCGCGCCGGACTTCCTTGAGCGCCTCGGACGCGAATGCAACGCCCGGAACGACCTCGTGACCTGCGACGCCGACTGGATTGATGACTCCACCGGTGCGCGGCACCGCGCCTGCCGCTACGAGCCCGATCGATTGCACCACGACCCCACCCGGTGTCTGCTGGGGCAGCCCATGAGCCTGAGCCAAACCTTGATCAATCGTGATCGGTGGCTAGTGCTTTCCGGCTGCGATGAAACGATGCGGTCTTGGGACGAGGCCGAGGTGATTTTCCGTTTCGCGCTCGAAGGAGCGGTCTTTCATCACGTGCCCGAGGTCCTGACCTGGCTCCACCCGCAGGGCGACGGCCCGGGCACCCACGCCCGCGAGTCCGCGCGCGACCAGCTCGCGTTTCTCCGCAAGCACGCGCTCGATCCCCGGGTCGCCCATCTGCGCGAGCGTCTGGCGGCGCAAGCCGAGGAGACCGCAGTGCACCTGATCGAGCTGGGCGATCGTCCGTCCGCCGCTGAGGCCGCCCGACTGGCCCAGCGTCTTGGACGCAGATTGCCCACGAGCCAGCGTGCGGCGTGGTCGATTCTCCGCCCGTGCTTTCCGGGCTTCGCCCTGCTGCGCCTGCAAACCTGGCTTCGACGTCGAGGGAAGTCGCCCAAGACAGTCCTTTCGCCGGAATCCGACAGTTCTCCCCACACCCCATGATCCACGTGTCCTCCAGGATGGCCTTCGCGCCGGCACCCCGCACCTGATCCGTTTCGGTCCGTCCATGCGCCTCTCCGTCATCCTGCCGACCCACAATCCTGATCGTGAGCGCCTCCGGCTCACGCTCGCAGCGCTGTGGGCACAGACCCTCGCGGCAACGGAGTGGGAAGCCATCCTCGTGGACAACGCATCCGATCCAGCGGTCGACCTTGCGGCCTATGGAGACGTGGCTCCGGCCAACCTCCGCCGCATTTCGGAGCCGGTGCCCGGTTTGACGTTCGCACGTATTGCCGGGCTGAATGCCGGCACGGGGGAACTCGTCGTCTTCGTCGATGACGACAATGTGCTCGCTCCCGATTACCTCGCGGAGTGCTGCGAGTGCATGGCCGCAAACCCAACGGTCGGCGCGGCGGGAGGAAAGTCCCTGCCGGGGTTCACCTCTCCACCGCCCGGGTGGACGACTGAATTTCACGACCTTCTCGCGCTGAGAGATCTCGGTGAACAGACAAAAATTGAAAACGCGACACCGCGGACGGTGGACCTCGGCCGCTATCCCACGTACGCACCCATCGGGGCGGGGCTGGTCGTGCGTCGGTCGGCGATCGAGCCATGGCTTGCGCGCCTTGCGAGTGACCGGGCGAACGGATCCGTCCTCGCCGACCGTCGCGGCAGGTCGCTGTCCTCCGGAGGTGACAACGATCTCATCTTCACCCTTTTTCTCGCCGGCTCCGCAGTCGCTTATTTTCCGAGGCTGAAACTCCGGCACCTGATTCCCGACGCACGCGTGACACCGAAGTACCTCGAACGCCTCAACCGTGGAATCCAGCGCTCCTGGGTTCAGGTGCTCGCCCGTCACCAAGCCAACCCATGGAAGCCCATCCCTCGCTGGACGGTTCCCCTGCGGAAGGCACGAGCCTTCCTGCGAACCCAGGCCTGGAAATCCCCCGCCCATCGTATTCGCTGGCAAGGACTCTGCGGGCGGTTCGAGGGCCTGGCCGACCTGCAAACTCGCCGCGTGAACGAACATCGATGAAAATCACCGCGGAATCGCCCACCCGCCGTTTCCGACCCGGACGCTGGCTCTATCGCGCTTGGTACCAGCCTCTGGGTTGGTGCGAACGCAGCTGGCGCGAAGGCGGACCGATCGAACAATGGCGCACGGCACGCGGCCGCAGGGCCATGCGCCAGGCCGCCGCCGCGCTCCGCCCGATTCCGGTGACCTCCCCCTCACCCGCCAAACCGGCGCTCTTCTTTCTTTCCGGGACCTCTTTCTGGGAACAGACCGCCTTTTGCCTGCGCTCGCTCCAGTCGGTGACGCCGGGGACCACCTGGTCCGTTGGAATCATCGACGATGGCACCCTTCAGCCGTTCGCCCGTCAGGCGCTCGAACGTGCGTTCCCCGGCGTCTCCGTGGTCGATCCCGGCTCGATCGAAAGTGCCGTTGACCACCTGATCCCCGCCGGCCGCTTCCCCAGCCTGCGCGCCCACCGGCTCGGCTACAAACACCTGCGCAAGATTACCGACACCCACGCCGTCCATCCCGGATGGAACGTCGTGCTCGACTCGGACATGCTCTTTCATGCACCGCCGGACGAGTTCCTTCGCTGGTTCCGCGATCCCCAGTCTCCGCTGGTGCTCACCGATGTCGCCAACGCCTACGGTTACAGCCCGGAAACCCTGGCGGCTTGCAAGGGTGTAGCTCCCCCCGAACGGATCAACGTCGGCATCACCGGCTTCTCCACCAGCCGGATCAACTGGAGCCAAATCGAACATTGGACCTACACGCTTCTTTGTCGCCATGGCTCGAGTTACTTCCTCGAACAGGTGTTGGTTGCCCTGATGCTCACGGAGGGTCCCTTTGACCAGCTGGATGCACAGCGTTACCGGGTGAAACCGACACCCGCCGAAATTCACCGGCCCACGGCGGTGTTGCATCACTACGTGGCGGACTCGAAGCGTGATTACCTGCGCCATGCGTGGCGCCGCTTTGCATGAAACCGGAGCGAACGGCATCCCCGGGGCAACCCAACCCGCCACCACCCCGGGTTAGGGTTGTCGTGCCCACCTATCGACGGCCGGAGCTGCTCCGCCGCGCGCTCGCCAGCCTGCAGACGCAGACCTTCACGGACTGGATCGCCGCGGTCCACAACGATGATCCCGAGGACGAGGCTCCCGCCGCGATCGTTCGCGAGTTGGGCGATCTACGGATTCAGGCCGCGCGCGCGTCCCGGCATCTCGGCCCAGTGGCCGTGTTCAACCTTGCCTACACCTCGGGAACTGAACCGTTCTTTGCCCTCCTCGAGGATGACAATACCTGGCGGCCCGAATTTCTTCAGCGACTGCTCCAAGTGCTCGACGCTCATCCTTCGGTTGCGGCGGTCTGGTGCAACCAGCGCGTGATCGAGCAGACCGACTCCGGGACGTGGATCGACTCGGGCCACTCCGTGCGACCCGAGGCCACGTCGGAAAACGAACCACCGCGCTGGGCAACCTGGGGTGACTTCGGGCAAGCCACGGGTGCCGCCCTCTCCAATGGCGCGATGCTCATCCGGCGGCCACTCACTCCCGCACTCGTCACCCCCGCAATTCCAATCGCCGGTGTCGAAGCGGTGCGTGAACGCCTTTTGCCGCATCCGCTGCTCTATGTCCCGCAATCTCTCGCCACCCTCGGACTGACCCGAACGACCGCTCGCAGCGCTGACGGACACGCTTGGGGTGCCCTGCAGACTCTGCTGCTCGCGACGTTTGTCCGGCACGCCGGGCTCGACGCCGCCGCTCGGCATTCATTCTGGCAATACCTCCGGCGCCAATCACCCGCACCGACCAATATCGCCCTTCATGCCGCTCTGTCCTGCCCCGGATGCCGTTGCCTGCTGACGGGTGCCCGGCCTCGCGATTGGTTTCGTTATCTCCGGACCTTGCTCGGGCGTCCCGCGGGAGCCTGGGCCAGCCTCCGCGCGCGCCGGAAGCACCCCGACTGGTGGGATCTGCTCGAATCGGCAACCGCCGCCCGTTTCGCCGAATCCGGCCGACCCGGAGGGCCCCGCTCGCCATGAGTGCGCCTGTCGTCAGCATCCTCATCCCCTGTCGCGACGCAGCCCGATGGCTAAGCGCCACACTGGAATCGGCCGTCGGCCAGATCGGAGTCGCGACCGAGATTGTCGTGGTCGACGACGGCTCCACGGATGAGTCGCGCGACCTTGTCCAATCCTGGGCCTCACGTGGAGTCCGCCTGCTGACGCAATCGTCCCTCGGCGCAAGTGCTGCGCGAAATCATGCGCTCGCGCAGAGTCGGGCGCCTTGGGTTCAATTTCTCGACGCGGATGATCTGCTCGGTCCCGAGAAGATCATCCGCCAACTCCACACGCTGACCACGGCGCCGGCCGGAACAGTTGCGAGCGCCTCATGGGGACGCTTCGCCCATGAGGCCACGCCGGCAAGCGCGGTTTTCGCCGACTCCGCGGTTGAACGCGACTACTCCCCCGCGACGGAGTTCCTCGTCCAGCAAGCGGAAACGGGAAGCATGATGCATCCCGCGGCGTGGCTTTGCCCACGCAGCCTGCTCGACCAGGCGGGGCCCTGGAATGAACGCCTCAGCCTGAATGACGACGGCGAGTACTTCACCCGGGTTCTCTGCCGTTCCTCCGGCATTCGTTATGTCTCCGACGCGCGCACGTTTTACCGATCCGGACGGAGCGGAAGTCTCAGTCAGACCCGTCGGCAGGACGCCTTGAAATCGCTCCACGACTCGGTCGCCCTTTCTGTCGCCGAACTCCTCGCCAAGGCCGATTCACCAAGGGCCCGGCAGGCGGTCGCCGAGCTCTGGGAGCGGACCCGGTTTGAACTCTACCCCGAGGCCTCCGCTCTGAGCGCGGACGCCGCCCGGCAGGCGCGTACCCGGGGTCGTCCACGGACTCTCCTGCCCTGCGGTCCGCGGCTACGCTGGCTCGTCACCCTCGGTGGATGGAAACTCGCCCGCCGCCTGCAAGTCCGCATCCGCCGCGCATGACTCCCACCAAAGCCACGCTTTGTCTGGTATCGCCGATGCACCTCGCGAACAATCCGCGACTGATCAAGGAGGCGGATACGTTCCACGACGCCGGATACCGCGTCACGGTCGTCAGCGGGCGCAACGACCCGACCGTGGATGCGGCGGACCGGGACCTCGAGCAGGCGGCGGGGTGGGAGCACCGAAAGGTGGATTTCACCCGTCGGGCCGGCACCTTGCCCACCGAGGCGATCCACCGCGTCGCGCGCTTCTTTGCGCGGATCTCGCCGCGCTCCGCGCTGGGTCCTGCGCTGGCCGCCCACGCCCATCACCGGGCATCCCGCCAGCTGGCGGCGAGCGCCGCCCTCACGCGGGCGGACTTGTACCTTGGCCATACCGTGGCGGGTCTCGCCGCCGCCGGTCAGGCCGCGCGGATCCACGAGACGCGGCTGGGGTTCGACGCCGAGGATTTCCACGCGGCCGAGACCTCCGAGGCCGTTGGCGATCCGATCCTTCGGTCGACGATCGCCGCGATCGAGCGCTCCTGGCTGCCCCGCTGCGTTCATCTCACCGCCGCGTCTCCGTTGATTGCGCAGGCGTACGCGGAGGCGTTTCAGATCCGAATTCCGGTTACGCTGCTGAATGTTTTTCCCCGTTCGATGGCTCCTCCCGGACCGCCGGCGGTGAATGTGGGCACCGGTCCGCGCCGCCTGTATTGGTATTCGCAGACGATCGGTCCGGGGAGGGGCTTGGAGCGGCTGGTCGCAACCCTCGCACGCGCCTGCACCCCCTCCCAACTGACACTCCGGGGACGTGCGGATGGCGGCTTTGTCGGGCAACTCAGGGACCTCGCCCACGCGCAGGGTTTCGCCGGAACGATTGAATCCCTCCCCGTGGGTCCACCCCGGGAGCTGGCGCGGCTCTGCGTCGGCTACGACCTCGGCCTGGCCATCGAGGAATCCGTCCCGCGCAACCGGGATCTTTGCCTGACCAACAAGATTTTCACCTACCTGCTTGCGGGACTGCCCGTGGCGCTCTCGCCCACCCGCGCCCAGCGCGCCCTCGCGACAGACCTTGGTGAAGCCGGCCTGCTGCTCGATCTCACCGCACCGGCGGAGGCGGCAGCCGCGCTCGACCAATGGTTCACCAACTCCCAGTCGGTCGCCCGCGCCCGCGCCCAGGCATGGCATCTGGGAACCCGGCGATTCAACTGGGATCTCGAGCGGACGGTCCTCCTCGAAGCCCTGCGCGAGTCGCTGGCCCGCCCCGCGCCTTCGTTGCGAAGCCCGGCCCGATCCTCGGCCTCCTCCTCAAGTCACCCGTGAAGCGCCTCCTAATCGTCACGCCCCACTGGCTGCCCTTCAACGCCCCTGACCTTCAGCGGGTGCGGATGAGCCTGCCCCACTACCGCGCGCACGGTTGGGACGCCGTGGTGCTGGGCGTGGACGCCGGCGCGATCGAAGGTGGCACGGAAACGGATCTGGAGCTCACCGTGCCGGCGGATATCCCGGTCCATCGATGCAGCGCCCTGCCAAGCGCATGGACCCGCCGGGTGGGACTGGGAAACCTCGGATGGCGTTGTCTGCCCCATCTCCTTGCCGCCGGCAGCCGGCTGATCCAAAGGGAACAGATCGATCTGGTCTTCATGTCCACCACCCAGTTTGTCACGCTGGAAGCGGCGCGACGCTGGCGGCAACGCTGGTCCGTCCCATATGTCGTCGATCTGCAGGACCCTTGGAGAACCGATTTCTATGAGCAACCCGGCGCGCCACTTCCCCCAGGAGGCGCGAAGTATCGATTTGCCCGTCTGGTGGCGTGGGCGATGGAGGAGCGCACCTTTCGCGAGGCTTCGGGCTTCATCAGCGTTTCGGAGGACTATCTGACCCGATTGCGCCGGCGCTACGCGTGGATGGCGCGCCGCGCCGCCGTCTGCATTCCGTTTGGCGGCAGCCGGGCTGACCTGGCCCTCGCCCGCTCGCAGCCGGCGAAGCCAGGGGAAGGGTTCGTCCGGCGCCCTGGCACGGTTCACCTGGTCTACACCGGCGCGGCGGGCCCGATCTTCGCGGACTCGGTCAATCTTCTCCTGGAGGGCCTGCGCCGGTTTCGCGAGCGTGCGCCGGAGCTCGCATCGAGGATCCGTCTCCATTTTTTCGGCACACATTATCTCCCGCAAGGCGCAGCCAATCCGGAAGTCCTTCCGCTGGCCGCCCGTCATGGAGTCGAAGATTTGGTCGAGGAGGTTCCCCATCGCCTCGGTTATCTGGCGAGCCTCCGCATTCAGCAGGCGGGTGATGCCCTCCTTTTGTTGGGAACCCGGGAGCCCGCCTATCTTCCCTCCAAGCTCATTCCCTGCTTCCTGGCCGAACGTCCGCTACTCGCGGTCGTCTCTGACCCCAGCGTGCTGCTGAACCGGCTCCACGAGATCGGCGGCGCGACCGTGATCACTTACACGCGAAGCGGAGCGAACGAGAAGGCCATGGATCGGATCGCCGGTTTCTTCGAGCACGCCCTCACGGGTGCCCCCAAGGCGCGCGAGCCGGGGCACGACCCCGAACGAATCGAACGGACCTTTGGCGCCGCCGCGTTGACGGCCCGGCAGTGCCAGTTGTTTGACCAAGTCACCCCGGGCAGTCAGCGTTCACCCCGGTTCCTTCCCACGTGACTCCCTCTCCCCTCTCCCACGACTTGGATGACCAGGTCCCCGGCTCCACGTTCCGGGAACCCGCCTCCGCCCTGTCCGACCATCAGGCCACCCTGCTCTTTCGCACCGGACTGACCGGAACCGTCATCCTGCTTTCCTATTTCGCCGTGGTGGCCCGGGTCGAGGATCCCCTGCACCGTTATCAGGGACTGGCGATGATTTTTCTCTCGCTGATCCCCGCGCTGCTCTGGGCCCGCCGGCCGGACACCGCGTTCCCGATGTTTCAGACGTTCATGATGACGGGCCTGAACAGTTTTGCGATTCCCTTGCTGTCGGGACACGAGTTGCTCAACCGGTACCCCGTGGAGAGCATCAGCGCGGCCGCCTGGGGGGTGATCCTGTTTCAGGTGTTCGCACTGGGCGCATACCGACTGACCAGCGCCAGACCGCGAACGACGCAGGGGTGGACCACCCCGCTTTTCGAGGGCCGGGTTCACCAGTACCTGCGGTCCGGCATGGGGCTGACGACGCTCTACGCCGGGGTCGCTGCCTTCAGCGATTGGATACCCGGGGAAGTCGCGAGTGTCCTGCGCGCGGTCTGCTTCGGCATCGGGACCCTTTGCACCTTTCTGCTCAGCCGGGCGTGGGGCACGGGTGAGCTGAATCGAAACGACCGCAGCTTCTTCGTCGTCGCCCTCACGCTGCAGGCCGTCTTCCTGTTCTCGACGCTTTTCCTCGTGGGCGGACTCTCCCTGCTGGTCCTTGCCCTGCTCGGTTACGTCAGCGGCGGCAAGAAACTGCCCTTGATCGCCTGCGCGGTGATCTTTGCCTGCATGGCCGTCCTCCACAACGGCAAGAGCGCGATGCGCCTGAAGTACTGGGAGAATCAGGAGCCCCGACCCGGCCTTCTTGAACTTCCCGCATTTTTCGCCGAGTGGGTCGGTCATGGACTCGCTCCCGAGGAGATCGAGGGAGTCGATACGGTGGCCTCCCGCAAACTGATTGAACGGACTTCGCTGCTGCACATGCTCACCCTGGTGGTGGACTCGACCCCGGAGCGCCAACCCTTCCTCAATGGAGAAACCTATGGTCACATCATTCCCCAGCTGATTCCCCGACTCTTCTGGCCCGAAAAGCCGCTTGGGCATGTCAGCACCCACCGGCTCGCTGTGTACTACGGTCTGCAGGACGAGGAGAGCACGTCCAAGACCACCATCGGGTTTGGCGTGATCGTCGAAGCCTACGCCAACTTTGGGTTCATCGGGCTGGCCTTTCTCGGAGTATTGATCGGGGTCTGCACCAAAATCGCCGGTACCTGGACGCGGCACTCACCCATCATCTCCTACCCGGGACTCTTCATGATCCTGCTCATGGCTTGGTCGTTCCAGATCGAGCTGCCCATGAGTGCCTGGATTTCCTCGCTCTACCAGGCGACGCTGGCGGTTCTCGGGGTGCCGTTCGCCTTGAAACTCGTTTTCGGATGACGGCTTCCTCCCAGCCCGATCGCGCCCGCCTGGCGGTGGTTTTATCGCATCCAACCCAGTACTACAGTCCCTGGTTCCGTTGGATCCAGGCGGAAGGGGGGTTGAATCTGCGCGTCTTCTACCTCTGGGATGCCGGCGTCAAGCTCCACCGCGACCCCCAATTCGGTCGCGATCTGGCCTGGAACGTGGATCTCTGCTCCGGGTATCTCCACGAATTCGTTCCAAATACCGCGCGGCGGCCGACCACCGGACGTTTCTTTGGCCTGCGCAACCCCGGGTTGCTGCCCCGGCTTGAAGCGTTTCGGCCCGACGCCCTGTTGATTTTCGGATACGCGTTCGCCAGCCACCTCCGGGTGATCGCCTGGGCCGGTCGCCGGAGGGTGCCGCTGATCTTCCGGGGGGACTCCCATTTTCTTGGACGGCGACCCTTTCAGGGGCTGAAGGGGCTCGTCATCCGCCAGGTTTACCGGCGGTTTTCCGCCTTCACCTGCACGGGAGTGGCCAACCGGAATTATTTCGAGTCTCTCGGGGTGCCTCGCGATCGACTTCACTTTGCGCCGCACAGCGTCGACGCCAGCCGATTCGATCCGTCCAACCGGACGATGCAGCGGGAGTCCGCGGACCTCCGGAACCGGCTCCAAATCGATCCCGATGACCGGATCGTGCTCTTTGCCGGAAAATTCGTTCCCACCAAACAACCCGTGGAATTGCTTGAGGCCTTCCTCGCACTCGCGCTGCCAGGAACCACCCTCGTGATGGTCGGCGACGGCTCGGAGCGAGGCACCCTCGAAACGAGACTGGCCGCTGCGGGCGAACGCAGTCGGCGAGTCCGACTCCTGCCTTTCGCCAATCAGCTCGAGATGCCAGCCGTTCATCTCCTCGCCTCCCTCTTTGTCCTGCCCTCACGCGGCCTCCACGAGACGTGGGGATTGGCGGTGAACGAAGCCATGCACATGGGTGTTCCCTGCCTCGTCAGCAACCTCGTCGGCTGTCAGCAGGACCTTGTGGTCGATGGACAAACCGGCTGGGTCTTTGACGCGAGTGATCGTTCCGCGTTGAGGCAAACGCTCGCCAGAGCCCTCCGGGAGTTGGAGCAGAACCGCGACCGGCGGCGTGCGGCCGTGCTCGACCGCATCGCAGGCTACACCTACAAACAAACCACGTCCGGACTGCAGCAGGCGCTGCACACGGCGCTCAACCGCTGATGCGCATCACCGTCGTCATGGGATTCTTCCTCCCGGTGCCCGCCCTCCAAGGCGGGTCCACCGAGAAGATCTGGTTGCGTCTCGGTGAACAGATGGCGGCCGAGGGACACCCGATCACAGTTGTTTCCAGAACCTGGCCGGGTCTGCCGGACCGCGAGAGCCACGGCCTCCTGCGTCACGAACGCTGCCCGGGATGGGATCACACCCGCTCGCTCTGGCGAAACCTCTGGCTCGATCTTCGTTGGGGACGGCGGGTCCGAAACCGCCTGCCGGAGGGCGATGTAGTGGTGTGCAATACCGTTACCCTGCCGATCCGACTCCGCCGCACGCGGCCGTCAGTCGGGCGCGTCGCCGTCGTGCTCGGGCGCATGCCCAAAGGCCAAGTGCGAGCGTATGGCGAGGTCGACCTGATTCTCGCCACCAGTGAGGCGGTGGCCGAACGAGCGCTCCTGGAGAATCCGCACGTCGCCACGAAGATTGTGCGGTTCCCCAATCCGATCGACTGGGCCCTGCATCAACGGGCCTCCCGCCAGACGTTGGCGAAGGCGCCCTTCGAGATCGGTTATGTCGGCCGGATCCACCCGGAAAAGGGTCTCGAACAGTTTCTCGAAGCCGGCTGCCGGCTTCTGCCACGGACGGATCTGCCCGCCTGGCGAATTTCACTCACGGGTCCGGTCTCCGTCGTCCAAGGAGGAGGCGGAGAAGCCTATCGCGACGGACTCTTGGCCCGGTACGGGGGGAGCCTCGGCGACCGACTGCAGATTCATGCACCGGTATTCAATCCGGTGGAGTTGGCCAGGATCTACGGTGGTTTTGAGATTTTCTGCTACCCGAGCCGAGCGGCCAAAGGGGAAGGCCTGAGCATCGCCCCCCTCGAAGCGATGGCCGCCGGCGCGGTGCCCTTGGTGTCGCAGCTCGCCTGTTACCGGGACGTGATCGTCCATGACCACAACGGCCTCACCTTTGACCAGGAAGGACCGGATGCGGCCGGAAGAATCGCGGAATCGATCGCCGGCCTTCTGGAGGATCCGGGACGTCGCCAACGCCTTTCCCGGACCGCACAATCCGACGTTCGGCGTTACGATTATGCCGAAGCGACACGGCAGCTCCTGCAGGCGTTTGCGCGATTGACCGGGAAGTCAGACAAACCCTAGGATTGAGCCGTCCGCTTTGCTGCACCCGCACCCCGTCCGATGATCCTCTCCCACGTCATTGCCAGCCTCGATGTGCGACACGGCGGACCCAGCAAGGCCACCCGCGCTCTCGCCGAGGCCCAGGCGGAACTCAATGGGGAAGTGGATCTCGCGGCCGGCGGCGCAACGCCATCAGTGGAAAAGATCGGGCACTTGACCGTCACGGTGCTCCGCCGCGGCTGGCTCCGCCCGATCGCCTCGATTCCGGCGTTGGCGGGCCACCTGCGAGCGCTGTCGCCGGACCTGATCCACGCCCACGGCCTGTGGCTGCGTCCCCTCGATGTCGCACATCGGGAGGCTCGCGCGAGGGGCATTCCGCTGGTCCTCTCTCCCCGCGGAATGATGTCTCCCTGGTCGTGGCGGAATCATCGCTGGAGGAAACGGCTGGCGAATGTGCTGGTGCATCCGGGTGCGCTCGCGGGAGTGAGTGGCTGGCACGCGACCAGTGACGAGGAGGCGGAGGATATCCGTGAACTCGGTTTCACGCAGCCGATCTGCGTGGTTCCCCACGGCGTGGAAATGCCCGATGCGACCGCACTCGCCCTCGCCCGGGAACACTGGATCACGGCATGCCCGGCCTGTGCCGACCGACCGACCGCGCTTTTCTATTCCCGATTTCATCCGAAAAAGCGCGTGCTTGAACTGATCGATCTTTGGCTGGAGAAAGCGCCGGCCGAGTGGCTGTTGATTGTCGTGGGCATACCGGAGTTCTACTCGGTGGAAAACCTGCGGTCCTACGTTTACCGGGCGGGAGGCAGCAAACGAATTGAGATTTTCGATGGGGCCAACCGTCCGGCCCCGTACGCCGCGGCTTCGATTTGTCTGCTACCCTCGCATTCTGAGAACTTCGGCATGGTCGTGGCGGAAGCGCTGGCCGCTGGAGTGCCCGCGCTGGTGACCGACAGCACTCCGTGGAAACTGCTGGACTCCGCCCGCGCCGGTTGGTGCGTGCCTTGGTCGGATTACGGAACCGCCCTGCAATCCGCATTGGAGGAACTTCCCGATTCTCTCAAGGCGCGCGGCGCCAATGCCCGCGCGTGGACCCACGCCACCTTCGCGTGGTCCAACACCGCCCGCGCACTCCTGGCCTTCTACGAGGATCTGCTCGCCCGACGGCGACCCGCGTGAATCCATGACCTCGGCGACCGCACTTCGTCCCTTGGATTTGGCCGGGGCCTTCAGGCGGCGCGGTCCTTGGGCCGTGTTCCACGCGCTGCTCGTCGTCACCGCCGCCGCCTGGATGTTTGGCGGACGGATCTGGTGGGCCAAGCCGATCCTTTGCGCCTTGGTGACGCCCGCAATCGCCCTGACTCTCTGGGAATACGCCGCCCGTCGCCGCCGACCGGAGCCGGAGGCTCGCACCTCCTTTCGCTGGCTTCTGCCGATGGGGTTGCTCGCCGTCATGGTCGTCGTCAGTGCCGCGGTGCCCAACCTGATCCCTCGCCAATTCGCCGCCGATACGGTCTGGGCGGTGCGCCCCCTGTCCGACCTGTGGCCGAGCAGCCCCAACGGCACGCAGTCCCTCCTCGAACTCTGGCTGATGGCAGGATTCTACCTCACGGGATTCAACCTTTTCATCTGCGTTCACTCGCGCCGCACAATGCGGGCGCTGATGCTCGCCCTCGCCACCAACACCTTCGTCCTGTCGGTCTTCGGAACGTTGCAGAAGCTGCTCGCCCTGGATATCTTCTTTGGGCTGCAGAAGGCACCGCATCCTGCGTTTTTCTCGACCTTCGTTTATCATAATCACTGGGGTGCCTTCGTCGTCCTCATGACCTCGATTTCCTTGGGATTGGTCTTTCACTACGCGGCGCGCCCCCACGCCCGCGACATCTGGCACACGCCGGCGGGACTCGGGATCGTCGCAACCCTCTGCCTTGCTGCCACCGTTCCCCTGAGTTCGTCGCGCTCGACCACGATTCTCATCGTCCTTCTGCTTCTCCCAGCGCTGATCCACGGCGTGGTCGCGCTGGCCCGCACCTGCCGCCAGAACGGGCGGCGCTGCGTTCCGACGGTCGGCCTGCTCCTGCTCGGCACGGCTTTGGGCGTCGGCGCGATCTACAAACTGGGAGAAAACACCATTGACCAGCGCATCGCCACCACCAGGGCCCAGATCGCCGACATGCGCTCCCAAGGAGACATCGGACAGCGACGCGTGCTCTACCGCGACACGCTGCGGATGATCGCCGACAAACCCTGGTTTGGTTGGGGGCTTGGCTCCTACGAACGGGTGTTTCCCCTCTACAACTCAACCCCGCGCAGCCCGATCGACGGTCTTCCGATCTACTTCCAGGAAGCCCATTCCGACTGGCTGCAGGTCGCCGCCGAGTTGGGGATTGCCGGCCTGCTCCTGCTCGCCGGGGCGGTTGGCTGGCCGCTCCTGCGGCTCGCGCGGTCCATCGGCCGCCACCCGGCTTCATCGTATCCTCTATATGGGTGCACCTTGGTCGCCCTCTACGCCCTGGTCGAGTTCCCCCTGGCCAATCCCGCGGTCGTGGCCGCCTGGTGGATCAGCTTCTTCGCCGCCTTGCGCTACGCGGTCCTTTCGGAGGCCGGTGATGGCCCAAACCGGCTCTCCGCGCACCCCGTGCGATCCAAACACAGCGTCGTAAGAAATTGGCCAAAATGACAGTCTTACCCGGAGGCTCCAGTTTTTCATGACGCGGTGTTCAACCAGCCAATGAGTCGGGTCATTTTCGTAAATCGCACGTACTGGCCGGGCGAAGAGGCGACGGCGCAGGTGCTGACCGATCTGGCTGAAGGCCTCGCGGGGAAGGGACATGATATCCACGTGATCACGGGCCGGCGCCGCGGACTCCCTGAGACGGACCAACATCGCGGGGTGAAAATCCTCCGCCTCGGTTCACTCGGGTCGCCCCCTGCCGGCTTCTCCGTGATCGCGAAGGTGCGGGCCTTTTCCGGGTTCCTCTTTGCCGCCCGCCGGGCACTCAGCGCCCAGGTCCGTCCCGGCGACCGGATCGTCCTTCTGAGCGACCCGCCCCTGCTTGGCCCGGCCGTTTCCGGCCCGGCCGAACGCCGCGGAGCCCGGTGCCTGCACTGGGTCCAGGACATTTATCCAGAGATCGCGATGGAACTGCTGGGAACCCGCAGCCTTGGACTGCTGCGGGGCGTGCGCGATCGCGCCTGGAGGCGGGCCGCCGGGTGCGTCGCAGTCAGCGAAAGCATGGCCCGGACGATCCTGGCCCACGGCGTGGGACGCTCAAATCTGCGAACCATCCCCAATTGGGCACCGCGCGAGCTTGAGGTGCTCCCCGACCCCGCGGCCGTCTGCGCATGGCGCCGAGCGCACGGTCTCGACGACACTTTCCTCGCTGGCTACTCAGGCAATCTCGGACGGGCCCACGACCTGGAGGTGGTTTTGCGCTCCGCCGAACATCTGCGAAACGCTCGTGGATTGACCCTCGCTTTTGTCGGCGATGGACCGCAACGCGAGGCCCTCGAACGCTCCGTCGCTCACGCAGGTCTCGGATTCATCCGCTTTCTTCCGCCTCAGCCACGAAAGGACCTCGCCCTCGCCCTTTCGGCCATCGACGTGCACCTGGTGAGCCAGCGACCGTCCTGCCAGGCCCTCGTGTTCCCCAGCAAACTTTACGGAATCGCGGCCGTCGCCCGACCGGTGATTTCCATCGGTGCGCCCGAGAGCGAGCTCGCCCGCCTGGTCACCGGGCACGGATTCGGCGTGCATCACGCTCCCGACGACGCGGTGGGTCTGGCCCACTCCATACAGGACCTGCAGGGCGATCGCGAACAGCGCGATGTCAGGGGCCTCGCAGCGCGCGCCTTTTATCTGCGATTCGGTCGCTTCGAGCACGCGTTGGGCGCGTGGACCGACCTGCTTCAACGGGTTGACGGACGCTTGCCGTTGTCTTCCAACGGATGATCATGGCCAACGGATGATGACTCCGAGGAAAACCGCCACCCTCCTGCTGCTTCTGGACACGCTCTCGGTCCTGGTGAGCTTCAACGCCGTGGCTTGGATGCGCGAGATCGCCGCACCCGGGCATTGGATTCTCCTTCCCCTGATCGGCCCCCTGGTCTTCTTCATCGCCGGTTTATACCTGATCGACGGCTATCGGGAACGCACCGACATGCTCAGCCTCGATTACACCAGCCAGCACGTCATCGCGGTCGTCGGCGCAATCGTGGCGACACTGCTGCTGACGTTTGCCGTCATCCCGGCCAACTATCCCCTGCAGGGAAGCCGTGCGGTCATCCTGCTGGGTTTCGCCGGTGCCATCCCGCTGTCGCTCAGCTACCGGCGTTCGCTCTACCTGCGGCAGATCCAGCATCAGAGTCGCCGGCAACTGCTTTTCATCGGCGACCCCGCCAGCAGCGAAACCTTTCACGACGAGTGCAATCGAAACGGCTTTGATCGGCCCGTGATCTATGCGGACGTGGCCGCTTCAGCGCCCTCCAGTGATCCGTCAGCACGCCCACGCCGAGCCTTCGGCGAGGTCCTCGACGAAATCCGGAACGGCACCCTGACACTGGAGGCGATCGTGCTGCGAGAGTCGGGTCGTGAGCTGCCGGAGGACGTTTCTCAGACGCTCGTCGAACTCTATTTCCAAGGCGTTCCGACCTATACGCTGGAGCTATTCCATCAGGTTTACTGGCGCAAGATTCCTCTGTATCGGCTCAATCAAACGTGGCTTTTCCAAGAAGGCTTCAAGATCGCCCGGGAGCCGGTGTTTGAACGTCTCAAACGAGCCACCGATATTGGACTGTCGCTGTTCGGCCTCGCACTCGCGGCGCCCGTGATCGCCGTCACAGCCGCGCTCGTGCGCCTCGAGGATGGAGGGCCGGCGCTTTTCCGGCAGCGCCGGATCGGTCGCAATCGTGTCGGCTTTACTTTGGTGAAGCTTCGCAGCATGCGGATCCTGCCAGCCGATCGCGCTTCGGGAGAAGAAACCGACGAGGTCCGGATCACCCGCATCGGTCGCTGGCTGCGATCCACCCGTATCGACGAGCTGCCGCAACTGTGGAACGTCCTCCTCGGCGAAATGAGCCTGATCGGACCCCGGGCAGAGTGGGACGAACGGGTGCGAGCCTATGAACGAGAAATTCCGTGTTACCATTTTCGACACCTCGTCAAACCGGGTATCACGGGCTGGGCTCAGGTGAACCACCCTTACGGCGCCTCGCTCGACAACACCTTGCGGAAACTGGAATATGACCTCTACTACATCCGCCACTTTTCCTTCCTGCTCGACGCGTCAATCGTCCTGAAGACCATCCACACCATGCTTTTCGGGAAGGGCAGATAGGCGTGAGGCCCACCCTTCCCCGACTCTGCCACGCTTCGCGCTCACTTCCCTCGTCCGTCATCCGCTCCTCTTTTGAAGACCTCCTCCCACTTCGACTTTCTCGCCATCGGCGCCGGATCAGCCGGCTTCAACGCCGCTAGGGTGGCCGCCGGACTCGGCAAACGCGTCGCCTTGGTCGATGCCGGACCGGAGCTTGGAGGTTTGTGCATCCTGCGGGGCTGCATGCCTTCAAAGGCACTGCTCTACGTCACTGAGGTGCTGCACCACGCGCAGCACGCTCGCGTACTCGGGCTGAAGATCCCGAAGGCGAGTGTCGACATGAAGGCGCTCCATGCACGAAAGCGCCGGATCATCGGCGAGTTTGCAGACTACCGCGCCCAACAACTCTCATCGAAAAAGTACACGCTCTTTCGGGAGGCGGCCCGTTTCACCGATTCGCGAACGATCGAACTGAGCAGTGGAAAACGCCTGACCGCGGATCGTTTCCTCATCGGAACCGGCTCGCGCATCAGCACGCCCCCGATTCCCGGACTGGCAGAGACTCCGTTCTGGACGAGCGATGACGTCCTCGATCTCGATCATGTGCCGGAGAGCGTCATCGTGCTCGGGGGAGGCATCGTTGCCTGCGAGCTTTCCCAGTTCCTCCGCCGCATCGGGTCGCGGATCGTTTTGATCCAGCGCAGCGCACACATCCTGCGCGACCACTCACCCGAGGCGAGCGCCGCGGTCCAACAGGCGTTTCGCGATGAAGGCATCGACCTGTTCGTGGACACTCAGCTGCAGAAAGTTTCCAGCGACGCCCGAGGCGTGAGCGTCACGTTTCGTCATTCGGGCAAGTTGGTCACCCGGAGAGCCCGACACCTTTTCAACGCACTCGGGCGCAAACCGGCAACCGAGGGCTTGGGACTTGAGGCGGCGGGAGTCGCCCTCACCGCCGAGGGCCGGATCCGGACCAACCGCTGGCAACAGACATCCGTGCCAACGATTTACGCGGGAGGTGATGTCTGCGGGCCGCACGACATCGTCCATCTCGCCGTGGCTCAGGGTGAGCTGGCGGCGCGGCATGCCTTCGGGGTGAAGGGTCTCAAGCCGCTGGACAGCTCCCTGCTGCTCAACGTTGTCTTCACCGACCCGGCTCTGGCCACGATCGGCGCGCCCGAGCATCAGTTGCAGGAGGGATCGCAGCCCTACCTCCAGGCGAGCCATCCGTTCAACGATCACGGAAAATCGATCCTCATGGAAGCCCATCGTGGATACGTCAAGATCCTGGCTGAACCCAAACGCGGCCGTATTCTCGGGGCGGAAGTCGTGGGACGCGACGCCGGGGAGCTGATTCACTGTTTCAGCGGCCCACTGGCCATGCGGGCCACCGTCTTCGACCTGCTGGGGGCACCATGGTATCATCCGACCTTGGCCGAGATTTTCACCTACCCACTCGAAGAAATCGCCGATCAGATCGGATGAGCCACCGCGCTTTCCTGCACTCTCAGTTCGGCCCGCCGGGCCCCGCGGCGATCGACAGCAAATCGCGGAGATCAACCCGCTTCTCATAGAGCGCCTTGCCGACAATCACGCCGTCGAGGTGCGCGTAGCGTGCGGCGAGGGCTGAAAGTGCGATCACGTCCTCCCGACGGCTGACGCCGCCGCTCGCGATCACTCGGCACCCGACCGCCTGCAGCATCGCTTCCTGGGCTGCCAGGTTGGGACCGGTCAACATGCCGTCCGTACCGATGTCGGTGTAGATCAGCGTGGCGACACCGAGTCCGTCCATCCGACGGGCCAGCGCCAAGGCGCCCGTGCCAGTGGTGTCGACCCAGCCCTTCACCGCGACCTGCCCATTTTTGGCATCGATCCCCACCGCAATTTTATCGCCGTAGGCCTGCACCAGCTCACCCATGAAGGCTTCACTCTCGGCCGCCCGGGTACCGACCACCACACGCTGCACACCCAACGCCATCACCCGATCCACGATTGCCCGGGTCCTCATTCCGCCCCCGAGTTCAACCCGCAGTCCCGATTTCACAATTGCCTCAACGGCAGGAAGATTACGGGGTTCACCCTCAAAAGCGCCATCGAGGTCGACCACGTGAACCCATTGGCTCCCCGCGACCCTGAAATCGTCGGCCATCAAAGCTGGATTCTCGGCATAGACCGTCTCCTGGTCAGCACGCCCTTGGGTGAGACGGACGCAACGTCCACCTTTGATGTCGATCGCGGGATATATCGTCATGCGAAATTTTGTTATGGGATTTTTGAGTTTCGATTTCACCCTGATCACAAAGCAAACCTCGTTTTCACCAATCTCCTCATGAGCAAACCATATACAACGCCCGCTTTCCTCACCGAACTGCTCGAGGCCCGGTCGCCCTCCGGCTATGAAACGGAGGCTCAAGCCGTCTTCGACCGGCACGTCAAGCCCGCTGCCGACAGCTACGCGCATGACGCAATCGGCAATCGGCTCGCCACGCTCAATCCCACGGGTGACCCGACCGTGATGCTGGCCGGTCACATCGATGAACTCGGACTGATCATCACTTACATCAACGACAAGGGGTTCATCTATTTCGATACGATCGGGGGACATGACCGCACCATGATCGCCGGGCGGCGGGTGATCATCCAAACGCCCAGGGGGCCGGTCAAAGGCATCACCGGCAAGCGGGCCATCCATCTGATGGACGAGGCGGACCGAAAGAAGGTCCCGGAGGTCCACGAACTCTGGATCGACATCGGCGCACGCTCCAAGAAGGAGGCCCTTGAACGCGTGGGTATCGGCGATGTGGCGACGAACGACCATGGCTTTGAGCTGATTCACGGCAGCATCGGCGCGGCGCGCGCCTTCGACGACAAGGTCGGCGCCTACATCGTCGGCGAAACGCTCATCCGCCTCGCCAAATCGCGCCGGAAACTCGCCGCCAAAGTCGTCAGCGTCGCCACGACCCAGGAGGAAATTGGCGTCCGCGGCGCGACGACTGCGGTCTATGCGGTCAACCCCCACATCGCCATCGCCGTGGATGTCGGCCATGCCACCGACCATCCGGACTGCGACCAACGCAAATACGGTGAAACCAGGCTGGGAGGCGGCCCGATGCTTTGCCGAGGCGCGAACATCAATCCCAAGGTTTACGAACGCCTGATCGCAGCGGCGAAGAAGCTGGGCATTCCTTATCAGGTCGAGGCCGATCCACGTCCGACCGGGACCGATGCGCGCGCAATCCAAGTCGGTCGCGCGGGCGTCGCCACGGGATTGATCAGCGTGCCGCTGCGCTACATGCACACTCCCAGCGAGATGGTGGATCTCGAGGATGTGGAGCACTGCGTTCAGCTGCTGGTGGAGTTCGCCCTTGGACTCGAGAAGGGCGACTACGCCCACTGGTAGAGCCCAGACGCAAAAAGTCGTCAATTTCTCGGCGGCTTCTTTGCGCAGTCCGTCGGCCCCACCCCCTGTTTCCGATTCTCATGGTTGTGCATCGCCTGTTTGCGATTTTCACCTTGGCCACGCTCGCCAGCGCGATCGCCTCGCCGGACGACGCCGATGTCGCCTACAACCTCGGCGTCCTTGCCTTGCGGCGTGGCGAGCCGGCGGAGGCGGTTCGCCAACTCGAACGCTCCGTCGCCTTGAACCCCACCTCCGCCCGAGGCTTCAATGCCCTCGGCGACGCCTACGGTCTTTCCGCTCAAAAGGCCGGATTGTTCTCCAAGCTGGGACTCGCAAAACAGTGTCTCGCGTCCTACGAGCAGGCAGTGAAACTCGAGCCCGGGGTCGTTTCCTTCCGCTTGAGTCTCCTGGCTTACTACGCGCAAGCCCCCGCCTTGGCTGGCGGTGGCCGTGAAAAAGCCATCACCGCAGCAAAGGAAATCCAGCGACTGGATCCGCTCCGCGGCGGACTGAGCCTGATCAATCTGCACGCCAGTACGAAAGACTGGTCGGATGCCTTCGCCCTTGTCGACGAGCTCGACAGAACCTACCCGGAAAACTGGGAAGTCCTCTACCAGCGAGGTCGATTGGCCACCCTTTCCGGGTTACGCGTCGAGGAGGGAATTACAGCACTTCAATCCTGCCTGAGGACTGCCCGGGTGACCGGAGCCGTCAGCGATGCTCAGGTGCATTTCCGGCTCGGCAGTCTTCATGAAAAGAAGGGAGATTTGAACGCAGCCCGCGCTGCCTACCACAACTCCGTGCAGGCGGACGCCAATCATCGCCTCGCCCAAGAGGCGCTGACTCGCCTGAAGTGAATCGAATGGCCCCCGGCGCAACGTCGGGATTCGGACGCATCCCGCGGCAACCTGACTCTACGGCTTGCGCGGCAGAAACGCAGCCCATCAGCAAAACCCGCCGAACGAGACGAACGATCGCGTCCCGAATGTGACCCCTCGGTTTCGTCAATGGGCGAACGCGAAGATAAGCGAAAAACAGTCCATCTCTTTGACCACATTTGGCAAGGGGACTGCTGATCAGTCGTCATGCTCAGCCCAGGTTTCATCTCTCTTTCACCTGATTTGCTGGACGCGCTTGGCGCGGTGGCCGGCACTGAAAACGTCACCTCCGACCCCGCGGGAGTAGAGACACTTTCCAAGGACTACTACTGGTATTCTCCCGTGCTCAGGGAGCGTCTCGAAGCCCGCAAAGCCGCGGCTGCTGTGAAAGTCTCGTCGCTGGATGTACTTCGGGACGTGGTCTCACTCGCCGCCAAGGCCGGGATTCCCATCACCCCCCGCGGCGCCGCCACCGGAAACTATGGGCAGTGCATCCCGCTTTACGGCGGCCTGGTTGTCGATCTCAGCGGCATGGACGGCATCGTCTCGATCGAAGACGGGGTGGTTACCGCCGAACCCGGCACACGTCTGGCTGCGATCGAAAACGCCGCCAGGCCGAAAGGCTGGGAGCTTCGCTGCTACCCGTCCACCTGGGTCAAGGCTTCCCTCGGTGGCTTTATCAGCGGAGGATCAGGGGGCATCGGATCGATCACGTGGGGAGGCTTGCGCGACCAGGGCACGATCAAACAGATCAAATTGCTCACGATCGAGGAGAGTCCCCGGATCGTCGTGCTTGACGAAGAGAAAGCGCTGGAGGCCTATCACGCCTACGGCACCAACGGTTTCATCGTTGAAATCCAGCTTCGCCTGGCACCGGCCCGCCATTGGGACCAGATGATCGTCGCGTCGCGTTCCTGGGCGGACCTGCTCGATTTCACCCAAGCCGTGGCGAACGACGACTCGATTCCCAAACGGCTGGTCTCCGTGCTGGAGGACCCGATCCCGTCGTACTTCAAGCCGATCAAGAAATTCTATCCGGCGGACCACCACCTGATCTTCCTGGAGATCGACGCGTCGAAGACTGCCGATGTGAAGTCCCGGGCCGAAGCCGCCGGACTGCTCGTGCCTCATCAAATCGCGCACCACGAGCCGCGCCGGGCCCCGATGCTCTCGGACTACACCTGGAACCACACCACGCTCTGGGCGATCAAGGCGGACGGACAGTTTACGTATCTTCAAAGCGGATTCACCGATGATTTCCGCGGACAGATGGCCAAACTCCATGAGCGATTTCCCGGAGAGATCCTTTTCCATCTCGAGTTCGTCAAGGGGTCGCCGCGCAACGCGACCATGAGCAAGGCGGTCTGCGGCAGCATTCCCCTGGTGCGCTACCGGAGTGAAGAACGCCTCAGGGAGATCATCCAATTCTGCACGGAGATCGGCGTCAGCACCGCCAACCCGCACACCTGCTACGTCGACGAAGCAGGAAGGTCCAACGACTTCGTCCGGCAAAAAGAGCTCAAGGCCAGCGTGGACCCCAAGGGTCTGCTCAACCCGGGCAAGATGAAGACCCATCCGACCAACCCCTTCCTCGTGCCCGGTTCAATGCCCGAATTCCTTTTCTCGTGAACCTATCGCCCACAGACCCTGCGGCCCAAGCGTCCACCCACGCCGGTGCCAAATCGGAACGCACGCTTTTCGGACGCCATCTCGAGTCCCCATGCCGTGCCGTCCTCTCGTTCCAGAACCAGCTCGCATCGTCCGCGTCATCACCCCGCAAACGCTCGCGCCGCTCCAGCCGCATCAGACCATGATCGGTCTCGGGCTTGGCGACGCGTTCAACGGCGTCGACTTTCTTCCGGCGCAGACCGCCACGCTGCGTGACGGCACGAAACTCGTCGCTGACGTGTACCGTCCGAAGGGCACGGGGCCTTGGCCCGTGCTGCTCATGCGCCAGCCCTACGGACGCGACATCGCCTCCACCGTGGTCTACGCACACCCGACTTGGTGGGCACGAAAGGGTTTCATGGTCGTGATCCAGGACGTGCGCGGGCGCGGAGACAGCTCGGGGGACTTCTACCCCTTTCGCCACGAAAGCGACGACGGCTATGATTCGGTCATGTGGGCCGCCGGTCTGCCGGGCAGCAACGGCCGGGTAGGAATGTACGGTTTCAGCTACCAGGGCTCGACCCAGTTGCTGGCCGCCCTCGCCAAACCGGCTCCACTGCGGGCGCTCGCGCCGCACATGACCGCGTTTGACCTGTACTCCGGCTGGTTCTATCGCAACGGGATCCTGCAGCTTTCGACAACCCTCGCCTGGACAAATCAAATGCTCCGGGAGGACGCGCGCCGCCGCGGATCCGCCAACTCCGATGCCCTCGATGAAAGCTATCTGGCCTCCGGTCAGCTCTCGAACCAGTTTCCCCTGAACGAGGCCAGACCCATCACGTCCGATGATTTGCCCGGGTATGGCCGAGACTGGTTACAGCATCCTTACTACAATCACTACTGGGAGGAATTCGACCTGCTGCGACGAGTCTCCGAAATGGACCTGCCGATGTTTCACCTCAGCGGATGGTATGACTTTTACCTGCGCGGGTCCGTCGCGGGCTACGAGGCGATGGCCCGGCAGCACGCCAATCAGTTCCTCCTCGCAGGGCCGTGGCAGCATCTGCCGTGGGGAAATCTCGTGGGTGGATCGGACCTTGGGCCTGCAGCCATTCCGGAGGTTGACGAACTCATGGCTCGCTGGTTCCACCACTGGCTCGACCACGAGACACCGCCAAACGAAGCCCCTCTCCGCGGATGCCGCTACTTCGTTCTTGGGGAAAAACGCTGGCGAGAGTCCACCCGCTGGCCGCCTCCTGAAGCGAAGTCCGAAACGTGGTTCTTTCGAAGCCAGGGCAAGGCAAATTCGCGATTCGGCGACGGCGAGCTGTCACGCCAAGGCGCATCCGGCCCGGAGGATCTCTACAATTACGACCCAGAAGTCCCCGTGCTCGCACCCGGGGGTAACTTTGCCGGCTCGGCCGCCTTCGGACCGCACGATCTGGCTGAACAGCAACAGGCCCTGAACCTTCTCGTCTACACGTCCCCTCCCTTGGATACACCCGTGGTGGTGGCGGGGCCCCCGCGGGTCCGTCTCTTCCTTCGCTCCTCGGCTCCGCAGACCCATGTGGTGGCTCGCCTCTCCCGGGTAACAGCCGATGGTCGCGCGGTCTTTCTCTGCCTCGGTGCAGTACCGGTGGAGGCGGAGCGAGGCGCCGTCGCCGAAGTTCCACTTGATCCGATCGCGGCCAGCTTCCTTGCGGGAGATCGCATCCGTCTCGATGTCGCCAGCTCAGCGTTCCCTCTACTCGCGCGACATCCAAACACCACCACCGACCCAGCGGCGGTCCGCCGCCCCGCCGAGTTCCGCCGCGCCTTGCAAGTCGTCTACCACGACACCGAGCGCCCGTCCCAGTTGCACTTGCCGGTGTTCAATGCCTAACCTAGTCACGTTCCATGCCGTCCTTGGTCCAATTCAACCACGTCGAGAAGCGCTATGGCGAAGGCCCGCTGATCCTCGATCGGATCAATTTCGCCGCCGAGCGCGGCGACTTCATCGCCTTGATCGGACCGAGCGGTTGCGGAAAGTCGACCATCCTCAAGCTCATCGCCGGTTTGAGTCCAATCTCCGGAGGAACGGTCACGGTCGATGGCATGGTCCCTGAAAACGCGATCGAGGAACTCGCGTTCGTTTTTCAGGAACCAACGCTGCTGCCATGGCTGACCGTGCAGAAAAACGTCGAAGTTCCTCTCCGGCTTCGCGCGACCCGCGCCGATCATCGGGAACAGCTGGCCAAGACGTGTCTCTCCCTCGTCGGACTTTCCGAAAGGGCCCACTATTACCCGCGACAGCTTTCCGGGGGGCAAAAGATGCGGGTTTCGATCGCCCGCGCACTTTCGTTGTCGCCGAAAATCCTCCTGTTGGACGAACCGTTCGGTGCGCTCGACGAAATGACCCGGGATCATCTGAACGAGGAACTGCTGACCATCCGTGAACAGAAGGCATGGACTGCCTTCTTCGTCACCCACTCGGTGGCGGAGGCCGTTTTTCTCTCCAATCGGATCTTTGTGCTCAGCGCCAATCCCGGTCGCCTCTACCGCGAGGTCCCGGTGGACCTGCCCTACCCCCGCACGGAGGAGACTCGCCAATCCGCCCGCTACCAGGCGCTGGTGGCCGACGTGTCCAAGCTCTTGCGCTCCGTCGAACGCAACCAACTCTGAGCTCACGATCATGTCGAACAAGACCCTCACGCGGACTCTGCCCGCTCTCACCGGAGTGCTCTTCATCGGACTGTGGTACCTCGCGAACGCCATGCTCTCAAGCGAGCAGAAGTTCCTGCTTCCGCAACCGCACCTGATTCTCAAGGCGTTTCAAACCAACGGCGACGCCCTTTGGAGCGCTGCCCTCAACACGCTGCGCGGCGCTCTGCTCGGTTTTGGCTTGGCCGTGGCCGGAAGCTTCATCGTCGCGCTGGTCCTGTCCCTCACCCCTCTGATCCGCGCCAGCCTTTACCCCTATTTGATGATTTTACAGATGACCCCCATCATCATCATCGCCCCGATTCTGATCCTCTGGGCTGGACCGGGCACCGTCAGCGTGACCGTGATCACCTTTCTGATCTGCTTTTTTCCGATGGTCGTGAACACCACCCAAGGACTCATTTCAACCGACCGCAATCTGGTGGACCTCTTCCGCATGTGCAAAGCCTCGAAGCACCAGGAAATCTTCCTTTTGCGCGTTCCCGCGGCCCTGCCGTTCTTTTTCACCGGCTTGCGGATCGCCGCGACCCTGGCTCCGATCGGAGCCATCGTCGGCGACTTCTACGCCGGCAACTCCGCCGGCGGCCAGGGAGGACTCGGTTTTCTCACCATCGTTTACAGCTCCCAGTTCAAGATCCCCGCCCTCTTCGCCACCGCCGTCACCAGCTGCGCCCTCGGATTTCTCTTTGCCTCAACCGTCATCGCGCTCAGCTGGTTCACAATGCACAAGTGGCACGATTCTTACAGCCGTACTGACTCCTGATAGCTTTCTTCCATGATGAAACCGCTCCCCCTTCGTCGGCCGTTCTGCGTCCTCTGGACGGTTGTTGGCGCTCTCCTGATCGCCGGCTGCGGCAAACCGGCCTCAACCGAGAAGGCTCCTGCAGGGGGCCCGACCCTGACCAAGGTGCGCTTCCAGACTGATTGGTATCCACAGGCTGAGCACGGTGGTTACTATCAGGCGGTGGCCAGGGGCTTCTACAAGGAGGTGGGGCTCGACGTGGAGATCGTTTCCGGCGGGCCCGGCGCCTTTGGCGGGCAGAAAGTGGCCACCGGCCAGACGGAGTTTGCCATGGGCCGGAGCGATGACCACATGCTCGCCGTCGCTGAGGGTATCCCCCTGCTGATGGTCAGCGCCTTGATGCAGCGCGACCCGCAGGCCTTGCTCCTTCACGACGAAAGTCCGGTCAAGTCCTTTTCCGACCTCAATGGGAAGACGATCATGACGACCCCCGGCGTCGCCTGGGTCAAATACCTGCAGACGCGTTACAAGGTCGAATTCAATGTCATTCCGATGAACTACGGTCTGGCCCAGTTCATGGCGGACAAGAATTTCATCCAGCAGTGCTTCCTGACCAACGAACCGTTCTACGTTCGCCAGGCGGGAGGCAAACCCCGCACGCTCCTGCTGGCTGACTCCGGTTACGATCCCTACCGAATCGTCTTCACCAACATGAAACTGGCCCGCGAGAAGCCCGAAATTGTTCGGGCCTTTGTCGCGGCCTCAATCCGCGGCTGGGATGACTTCATGAACGGGGATCCCACACCCGCGAAGCAGATGATCCGGGCGCGCAATGACAAGATGACGCCCGAATTCATGGACTTCACGATCAAGTCCATGCGCGACAACCAACTGATCTCGGGACGCGAACAGGACGGTGAGCGAACAGGACTGCTGAAACGGAAGCGTCTGCAGGCACAGGTGGACTTGCTGGTGGAACTGAAGATTCTCACCGCACCGCTTCCATTGGAAAAATTCGTCTCGTTTGAGTTTCTTCCGCCGGATCTCAAGGCCCTGATCGATACGCCGTAAAACCCGGAAATCCCCGCGGAGGAAAGCTCCTGCCCCGGCCAGGACGACAGACTATCGCGCTCGCCTGAGCCCGGCATGGCCCGGTGATCAGCAGTGCAAACTCTTCGAGACGGACGAAGGAGGGGGTCGTTGGGACGAGCGGCCCACACCAGCAGCCTTTCGATTCCTCTGGACGTTCCATCTCCGTCTGCACCTCCAACCCGGTCGGAAGCCAGCGGCTTGTCCGGGTGCATAAAAAAGGCGGCAGGAAAATCCCGCCGCCTTAGAGTTAAGGTGGGCGCGATCATCGCGCCCGGCTCAAGATTCTAGAACTTGTAGGTAAGGTTCAGTTTGCCCTGGATGGGAGGGGCTTTGGTGATGATGGTATTCGCGGCAAAGATCGGATCAGAACCGTTGAAGTAGTCCTCACTGGTGATGTTGGTGAGCTCGAGGAACACTTGGACCGGGCCACGAGTGTAGCCGACGCTGACGTTCCAGATGATCGTCGACGGCATCCTCAGTGTACGTTCGTAGTTGTGGTAGTAGCTGCCACGGATGCGGGGACCTCCGGCGATCTCGAAGCCATTTCCGAGATCGTAACTCACGAACAGATTGGCCGAACCTTGCGGCGAACCGGCGAAGAGGCCGTCGGGATTGTTCTTCGCGATCAGGCCGGTCGCATCTCCGAAGTCCACATAGAGCCCACCCGCGACCAGCGGCATGTAGTAGTCCTGGGTCGGTCCGAAACGAAAGCCGGGGCGGGTGATGAGCTGGGTCTCTTTCACGCCGAAGTTGGCGATCAAGGAAAGTTTCTTGGTTGCCATCCAGGTGGATTCGAACTCCACGCCCTGTGAGCGAAGACCGTCCTGCGCGTTGGTAAAGTTATTGAAGCGGCGGCGGGTGGAATCGTAGATCGACAGCGAAGCAAAGAGCGTATTGTCGATCAGAGAGGCTTTGATGCCGCCCTCGACCAAACCGGTTTCACCGAAATTCGCCTCCGACGAGACGTTTCCTCCCTGAGAGGGCGTCAGCGACGTGCCGTAGAGACCCGAGGCGTAAACGGACAGGTTGTGCGAGATCTTGAAGATCGGGTTGACGCTGGCCATGTAGTAGTTCTTGCCACCCTTGGCGACCTGGCGGCCGCGGTTGGCGTTACGCTCGTGCTCGCCGGGAATCGTATTCTTGAAACTGGCTCCTTCGACGCGAAGCGAGAAGTAGGTGCTGAAAGCATCGGAGAACCTGAGTTCACCCACGCTGAAGGCGGCGAGCTGATACAGATCGGTGCTCGAACTCTGGGACCAGAGATTGCGGGTGTCACCCGCGAGCGGACGCTGGGGCCCGGTGAGGACGACGGAGTTGGAGGTGATCTGAGGATTGCTGATGTCGCGCCGGGAGAACGGTTCCGCCGCGAAATCCTGGAGTTGCTTCGCCCAGCTGTAGCGCACCGAACCACCGGAGGAGAGGCTGGCGAGAATGCCCGAGAACTTCTGGTCGACGCTGATTTTGTCCTCGATGATGAACTGCTTCATCGCGAAAGCGTAGCCGTAGGACGAGACTTTTTCGGTATCGATCCAGTCAATGATGAACTGGTTCTTGAGCGTCAGCGAGGCGGAGCGGACGTTCACGAGATCGGCGAAATAGAGCAGATTCTCCGAATTCGCGAAGTCGCCCGGATCGGCCAGCACGGTGTCACCCTCGATCTTCGTCGTCAGGGCTTTCCCGCCCGCGTTGAAGAACGCGGCGGTGTAGGCACCGGTGTTCGGATTGAGCACCGCTCGAAGCTGCGGGGAGAGTGTCGCCACATAGCTGGCGGGAGGGACGATTGCGCCGCCGCTGTTGTCGAACTGCGAACCGCCGATCGTCGCCGCACTGCCGCCGAAACCGATGAAGGGAACTGCACCGGGAAGCACAAAACCGCCGGCGATGTCGGTGGTGGCCCTGGCGACTTCACCGACGAGGTAATTGCCATTGTCGATCAGATCCTGGGTCACGCGGTTCCAGCCGGCGTTCTCGTTGGACTTGTAGTTGTAGTACTCAGCGCCCGTGAACAGAGAGACGTCAGAGGAGATCTGGGCCTTGAGCGCGCCGTAGAGCGAAATGTAGTCGTTCTTGACGTTCTTGTAGTAGGAGTCGGCGTTCTGGTTGGTCAATGAGATGCGGTAAGCCATGGGCTTCCCGAAGGCGAGGAGCGGACCGCCGACGTCAACTTGCGTGTTGAAGTAGTCATCGGAGCCGACCGTGGTGCGGAAGGACGCGCGGAATTTGTCGTAGTAGGGCGACTTCGGCAAAAAGTTGATGTAACCACCACCTTGGGTGGGACCGTAGTTGCCGGGAGCTGGACCGCGCACGATGTCCATGCCGTCGAGCGAACCGAAGGACGTGGGCATTTCATTGCGCTGGAAGGCGCGTTGCATGCCGTTGAAGAAGGTTCCGGCGAAATCGCCGCGGATGAACGGGGTGCCTGGAACACCGTAATAATTGGGCCTTTCCCCACCGGGCATGACTCGGGCGACGTCATCGAAACTGCGGACTCCCAGCTTTTGCATGAGCTCGGGTGTCAGGACGGTGACGGAGCGCGGAATATCGAGGATGGACTTGGCCGAGCCAAAGACGGAGTCGCTGCTGCGGGACGTGGGCAGAAGACCACCGGCGGCGGCGGCGGCGGACTCGGAGACGATGAACTTTTCGAGTTCAGTCACGGCTTCAGTGGTCGGAGCAGAAGCCGGCGCTTTCTGGGCGAAAAGAACTCCCGCCGGACCGCTGGCCAGCGCGAGGAGGAGTCCCGCAAATTTAAGTCGAGTGTGCATTTGGTTCATGGGTTGAAGACCCGTTAGCAGAGTGCATGCCACGCGGTTCACGGGAGATCCACCCAACCAGGACGCCGCATTTCGCTCGTGCGTTCTCGCATGAACAAAATCATGGCGAATACCCGCCCTGCACAGACGCCGTGGCCGTTTCAACGACCCCGTCGGCGAGTCGCGTCCACACACGCTGCAAAGACAGATCTCGGGCGGGCAAAATGCAGCAACCAGTTCGCTCCAAGTTCGAGTTCATCCACGCCGCACCAACGACCTCACTTGCGTGCCTGAAATCACGACGCGGTGGATCAACGAACCCGTCAAATCGTCCAGATTTCGTACGAAATCACCAGATGGTCCAAGAGACACCCTCCATGTCCGGCGGCGGGAATGCGCAATTTTGTTCCCGTCCTCCAGCTCAACGAAGGCTTCGATCGTACCATCAGGCACCCCCCGCGAATTCAAACCGGAGTCTGATGTCAGCTTGGCCCTGCTCCTGCTGATGTGGGACGATGCCACGCTCACTGGAGTACGCGGTGACCAATCGTCGAGGGCCGGCAACAGCCGAGTCGGTCACGCTCTACGCGATGTCCGCCTACCACGGCGGTGTATGCAAACCCGTCCACTTTCATCTGTTGCACTTCGACGAGATAAAGAACGACCGCATCAACCGGTACATCCCCCATCGCCACGACTTCTTTGAGATCATCTGGCTGCCCGTGGGCAGGGGGACGGTCCAGAGCGACTTCCGTTCCTTCCCGGTCACCGATCGAACCCTCTTCATAACCTCGCCGGGGCAGGTCCACGCCTGGCAGTCGATCGATCCCCTGGAAGGCGAAATCCTCAGTTTTACCCGCGATTTCTTCATGGTCAGCGCGGAGCAACCCGGCCTCCTGGGCCGCATGCCTTTTTTGCAGGCGACCCACGAGCAGCCCGTGCTCTCCCTCGACGAACGCGAGGGGCTCCGCATGAGCCGCCTGTTCCAGCAACTGCGCGAGGACTCGGCGGACCCGGCCCCCGGTCGTGACGACATTGTGCGGGCCTACGTCACCCTGATCCTTACCCAGATTCGGCAGGCGTACCTCCGCCGCACGCGCACTTCAGCCCCCCAAAACTCCGAAGACGACACGCTCGCCCAACGATTCCGTCTCGCCCTTGAGGAGCACTTCCCCGAGATCCTCGAAGTCGGCGCCTTCGCCTCGTTACTGCAGGTTTCGCGTTCACACCTCAATGAGGACCTCCGCCGGCACACCGGCCGCTCCGCCAGCGAATTCATCCATGAACGTGTCCTGCTGGAGGCCAAGCGTCTGTTGGTCCACTCCGCACTCAACGTATCAGAGATTGCCTACCAACTTCGCTTCCAGGATCCATCGTATTTCGGACGCTTTTTCCGCAAGGCGACTGGACTGACACCCGGAAGGTACCGGGACGAAGCCCACCGGGATCTACTCGCCAGTTGATTTACCGCCAAGCCCGGTGCCTGCTTGTCTTTGCTCACCTCTTAAATCCCGTCATCCCCTTGGCAGTATGCCTTTCCGGCGGACTGGGCTCGTTCATGCACCCTGCCTTGGCTCCGGAGGTGCAAAGGGGGGCGCGCGCATGGCCGAAGCGGCAGGTGACAGCACACACGGATTCTGCAAGCTCACGAGCCATGGTCATCGATTCCCATATCCACATGTACCCGGCGTGCGTCTTCGCCGATCCTCAAGCCTGGGGCGCCGCCCAGCGCGAGCCGTGGTGGACCTTCTGCGTGGCCCCCCCCCATCAGCCCACGTTGCAGGGCTGGGCAACGGTCGACGAGCTTTTGCGAGACATGGACGCCGCCGGAGTCGACCGGGCCGTGATGCTCGGTTGGTACTGGGAAAACCAAACCACCGCGGAGCTGCAGAACGGCTGGTATATCGACTGGGTTCGGGCCTACCCGGATCGACTGTCCGGATTTGCCGCGGTCAAACCCGGTGATCCGCGGGCGCTCGAAGCTACGCGCCGGGCGCTCGACTCCGGGCTTCGCGGTCTCGGTGAACTGCTGCCGCAGGCCCAGGAGTTCACCTTCAAGGATGACGCCTGGGCTTTACTGATGGCCCTGGCCCGCGAATATCAGGTCCCCACCAATCTGCACGTCACCGACCCGTTGTCCATCACACCCGGTTCCTGCGTCAAGGCCACTCCCCTCGAGCCGTACGTCGAACTGCTGCGGGATTTTCCAGACAACACTTTCATCTTTGCCCATTGGGGAGGCGGAATCCCGTTCTATGAACTCAACCGCCGACTCGCGCGGCACCTTCGGAACGTTTATTACGACACCGCCGCCTCCCCCCTGCTCTATCACCCCGACGTGTATCGCTCGGTCTGTAACGTGATTGGACCGGAAAGAATTCTCTGGGGGACGGACTACCCCCTCCTGACACATCCGTCGCTTGACCGGGTGCCGAGCTTCAAGCGGGACCTGGAGGACGCCCGCAGCGCGGGCCTCACTCCCGAGCAATTGAAGCTCGTGCTCGGCGACAATGCGAGCCGGCTCCTGCGCTGGTCATGAGTGGCACGGAGGGACCGCCCTCTGCGCCGAAAACAGTTTTCCCATGGCGCAGGGCATCTACTGCCGCACCCAGGGGCTCGACGCCCTCGGACTGGTCGACTTGCGACACCGTCGCCGACGGGCTTGAGGAGGGCGACCACGTCTGCGAGTGGAACCACCGTCAAGTCCGCCTCTTCCATTCTCGCCCAAGGTCTTTCGCGGATCACACGCACGCCCGGCAATTGCAGCATCGCCTCACGCGTGAGCGTGCGCGAAGCCCCTGGTTCGATGCCGGAAATGTCCCCCGAGATCAACGCCCTTCGAGCGCTGGCCGCGATGTTTCAGGCGAGCCCGGCCGGCTACATGTTCCTTGCGTCATCGGGCATTCGCAGCGCCGCGGACTTCCGCGGCAAACGTATCGGAATTCACCGCTACGCGGATCCGCTCTATCGCTGGTTTCTTGATCGTGCCGGGGTCGCCGCGAGCGACGCGCCGTTCATCTTCTCGCACGACGACTTCGCGACCTTGGTCCGCGGGGAACTCGATGCCCTTCAGGGCTACTCGATCGAAGAGTACCTCCGTTTTCGGACCCTGGCCGGCAAGGAGGGCGCGTTTTCTCTCCTTTCGCACTCTGGGTTTCGACTCCTACTCCGAGCTTTTGGTCACGACCCCGGCGCAGATCGCGCGTCACGCCGATGTGCTGCAGCGCTTTGTCTGGGCAACCCGGCGGGGCTGGTCGCATGCCCTGCAGCATCCCGCCGCCGCGGTCGAATCGGTCGCGCACCGGGTCACGGGCACGGATGACCAGCCGCACTTTCGCGCCTCCCTGGAGGCCCTGCGTCCTCTGGTCAGTCAAGGGGACGCCCCTCCTCTTCAGCCCATGAGCCGGACCAAGTGGATCCGCATGCAGGAGATCTGTGTCGAGATGGGCTTTCTGAAACAGGTAGTCCCCCCGGGAACGGCTGCTGGTTGAACCGTCCGCAGACTGACGATCACACACGCGCGAGCGCCGCCACCTCCGCCCGGCGTCAATCCTGGCTCGCGGATCGGGGCGCAGCCGCAGGCTTCGGTTCCGCAATGATGAACGCGATCAGGGCATCAAGCTGTGCGTCACTATAATGGGGATGCGCCTGCATCTTTGCCCCGGCCACGACTGACTGGGGATCGTGAACATAGCGTTTGAAATAGGCCTGGTTGTAGGCCGCGTGGGCTCCCAGGACTTCAAAGGGACGATCGCTCTTGCTTCCGCCAAAACTGCCTCCCGGCCCCTTGTGGCAGCTCGTGCACGAGTGGATCCAGATTTCCCGGCCTTCCTCCGCCTTGGGTGACAATGACGCCCATCGACCCTGGTGAACGCCGGCGAAGCGTTCGTCATAGCTGGCGACCTCGAGGGTCGTCACGCCCCACGGATTCTTGTGTCCCACGTCCAGCAACGAGGCCACCGCCGGCTCCACCGTCGGGGAAATGAAAATCACATAGGGACCGGGATTGTATTGAACTCCGGGCGGTGGCCAATCGCCGGGACCCTTGCCGTTGATCTCGAGGATGACAAACGGCCGATACGTCTCAATAAACGCTCCCGGGTAGACCGACGCGTAGCCGTCCGTGCAAGTTGCCAGAAGCGTGTCCGCGCCATCGGATCGAGGCAGGCCCCGCCAGATCTCAGAGAGGAAGACGATCGTCAACTCCTGCTCCCCCTTGACGAACTCTCCATCGAGCCGGATCTTCTGGCTGGGCAGCGCCCGCAAGTCTGACCAGCGCACATAGCGGGTCTGCCCAACGGGCACGTCGGTCAATTTTCCCGTCACCGCCAGGTCGAAGGGCGTCGCCCGTTCGGCGTGCAGGGCGAGGCCGGCGCGTGCCGGAGCAACGCCCAAAACGAGCGTGAGAACGAGCCTCCACGCGCCCGGCGCGAGGTTCAAACGCGGAAACCGACCAAGGAGGAGGACAAACATACACGAGTTGCAACAAACGAAGCACGACGCGGGGTGCAACGCGACACCGGAGCAACCCGCGCAAGGTCCCCGATGAGCTCCACGTTGAATTCGTGAAGCACTCATTTGCTAGCAGGACGGATGCCTGATACAAGTATTCCCCGATGAAAAGATCTCGCCCCTTTGTCCTTGGTCTGCTCGCAGTTTCCGTCGCGGCTTTGGCCGGTTGCGGCAAAAAAGAATCGACTTCGGTCGCCGGAAACGGCGGTTCAGGGAAGTTCAAGGTGGTCGTCCAGCTCGACTGGATTCCCGAGCCGGAGCACGGCGGCCTGTTTCAGGCGCAGGCCAAGGGATATTTCGCCGATGCCGGTCTGGAGGTCGTCCTCCAGCCGGGAGGCCCCAACGCCTTCGGGATGCAAAAATTAGCCACGGGACAGGCGGACATCGCCCAAGCCGACAGCACCAACGTCCTCTTGGCCATCGCAGAAGGACTGCCGGTCATCCACATCGGCGCAGTTTTTCAGAACGATCCGTCCGTGCTCATGTTGCACGCCAACAATCCGGTGAACCGCTTTGAAGATCTCCAGGGCAAGACCATCATGGCCCGCCCGGAATGGGCGTTCCTTCCCTACATCCGCAAAAAGTACGGGATCGAGTTCAACATCATCCCGCAGAATTTCTCGGTCGCCAACTTCATCGGGAATCAGGATTTCATCCAGCAGGGCTTCTACATCGCCGAGCCATTCCATATCCTCCAAGGCGGCGCACAACCGCCCAAGTTCCTCTATGCTTGGGACGCCGGGTTCGATGCCTACACCGTGCTCGTGGCCAACAAGCCGTGGGTACAGCGCAACCCGACTCAAGTCCGTGCGTTCCTTGCCGCCTACATCCACGGCTGGAGAGATTACCTGGAGGGCGATCCGGAACCCGCCCACACGTTGATGAAAAAAATCAACCCGAACAATACCGACGCTTTCCTCAACTATTCCCGCAAGATGATCGTGGATGAACGACTCGTGATCGGACGCATCAACGGCGGACCGGCTCAAATCGGACGCGTCAGTCGGGAACGCTTTCAGATCCAGATCAACCAGTTGGAAGAACTGGGAATTCTCCCCACAGGAAAGCTCAACGTCGATCAGGTTGTCACCACCGAATACCTGCCATCGCCTTGAGGCGGTGACCGCCTCAGGGCCGACGCTCATCCGACTCCGCACAGAAACGGGATCAGATCTCCCGGTCCGCATCCTCGGCCGGCATTTTCACCCCTCCTCGAAGAGGATCTGCGATTTTTCGTCTTCCGCACGTCAGCCGGCGTGCGACTTGCTAAACCGCTCTGCCCATGCACGTCTTTCGCCGCGCCCGCGTTCCGCTGGCCTGTCTTCCGTCCTCTCTCCAAAATCCTGGACCCCATTCGGATCCGCGCGTGGAGCCGTGGAAGGAGTGCGATGTCACCGTCGAAAACGAACGGATCGTCGCCGTGGGTCCCTGCGTCACGGTCCGCCAGCCGGAACCCGCGGGGACCGCCACCGATCTCGGAGGCAGCCTCGTGTTTCCCGGTCTGCTCGACATCCATACCCACCTCGACAAGGCTCACACGTGGCATCGGGCGCCAAACCCGCGCGGGGAATTTTGGGACGCGATCAAGATCCTCGGTGACGACTCGCGTTTATGGACCGAAGCGGACATCCTTCGCCGGGCGCGGTTCGCACTACGAAGCGCCTACGCCCATGGGAGCAATGCCGTGCGAACCCACATCGACACGGGAGCTGGTGCGGTGGGCGAACCCGGTCACGCCGCGCTTCAGGAGCTTCGCGCCGAATGGAAAGGTCGAATCCATCTCCAAACCGTCAGCCTCTGCGATCTGGCCTCATTTGCAGCCGGTGACGGAGCCCGTATCCTCGAGCTGACAGCCAAGTACCAGGCCACCGCACTCGGCGGTTTTCCCCAGCCCAATCCGAACCTGCCCGGTCAGTTCGATGCCCTCATGTCGGCCGCGAAGGAGCTGCGTGTCGGCCTTGATCTTCACGTCGACGAAAGCGGTTTGGCCGCCGCGGAGTGCCTCCGTGCAACCGCCGAAGCGGTGCTCCGCAATCAATTCCCTTTCCCGGTCGCCTGCGGCCACAACTGCTCCCTCTCCATGCACGATCCCGCCCGGGCCGCGAGCACCATCGACCTGGTCAAGGCCGCTGGGATCCAGATCATCTCTCTCCCACTCTGCAATGTCTACCTGCAGGGTCGATCCCGTGGGCCCGTGCCTCCCGGTTCCACGCTCGACCTCGGGCCTCCACAAACCCCCCGTTGGCGCGGCGTGACTCTGCTCCATGAGTTCATCGAGGCGGGTGTGACCGTGGCCTGCGGCAGCGACAACGTGCGCGACGCGTTTTACGCCTGGGGTGATCTGGACGCAATGGAGGTCTACCATGAATCCGTTCGCATCGCCCATCTCGATACACGACTCGCCGCCTCGCCCGCGGTCATCACCACCGGTCCCGCACGCATCATGGGGCTGGACCGCGAGGGCTACGGCACCGTCGCCCCGGGCGCGCCCGCCGATCTGGTCGTCTTTCCGGCAAGGACCTTCAACGAGCTGCTTGCCCGACCCTCCAGCCAGCGCCGTCTGATCCACGGGGAAGCATTCCGTCCGCGTGAAGTTCCCGACTTTTCCGAACTGAATCCCGCCTGATCCGACAGTCCGCCCGATCTTGTCCCCCACGCCCGCCCTTCGCTCCCTTTCCTCATGCGCCTCTGCAAATCCGCCCTCCTCGCCTCGGTCGGCCTTTTCCTGCTGCTGGTGGTCTTCAACAACGTCTTCGACTACGCCTCGAACTACGGCTTCGTGCAGCACGTGCTCAGCATGGACACGCTTTTTTCGGGCGAAGCGCAGTCCTGGCGGGCGTTCCGCGATCCAACGCCCGGAGACAACAGCTGGTGGTTTCACCACGCATTCTACGGGGGCATCATCGCGTGGGAGGCTCTCGCCTGCGTGCTCGTCTTCGCCGGCGCGTGGAAGCTCTGGGTCGCACGCCAGACCCCCGCACGCGAGTTCAACGCGGCGAAAAACCTGGGCATCATCGGACTGACCGTCTCCATGCTGCAGTGGTTCATCGCCTTCATCAGCGTGGGCGGAGAATGGTTTCTCATGTGGCAGTCGAAGTCGTGGAATGGACAGGACGCCGCGTTCCGGATGTTCGCCTGTCTCGGCATCGTGCTGATTTTTCTCAATCAGAAGGACGAGGACCTTTGAGGTTCCATCGGTCGGAACGGTTGCTCCATCCTCCATTCTCCTTCTCGAACGCACATCATGCCGACACTCCATCATTGCATCGTGCTGCACGGCCCGGATCTCGTGCCCCATCGCTGCCGGCGGTTCTCCTGGAGCGGAGATACCCTTTCCGCAATCGATCTCGATGAACCCGTTTCGTCGCTCACGACCGATGGACCGGGCGCACTCGTGGTCATTCCCGGGCTGTACAACAGTCATACTCACATGGGTGACAGCGTGCTTCCGGATGGAGCGACGGGCCTGACTCTGGAAGAAGGTTTCTTCCGGCCGAACGGATACAAATACCGCGAGCTGACAAAACTCACCCCTGAAACCCACCTGCCCCATGTCGAGGCGCATCTGCGCTACATGGCGCGCACCGGAACGGTCTGCCATCTCGATTTCCGGGAGCAGGGACCGGACGGGGCCCGACTCCTGCGCAAGGCGAGCGATCAGACCGGCGTCCTGTCCGTGATTCTGGGACAATTCAACCAGGTTCCTTTCAACCTCGAACAGCTCCGCGCCAATCGGGACGCCTTTAATCCGGCAGCCAGGGCCGAGCTCGATGAATTGCTCTCCGTGGCAGACGGGTTCAGCGAAAGCACGATGAACGACCTGACCGATTCCGCCTGGCGGGAGTTGCGGGACGTTACGCAAGCGAGAGGAAAGCTCCGTGCGATCCATTGCCTCGAGAACGAGGGCTATCGGGATCTCTCAGTCGCAATCACGGGTCGCGGGGACCTGATTCGCGCAATCGAGCTCTACGACCCCCACATCATCGTCCACCTGACGGTGGCCAATTCGGAGGAGATCGCGCTCCTCGTCCACGCACGCAAGACGGGGGTGCTCAATCCACGCGCGAATGCCAACCTCGGGCTTCCGCTTCCGCCAGTCGCAGCGCTGCTCACGGCCGGGGCCAATTTGCTCCTCGGGACGGATAACGGCTTGCTCAACTCACCGTCGATGCTGGCCGAATTGGACTTCACCTACAAGCTCGCGAAGTCCCAGTTCGGGGACGCGATCAGGCCGGATCCCACCACAATCCTCAAGCTTGCCACCAGCAACATCCGCGCAGTTCTCGGTGGAGACCATTACGGCTACCTTCAGCAGGGACTGCCAGCTACCTTCGCTGTCCTCGACTTCCGCCAGCCTCATCTTCGAGCCAGCCGGCACATCACCGCGAGCGTCCTCACCCGAGTCACCCCGGAGGACGTGCTCGCCACCTTCCGCGAGGGACGCGAACTCTGGCGAGCGCCCGGCTTCGACGTCTCCTGACTCGATGCACCATTTCTGAGACGAAAGCAAAGGTCTCGCACGCGGAGCACACCCACCGATCGAGAGATTCGCTCTCCTGAGATAATCGGCCTTGGCTCATCCGGAACGGTGCTAGTAGGGTTCTTCATGCCCTCGCCGTCCGTCACCATCATCGATATCGGAAGCAACTCGATCAAACTGCTGGTCGCACAACGCGCCGACGATGGGTACCTCACCGCGCTCAAATCCCATACGATCGATGCACGGATCAGCGCCGGGATCAGCCAAGTGCCGCCACAGTTGAGTGAGGCGGGCATGGCCGTGGGCTTGGCGGCCATCGAATCCCTCCTGACCATCGCCGCCCCCCACAACCCTGTCCGCACCATCCTGGTCGCCACCAGCGCGGTGCGCGAAGCGATCAACGGCGAAGCCTTCCGGCAACTCGTGGCCCAGCGAACCGGGCATGAGGTTCGCATTCTTGCCGGTGATGAAGAAGCCAATCTCATCGGACGCGGGCTCCTCTCCGACCCCGCGTTGGCTGACTTGAGCGACTTCTATCTTTTCGATCTCGGGGGAGGCAGCCTTGAGTGCCTGACGTTTCGCAATCGGCTCAGCGTCGCCTCGATCAGTCTTCCCCTTGGTTGCGTGCGGCTGACTGAACGTTACCAACCGGATCCGACCGCCTCGTTTGGGAGCGTTGCCCGTCATGCCGTGACCCAGGCCACCCGCGATGCCCTTTCCCGCAGCGGCTACGTCTTCGGATTGCCGATCCCGCCCGCGGCCGTTTTTGCCGGCGGTTCCATGACGACCGTTCGCGCCATCCTCGCGGCCCGCCGCGGCGAACTACTCGCGGAGACCACGCGCATCATCCAAGTCGAAGAAATCAGGTCGATGCTCGAGGAGCTTGCACTGCTGCCCTTGACGACTCGACAGACCGTCCAAGGATTGCCTTCCTCGCGCGCAGACGTTTTTCCGACCGCTCTCGCGACGATCCTGGCGATCGCTGAAGCGGGCGACATCAGCGAGTTCCGTCATACGTTCTACAACCTGCGCTGGGGACTGGCCGCCGAGACGCTTTGACGGAGTTTGCTCCGCTTCGGCGCCGAACGACCCGGCGTTCGGACCAAACGGGTCACTTCTTCGCCGAAGCGCGCCGACGGCCGACCTTTTTGACCCTCATGGAAGTCGCCGTTGCGGTCTTGACCTTCGTGGAGGTCGAAACCTTGACCACGCGCTTGCGCGCGCGCACCGGCCGCGCCGCCGGCTTGGCCACCGCCGGACGAAGCAGCGCCAGTAAGCGCTCAAAATCCGCCGGCAGGGGCGCGCGCAGGTCCATGGTCTTTCGCGTGATCGGATGGGTCACCACCAGATGTTCAGCGTGCAACATCACGCGTGCCGGAATCTCCGGCAGCGAGGGATCCGGTTTCCATCCATAGACATCATCCCCGAGGATGATGTTTCCGAGTGACTTGAGATGGACACGGATCTGATGGGTGCGCCCCGTATGTATCGTGCAGCGAATCAGTGAGGCTTTCCGACCGAAGGTCTCGACCACCTGCCAGTCGGTATGCGCGTCTCGTCCGCCAAGCTCGCTCTCGACCACCGCCATCTTGTGCCTGTGCTGCACATTGCGTCCAATGGATTTGCGGATGCTCCCGCTGAGCAGGCCCGGCACGCCCTGGACCAGCGCGAGGTACTCCTTGCACAGCGTGCGTTCGGAGAACTGCGTGCTCAGGCCGCGATGCGCCGCGTCCGTCTTGGCCACAACCATCACGCCCGAGGTCTCCCGGTCAAGGCGGTGCACGATCCCCGGGCGCTCCACTCCGCCGATACCACTGAGCGATCCGCGGCAATGGGCCAGCAGGGCATGCACCAGCGTGTCTTCCGACGTTCCGGCACCGGGATGCACCACCATCCCCGCCGCCTTGCTCAGGACCAGAAGGTGTTTGTCTTCAAAGAGAATGTCCAAGGGGATGTCCACCGCCCTCAGTTCGGTCGGACGGGTGTCCGGAAAATCAAAAACCAGGGTGTCTCCGCCCCTGACGGTATGGTCGCGCTTCAGAACGGTCTCGCCAAGGCGAACGTGCCCGGCGTCGAAGGCCCGCTGAAGCGCAACGCGGCTGTGCTCTGGGAAAGCCACCGCCAACGCCTTGTCGGCGCGCATCCGGCGCGTTCCATCGGGAAGGGTGTGGGTGAGTTGGCTGGTCGACACAGAGGGTTCAACCGAGTCAGGCCGACATTTCAACGAAGAGCAACAGGAGATCAGCCTACGACGCGGTCCTGGGTGATCTCCCGGGAAACACCCCGCGGATCCCTCTCACTGGCCCTTGGCCTTGAGCATCTCCGCCAACGCAGCCTGATCCACCTCGCCCTTGATCGTATTCAGATGGCCGAGCACCGCCATGCGATCGCCAGGACCGCAGGTGGAGATATCCAGCATCCAGTCCTCCGTCTTCGCTGCCTCCACGATGACTTCATCCGCCCAGGCTATGACTTCAGAGGCTTCGACAAAGCCTTTTGTAATACCCTGGATATAAAGCTCGGCCTTCGTTCGGTAATTCATTTTCCAACTTCGAACAGAAGTCCGATCGATTGCCAAGGAAATCGCCAGGAAGGACTGCCCTTCCCCGTACAACTCACTCGATCCCAAAACCCGAGTCGCACTCCTCAGGCCCGCGATGCCGGCCAATCGAGTACCACACCAAGCACGGATTCGCGTTTGTCGTCGATCAACGCCCACGCTTCGGCGGCTTTCTCCACGGGAAAGCGATGGGTCAACAGTCCAAGCGCGTCGAGTTTCCCGGCCTTCAGCCACGACATGGTCATTTCGAGCCGCTCACGGGTCGCCCCCGAAACCAAGTGGAACGAGAGTTCGTGGTTCCGAAAGGCCTGAAGGCTCGTCTGCAGGTTGACCGCACCCGAGGGCCGATAAAATCCCGCGATCACCACTTGGCCGCCTCGCGCCATCATCGGGCGATAGGTGTCCAGCACATCGACTTGTCCAATCGTTTCAATCAACGTTTGGATCGGCCCGTCCTCTAGCGCTCGCACTGCCGCCAGCCCGAAATCTCCTCCGCCCTTCACGGTCGCACCAAATTTGCGGAAACGCGCCAGACGATCCTCCCGATGGCCAATCATGATCACCCGAACGCCGCGCTGCACGAGGGTCTGGCCAGCCCACTGGCCCACGAGTCCATCACCCACCACCACCGCCAACTGTCCCGGTTCAATCTGCGGTCGCAGACCACAGTTGAGGCCCACTTGAGTCAGCACCAAGCCGGAGTAAGCGAGTGGGTCGGCTCCCGTCGGCAACGGAATCACCGCGGACCGATCGCAAACCGACGGAGAAACGTGCCCGGCGAACCGGTTGTCGAACATCCCGCAGACTTTGCTCATCGAGGCGAAAACCCAGTCGCCGGGCCGAAGATCGATCACCGCCGAACCCACATTCACTACACGCCCCACTTTCTGGTATCCCGCCACCATTGGAAACGGAGCCGGATCTCCTGGTTTCCACGCTTCGTCGCCCGACAACCGCTCGCCGCGCAGAAAAGAGCCTTCCGTTCCGTTGCTGATCCAAGAGTGGTGCAACTCGACAACCACGTCACCCGGTCCGGGTTCGGGACAATCAATGGTCCGATACACCACGGAGTTGGGACCAGTGAACACGACAGCGGACGCTTTCATCAAAGCCGAGCATCCCGATCCACGATCCGGCCCGCCTCAAGCAGAATCGTTCATCGCGGCCTTCCCGGGTCTCAATGCTGTGCGCGGCCGGACTCGACCAAAAACTGTCCCTGCCTGGCGTGCGGATCCGTCTCCGGTGAGCATGACGCCGGTCACGCCCATTTTGACATGTTGCCCCACCACTCGTTCCACCGAGGCTCGGTCCACGCGACCGCCCGAAGTCAGTGGCGTCGGAGTGGCCGGCAACACTTCACCGGATGAATTGTTTGGCTACTCCTAAAGGGAGTTCTTTGGGATCTCCACCAGCTTCAGCCGCCGGCGAACGCAGCGACCTCCAAGCCGGCGGTGCCTGGATCAATTCGAAAAACGTATCCCGCTTCCGGTTCCGGGGTGGATGACTCTGGGTCGATCGCCGAGGTGATGAACAAATGCTCAAGACCCGCTCCACCAAAAGCACAGGAGCTGATGTTTCGCACCGGCAGGGAGAGTGTCTGGAGCAATCGATGACGCCGCGGATCCCAGCGCGTGACCTTGGACGCCCCCCAGTGAGCCACCCACAGGTTGCCTTCCGCATCCATGCAACAGCCATCCGGCCAGCCATCCGCCTCCGTCAGCGAAATCGCCACGACCGAGGGCCCGAGTGTGCCGGCCTCGGCATCGAACGCGAACGACTGCACGGTGCGCGTGGGCGAATCGATGTAGTAAAGTGTGCCTCCGTCCGGCGACCAGGCGAGGCCGTTGGAAATGCTCACCCCTTCGCGCATCACGGTCACCGCTCCATGGGCATCCACCCGGAACAGTCGCGACTCCCCGGGGCGAAAATCGAGCGCCAGCGTCCCGGCCCAGAATCGCCCTTGCGGGTCAACCTTCGCGTCATTGAAGCGAAACTTCTCCGGGTCATGCCCCGGAGCCGAAGCGAAGGGCCGGGCGACGCCAGAGTCCGGATCGACCAGACAAATGCCGCGGTGCAAGGCCGCGATCAGCCCTCCACCCCGCGTCGGCGCCACCGCGCCCACCATCTGTCCGGAGTCCATCCGCCGCGGTGCGCGTCCGGTCAGATCCGCCTCGAAGTACTGCTGCCCAAGTATATCCACCCACCACAGCGTCTGCCGCTGCGGGTGCCAGCAGGGACCCTCACCCAAACGGGCCGCAACCGGCTGGAACACCTCGATCCTGGAAAAGCGGGACATGGACGCGAAGGGCCGATCGAGCCCTCAACCCGACGCCGGCTCCATCGCCACCGGATTCGTCAGTCGGCCGATGCCTTCAATTTCAATGGTCACTTCATCACCGGCCTTCAACCAACGCGGGAAGGGCTTGGCGGCCATGCCCACTCCGTGCGGCGTGCCCGTGAGAATGACCGTACCCGCAGGCAAGGTCGTGCTGCCACTGAGGAACTCAATCAGTGTCGGAACATCGAAGATCATGTCGGACGTCGTCCAGTTCTGCACGGTCTCGCCATTCAGGTGGGTCGCAATCTTGAGCAGATTGGGCCCAGGAATTTCATCAGGCGTGACCAACCTCGGCCCCAACGGACAGAAGGTGTCGAAAAATTTTCCCCGGCACCACTGGCCACCACCACGCTTGATTTGCCAGTCACGCGCCGAGACATCGTTGGCGCAGGTGAACCCGAGCACGTAGTCGAGTGCCCGTTCGCGCGACACATTCTTGCAATCACGGCCGATCACGACGGCGAGCTCGCACTCATAGTCGACTTCCGAACTCGCGAGATGCGTCGGCAGAAGAATCGGATCTCCGGGATTGTGCAGCGTATTGATCCCCTTGACGAAGAGCACCGGCATGTCCGGAACCTTCATCCCTGACTCCTGGGCATGATGCCGATAGTTCAGGCCGACGCCCAGGATCTGCGTGGGCACCACAGGCGCGAGGAGCTTCACGACCTTGACTGTCTCATCGGTCACGCGGTGCGACTTGAAGATGTCGCCGTCGATACGGCGCACCGAGCCATCGGGCTGTTCGGATCCGTAGGAGTCGCGGCCGGAGGAGTCTTGATAACGAATGATTTTCATGGGCGGAAAGTCAGGGGTCAGGCGCTTTTCACCACGGCCACGCACTCGATCTCGTACTTCAGCGCGGCCGAGAGGCAGTTCGTGATGGTGGTGCGGGATGGATACGGAGGTGAAAAATACTCCCGGTAGAGTTCGTTGTAACGCGGAACCTGGTCGGCATCGCGCACGTAGTTGCGCGTTTGCACCACGTGCTTGAGATCGCTCCCGGCCGTTTCCAGAACCTTGCGCAGGTTCTCGACCGAGCGGCGGAACTCGCCCTCGAAGGTGTCAGAGATGATCTTGCCGGTCGCGTCGACAGACGCCTGGCCGGAAACGAAGATCAGTTCCCCCACTTTCACCGCCGGGCTGAACGGCAGGTGGGTAACGGGAGTGTCCTTGGCGATGGGATATGAGACGTTGGTATTCATGAGAAGAGATTGACCGGTTGGGCGACCGGGTCGAGCGGGTAGACGGGCCGCCGCAGTTGCTTCCACGGCAGTGAGGCCAGGTTGCTCGTACATGGACCGGGGGTGTCGACGAAATAGGACGCCTTGGCAATCGGGTCGTAGGCGCGCTTGTGCGCGACCGCCGCCTTCACGCCAATGATCGCAAATTCCCTCGGCTCGATGCCCTGGCTGCGAAGCTGGCCAAGGTCGAAGGGTGCGGTCTTCCGGCTGGTCAGGAGAAGCGTCACCCCCCCCGCCCGAATGACCGCGCAGGGCCCCATCGCAATGTGGATTCCGTTCATCGAGGCCAGATGGCTCTGCTTGTCCTCGAGGATGAAGTTCCCGTCGCTGCGCGAAATGAAGGTGGCCTCGATCTCCACCGGACCCGCATCGAGGCGCGATCCACGCCCGCCCACGGCGAGCCTGCGGGCCTCCCCGGCCGAGGCGTTCTGCAGCGAGGCCACGGCGAGCGGATCATTCAGAATCACCAGCGACCGTTCGATCGCGTGGTGCCGCAACGCACGGAGGACACCCGTGCCGTCGCCGGGGGCGCCCCCGCCAATGTTGTCCGAGGGCTCAACCAGAAGGACCGGACCCTCGGCCGGCGGCGACGCCTTCAGTGCCGCCACCACTTCATCGACTCCCGGATACGAAATGGTGCCGCGCTCGCGCAGGGACCAGGCGAGCCGCGCGCCCCGTTCGAGATGGATTCGGGCGCTGTCAACCGTTCCGCTGGTGACGACGCTCAGGGAGCAGCCCGTGTCCGGCGTATCGGCAAACGAATACCCTCCGGCAATATTGCAGGCCCAGATCTCAGAAGGAGGCGACTCGAGCTCTCGCGCAAACGACTCGAGCGCGAGCATCGGATCCGCATGGGTTCCCGTGCCCGGCGGAGCCCAGAGGATCGGTGGCCGGCACCAGACCATCCGCGGGACGCACTTCTCCCGAAGACAGCGGGCGAGCAGGGCCGCACCCCGCTGCGCCGACTGTTTGGCATCCGTGTGCGGGTTTTCGCGGTACATCACGAGCCCGTTGGCCAGCGAACACATGCGCGAGCTGACATTGGCGTGGAGGTCCAGCACGCCGAAGATCGGGACCGCCTCCGCTCCCGGAAGGGCGCGGATCCGCGCCAGCAACTCCCCTTCCGGGTCGCGAATTGTCTGGGTGGCCATCGCTCCGTGGAGCACGAGGTAAATGCCGTCGACCCCGGCGGCAAGCGCCGGGCGTGCCCGAACGAGGAACTCCCGCCAGTAGCGCTCGAACATCGCATCCTCCACGGTTCCGCTGGGCGTCGCGCGCGCATCGACCGTCGGAATGACGTCCCAGCCGTGACGCGCGGCCTCCTCGAGGAATCCGTCGGTCGGCGAGGAGTCACCCAGCTTCGCCAGGATCGCTTCGTCAAAGATCACCTGAAAGTCCTCCCAGCGGGTCACCGCGTCGAGGAAGGTGTGGGTCTCGTGAAAGAGGCCCGCAAAAAGAATCCGTGGTTTCATCAGCGGTGCGACAGGCTCAGGCCGGTGCCTTCCAGGTTGCTGCATGGCGTTGCATCGCCACCCCCGCACGACCCAGCGCCTGGTCAATCTCGGCGTCGGTGTGCTCCAGGCTGATCGACCAAAGTCCGCGCTCAATCGAGCTGACGCCCTCCTCCAGCAGGCAACGGCGGAGATGCGCCCAGCGCGGCGCATCGTGGCGGCGCACATAGTCCCGATAGTCCATGATCGGCCCGTCGACGGCGCCCGGCTTGAGCATCACGGTATGGAAGATCAATCCCGGTCCCTGCGGACGCAGCGGAACCCCGTGCTCGCGGGCGAGTCCGCTCAGACCGGCCATCAGCTGCCGCCCCAGCGCGGTCACACCGGCCGGGTGCCGTTGGCCAAGCTCACGGATGCGGTCAAGACACCACTTGCTCGCCGCCAGGCAGAGCGGATTGCCATTGAGCGTCCCGGCATGCACCACCTCGCCGGAGAGGATCTTCGCCATCGCCGCCTTGGTCCCCGCCAGCGCCGCAAAAGGCGTTCCCCCGCCAATCGCCTTGCCCAGAACGGTCAGATCCGGCCGGTAGCCGTAGTACCCTTGCGCACAGGACGCACCGAAGCGGAACCCGGTGATCGTCTCATCTGAAATCATCAGCATGCCGTCCCGGTCGCACAGTTCGCGGATCGTGCTCATCAGCCCGGGGACGGGCTCGATGCAACAGGTGTTGCAAAGCGCCGGCTCAAAAACAATCGCCGCAATCCGTCCCTTGAATTCATCGACCAAACGCCGCACGTGCCCGGGGTCGTTCCAGCGGGCGACGACGAACTGGTCGAGCACCGCCGGGATCACTCCCTTGCTCGGATGGGTGCGAGCCGGGTGCTCCTCATCGCCCCAGCGGTCGGCCGGATTGGCGAACCCAACCAAACCCTCGTCCATCCAGCCGTGGTAGTGCCCTTCGAAACGCAGAATCAGCGGCCTGCCGGTGTGGGCGCGGGCAAGACGAAACGCCGTCGCCACCACCTCTGTCGCGGAGTTGTTGAAGCGCACGAGTTCGGCTGACGGAATCATCGCCTGCACGCGTTCACCCACCTCGGGCTCGAGTTCCGACTGGCCGGCCCAGTGTGTCCCCAGCGAGGCCTGGGCGGAGATCGCCGCGGCCATTCCGGCAGGCGCATGGCCGAAAAGGAGAGCACCCTGGCCAAGCTTGAAGTCGATGTAGTGATTGCCGTCCACGTCCCAAAGGTGGGCGCCACACCCATGTGTGAAGTAGAGCGGCACCGGGGTTTCCAGCTTGCGAATTCCGCTGTTCACACCGGAGGCAATGCTGCGCTGGGCTCGTTCGAAGAGCGCTTGGGACTTGGCAAACGTATAGGACATGGGAAATTTTTCGGGGTCGTTCAGGCGTGGGCGAGAAAACGTTCGCGCGGTTGCTGGACCGCGGCGATCAGGGAAACTCGCCGTTCGGCGGGAAATCGGTGCACCGGCACCGAGACGCTGACGGCCGCCAGCGGCTCGCCCAGCCAGTGCAGCGAGGAGGCCACGCAGGCCACGCCCGCGATGGTCTCCTCTTCCTCGAGCGCGTAGCCGCGAACCCGCGTGGCGGCCAGTTCCTGCAGCAGCCGGTCGCGCGCCGGACCCCGGCGGCGGGCGCTGATCGGTGCGCAGACCTTGTTCACCAGACGCGCCTGCTGCTCAGGGGGCATCTGGGCGACGATCGCCCGGCCCAGGGCCGTGGTGTGAAACAAGTCGCGCGCTCCCGGCTTGACGATCCAGCGCAGCGCCTGGGTCGTCTCAACCACATGCGCATAGCGGACGTAGATGCCTTCAAGCAGGCCAAGGTTCACCGTCTCGTCAAACTGCCCGTGGAGCGCCTCCATCAGGTTCCGGGCTCTCTCCCGCACCGCATTGTCACGCTCATACTCTCGCAGCGAAGTCAGCCGGTCCGACAGCGAATAGACCCCGCCCCGGTCGGCCTGTGTGACATATCCCAGGTCGCGCAGACTGCGGAGGATGCGATAGACGGTCGGCTTCGGCAGGCGGCTCTCCTGGGTCAGTTCGGACAGCGTCAAGCCGCGGCCCATCCGGGCCAGCACTTCCAGCAGGGTAAAGGTCCTGTCGACAACCGCAATCGTCATGGTTTTTGGCTTGCGGAGCATATCACAATGCGAAACGAATGTTTCGTCAAATAGAATTGTCCCATGCTTATCGACTGCCACAATCACCTGGGTGTTGACTTGTTCTTCTATTTGAACGGCTACCATCCCTACGCGCAGGACCTTCCGGCGATGGTCACTGAGGGCAGGCATTGCGGTGTCGATCGGTGGGTGGTGTTTCCCATGGTGTCGAACCTCACGTTTGACGTGGCTTCGATGCGTCAGGGCAAACTGGTCCAAGGGGGTTGCGAGGCCGTTCCCTATGCCTTCGAGAACGAGCGCATGCTCCGGGAAATCTACGATCTCTATCCGGATCTCGGGCGGTTCACGCTGCCCTTTGTCATTCTCGACCCGCTCCGTTCACCCGCCCCGCAGATCGCCAGATTGCGCGAGCTCCACGCCACCCGGCCGTTCTACGGACTGAAGATCCAAGCCACGGTGATCCAATCGGACGTCGGCGCTCTGCTCAAGGAAGGACGCGGATTCCTCGAACTCGCCGAGGAACTGAATCTGCCGTTTCTCATCCACTCCAGCGTCGCCCCTGAAGACACCTGGTCCCAGGCCTCCACCATCCTCCGGGTGGCGGAAGCGACCCCGTCCGTTCGTTTCTGCCTCGCGCACTCCTGCCGCTACGACCGCGAATGCCTCGACCGCGTCGCGGCCCTGCCCAACACGTGGTTCGATTGCTCCGCCCATCGGATACACTGTGAGGGCGTGATCAGGGGTCTCGGTTACGTCGCACCGACGGCCCGACGATTTGCCAGCGATTATCAGGATCCGACGGTCGTGCTCCGGGATCTGGCCGAGGCGTACCCCAAGAAATTGATCTGGGGGTCCGACACTCCTTTTCAGAGCTATGTCGCCCATATTGACGGCACATTCGTTTCGCTCCGAAGCACCTATGCGGCGGAGACCGCCTGCATCCACGCCTTGCCCGAACGGCTCCGAAACGCGGTGGGCCATGACAATCTCCTCTCACTCCTGCAGCTCAAAAATGAACTCATTCTCGCTCGCTCCTAACGCCGCCCTCGTCACCGGCTCAACCAAGGGCATCGGCCGGGCCATTGCCGTCGGCCTGCGCGACGCCGGCGCCGACGTCATCTTCCACGGCAGCAAACGCGCCGACGACCTCCCGGCCGGCTGCCGGTTCCTTGCCGCGGATCTCCTCGAACCCGCGGCACCCGGGGCGCTGATCGCCGCCTCCTTTCGCGATCTGCCCGGCCTGGACCTGCTGGTCTGCAACGCCGGCAGCTTCTTTGACGTTCCCTTCCTCGACATGGGCACCGACCGCTGGGAACGGACCATGAACCTGAACGTGCGGGCCACGTACTTTCTCGTGCAGGCCTTCGCCCGCGAGCTCGTCGCCCGACAGCGCGGCGGTGCGGTCGTGATCGTCTCCTCCACCAACGGATTTCAATCGGAGGACAACTCCACTGCCTACGACACCTCGAAGGGCGCGCTCGTGATGATGACGCGAAGCCTTGCTCAATCGCTCGCCCCTCACCGCATCCGCGTCAATGGTCTAGCACCCGGGCTCATTCACACCCCGCTGACCGACGGCTGGCTTGGCGGCAAGAAGCCCGAGACCCGGCGTCACTACGAAAAGAAAATCCTCCTCGGCCGGATTGGCGAGCCGGTCGACTGCGCGGGGACCGCGGTGTTCCTGCTCTCGCCGGCCTCCGCCTACATCACGGGTCAGGTGCTGGTGGTCGATGGCGGTCTGACCGTCGGACAGATCGGGCAGATGTGAACACCATGCAAACCTTGGCAGAGTTACCCACACCCTCCGTGCTCGTGGATCGCGCGCGGCTCGACGCGAACGTCCGCGGCATGCAGGCGATCTGCGACCAGCACGGCGTCGAACTGCGGCCGCACATCAAAACCCACAAGATGGTCGAGGTCGCCCGGCGACAGCTGGCCGCGGGGGCGCGGGGCCTCACCTGCGCGAAGATCGGGGAAGCCGAGGCCATGCTGCCGTCGGGGGTCCGCAGTCTTTTCATCGCCCACTCGCTCGTCGATCCCAACCAGGCCCCGCGACTCGCCGCCCTCGCCGAGCGCCTCGACGATCTCCGCGTGGCGGTGACGAGCGAGCCTCACGCCGACGCCCTTGAGCGGCTCGCCCAGAACGTTGGCCGCCGCCTGAACGTGATGATGGCGGTGGACACCGGGCTCGGGAGGGAGGGCGTGCGCGACGATGCAACCGCCCTCCGGCTCGCCAGCCGCCTCGCCCGCAGTTCCCGCCTTGAGTTGCGCGGCTTCTACTGCCACGAGGGATTCTTCTACGGGCTGGCCCCCGATCAATACGATCTCCGCATCGCCACGATGCTCGACCGGCTGTGCTCCCTCCGCGACCGAATCGATCCGTCACTCGCACTCTGGCCAGGGTGCAGCGTCTCAGCCCGACGCGTCGCCGCCATCGGCGCGGGTCGGATCCAGGCCGTCAGGCCCGGCGCTTATCCCTTTGGCGATCTCTCATTGACCCGCACCACGGGAGTCATGCCCAAGGAGGCGCTGGCGCTGCACGTCCTCGCCACCGTGGTCGACAAACCCGAATCCGGCCTCGCCTTGATCGACGCGGGCTCAAAGACCTTCTCGTCCGACCGCACGCCCGACGGGATTCACGCCCTGCCCGCCGACGGTCGCGACTTCGCCGTCGTCCGCCTGAACGAGGAACACGGCTACGTCCGCGGACCCGCGACCGACTCGCTCGAAATCGGTGAACGCCTGCTGCTCGTTCCGGCCCACGTCTGCACCGTGATCAATCTGACCGACAGGGTGGTGGTGACCGAGGCCGGTCAGCCCGTCGACACCTGGACCGTCGAAGGTCGAGGCAAGACCCAGTAGTCGTCCGGGCCCGCCGCGCATTTCATGGTCACTCCTTCAATCCTGCCACCACGAGCCTGGCTCGTGGTGGGTCTGCTTTGGTTTGTCGCCTGTCTGAATTACCTCGATCGGATGATCCTCATCACCATGAGGACCTCGATCAAGGCGGACATCGCGATGAGCGACGCGCAGTTCGGCCTGCTCACGACCATCTTCCTTGTCTCCTACGGCTTGTTCAGCCCACTCGGAGGCTTCGTCGCCGACCGCTTGAACCGCAGCCGGATCATCATCTTTTCCCTCTTCGCCTGGTCGGCGACAACCTGGCTGACCGCACACGCGACTTCGTTTGGCAAATCCTCTTCTACCGCGCCCTGATGGGCATCAGCGAAGCGTGCTATTTCCCTGCCGCCGGCGCCTTGCTGATGAACTACCACCGCAATCACACCCGTTCGCTGGCGAATGGCATTCACCTGAGCGGCGTGATGGTGGGATCCGGGCTCGGGGGACTCGGCGGGTGGATCGCGGACCTCTACGATTGGACGTTCGTTTTTGAGCTCTTCGGTCTGATCGGAATCGTCTACGCGGGTGTACTCTTCTTTCTCCTGCGCGATCGTCCCGCCGAGCAGATCACCCCCTCCCCGACGGGCGCGCCGACGGAGACGGTGAATCTGATTCAGGCACTTCGGAGTCTTTTCAGCCGTCCGGCCTTCATCATCGCACTTATTTTCTGGGGTCTTCTCGGCCTTGCCAGTTGGTCCTTCATCGGTTGGCTGCCCGCTTACCTGAGCGAGCAGTTTGGCCTCTCCCAGGGCAGAGCCGGGCTCACGGCAATGGGTTACATTTACGGCGGCAGCCTGGTCGGAATGATTGTGGGTGGATACTGGGCCGATCGCTGGAGCCGAACGCATGCCCGGGCCCGCATTTGGGTCGGCGTAATCGGGGTGCTCCTGGCCACGCCGGCCATTCTCTTTGCAGCCAACGCTTCCGTTCTGACCCTGGTCCTCGTCAGTCTCGTGATCTACGGCTTCGGGCGTCCCTTTCCCGACGCCAACATGGTCCCGATTCTCTGCGAGATCGTCGACCGGCGCTTCCTCGCAACCGGTGTCGGTGTGCTCAACATGTTCGCCGTCTTCGTCGGGGGCGCGACCATCTACGCCGGTGGCGCGCTCCGCGACGCCAACGTCGGGATCTCCACGGTTTTCAACTGCGGTGCAGCCGGCCTGGTGGTCTGCGCCGTCCTGCTCTGGTTCGTCAGAGAACCTGCTCCCAAGCCCGCCACTCCATGACATTCATCGATACCCTTTCACCCCGCGACGAGGCGCTGGCCGCCACGGCATGCGCAGGGTTTCTTCCGGCCGAGATCTACGATATCCACGTCCACCCCTATCGCGCGGATCATTTCCCCAAGGGAGAGTGGGCCTTTCTGGACGGGAAGACGGTGCTCGGCTGCGCCGAGCACCGCGCGGCTCTGCAGCGGTACATGCCCGCGAAGCAGATCCACGGCCTCTACTTTGGCATGCCGCGCAAAACCGCGGATCGACCCGCCATGAATGCCTGGGTCGCCGGCGAGGTGCGGACCAACGGGACTCCGCTCAGCCGCGCCCTGATGGTGGCGTCGCCCGCCGACAACCCGGCGGAGGTCGCCGCCGCCCTGCGGAGCGGACAATTCTGCGGGCTGAAGGTCTACCACTGCTACGCCAACCGGCCGGATACGATGCACGCCAGCATCGAGGAGTTCGTGCCGGAGTGGATGTGGGAAATCCTGCACGAGGTGCGCGGCGTGCTCCTGCTGCACATCGTGCGCGACGGCGCGATGGAGGACGCCGGCAACAAGGCCTCCCTGAAGCGGCTCTGCCGCGCCTATCCGCACGCCAAGCTCATCCTCGCCCACATCGCCCGCAGTTTCAGCTACCGCAATGCCCGCAACGGCCTGCATGTTCTGGCGGATCTGGACAACGTCGTCGTCGACACCTCAGCGATCTGCGAGGCCGGGGCGTTTCGCGCCGCCTTGAAGACGCTGGGGCCTCGCCGCATCCTCTGGGGCTCGGACTTTGCCGTCAGCGAAATCTACGGGCGGTGCGTCACGACCGGAAATCTCTTCTTCTGGCTTCACCCTGAGTTGATCCGCCCGGACTACCGCTCGCCGTCCAGCAGCGACATGACGCTGATCGGGATCGAGTCGCTCCAGAGCCTGCGCGAGGCCTGCGAGGACACGGGGCTGACCCGCGGCGACATTGACGACATCTTCCGGAACAACGCGCTGCGCCTGCTTGCCCCGCACCTGCCCGCCGCGGCCGCCCCCGCCGCCCAAGTCGGAATCGAACTCTGGCAGCGCGCCCGCACGGTGATTTCCGGCGGCACCGGACTGCTCTCCAAGCGCGCAGAGATGTTCGATGCCAAAGCGTGGCCGGCGTATTTCTCCCGCTGCTCCGGCTGCGAGGTGTGGGATCTGAGCGATCGCCGTTACCTCGACTTTGCCGGGGGCGTCGGCGCAATCCTCTTGGGCTACGCTGATCCTGACGTGACGGCCGCCGTGCAGCGGCGGCTCGCCCTTGGCACCTACTGCTCGTTGGTCAACCCCCAGGAGGTGGAACTCGCGGAACAGCTCCTCGCGCTGCATCCTTGGGCGGGCAAGGTCCGCTACGCCCGCGGCGGCGGTGACGCGATGGCCATGAGCGTGCGCATCGCCCGGGCCGCCACCGGCCGCAGCGGCGTCGCGTTCTGCGGTTACCACGGATGGCACGACTGGTACCTGGCGGCCAATCTGGGCGAAACAGACGCGCTCAACGGCCACCTGCTGCCCGGGCTCGAACCCAAGGGCGTGCCACGCGAGTTGAAGGGCACATCCGTGCCGTTCCGCTACAACGATCTGGTCTCGTTTGAGGCCGCCCTCGCGCGCCTCGGTGACAACCTGGCCGCCGTCGTGATGGAACCGATGCGTTCGCAGCTGCCCAAGGATGACTTTCTCGCCAAGGTCGCGGCACGCTGCCGGGCAGTCGGTGGCGTCTTCGTCGTCGACGAAGTGACCAGTGGACTCCGTTTCGGTTTCCCGGGTGCGATGGCACGGCTCGGGGTCGAACCCGACTTGGCGATCTACGCCAAGGCCATGAGCAACGGCTTCCCCTTTGGTGCCGTCGTCGGTCGGGAGGCCATCATGCACGCTGCCGACGGCAGTTTCATTTCGTCGAGCTACTGGACTGATGGAGTCGGCCCCGCCGCCGCACTCGCCGTCCTGGAAAAGGTGCAGCGCCTGCACGTCCACGAGCTGGTCTGGGCGCGCGGCACCGCCCTGCAGGCGAGTCTCCGGGCCTTGGCGGGCCGGCACCTCCCCTGCAAACTCGTCGTCGGCAGCATGCCACCGATCACCACGATGACTTTCGATCTCGGGGAGGATGCTCCGCTGGCCCAGGCACTCTACGTCAGAAAAATGCGCGAACGCGGATTCCTCGTCGCGTCGTACTACTACGTCATGCTCGCCCACGACGAAACCAAGATCCAGCAACTGCTGACCGCTGCGGAGGAAACCATGGGCGAGATCGAGGCGCTGATCACCAGCGGACGTCTCGCCGAGGAAGCGGGCGTACCCCGGGGCCAGCGTGGATTCGCCCGCCTGACCTGACGCTCCTTCCTTCTTCATCTCATGAACCCCATTCGAGCCTCCTCGTTCACTCCTTCCTCGCGCTCCCTCCTCGAACCTGTGGCGGATTGGCCGCGCCTGCCCGCAAACATCACCTTGGACCGCGTCGTCGGCGTGGACGTGGATTCTCGCGGGTTCGTCTACGTCGCGCACCGGGGGGATCATCCTCTGCTCTGCCTTAACCCCGACGGCACACTCAATCGGGAGGTGGGCGCCGAGCACCAGCGGCAATCCACCGCCTACGATCGGCGGGGACCGGTGCCGATCCCGATCGCCACGCGCACCTGGATGCACGGTCTGCACATCGACCCGTGGGACAACGTGTGGGTGACCGACGTCGGCCGGCATCTCGTGATGAAATTCGACCCGGCGGGTGCGCTCGTCATGACGATGGGAGTCGACGGAGTGGCCGGCTGCGATGCCACCCATTTTGATCAACCGACCCACGTCTGCGTCGTGCCCACCGGCGAGATCTTCGTGACCGACGGCTACGGCAATTCCCGCATCGCCAAGTTCTCCGCTGAGGGACAATTCCTCCTCGACTGGGGCACCCGCGGCACGGCACCGGGCGACTTTCATACCCCCCATGTGATCACGCTCGGCCCCGACGGCTTGCTCTACATGACCGACCGCGAAAACGATCGGGTCCAGGTGTTCGACCAGACAGGTCGCGTGCAGGCGGTTTGGCCGGAGCTGCACTCGGTGGACGGTCTCTACGCCGCGCCGGACGGCTTGATTTATGGCTCCACCGGAATCGACCGTGCCGTGCTGCGCTTCGACCGCAAGGGTCAGATCCTCGACGTCTGGGTGGAACCAGGGCTGTTCCGCTATCCTCACGGCATCGCCGTGGACAAGGCCGGAGCGGTTTATACCGCCGACACAGGAGACACCTGGACCCTGACCGGTCGCCTGCCTGAACAGCGGAGCATGGGCACACGCACAGGCACTGAGGGCAGCGCCGTCCGAAAGTTGACCATCAAACCCGGCCATTGATTTACGGTCCGGCGCACCCCGTCCATGAAAGAACCATGAGCCTGCAGGAAGTGAATCGGCGTTCGTTTCTTGGGACCGGCTTGCTGACGGCAACCACGTCGATGCTCGCCACCCGCGTTCCCTCCCTCGCTTCGGTCGACGTTTCCCCGCCTGGCTGCTGCAGCCTGAAGTCGCATCGCAACCTCTTCAACGGCGACTGCAACTTCCTCTTCTACAACCCCGAACTGTGGCAACCGGAAGGCGGAGCCTACAGCGCTCGCGCGATCCACCGTTTTGTCGACCTTCTGGCCAAAAGCGGGGTGGATACGCTGCTGGTCAATCCCAACACCCAGGTTGCCTGGTACCCGAGCCAGCAACTCGAATCGATCCTCACCGGTTATCGACGCGGTGACCGCGCGTTCGTGCAGCCGATTGCGGCCGGCAATGCCGGACTCTCCGCATCGCAGGCGGAAGCGTATGCGGGGCACCTCGTCGGACTGCTCGACCTCTATCTGGACCTCGTTGAGAGTGGGGTCGACTGGCTGGCCGAATGCGCCCGCGCCTGCCGGCTGCGCGGCGTCAGCCCGTGGCTGAGCTACCGGATGAACGCCACCCACTTCTCGGCGGTCGCCGAGAGCCCGGTGAACTGCCGGCTCTTCCGCGACCCAAAGAATCGCCTCTCCGGGCGTATCCCCGGTCCGCAGTCCTCCACCCACGCGGGGTGGGTTGGGTTGAACTACGGACAACGGCCCGTCCGCGACTTCATGCTCGCGATGATCCGCGAAGGGGTCGAGGCCTATGATTACGAGGGGCTCGAATTGGACTGGCTGCGCCACCCCGTCTGCCTCGAGGCCACCGCCTCCCGGAAACAGATGGACGAGATGACGGACTGGTTCGCAGAAGTGAAGGCGCTCGCGCGGGCCAGACGTTCGTTTTTTCCCCTCGGCATGCGCCTGCCGAGTAATCTCGGTTACCTGCGGAGCATCGGTCTCGACGTGAAGGCACTGGTCAAGAAAGGCATCGTGGACTTCGTCACTTTCAGCAATTTCTGGCAGACGTCCTGGGAAATGCCACATGACGAACTCAGGCGCGAGTTGGGCCCGGACGTCACCATCTACGGCGGCATGGAGGACGCGCCCAACTGGTTGGAGGCTCATGCGCCCGCGCTGAAGGAGCGACCGGCGGGCCCGGATATCCAGCTCGCAGGCGACAACGCGCTCAAGACAAACGCCTCCGCAGTCGCAGCCCAGCGTGTCCGGGGCACGCGCTACCTGACAGCCAGCGCCGAACTCATTCGGGCCAACGCGGCCGGAAAGCTCGTCCTCGGGGCCGACGGCCTCGAGCAGTTCAACTTTTTTGTGACCGACCAGGTTCGAGTCCCTGGCCAGCGCGGCGATTACGCGGCACTGCGCCAACTGACCGACCTCGCGTTTCTGCGCGGAAAGGAAAAGCACTACACGCTCAACACCGCGTCGGTGCAGCCGACCAAAATCTGGGACGTCCCGGAGCAACTGCCCGTCCGCCTGGCTCCCCGCCACCGCCGCGCGCTGCGGATCCCTCTGTGTGCTGAACCGGTCGATACCGGGCTGATGCTCGTGATCCAGGTGGTGACCGAACACGCCCGGTCCAGTCAGGACTGCGGCGTCAGTTTCAACGGTGCCTGGCCGATCTTCGGACGTCGTGAGACTGACGATCTCCTCTTCGCCACCGGTCCCTACCGCAAACATGTCGAGGAGCATGCCGCCTGGAACTATACGTTTGCGGTCGACGCGATCAGGGACGGCTGGAACGAGATCGTGCTCTACAACGAATCGTCGGAGGACCTGCCCGTCATCGGCGTCGAGCTGGGCATCTTGAAACAAGCTCCCCGCTGAGCGAGCCGCTGCCCACTTCTTCGCGTGAACACCACTCTGATCGTCAATGCCCGCATTGTTTATCCCGGGGATCGCGTCTCCGCCGGCCAATTGCTGCTGCAACGGGGTCGGATCGCCGCGATTGATCCCGCACCGGGCGCGATTCCCGCGGATACCTTGAGAATCGATGCGGGTGGACGCTGGCTTACTCCCGGATTGATCGACGTTCACACGCACGGGATTGGCCACAGCCTTTACGAGGCCTCGCCCGAGCAACTGCTCGAGGGTCTGGCGTTCGCCGCGCGCTTCGGCACCACTACGATCCTGCCCACGTTGTACCGCGTGATGAACCGGGCCTCGCTGCCGCTGCTGGCACGCCTGTCTCAGGCGCTCGACTCCGTGCGGGGCGTGTCGGCCCCCGGCTGGCACCTTGAGGGGCCCTTCCTGAAGCTCCCGGGAGCCGGAGCGGAGACGATTCCCGGCGATCTGCACCTGCTCGAGGAACTCCTGTCGGCCACCGGCGGACGAACTCGCGCAATGTCGATCAGTCCGGACACACCCAACATCATTCCCGTCATCGAGCGCCTGATCGAATGTTCAATCGTCCCGTTCATCACCCACACACGTGCGTCGGTCGCGGAAACGGAACGAGCGATCGACGCTGGGGCGCGCCACGCGACTCATTTCTACGATGTCTTCCCGGTGCCCGAGATCACTGAGCCGGGCGTTCGCCCCTGCGGCGCGGTCGAAGCGATCCTGGCGGATTCGCGCTGCTCCGTCGACTTCATCGCCGACGGAGTGCACGTGGATCCGGTCGCCATCCGCGTGGCACTGGCGGCCAAACGATTCTCCGGCATCGTCCTCATCACCGACTCAAACATCGGCGCCGGACTGCCGGACGGCATCTACCCCACCACCTTCGGATTCCCGGTCAAGGTCTCAGCCCGCAACGGAGCCCGTATCCACGATCCCAATCAGCGAAGTCATGGCGGGCTGGCCGGAAGCGCCCTGACCATGAACCTCGGCATCGCCAATCTGCACCAGTGGCTGAAAATCCCTTCCGAGCAGATCTGGGCCATGGGCTGCTCCAATCCGGCCCGCCTGTTGGGATTGGCGAACAAAGGGGTGATCGGCGTCGGCGCGGACGCCGACATCGTGGTTTGGGACGATGATTTCACCCCCGCGCACACCTGGGTGGCCGGAGAGCGTGTTTTCACGACCGCCTGACGCCCGCCATCCCCCCGTTCCATCCTTCCCCCCGGGCCACCTCGTCTACCCCCCTCGATCTGATCGCCTGAGTGCGTCGCCTCGAAAGCGTCACCGATGATCTTTCCCACCAAAAGAAACGCCCCGGATCTCCATCCGTACAGCCACGGGCTCTACTTCTCTTTTTTCAATGCGCTCAACTGGCAGGTGGCGATCGGCATCCCCACGGTGCTGTTCATGCAGCAGCTCGGAGCCGATTCGTTTCAAGTCGGACTGGTCTTTTCGTGGACGTTTCTTCTGACCCCGGTGCAAGTCCTGGCCACCGCCTTTCTGCCCCAGCTCGGTTTCAAGCGGCTGACCTTGGCGGGATGGAGCCTGCGTGGTTGGTGTCTGCTCGTCCCGATCGGGCTGGCCATTCTTGCTCCGAAGCAGCCGTCAAACTGGATGATCTATTCCATGGCCGCGACGATGTTCCTCTACAGCCTGACGAGGGCGGTCGGCGCAGCCGCGCTGACCACGTGGATGTTTCAGCTGGTGCCCACTCGGATCCAAGGCCGCTATTGGGCCACGGATCAAATTCTCTCCGGTGTCGCGGTGGTGGGCTCCCTGGTGTTCTACTCCGTCCTGTTCACGCTGCTTCCGATCTACTGGGCGTTCGTCGTTCAATACGCGACGGCGGTCTTCGGCGCCTGGATGGCGCACCGGCACTTGAACGCCCTGCCCGACGTCGACCGGCCCAAAGTGCTCAGCCTGGAGAAAGTGGTGACCGAGACCCCACGGTTGATCTTCTCCCCCAGCCTGTTCCGCACGTATCTGTGGCTGTCGGTCGCGCTCTTTTTTACGATTACTCCGATCGCCCCGTTCACCGCCTATTATCTGAAATCCACCGCCGGACTGACGACCGCGAGCATCATGCTCCTGACGATGCTGACCTACTTCGGCCTGATCGGTGCGAACTGGCACATGCGTTCAAGTATGGATGAATACGGTGCGAAGCCTTTCTTTCGCCTCTCCTATGCACTGTTTGGTCTCATCGCCACCGGATGGCTGGCGTTCCTTCAAACCGGCGGCAAATGGTTGCTGATGCTGCCCCCGATCTATCTGTTGCAGGGAGCCGCCTCGGGCTATTGGACCTCGGCCAATCTCAACTACCTCTCCAAGATCATCCCCGACAAGGACCGCGCCCTGCCCGTATCCATCCACGGCGCCGTCATCACCTTTATCGGAGGGTGCGCGCCGGTGCTCTGGGGACTCGTCATCAAGGACCATGGGAATCCGCCGGCCGTCAGCGTGCCCGCCTTCGAGGCGTTCTTCTCCCTGCTCCTGCTGACGACGATCGCCTTGTTCTGGCTCGTGCGGCGGCTGCCCGAGATGACCGGGAGCGGTGAGGCGCTCCTGCACGGCGGCTGGCTGCTGCGCCCATTTCGCGGACTCGGGAATCTGATCAACCTGATCGAGCGGCCCATGGAGAAGAAGGACACCGATCCCCACTGAGTCTGCCGGGCGAACCCAACCGAAGATAAAGTGGTTTTCCCAGAAAGAAGCCGGCCCCGCGAGACGCGAAGAACGGCAGTATCTCAATCACCTCGGCTGCCCCCCTGCCCCAGTCCGTCGGTGAGGCCCAGGCTGATGCCGAGGATCAGCCCGCCCAGCAGGTAGGCCAGATCGTACTCCCGGTTGTGCACGTCGAAACGGAAAGAGGCGTCGCCCAGCCGAGGGTCCAAAAAAAGGCGGGTAAACGAATCGACCGGAACCAAAGGGTCCGCTAAGAAAGACACGCTGAAGACCGGAGAGCAATTCCCGCTCCGTATCTGGCCAGTCCCAATCCTGCCCTGCTCCGCCTGATGAACGCTCCGCTCTTTTTTTTGGCACTTCTTTCCGCCGGTTGGAGTCTTTCCATGGCCGCCGCTGGGCCGAACATCGTTCTGCTCATGGGCGATGACCACGGATGGGAGGAGACAGGTTATAACGGGCATCCGCACGTCAAGACACCCGTCCTCGACCAGTGGGCGGCGACGGGCTTGAGGTTCGACCGGTTTCATGCGGCTCATCCGAGTTGCTCGCCGACACGCGCGAGTTTTCTCACCGGCCGGCATCCGAACCGCATGGGCACGTTTGCACCTGGCTGGTCGTTTCGCCCGGAGGAAATCACCCTGGCGCACATCCTCGGGAAGGCGGGCTACCAATGCGGACACTTTGGCAAGTGGCACGTCGGCGCGGTGAAAAAGGAGTCGCCGGTCAGTCCCGGCGCGATGGGCTTTCACCAGTCGCTCTCGCACGACAACTTTTTCGAGCTGAACCCATCGTTCTCGCGCAACGGCGGCCCGCCCGAGGTGTTCAAGGGCGAAAGCTCGGAGATTCTCGTGCGCGAGGCGATTCAGTTCATCGAAAGCACGAGGAAAGAGAAAAAACCGTTCTTCACCGTCATCTGGTTCGGCTCGCCGCATGAGCCTTACAGCGGCTTGCCCGCGGATCTCGCCCTCTACGACGACCTGCCGGCGAAATATGCGACGAAGAAGGTGAAGCTCACGTCGAATGAGACCGGCCTGATGGTTTCGCGGCCACAGGGCGAGGTGCTGCGTGAACGCTACGCCGAGATCACCGCGATGGACCGCTCGATCGGACGTTTGCGCGACTATCTCGCAGGGCAGGGTCTGAGGGACGACACGCTGCTCTTGTACTGCGGTGATAACGGCACGTCCCCCGACGCCTCGCTCGCGTCGCCCCATCGCGGCGTGAAGGCAGAGGTCTATGAAGCGGGTACGTTGGTGCCCGGGCTTGTTGAGTGGCCGGGGCGCCTGAAACAGCCGCGCTCAACCAAGGTCCGCGTCACGACGAGCGATCTTCTGCCCACGATCTGCGCGCTTGCCGGTCAACCCGTCCCGAATCGCCCGCTCGACGGGATCGATCTCACGCCGCTCCTCGACGGCCGGATGACCGAGCGCCCGGAGCCGATCGCATTTTGGGAGTACAACGCGAGCCGCTTTAAAGGCTCGAAGGCGGAACCCTACCTCGACCCCGAACTTCAAAAGGGCACCACGCCGCTCGCCAAACTCGCTGCCGGAAAAGCCACGCGGGATTTCCTCAATTACCGCCACCTCGGCGAGATCACGGACGCCGACTACCTCGGACCGCGGGCGATCATCGACGGTCGCTTCAAGCTCGTCATTCATGAGTCCGCGCAGGGCGAGCCGGAGCACGAACTTTTCGACCTCGACTCCGACCCTGCGGAAAAGACCAACCTGATCGACCACCACCCCGAAACCGCGGTGAAGCTGCAACGGAAACTTCGCGACTGGCAGTCTTCCGTATTGCAGAGCCTGCTCGGCAGAGACTACAGACCGTAGTCCCAACTCGCACACGCGCCGCGTTCGCCTGAAACTCCTCCCCTTTCACGCTTTCCGCATGAGGCGTTTCATCTTCACCGTCCTGGGCGTGCTTTCGGCGGTTTTCACGGCGGCCCCACCAGCCCAAGGATCGCGGTTTCAGTGAAGTTTACCGGTACGGCGGGCGGTGCGCGGGTCATGCTTATGCGGCCGGGAGCAGGTCGAAGTCGCCGCCTTGGGTCGTGCTTTGGGCAAACCAGAGCTGGGCGTAGCGTCCGCCGGCGCGCAAAAGGTCGGCGTGCGAACCGCATTCCAGGATGCGTCCGTGATCCAGCACGACGATCTGATCCGCGCGGCGGATCGTCGAGAGGCGGTGCGCGATCACCAGCGTCGTGCGGTCCGCCACGAGCGTCTCAATCGCGTTCTGGATCGCCTGCTCGGTCATGGTATCCACGCTGGAAGTCGCTTCATCCAGCACCACCAATGGCGGATTTTTTAGGATCACCCGCGCAATCGTCAGGCGCTGTTTTTCACCCTGGGACAGGCGGATGCCGCGTTCCCCCACCTGGGTCGCGATGCCCTCCGGCAGGCGCGAAACGAACTCCCACGCGGCGGCACCGCACAGCGCAGCCTCGAGGTCGGCGTCAGATGCCTCCGGACGCGCCAGACGGAGGTTTTCAGCGATCGTTCCGTTGAACAGGAAGGGCTCCTGCGCGACGAGGCCGATCTGCTGGCGCATCGTCTCGAGGTCCAGCTCACGGACATCGATCCCGCCAATGCGCACGCTTCCAGCGCTCACGTCGTAGTAACGGAGAAGCAGATTCGCGATCGTGCTCTTGCCGGCCCCGGTATGGCCCACGAGGGCGGTCACCCGGCCCGCCGGCAACGTTAGGGAGAAATCCTGCAAGACCGGCGACCGACCGTCATACGCGTGCGTGACCCCATGGAACGTTACGCCCGGAATCGCGGGCGGGAAGGGTTTGGGCAACGCCGGCGACGCCACCGTGACGGGGTGATCCAGGATTTCAAAGACACGGTCGCCGGACGCACGGGCGGATGCGAAGAGATTGTTGAGATTATTGAGCTGGCTGACGGGTTGGTAGAGGAGCGAGCAGTAAGCGAAAAACGCCACGAAGCCCCCCAGTGTCAGGTTGCCGTCCATGAGAAAGACCCCACCCACCCCGAGTACGGCGACCGCCCCGAGACTGGAGATGAAGTTCGTGCCAGGTCCATGCAAGGACCAGCGGTACATCGCGCGCAGGGTCGCCTCACCGAGGCCCGCCGCGGCCCTGTGGAAACGCGTCCGCTCGCGAGGGCCAAGGGCGAACGAGCTGATCAGGCGGTTTCCCTGGATGTCCTCAATCAGAAGCGCGTTCATCGCACCCGAGGCCTCGCGCACGCTTTTCCAGAGCGTGCGGCCCGCACGAAAATGCACCCTGCCCAACCAAACCAGCAAGGGCAGCGGAGCGAGGGTCAGCGCCGCGAGCAGGGGGTTCTGCCAGAGAAGCAGCGTACCGATGCCAAGGATGGTGAGCAGGCTGACGGTCCCCTGCTCGGTGCCGTCGAGCACGATCCGCTCGACGTTCTGGACATCCTCGGTCACGCGGGAGGCGATCTCACCGGACTGACGTTGATCGTAGTAGGTGACCGGCAGTTCCAGCAATTTGGTGTGCAGGGCGGTGCGTAGATCGAGCAGAACCTTCTGTTCGAGACGATTGTTCACCCGGATGCGCAAGGTATTGAAGGCGTCGCGCAGGAAATAACATCCAGCGAGCACGCCCACACCGACGAGGAGCCAGTCGCGACGCCCGGGCGCAATCACGTCATCGATGATCCATTGAATGACCCGGGGTACGGCGATGAGGAAGAGCGTGCTGGTGATCGCGAGCGCCACAGTGAGGGCGAAGAGGCCAGGATAGCGGAACAAGTAGGCGGAGACGCGACGAAGGAAAGCCATGGACGTCCGATCCAAAGCGCTCCGATCGTCCGAGGCAAGCGGCGGACCCGAGCTCGATCAAGCTCTCGACGTGCTCCGCCTCATGGCGTTTTCTCGCGGCTGATCCTTGTACTCGTTCATGAGCCGTTCTTTAGCCGGCCCGGAACCGCTGGTGCAGCGACCGCCAACCTCTCGTTTCCTTTCCTCGGGACTCGCCCCACCGCCGTCTGACCACGCGTGCTAAGCTGGTAGAAAGATCAAATTCGCGATTGCCGACCACGCGTTTGACCGGGCGCGCGAGCAACTCGATTGGCACCGCCGGACGCTGAACCGGATGCTCGCGCGGGTTTTCTAAGACGGCCTCAGCCTCGCCGAGCGCCAGCGACGGGACCAACCGGTCCCGCCTCCGTTGTAGGTGGCCTCGCTGAGGCCGCGACGGGACCAACCGGTCCCGCCTCCGTTGTAGGTGGCCTCGCTGAGGCCGCGACGGGACCAACCGGTCCCGCCTCCGTCGTAGGTGGCCTCGCTGAGGCCG
>Ga0163144_10000700_pt1 | contig 79215 bp, 84 predicted proteins | sample OliLak19BULKMAT1_FD_123175 | JGI IMG/M metagenome (GOLD analysis project Ga0163144, IMG submission 123175) | Freshwater microbial mat bacterial communities from Lake Vanda, McMurdo Dry Valleys, Antarctica - Oligotrophic Lake LV.19.BULKMAT1 | ecosystem: Environmental > Aquatic > Freshwater >... | reverse complement strand
TATCCGGCGACCCAGTTGCGGTATTCGACCGCGAGGTCCTTCACGGCAGCCTCGTAGATCCGCTTGCCGTGTGCCGCGGAGGACAGGCCTGGGTTTGAGCCGATGCGACCGTCCGGGAAGTTGCGACGATAGTCGGCGGCATCGGTGAAGCTGCCTTTGGGCGCGACCGGCGGATCCATCGTCATCGGCATCGCGCGATCCGGATGGGCGTACCAGGTGAGCGAGACTTCCGAGGGCGTCGCGTGGCTGCCTTCCTGATCCCCGTAGAGTTCCTTGGACAGAGACTTGATCGCGGGCATCTCGTACCAGTTCTTCAGCACGCATTTGACCGGCGGCCGGTTGCCGGCGTGGCCGAAGCTCGACGCGGCATAGATCTCCGAGAAGGCGGCCGTCGTCGTCGCGACATTGCCGCCATGGCCGTTGATGAAGAAGAAGCGGTCGAAGCCGTGCACCGCCAGGCTCTCGATGTAGTCGCGGATGACGGCGATGAGCGTGGTCGGGCGCAGCGCCATCGAGCCCTTGAAACCGAGGTGATGCTGCGCCATGCCCACGGAGATCGTCGGCGCGACGACGGCGCCGGTTGCCTCGCCCACGCCCTTGGCGACGAACTCAGCAGTGATCGCATCCGTGCCGATCAGGCCGTTCGGGCCGTGCTGCTCGGTGGAGCCGATGGGCATGATGATGCCGCGATTGGTCTTCAGGTAGCGCTCGATCTCGGGCCAGGTCTGCAAATGAAGAAGCATCGATAACTCCTTGGTTTCAGGGCGAGCCTAGCGATCAATCCGCGCTGCCGAAACCACGGGGTTGACGGCCTTGCTGCGACTCAACATCATGTGAATGAACGTTCATTCATAGGAGATGGCGTCGTGGTCCGTGCCGGCGACACAAGTTTGCGCATTCAAGCGGAAGCGTTGCGCCTCTTTGTCGAGAAGGGCGTCGCCGAAACCTCCGTGCGCGACATCGCCGGCGCGGTCGGCTGCGCCGATGGCGCGTTGTATCGCCATTTTGCGAGCAAGGAAGAGCTGGTCTGGGCGCTTTTCCAAGCGAACTACGCGAGGCTCGCAACGATCCTCGCCGGCCTCGCCCGTGTGGCCGCCACGCCACGCGACAAGCTCGCCGCCATGATCACGGGCTTCTGCCGCTTCCATGACGACGACCCCACGCTGTTTCGCTTTCTGCTGTTCGTTCAGCACGGCCAGCTGGCGAAGGTCACGCCGGAAATGCCCAATCCCGTCGACGTCGTGCGCGACGTACTCGCGCACGCCATCGCAGCCGGCGACCTGCCCATGCAATCGCCCGAGCTCGCGGCGTCGCTGGTGCTCGGCATCGTCCTGCAGCCGGCGACTTTCGCCGCCTATGGACGGCTGCCCGCCAATCTCGGCGCCCAGCGCGAACGCCTCATCGCGGCCGCCTGGGTCGCCCTCACCGCATTCTGACTGGAGACGCCGTCATGCCATCGCCCATCCATGAGTTGATGCGCACGCGACGCTTTCTGCCGCTGTTCGTCACGCAGTTCCTGGGCGCCTTCAACGACAATCTGCTCAAGAGCGCGCTCGCGATCCTCGTGACCTATCGCCTGGCGACCGAGACCGGCATCGCCGCCCCGACCCTGGTGATGCTCGCAGGCGCCTTGTTCATCGCGCCGTTTTTCCTGTTCTCCGGCGTCGCCGGCACGCTCGCGGACCGCATGGACAAGGGCCGCATCGCGCAGCTGGTGAAGCTCGCGGAGATCGCGATCATGGCGATCGGCGCCGCCGGCCTCGCCTTGCCAAGCGTGCCGCTGCTGCTGTTCGCCCTGTTCCTGCTCGGCATGCATTCGACGCTGTTCGGTCCGATCAAGTACGCTCTGCTGCCGCAACACCTCGCGGCGACGGAGCTGGTCGCCGGCAATGCGCTGATCGAGGCCGGCACGTTTCTCGCGATCCTGATCGGCACCATCCTCGGCTCAAGCGTCGTGCTCATCGCCAATGGCGCGCTCTTCGTCGGCGCCATCGGCGTCGCCGCCGCCTGCGCCGGCTGGTTCGCCGCGCGACTGATTCCTGCCGCGCCGCCCGTGGCCGGCGAGATGAAGCCCGCGCCGCGGCTGCTGCAGGACACGCTCGACATCGTCGGCTACGCGCTGGCGCGACGCGAGCTGCTGCTGCCGATGCTCGCGATCTCCTGGTTCTGGCTGGTCGGCGCGACGTTCGTCTCGGGCCTGCCGGTCTTCGCCAAGGATCTGCTGTTCGCCGATGAGCATGTCGTCACACTCATGCTCGCGATCTTCGCCATCGGTATCGGCATCGGCTCCCTGCTAGCCGAGCGTCTGCTGCACGGCGAGGTCAGCGCACGACACGTGCCGTTCGCCGGTCTCGCGATGGCGCTCTGCGCGATCGACCTCGCCCGTGCGAGCGCTGGCCGCATGCCGTCGACCGACCTCGCGAGCGTAGCGGCCTTCATCTCCAGTCCCGCGGATCTGCGCATCCTCGCCGATCTGCTCGGACTCGCCATCGGCGGCGGCGTCTTCACCGTCCCGCTCTACGCATTGCTGCAGAACCGCAGCGCGCCGGCGCATCGCGCGCGCATCATCGCCGCCAACAACATCATCAACGCGCTGGCGATGACGATCGCCGCCGTGACCGCGGCGGCGCTGCTCGCGGGCGGAATGACGATGCGCGATGTCTTCGCGCTGTGCGGCTTCGCCTCGATCGCGGTCGCGGCGATCGCCGGCTGGATCCTGCGCTGGACATTGGTGAAAAGCCTGATCCGCGGCGTGCTGCGTCTCGTCTATCGCGTCGAGGTGTTCGGCCCCGAGAACATCGCGGCGGCCGGGCCGCGCGCGGTGATCTCCGCGAACCACGCCTCGTTCCTGGACGGATTGCTGCTCGGCGCCTTCCTGCCGGGACGTCCGGTCTTCGCCGTCGATACGTTCATCGCGCAGCGTTGGTGGGTGAAGCCCTTCCTCCAGCTCGTCGACGCGCTGCCCGTCGACCCAACCAATCCGCTGGCGATCCGCGCCATGATCCGCGCCGTCGAGAGCGATCGTTCCTGCGTGATCTTCCCGGAGGGCCGCATCACCACGACCGGCGCGCTGATGAAAGTCTATGAAGGGCCGGCCGTCATCGCCGAGCGCGCGAAAGCCCCGCTGGTGCCCGTGCGCATCGAAGGCGTCGAATTCACCCCCTTCTCGCGCCTCGCCGGCAAGGTGCGCCGGCGCTGGTTCCCGAAGATCACCATCACGATCCTTCCGCCGCGCATGCTCAGCGCGCCCGATGGCGTGGTCGGACGCGCGCGACGCGCCGCGCTCAAGCGCCTGCTGCAGGACGAGATGGTCGAGACGATGTTCGCCACCGCGCGCATCGACACGACATTGTTCGACGCGCTGCTCGACGCGCGCCGCGCCCATGGCGGCGCTCATCCGATCATCGACGATATCGACCAGCAGCCGATGAGCTATGAACGCCTCATCGCCGCAAGCTACGCGCTCGGCCGCGTGCTGGCGACGCGGACCGCGCCCCTGGAGCGCGTCGGCCTGCTGCTGCCGACGTCGCGCGCGGCGGTCACGACGTTCTTCGCGCTGCAGGCCGAGAGCCGCGTGCCGGCCATGCTCAACTTCACCACCGGCATCGCCGGGCTGCAGGCCGCGTGCACGGGCGCCGAGATCAAGCTCGTCATCACCGCACGCCGCTTCATCGAGCACGCCAAGCTCGATGCGCTGATCGCCGGGCTCGGCCAGCAGGTGACGATCGTCTATCTCGAGGATCTGCGCGCCGGGCTCGGCATCGCCGCACGTCTGGCCGCGCTGCTGCGCGCCAAGCTGACTCGCCCGCGCCACGCCGCGGCGCGCGCGAACGATCCGGCCGTCGTCCTGTTCACGTCAGGCTCGGAAGGCACGCCGAAGGGCGTGGTGCTCAGCCATCGCAACCTGATCGCCAATCGCCACCAGCTCGCGTCCGTGGTCGATTTCTCGCCGCGCGACATCGTGTTCAATGCGCTGCCGGTTTTCCACTCCTTCGGGTTGACCGGGGGCCTGCTGCTGCCGCTGCTCGCTGGCGTGCGGATATTCCTCTACCCGTCGCCGCTGCATTATCGGATCGTTCCCGAACTCGTATACGGCACCAATGCGACGATCGTCTTCGGCACCGATACGTTTCTGGCCGGCTACGCGCGCGTCGCCGACAATTACGATTTCTACTCGGTGCGTTACGTCTTCGCCGGCGCCGAGCGGGTGAAGGCGGAGACGCGCGCCGCCTGGTTCGAGAAATTCGGCATTCGCATCCTCGAGGGCTATGGCGCGACCGAGACCGCACCCGCGCTGGCGGTCAACACGCCCATGCATTTCAAGATCGGAACGGTCGGCCGATTGTTGCCGGGCATCGAACATCGCATCGATCCCGTCGACGGCATCGCGACGGGCGGCCGCCTGGCGGTACGCGGCCCCAACGTGATGCTCGGCTATCTGCGTGCCGAGAAACCCGGCGTGCTCGAACCGCCGGCCGGGGGCTGGTACGACACCGGCGACATCGTCGACATCGACGCCAACGGGTTCGTCACCATCAAGGGCCGCGCCAGGCGCTTCGCCAAGATCGCCGGCGAAATGGTCCCGCTCGGTGCCGTCGAGGACTTCATCACCAAGACCTGGCCAGGCGTGATGCATGCCGTCGTCACCCTCCCCGACCCCAAGCGCGGCGAGCAGCTCGTCCTCGTCACGGAGCAGCCTGAAGCGTCGCGCAGCGCACTGATCGCCGCCGCCCAGGCGAGCGGCATCCCGGAACTCTTCGTGCCGCGCGCCATCGTGCCGGTCGCCAAGATCCCGCTGCTTGGCACCGGCAAAATCGACTACGTGACGGCGCGAACGCTGGCGCAGGCGCCTTGAGCACCGCTCAGCGTGCTTGCGTCAATGCTGGCCGCGTGCCGCGCGCGCGTTGCCATTCCATGAATTGCGCGAACGGCGCGTCACGCTGATCCGGCGACAGCTTCACCACTCCCGGGCGATCTGGTCGAGGAACTGGCTGAATTGTTGGCGTTGGCGCTTTTCTCTCTCGCTGCTGGCGGCCAGCGCGACTTCGGCCCCCGCAAAGCGCGTCCGGCTCGGCAGTTGAGCTGCGAGATTCACCTCCTTCCACTTGGCGTGACGCGGCGGCTGCAGGAGTTGGGAAAAGCGCAGGAACAAGGACTCGACGAAATGCGAAACACGTTGGTAGCGCTCGCTGTTGCGCGGCCAGCCATAGACCGCCATCACGGCGCCCACCGCGATGGTCTCCACGCTCTCACCTGCGGAGATCAGAGTCGGATACTCGGTCGACGCCAATGTCGCCGGCAGGTAGGTGTCGAGCAGCGCATCCATTGCCGGGATCGCAATGAAGCGCAGATCTTCCTCGGTCCCTACGTCGCGGAACAGCAGCGTCGCCGTGATGAAGGTTCCGCTGCCGCGGGAATCGACATTGACCTTCTTCCCAGCGAGTGCGGCCAGATTCGTCGTGTCCCTGCCGCCGAGGAGATGCAGTTCCTCGTTGAAGAGTTTGGCGATGTACTGGATGGAACGTTCGACACCGGGCATGGTGCGCGCGCGCTTGAGATAGGCCAGCACGTCGGACTGCACGATGCCGACATCGACACCGCGCAGAAACATGATGTCGAGCGTGTTCTGCACCGAGCCTCGGCCGAGGATCGGCAGGACGCGCAGATCCGGCCCATCGAGAACCGCCGCAAGATCGGCCGCGATCCGGACATAGGTGCCCTCCACGCCGCCCGAGGCGAGGCCGATGATCCCGGTGTTGGTCCGCTCACGCAACGTCTCCATGCGCGGCGTCGCCTGCCGTTGCTCAGCGGTTGCGATCTCGAGGCCGACGTGCGACGTCAAGAACACCGCGCTCATTGCGATCCAGCGCGTCATCGTCACGCAGCGGCAGAATCAAATCGAGGCGCGTCCGGCGCGACGGCCGTGGGGGGAGTTTCCATGCCGATGTCGGACCGCGGCGGCGGCACGCGCTCCTGGCCCGTCAGGGCACTGCCCACGAGCACGACGTTCGATGGCCGCACGGCAAGCGCCCAAGGGCCGGAGGCGACCACCTCGATCGCCTTCCGCTCGGCCCGATTGACGACATCACTCGGCCACAGCAACCAGGCGCATGCAGCGAGCAGCGGCAGCGTTGCGGCGCCGAAATTGCGCCGAATGGGTCCCCGCCGTGGCCGCGAACGGTGCCCGTATCCACCGAACATCATCGCCCGAAGCCAGGCCATATCGAGTTCGAGGGAAGCGAGTTCGAGTATCCGCCTCGACACGCAAGCCGATCCGTTGACGACATGGCGCAACGATGGCTCTGACAGCGGCAACACACTGGAGAACCCGGACCGCCTCAGGCGATGCATCAGGAGTGCCTCGATGTCGTCAGGATCGACACGATCGCGACGCAGCCATTGAAATTGATCCGCGCCGCCAATGCCGCGGCCACCAAACCATGAACACGCCCTTCGATCTCCGGGCGCGCGGCGAAGCGTCGCCTCATGGTTCCGACCCGCTACTGCCTGGCATGATGGCTGGCCAAGACATGACGCAGGATTTCTTCCCGTGTGTCGCGCGCAGCTTTGCCCTCGACCTGACGATCCCGACCGAAGTTTTCTCGTCGACGCGACGCCAGATCTACGCATGCGCGAAGCTCATTTCGGACGAATGAGACATCGATACGCCCGCACCGCCTGACGTTGCTCACCCGCAAGTCGACACGGGCATTGGCTTCACGAAACGAGCCTCAGGGCCGCATCATGCAACTTGGCGACGATCAGTCATCGGCAGAGCGCGCGCGCGAATTGTCGTGCGTTGACGTCGCGCAGTCCAAATTTACGCGCGGCGCCCGTGCCACAGCCGACCATCGATCGCGGCGAGACCGAGGCCGATCAGCGCCATGCCGATCAGATGCTTGGTGCGGAGCGTCTCGCCGAGGACGAGCACGCCGAGAAGGATGGCGCTAACGGGGATGAGAAAAGTCACCAGCAGAAGATTTGTGGCGCCCGCCGTCGCGAGGATGCGGAAGTAGAGAACATACGCCAGCGCCGTGGACAGCAGCGCCACGCCAACGAGCGCCGCGATCGCGACGCCACTGGGCATCGCCAACATCCAGGGCCGGTCGATCCAGAGCATCGCCGGAATCAGCAACAGACTGGACGCTGTCACCTGCCCAGTCGCCGTCGCCATCGGCGGCACACCCATCGCCCTGAAACGACGACCGAACACGCCGGCAAGCGCATAGGAAAACGCGGCGGCAAGCACCGCCAGTTGCGCGGGAAGCTCCGCGCCGAGCGTCGACCCCGCACTGCCGCCGATCATCACGGCAACGCCGCCCATCCCGCTCGACACGCCGATGAGGCGCAAGCCGGTCAGCTTCTCGTCCCCCGTGCACACGTGCGCGACGAGCACCGTGAAGAGCGGCGTCGTCGCATTGAGGATCGACGCAACACCCGAGGCGATATGCGACTGCCCTCACACGATCAACGTGAACGGCACGACGTTGTTGAGAAATCCCATCGCGAAGAATGCCGCCCAGACCGAAGCGGATGTCGGCATCGCCGCGCCGGTCAGTCTGAGAACCGCCCATAGCGCCAGCGCCGCCAACGCAACCCGCAGCACGACGACCGTGAACACCGGCAACTCGCGCACGGCGATACCGTTGAAGAAGAACGACCCACCCCACAGCACGGAGAGGGCAAAGAGCATTGCCCACTCGGCTCGTGTCCTCGTGCGATTCAAATGAGTCGTAGTCGTCATGTCGGCTCGCAGCGGGAGGATCGATCAGCTGCGCCATCCAGACCATGCGCGCGCGATCGATGCAGCCCGGATCTTGCTGCTCGACCTGCTAAGCCGGCACGCCGCCTGCGAGGTGGCACGCCGCCTGCGAGGTGGCACGCCACAGCGACGTCGTGATGCGGCCGCAGCTCGGGGGCGTTCGCGGCGACAGCTGTCCTGCGCCGAGGCGCAGCGCCGATGAAACGGGCGACCCGGTGGCGGCGCGATCGGGCTCGGCACCTCGCCGAACATCGGCCGGCGATCGCGGTTGGGGTGATCGACGTCGGGAATGGTGTCGAGGAGCAGCCGCGTATACGGGTGCTCGGGCGCCGCGAAGACCCGTTCGGCGGGGCCGCTCTCGACGAAGATGATCAGACGCGGCTCGGCGCAGAGCGCAAGGGCGATCACCACGCGCTGGCGCATGCCGCCCGAGAATTGATGCGGATAGTGACCGATGCGCGTTTCCGGCGAGGGGATTCCGACCTCGTGCAGTAGCGTAAGCGCGCGACGCCGCGCCTCCGCACGGCTGACATCGAGATGGGCGAGGATCGTCTCCACGATCTGATCGCCGACGCGCAGCAGCGGAGGCAGCGATGTCAGCGGATCCTGGAATACGGCGCTGATCTTGCGGCCGCAAATGCGACGCATCTCCGACGCCGGCAGATCGTCGATGCGCTCGCCCTCGAGATGGATGCTGCCGCCGGCGATGCGGCCGGGCGGATCGAGCAGGCCGATGACCATGGTGCCGGTGAGCGACTTGCCGGCGCCAGACCCGCCGACGACGCCGAGGTTCTCGCCGGGCGCGATATCGAGGGAGACGCCATCGATCGCGGTGAGGAGGCCATGACGGCTGTCGAAGACCACGCGCAGATCGCGGATCGACAGCATCGCGCCGGCATGTACGCGCGGGGCATCGGCGGGACTCAAGGCGCGCGCTCGACGGCGTAGCTGGAAGAAAAGATCTCGCTGGCTGGCGGATGTCCGAAAGTGCGAAGCGGATATTGCGCCATCACGCGCTCGAACTGCGCCTGCGCGCGGCGCTTGTCCGCGGCCTCGTCGCAACCCGGGATCACGCGGTCTTCCATGACGAACCGACCATCGATGACGACCGCGCTGAAATCACGGCCATGGCCGGCGAGCATCATCGTCTGGATCGGGTCGATGACCTGCCCGAGATGCGGCCGATCGAGATCGAAGATCGTGATGTCGGCGCGAGCGCCTGCCTGCAGGCGCCCGAGATCCGCACGGCCCAGCGCATCCGCGCCGCCGATCGTCGCGGCGTCATAGTAATCCTCGCTGCGGCACGCACCGGCCGAGCCGGCCGCGACGCGACACAGGATCATGCCGATCTGCATGTTCAGGATCATGTCCGGCGGCGCCGTATCGGTGCCGAGCGCGAGGCGCAGTCCCATGTCGCGATAGCGCCCGAAATGATCGATGACATTGCCGTGGCGGCCAGAGACCAGGGGGCAATGCACGATCGTCGCGCCGGCGTCACGGATGATCTCGAGGTCACGCCCGGGTCGATCGACATGGCGACTGCCACTGACGAAGGTGCCATGCGGCAGCAATGTGCGCGGGCCGAGAAAGCCCAGGCTCTGCAGGAGTTCGGGCGGGCTCATGCCGTGCTGCCTGAGCACCAGCTCATATTCGATCTTGGATTGGCAGCAATGCAGGCGCACCGGCACGCCGAGAGCACGCGACGCCGCGGCCGTCCTGCTCAGCAACTCGCGTGTGCTCGTCTCGATGCGATCGGGCGCGAGCATGGTGCGAACGAGGCCGCCTGCCCCGCCCTCGTAGCGCTCGCAGAACGCGATCGCCGCGGCGAGCTCGGCGAGGCCGCGCGGTTCGTCATAGAAGGTCTCGATCCGTCCATCGGCCTCGACGACCATATTGCCGGTGCGATAGGCGGGGCCGAGGTAGACGCGCAGGCCCAGCTCCGCGGCGGACTCGGCCGCGGCGGCGAACTCCTCAGGGGTCTCGCCCCAGGCACGATAGAAGAGCGACGCGATCGGCATCGCCGTGGTGATGCCATTGCGGATCAGCAGCGTGAATGCGTGGCGTTTCTGGAACGCGAGCTCCTCGGCCGTGTACATCTCGACGGGGCCGGCATCGAGATAGCTGCGCGGCCATACGCGGCCCTTCCTCCAGGCCGGCTGATTGTCGTAGCCGAGAATGGTGGTATCGAGATCCGAGAGCGCATCGAGATCGACGAAGCCCGGCCCGATCACCGCATGCCCGCAATCGATGCGCCGCGCATGGACACCGGGAAAACCATGACCGACGAAGACGATCGCGCCGTCCTCGAACACCACCTCGCCGTTCTCGATCAACACATGGCGACCGTCACGATGACCGACGACCCACCGCGCCGTGAGCAGGATGCGACCCTCGGGCCGTGCGCGCGGCATCTTCACGGCGCATCCATCACGCAGCGCCCGTTGCGCGCCGAGACCATGCCACGCTTGACGACCGGGCGGTGGGTCGGACGCGTCACAGCGGCTTCGGTGATGGTCTCGCCTCCGACGACGATCAGATCCGCCTGGCAGCCCGGCTTCAACCCATACTCCTTCAACCGCATCACATCGGCGCCGCCCTGGGTGCAGACATGGAAGCCGAGTTCGACCTCCTCGTCGCGACGGAAGCCGTTGCGCAAGCCCAGGAACATCACCCGCTCGAGCATGTCGGCCGTGCCATAGGGCCCCCAGGAATCGCGGATGCGGTCCGAGCCCGAGCACACGCGCACGCCGAGCTCGAGCAACCGGCGCACCGGCGGCGCGGGGCGCGTCGCCGGCCCGGCAGTCATGGCAGCGATGTCGAGTGCGGCGATCGCCTCGATCATCGGATCGACGAGATCGCGATCTGGCCAACCAAGACAGAAGCCGTGGCTGATCGTGACCTTTCCGGCGAGGCAAAGCGCGCGCGTGCGCTCGAAGATCAGGTCCATCGAGAAGGCGCCCATCTCGCCGGGCTCATGAAGATGGATGTCGAGCGGGCGGCCGTGCTTCTGCGACAACGCGAAGATCGCGTCGAGATGACCCTTGGGATCGCGATCGATTGCGCAAGGATCGATGCCGCCGACGATCTCCGCCCCTTGCGGCGAGGGCGGCGTCCATCAGCTCCAGCGTTCCCGGGCGACGCAGCAGGCCGGATTGCGGAAAGGCGACGATCTCGATCTCGATGTCGACGATCGCGCGGTAGCGCGCCCGCGGCGCCATGATGCCCTCGATCGCCCAGAGACCGTGATCGGTCTCGACATCGACATGACTCAGGATGTGCGTGGCGCCCTGTGCGACGGAGAGCACGACCTGACCTGCGGATTGGCGCGCCGGATCGATGTCGAGCTTGCGCTTGAGGCCGCGCTCGTTGTCGATCTTGTCGATCAGCCGAGGTCCCGCGGTGTTCTCGTGCCAGCCCATGCCGAGCGGCGTCTTGTCGAGATGCGTATGCGCCTCGACGAGACCGGGCAGGACGAGATCGCCGGCGGCGTCCTCGACGGGCACGCCTGGCGCCACGATGCCCGGCGCGATCTGCGCGATGCGGCCGTCGCGGATCAGGATGTCCGCGGTCTCGCCGCCGAAGGGACGACCGTTGCGGATCAGAAGATCATTGGGCATGCGCTGAGACTCCTTGGCCGATCATCGCAGCTTCGGGTTCAAGGCATCGCGCAGTCAATCGCCGGGCAGATTCACGGCGAGCACGATGAGTCCGAGCTGCAGGGAGGGAAACACCACGAGCCCGAGAAGAGATATTGATTGCCGATGCGGATCAGCGTGCCGAGCGATGGCCGCGTGATCGGCATGCCGACGCCGAGGAACGAGAGAGTCGCTTCCGACAGGATGGCGAGCACGAGGATGAAGGCGGCGAACGGCTCGCGCAGCGGCGGCGGCAACAGCTGGCGAAAGATGGCGCTCACCAGGATCGCCATCAGCAAGGTCGGGATGCTGAGCACCGTGTCGCCGATGCGCATCAGGAGATTGTCGATGCGTCCGCCGAAGAAACCGGCGACGAGGACCAGCGTGATGCCGATCGTCATCGACATGACGACGCTGGCCAGCCCGACGATCAGCGAGATGCGGGTGCAATAGAGGATCGACGATCGTGTTCAGGCTCACGAAGATGAAGGACACGACGATCAGATACGCGGCCATCACCAGGATATCGACGAAGGTCACGGCCTGAACGAAGAGCAGCCCCATGCCCGGCCATTGGATTACCGTCTCCGTCACCAGCGCGAAGGCGATGAGATTGCCGATCTGCAGACCGGTGACGCTGATCACCGGCATCAGGCAGTTGCGCATGGCGTGCCGGAAATGGACCGCGCCGTCGGATAGGCCACGCGCGCGCGCGAAACGGATGAAGTCCGTGCGCATCGTCTCCAGCATCTCGGCGCGCAAGAGCCGCATCACCAGCGTGATCTGGAAGAGCGAGAGCGTGATGCTCGGCAGGACCAGCGCGCGCCGGCCCGTCGGCGTCAGCACACCGGTGCTCCACCAGCCCAGCTCCACCACCTGGCCGCGACCGAAGGCCGGCAACCATTGCAGGGAGACCGAGAAGACGAGGATGAAGAGAATGCCCAGCGCGAAGCTCGGCAACGAGACGCCAAGCACGGAGCCGAATTGGAGTGCCTGCGCCAGGAACGAATTGCGGCGGATCGCGGTGAAGACGCCGAGCGGAATGCCCACGGCGAGCGACAGGAAGATCGCATCCAGGACGAGTTCGAACGTGGCCGGGAAGCGCTCCGCCATCAGCGCGAAGACGTCCTGCTGGTTGCGGTAGGAAATTCCGAACTCGCCGCGCGCGGCGTTGACGACAAAGGTGAGGTACTGCATCGCGAAATTGCGATCGAGGCCGAGCCGCGTACGCAGCTCGTCACGCTGGCCCTGGCTCGCCTGTTCGTTGAGCATCAGCTCCACCTTGTCGCCGACGAAGCGGAAGATCATGAAGGCGATGAACGCCACCGCGAGCATCAGCTGGCACGTAGCCGGGGATGGCCGGTTCGACGAGCGCGCCGGTGTTGCGCGACAACCCGCGCATCGCGCGCCGCTGCACCGCATCGATGTCGATGGCGCGGTACAGCGCCTCGCGCACGCGCTTGTCCTTCAGCGGGTTCTTGTCCTTGACGTCGCTCTCGAACAGCTGGTCGCGCAGATTGAAGGCGAAGATCACCGTGCGCAGTTCGTTGGTCTGCAGCACCTTGACTTCGCTGGAAGCGGCGAGCCGCGGCAGATCCTGGAGCGGCGCGACATTGGTGAAGTCGATCTCGTCCGACAACATCGCAGCCACGCGCGTCGCCGCCGAGGAGATCGGCGTGAACTCGACGCGCGTGATGTTGTGCTGCGGCTTGTCCCACCAACTCGGATTCACCACGAAGATCGTCTTGGGATCGACGCGCCGTGACTCGACCTTGAACGGCCCCGTGCCGTTGGCATTGTTGGTGGCGTAGCCTTCCACGCCCTTGCCGGCGTCGGTCGGCAGGAGGCCGTTGTTGGCCGCCATCCATTCCTGTCGAAGATGTACACGTTGGTCAGGTCGTTGAGCAGCAGCGGATAGGGACCATTGACCTCGATCTCGACCGTGTGGTCGTCGATCTTGCGCGCGCTCTCGTAGGCCGGGAGATCGCCCGTGTAGCGCACGAGCCCCTCATAGACGTGGTTCAGCACCGAGAGCGTGAAGGTCTCGCCGAAGGAATACGGATCGAGCGAGCCGATCTCGCGCCCCGCGCCCCATTTCAGCGTCTTGGCCTCCGTCGCCGTGGCGAGGGCGAGCAGCTTGGCGTCAGCCGCACGCTCGTGCGCGAGGCGCTGGGACGCCTCGCCTTCGAAGGTCTCGTCGAGTTGAAACCCAATCACGGTGCGTCCGTGGCCTATCCGACGCTCGAAGAAGCGCGCGACGTGTTCGATGCCCGCACCGGACTCGAGCGCATGGTGGTCGCCGGCCTCGCCGGCAAGCTCGACGCGCGGCAACTGGCGCGGTTGGAAGCTCACGTGCGCGCGGAAGATGCGGTGCAAGGCCGCGACGGTCCGGAATCGATCCGTCTCGCCGGAGAATTCCATACGCTGCTCGCGGAGATGACCGGCAATGCGATGCTCTGCCGCTATGTCCACGAGGTGAGTTCACGTGCGTCGCTCATCCTCGCGATCTATGGCCGCCCACATTCGTCCGAATGCGCGGTCTCCGAGCATCGCCAGCTGATCGAGGTGCTGCGGGACGGCGATGCCAAGCGCGCTCAGGCGCTGATGGACCGACATCTGCAAGCCGTGGTGAGCCGGGCCTTGCTCGCCCCGCGCGTCGACACGAACATCCGCGACCTGCTTGCGCCTTATGCCAGAAGCGAAGGGTTGACAAAGTCGTGACCGATCACACCGCGCCGAGCGGCGCGCCGCCCAAGGAGCGCCCGACCATCGAATTCGATTTCGCCGCGCTGGGTCCGCGCGATGTCACACTGGGCATCGGCAACTCCGGCGAGATCATTCTCGGCGAAGTCGTCCACGCGCATTTCCGCGCCGATGTCGTCGATGCGCGCACTCTCCATGTCGATCCGGCCGCACTCGATACGATTCTACGCATGGGCGGCCAAGGCTATGCCCGGACGCGCGACTATTTCGACCTGCCGACAATGTCGGTCGAGCGTTGGCGCGCCGGCGCACCGGACAACAACCGACGTCACGAGATCCCGCTGCATCCACCGCGAGCGGGCGCGGCCGACTGACGACGGCGCTAGCCGGGCTTCGGCTGGTAGTGGCTGGTGAGCCAGCCGCCATCGACGACGAGAACATGGCCGTTGACGAACTTGGCCTCACGCGACGCGAGATAGAGCGCCGCATAGGCGATGTCGTCGGGCTCCCCCGGCGAGACCAGCGGCGTGGTCTCCATCATCGCCGCGCGGTACCAGGCATTGCTGTCGATGTTGCGCGCCGTCATGCCCGTGCGAATGACGCCAGGCGCGATCGCATTCACCCGGATGCCGCGGCGACCGTACTCGCTCGCCATCTGGTAGGTCAGGCCGACCAGCGCCGATTTGGTCGCCGAATAGGCCGAGGAGCCAACGAAGCCGGTCATGCCGAAGACGGAAGCCATGTTGATCACGCTGCCGCGCCCCGTCGGCAGCATCGCGCGCACCGCCATGCGCGCGAGCCTGAAGACCGCGCGCAGATTGGTCGCAATGAAGCGATCCAGATCCGCATCCTCGGTCTGATCGATCGGCTTCGCGCCGCCGATTCCGGCGTTGTTGACGAGGATGCTGGGCGGTCCCAGACGCCGCGCACAGGCCTGCGCGATCGCATCGGGCGCCTCGTCCCCGGCGACGTCCTGCACCAAGGTCTCGATCGGCAATCCGCGCGCGCGCGCGTCGAACATCGTGGCGTCCAACCCCTCCGCGGCGCGATCGACGGCGAGCACGCGTGCGCCCGCTTCGGCGAAACGCAGCGTCGTCGCCCGCCCGATGCCGGAGCCGGCGCCGGTCACGATGGCGATTTCGCCACTCAGACGCGCTGTCATCGCTGAATCTGCCTCAAGCCTGCAGGCTGCGCGTCTCGGTCTGCGCGCGCGCATCAACAGCAGTCGCCGCCATCCTCAGCAGCCGCAGGACACAGGCGCAGACGAGCAGGCCAAAGGAGATCGGGAGAAAGAAGCGCGCCGGCCAGACCTGGATGTCCGCGTAGCCCATCAGCCGCTCGCGGGTGGAGAACGCGCTGAGCGCGTCGAGCCAGGACCGGTAGGCGAAGGCGGAGAAGAAGATCGCCGTGCAGACGATCGAGAACGCCAGCACCTTCTTCTTCGCGCGTTCCGAGAAGAAATCGTAGAAGACCTCGACCGTGATGTGCTCGTCGCGCAGCTCGATATAGGCGAGCGGCAGGCACACGCAGGCGATCATGTAGTAATAGGAAACGATCTCCGTGGTGCCGTAGATGCCGCCCTGGACGAAACTGCGCGCGCTGACGTCATAGGACACGTGCAGCGCCATCAAAATCACGGCGATGCACGCGAAGATAACGAGCATAGCGCTGAAGGCGCGGCAGATCCGGTCGATCGTGTGAAGCAAGCAAACCCCCGGCGGCGTCACGTCGCCGCTGAATTGAGCGGCCACGCTGTGCCGTGTTGAATTCGAATTCAAGACGTTTCATGCTCGCGTCCTGTTTGGGGGAAGAGTTCGATGAGTTCGCGCATTGTCGCGCCGCCTCTGTTGACGCCGATCACGCTGCGCGGCGTCACCTGCCGCAATCGCATCGTGATCTCGCCGATGCAGCAATATGCGGCGACGCGCGACGGCCGGCCGACGGATTGGCATTTCCTGCATCTCGCGAAGCTGGCGATCGGCGGCGCCGGGCTGATCTTCACCGAAGCGCTCGGCATCTCGCCCGAGGCGCGCCTCACCTGGGGCGATGTCGGGATCTGGGACGATGCGTCGATCGCGCCGCTCGCGCGCCTCGCGGCCGCGATGGCCGAATACGGCGCGGTGCCCGGCGTTCAGCTCAACCATGCCGGCCGCAAGGCGAGCGTGCTGCGCCCATGGCACGGCTTCGACCCGTTGACGGCTGACGATGCGGCCGCGCGCGACGAAGCGCCGTGGCAGACTCTTTCGGCCTCCGCCCAACCCGCCAATCCCGGCTGGCCCACGCCGTTGGCGATCACGCGCGACGGCATCAAGCGCACGCTCGAGGATTTCGCCGCCGCCACGCGCCGCGCGCGACAGGCTGGATTCCAGGCCATGAACATCCATGGCGCGCATGGCTATCTGATCCACAGTTTCCTCTCGCCGCTCTCGAATCTGCGCGACGACGCGTATGGAGGCACACGCGAGAACCGCATGCGCTACGCCCTCGAGGTCGCCGACGCGGTGCGCTCGGAATGGCCAGCCGATCTGCCTTTCTTCTATCGGCTCTCCTGCGTCGACGATGCCGATGGCGGCTGGACGCTCGATGACACGGTCGCGCTCGCGCATGAATTCGAGGCGCATGGCGTTGATGTCGTGGATTGCTCCTCCGGCGGGCTAGGCCGCCGGACCACGACGGCGATCGTCGCGCGCGTGCCCGGCTATCAGGTGCCCTATGCGGCGCGCGTTCGCCGCGACACCGGACTCAAGACCATGGCGGTCGGTTTGATCCGTGAGCCCGTGCATGCCAATTCGATCGTCGCCGAGGAGCGGGCGGATTTCGTCGCCATCGGCCGCGAGGCGTTGTTCAATCCGCACTGGCCGGCGCAGGCGGCGATCGCCTTGGGTGGTCCGGCACAGTACGACAGCTGGCCGGCGGCTTATGGCTGGTGGCTGAAGGCGCGCAGCCGCACGCTCGAAGCGTCTATGCTTCCTGAACTGCTCGGCTCTTGAACTCCCCGATCGCACTCATGACTGCATCAACCCAGGAGGAACTCGCATGAAGCCTCGTTTCACCGCCTGCATCGCCGCCGTCGCGGCCATGCTCGGCGCAATTCCTGCGGCGCGCGCCGCCGAATACCTGGCGAATAATTTCCTCGACCAGACGCACCCCTTCTCGGTGCACGACTACACCGAATGAGCCGAGAGCGTGAAGAAGGCGACCGATGGTGCGGTCACCTTCAAGGTGTTCCTGGGCGGCGCGCTGGTTCCGGCGCGCTCGACGCTGCAGGGCGTGCGGGACGGCCTGGCGCATGTCGCCTACCACGCCGGCACGTACACGCCATCGGAGCTGCCGCTCAACAACGTCGTCGCCGACCTCGCGCTCGTCACGTCGGACATCTACGTCTCCATGGCGGCATCGACCGAGCAGGCCTTCAACAATGCGAAGCTGCAGGCCGAGTATCGCAAGGTCAGCGTCGTCTACGGCGGCGGCTACTCGACCTCGCCCTATCTGCTGCTGTGCAACAAGAAGATCGAATCACTCGCCGACATGAAGGGTAAGCGCCTGCGCATGCCCGGTTCGCTGTGGGATCGCTGGGCGGTGTCGGTCGGCGCCATCTCCGTCAACGTGCCATCGTCTGAAATCTACACGGGTATCGAACGTGGGACGCTCGATTGCGGCGGCAATCCACTCGAATCAATGCAGTCGCGCAGCTATTGGGACGTCGCGAAATTCGTCGTCGATCTGCCGCTCGGGCCCTACTACTCGGGGCCGATGTGGGCCTATAACCCACAATTCTGGAAGACGCTGACACCGGCGCAGCGCCGCGCCATCTTCGACGTGACGGCGCGCGCGATGGTACGGTCGTCGATCGCGTACATCAACAATACGAGCGCGACCGAGAAGGCGATGGTCGCCAAGAACGTCCAGATGGTTAAGCCCAAGGCCGATCTGCTCGCAGCGAGCGACGCCTTCATCCAGAAGGACCAAGCCGATCTCGGCAAGGTCGCGCAGGAAAAGCTGAAGATCAATCCCGCCGACGCGGATCAGCTGATCGCCGAGTACAAGGCGCTGGTCGCTAAATGGGAGAAGGCTTTCGCCGGCGTGAATCCGCTCGACGAGGAGAAGCTGACGCAGATCATCAAAGCAGGCATCTTCGACAAGCTCGACGTCAACACCTACGGCGTCTACTGAGTCTGCCGCACGAACCGGTCGGCCCTGCTCGTCGCTACGCGTCGGGTGGGGCTGACCGAACGATCTGATCCACCCGTCGCGCCCGATCGCGGACACGACACTCACTGACCACAGCTTCCGGCGCTCAACTTCATGTCCAACCTAGCGGTCGGCTATCTCAGTTTCGGTGTCCTGCTCGTCTTGATTGCGCTGCGCGTGCCGATCGGTGTCGCCCTCGGCAGCGTCGCGGTCGGCGGCCTCGCAATCATCACCAACTGGCGGGTCGGCTTTTCGCTGTTCACCGCAGTGCCCTTCGAGTTGATCGGCGACTGGTCGCTCTCCGCCGTGCCGATGTTCATGCTCATGGGTTTCGTCTGCACGGAGACACGCCTCACCTCCAGCCTGTTCAAGGCGATGCGCGTCACGCTGGCCGGATTGCCCGGCGGCCTCGCCGTCGCTAGCGTCGCCGCATGCACGCTGTTCGCCGCCGCCTCCGGCTCCTCGGTCGCCACCGCCGCCGGGATGAGTCGCATCGCGGTGCCGGAAATGCTGAAGCACAAATACGATCCAGGCCTCGCCACGGGTTGCGTCGCCTCGGCGGGAACGCTCGGCTCGCTCATCCCGCCGTCGATCCTTATGGTCGTGTTCGCTGTCTTCGCCGGGGTATCCGTCGGCAAGCTTTTCGTCGCCGGCGTTCTGCCTGGCCTGCTCTCGGCGATCATGTTCACGCTGATGATCATCATCCGCGTGAAGCTCAAGCCCAGCCTCGCGCCCGACACGCTCGAGCGCCCGGCCTTGATCCAACGCGTGACGGCCCTCGTCGAGGTCTGGCCGCTGCCACTGCTCATCTTCGGCGTGCTCGGCGGCATCTATGTCGGCTGGTGCACGCCGACCGAGGCCGGCGCGATCGGTGCCTTGCTGGCCACGATCGTCGCGATCTTCCGCGGCCAGTTCACCTGGGAGGCGTTCTGGCGCGCGGTCCGACTCTCGACCGAGGGCACTGCCGCGCTGTTCATCATCGCTGTCGGCGCCGGGCTCTATGCGCGCTTCCTTGGAATCACCGGCGTGCCCGCTTCACTGACCGAGAGCCTCGTGATCTACGGCACGTCGCCGCTGCTGATCGTACTGATGATCTGCGTCGCCTATCTGATCCTCGGCTGCTTCATCGATTCCATCGGCATCATGCTGCTGACCGCGCCGATCATGATCCCGATCCTGAAGGCCGCCGGCATTGACCTGATCTGGTTCGGCATCATCGTGGTCAAGCTGTTGGAGATCGGCCTGGTCACGCCGCCAGTCGGTCTCAACGTCTTCGTGATCAAATCGAGTCTCGGCGGCGAGGTCCCGCTCGGCACGATCTTTCGCGGCGCCGGCTGGTTCATCCTGACCGACATGATCACACTGGCCCTCCTCATCGCCTTCCCTTGGATCTCGCTGTATCTACCGAGCTTCATGGATTGAGGCGCTACCACAGAGAATGCGGAGCACAGCACATGCGCGTAGGCGTCGAAGTTGGCGGCACCTTCACCGATCTCGTCGCGTTCGACGGCGACCGGATCATCGTGACGAAAGTACCGAGTACGCCGGCCAGTCCGGATATCGGCGCGTACAACGCCATCGAGGCCGCCGGTCTGGCATTCGATCGCATCGAGGATCTCGCCCATGGCTCGACGGTAGCCACGAATGCGGTGCTCGAGCGCAAGGGCGCCAAGGTCGCGTTCCTGGTGACGCGCGGGTTTCGTGATCTCCTGAGCCTGCAGCGCCACGACCGGCGCAGCATCTACGATCTGTTCTATCGCAAGCCCGAGCCCGTGATCGCGCGTCGCGACACGTTCGAAATCGGCGAGCGCATGCTCGCCGACGGCTCGGCAGTGCTGCAGCTCGACGAGATCGCGTTGCAGGGGGAGGTGATTCCGAAGCTGAGGGCGGGAAACTATCAGGCCATCGCGATCTGCTTCCTCAACGCCTATGCGAACCCGGCGCATGAACGCCGAGTCGCCGATCTGGTCGAGCGCGCATTGCCCGAGGCATTCGTCACCTGCTCGCATGATGTCAGCCGCGTGTTTCGCGAATACGAGCGCGCCTCGACGACGACGCTCTCGGCCTTCGTGCAACCCGTCATCAATCGCTATCTCGGCGCCTTCGAGGCGCGGCTCAAGGCAAACGGCTTCGCGGGTCGCTTCAGCGTCATGCAATCCAACGGCGGTCGATTGCCCGCCTCGGCGATGCGCAAGAGCGCGATCACCGCGCTATTCTCTGGCCCGGCGGCCGGCGTCGTCGGCGCCATCCGGCAGGCCGCGCGCTCCGGGCTCGACAATCTCATCACCTTCGACATGGGCGGCACATCGACCGATGTGTGCCTGACCGAGAAGGGGCGTCCGTCGCTCGCCAACGACACCGAAGTCGACGGGCTGCCGATCCAGACGCCGGTCCTCGACATCGTCACGGTCGGCGGCGGCGGCGGTTCGATCATCTGGGTCGACGATGGCGGCATGCTGCGCGTGGGGCCGCGCAGCGCCGGCGCCGATCCGGGACCGGCCTGCTATGGCCGCGGCGGCACCGAACCGACGATCACCGATGCGCAGGTCATCCTCGGCGCGGTGCGCCCCGCGGCTTTTCTCGGTGGCCGCATGAAGATCGATCCCGAGGCGGCGCGTGCCGCCCTCGCCCCGCTCGCCCGCCACTTCAAGCTTTCAATCGAGGCGATGGCCGAGAGCGCGATCAAGCTGGTCAACGCCAACATCGTGCGTGCCATCCAGCTGGTCTCGACCGAACGCGGCCGCGACCCACGCGACTACGTGCTGGTGCCGTTCGGCGGCGCGGGTCCGTTGCATGCGGCGCACATCGCAGCCGAGTTGGGTGTGCAGCGCATCTGCGTGCCGCCCAATCCCGGGGTGATCTCGGCATACGGATTGATCGTTTCTGATTTCACGAAATACGCCACCGTCACGCAGCAGATGCCGATCGATGACGGGCCGAGCGCCGGGGCCGCGTTGTTCCGCCGATTGGCCAAGGAACTGACCGACGATTTCCGCGCGATGGGATTCACCGGGCCGCTCGACTACGCCTACACGGCGGAGATGCGCTTCGTCGGACAAGCCTTCGAGGTCGCGGTAGAGTTGACGCAAGGCCAGGTCGATGGGATGACGCGGGAGCTTCTGCTCGGCGCTTTCGAGGAGGCGCATTATCGCGTCTATTTCCACGGTATCGGCGCGAGCCAGAGGGTCGAGATCGTCTCGCTGCGCGTCGGCGCATCGGCCCGCGTTGGCGAGACTCTGGCGCTGACGACACCGCCGGCCGGTGATGCCGCGATTCAAACGCACCAGCTCTTCGATGCCGGCGGGTGGATCGCGTGCCAGCACGTGCCAGCTGAGATGATCGCACTCGGACAGACCCTGACCGGCCCTGCAATCGTGTCCGGCGCCACCGCGACGACCTATATTGCGTCTGGCTGGCATGCGCGCCGCGACGGCGCGGACAATCTGATCATGAGCAGGAGTTGAGCCATGACCCTCGATCCGATCGACTATGCCGTCATCAGCCAGAGCCTGCAGGCCGCCGCGCGCGAGATGGGCGTGAAGCTCATCAAATCCGCCTACTCGACGATCCTGCGCGAGGCCCGCGACGGGTCGGCCGCCTTGCTGGATCGCGATGGCAACGTGATCGCGCAGGCCGAGCTCATCCCGATGCAGCTCGGCCCCATCGGCGCGACGATCAAGCCCTGCCTGGCGCGCCATCCCGCCGCGTCGCTCCGCGAAGGCGATTTCTTCATGAACAACGATCCCTATGATGGCGGCCAGCATCTGCAGGACGTCTTCATCTTCACGCCGATCTTCCATGACGGCGAGGTGGTCGGGTTCAGCGCGTCGGTCGCGCATCACCTCGATGTCGGCGGCGGCAGCGCGGGGTTGTCGGCTGAAGCGACCGACGTTTACGCCGAGGGGCTGCGCATCCCACCGTCGAAATGGAACATGCAGGAGGATTGGAACGGCGGCCGCCTCGAGCGGATGATCGCCCTCAACATCCGCGTGCCCGACCAGACGATCGGTGATTTCAATGCCCAGTTCGCCGCCAATGCGATGGGCGCCGCACGGCTGAAACAGCTCTGCGCGAAGTACGGCGTCGACGCGGTACGCGAGACGATGCGCGAGTTGATGGACTATTCCGAGCGACGCGTGCGTGCCGCGATCGCGAAGGTGCCCGAGGGCGAGTATCACGGCGAGAGCTGGCTCGACGACGACGGCTTCGGAGAAACGCCGCTGGCGATCCGCGCGACCGTCACGATCCGGGCCGGCCGAGTGACCGTCGATTTCGCCGGCACCTGCGCGCAGGTCGGGCGCAACATCAACTGCCCCTTCGCCTCGACGGTCTCGGCGGCGCTTTCCGCCGTGAAAACCGTGCTCACCTCGGCCGATATCCCGTTCAATGAAGGACTCAAGCGGCCGATCGACGTGACGGCGCCGCTCGGCTCCATCCTCAATCCACGATCCCCGGCGCCGGTGCGCGCGCGCATGCTTTCCGCCTATCGCGCCTATGACGCGACGATGAGGGCGCTTGCCCAGGCCGTGCCGGAGCTGGTGACCGCGCTCGGCTTCAACACCACGACGGTGACCTGTCTCGCCCATTTCGGCGAACGTGGCTATGCGGTGCATCTCGAGCCGATGGGCGGCGGGTTCGGCGGCTCGATGCATCGCGACGGTTGCGACGCGGTCGACAATGCGCTGTCGAATTGCTCGAACACGCCGATCGAAGCGCTCGACAGCGGCTATGATTTTTTCCGTATCCACAGCTATGAACTCGCGCCGGACTCGTTCGGTCATGGCGTACATCGTGGCGGCGCAGGGTTCTTCCGACGCTACGAGATCCTCAAGGACGGCGTCACGTTCTCGCTCTACTCGGATCATTTCCGCAAACCCGCCGATGGTCTGTTCGGCGGCAGCGAAGGCGCACTCGCCCACTGCCACATCATCCGTGGCGGGCAGCGCATCGCGCTCAAGTCGAAATCCGCCAATCCCGTGCGCAAGGGTGACATCATCGAGATGCTGATGGGCGGCGGCGGCGGCTATGGCGTGCCCGCGAAGCGCAGCCCCATCCAGGTCGAGCGCGACGTCGCCGATGGCTTGCTGTCACCGCAACGCGCGGCGCAGATCTACGCGAGCCGCGCCGCGGCGGAGTGAGACGATGGCGGTCCACCATGCCGTGCTCTAACCAGGAGACCCCTTATGGCTCGTGAGATCAACATCGCCTGCGTGCAATTCACGGCCGTCGATGGCGAGAAGGACGCCACGATCGCCAAGGCGTTGCGCCTGATCGAGGCCGCCGCGAAGCAAGGCGCAAAGCTGATCGTGCTGCCGGAGGTCTGGACCGGCCTCGGCTACTCCACGCCGACCGCCTACAAGGAAATCGCCGAACCCATTCCGGGGCCGACGACCGACAAGCTCGGCGAACTCGCCATGCGCTATGGCTGCCATATCGTCGGCTCGACCTACGAGTCCGCGCCGGAGGGCATCATGCACAACACCGCCAGCCTGATCGGCCCCGATGGCAAAGTGATCGGGCTCTACCGCAAGACCCATCTGTTCGATGCGCCCAGCCGCACGGACATCAAGCCGGGCATGCGCGAGTCCGACAAGGTCATGGCGGGCGACACGCTGCCGGTCTTCGCCACGTCGATCGGGCGGATCGGTGTTTCCGTCTGCTCAGATCTGCGCTTCCCCGAAATCTACCGCGTGATGGCGCTGAAAGGCGCGGAGATCATCGTCTGCGCTTCAGCCTTCCTCGCGCCGCGCTTCGATCACTGGGAATTCTTCCTGCGCGCGCGGGCCTGCGAGAACCAGGTCTTCATCGCCGCCTCGGGGCAGGTCGGCACCGAACCGAAATCAGGGATCGGCTTCGTCGGCCGGTCGATGATCGTCGATCCCTGGGGTACGATCATCGCCACTGCATCGGACAGCGAGACCTTCGTCGCCAGCACGGTCGATCTCGACTTCAGCGAGACGGTCAAGGGTTGGTACCCGCTCATGGATCAGCGGCGACCCGCGATGTACGGACCGATCACCGCGGCCAAGCCGAGCACGCGCGCCGCCGCCGAATGAACGGGGCCTGACACCATGCTGACGACCCGCGACTTGAAACCCGCTCTCGGGGTCGAGATCATGGGCCTCGATCTGTCGCGGCCGCTCGATGCCAATGTGCGTGCCGAGTTGCTCGCCCTCTACCGCGCGCACCACCTGCTGCTGTTGCGCGATCAGACCCTCGACGAGGCCGCGCAGGTGCATTTCTCCGAGATCGTCGGCCCGATCTCGCACCGCAGCCCGGCGATGCGCGCCCGCAACTCGGCGCTGGTGTCCAATGTCGAGCCGGAGGGCATTCTCGGCGACGGCAAGCTCTACTTCCACCACGACAATACGTTCTACCAATACCCGCTGCGCGCGCTCTCCCTCTACGCGATCGAGCTGCCGAGCAGCGGCGGCGACACGCTGTTCTCGAATTGCGCGATGGTGTACGACGCGTTGCCCGAGAAGCTGCGCGCGCGCATCGCAGCCTTGAGCTCCTACCAGATGTTCGATTTCAGCGGCGGCTTCGACTACAACCGCCGCTCGCGCGACGAGGACGCCTCGGCGCAGGCGATCCGCGCCATCCATCCCCTCGTCTGGACCGATCCCGCGAACGGCCGCAAAATCGTCTTCATGAGCGAGCACACGACCGTCCGCCTTAACGAAGTCGATGACGCCGAAAGCGAGGCGATCGTCGCCGAACTCGCGTCCTGGATCGCCAATCCACGCTTTGGCTATCGCCATCACTGGCGCCTGGGCGACGTCGTCCTCTGGGACAATATCACCCTGCAACACGCGCGCGAGCCGTTCGACAAGCGCGATCGACGCACGCTCCGCCGCATCCCGATCGCCGAGACCGACGGCCTCCTTCGGTTCCCGACGTCACGCGGCGTCGACGGACCGCTGTCGCGCAATCGTTTCGCAACCCTGACGTGACGACTCAGTCCGCCGCGCCGTTCAGGCACACCTGCCTGTTCGCCCTGCATCAGCCGCTGGACGATTCCCTGCTCAGCGCTCTCGAAGCCTATTCCCTACGGTTTCAAGCAGCGTTTCCAACGATCCGCAGCTATGGCTTCGGTCGCAACCTATCTCCCAAGGCCGGCCGCCACGCGCTCGTCCTCTACAGCGAGTTCGACGATCAGGATGCGTTTCGCATCTATGTCCGATCGGGGCTCCACGACGAGATCGCCCGCTTCCTTGCGCCCTTGGTCGAGGAGACGCTGATTGCCGACCTGATCTGCTGACGACGTCGCTGCAGTGCGGCAGAAAATTAACTGGCGCTCAACGTTAACAACCACGTCTGTTGCGCCATTTCTCGCGTTCTCCTAGAACGCGGGGCCATCACATTCCAGGAGAGCCGCCACGATGCGTATCAGCCAGAAGGTCAAGAAGATCCTCGACAACTACGAGAGCGACAATCCCGGTACGAAGGGAAATCTCGCTCGCATCCTGATGCACGGAAAGCTCGGCGGCACTGGCCGGATGATCATCCTTCCCGTCGATCAGGGTTTCGAACATGGCCCGGTCCGCAGCTTCGCACCGAACCCCGATGCCTACGACCCGCATTACCACTTCCAGCTCGCCATCGACGCGGGTCTCAACGCCTACGCCGCGCCGCTCGGCATGATCGAGGCCGGCGCCGACAGCTTCGCCGGTGCGATCCCGACGATCATGAAGATGAACTCCGCGAACTCGCTGGCGCGCCCCAAGGACCAGGCCGTCACGGCCTCGGTGAAGGACGCGCTGCGCCTGGGGTGCGCGGCAATCGGGTTCACGATCTATCCCGGCTCTGATGATCAGTTCGAGATGATGGAGGAAATTCGCGAGCTCGCGCTCGAAGCGAAGTCGAGCGGTCTGGCCGTCGTCATGTGGAGCTATCCGCGCGGCGGCGACCTCACCAAGGAAGGCGAGACGGCGATGGATGTCTGCGCCTACGCCGCGCACATGGCGGCGCTGCTCGGCGCGCACATCATCAAGGTCAAGCCACCGACCGCGGCGCTCTATCAGGATGCCGCGAAGAAGGTCTACGATGCGCAGAAGGTCGACATCTCGTCCCTGGACAAGCGCATCGCGCATGTCGTGCAGAGCTGCTTCGCCGGTCGGCGCGTCGTGGTCTTCTCCGGCGGTGAGGCGAAGGGCGACGAAGGCATCTTCGCTGAGGCGAAGGCGATCCATCAGGGCGGCGGCAACGGCTCGATCATCGGACGCAACACGTTCCAGCGTCCGCGCGACAAGGCGCTCGAGCTGCTCGGCAAACTCACCGAGATCTATCTCGGCAAGGCATGAGCCAGCCCACCACGCGTGTCTACCTGATGACGCCGCCGGTCTTCGAGCCGGCGGCGTTCGCGTCTTCGCTCGCCCGTGTGCTCGATGCCGGCGATGTCGCCGCGCTGCGCCTGAGTTGGCCCGGCGCCGACGAAACGGCCTTGGCGCGTGCCGTGGCCGCCGTGTTGCCGCTCACGCAGGCGCACGACGTCGCGCTGCTCATCGACGCGGATCCCGCACTCGCCCGCAAGCTCGGCTGCGACGGTGTGCACGTCGATGCAACGCTGGCGCCTGACGCCCGTGCGCTGCTCGGCGATGCGTTCAGCGTCGGCGCCGCATGTGGCGATTCCTACGATGCGGCAATAGCGGCTGCGGAAGCCGGTGCGGACTACGTCGCCTTCGGTCCTACGGTCGGACCGCAGGCCATTTCCGCCGAGACCGTGCATGATTGGGCGACGTCGATGGTGGTGCCATGCGTCGTCGGCGGCGGCGTGACGTTCGATACCGCGGCAACTTGGATCGCCACCCAGGCGGAGTTCCTCGCGCTCGGCCGCGCGATCTGGGAGGCGCCTGCGGGCGCGCCGGCCGCTTTGCGTGCATTCCTGAAACTTCTCGCCGAAGCGCCCGCGATCGACCCGCGCTGAACGCGGCGGGACCGTCAGCCCGCGCAGAATGCCGCTTGCGGCCAGAGTGCGTCGTCGCTGTTCACCGTTCGAGCAGGCACACGACCAGCGTCGCGTTTGAAATCCATCGCCAGGATCAGCTGATCGTCGAAGCCGCCGAGATCGCTGCTGCTGTCCTGGACCCAGATGTCGCCGAGTCCCTGAAGCCCGCTACGCGGCGTCATCGGATCGGGCGATGGCCCCAGATCCACGACCACGCGAACACAGTGGCGCGGGACCGACGCAAGCTCGCGCGCATCGGCGAAGCGCAGGACGCAGCCGACGGGCACGACGTGACTCCCCAACGCGTGCGCCGCCATGCCGACGACCCGAGGATGGGCGGCAAGACACGCAAATCCCGGATCGAGACGATGCACGTCGCGAATCGCGCGCGCGTCCAGCCGCCGCGCGATCGACACCGCCTCCTCCCGCATCCACGCAATCTCGTCGATCGCGAAGCCGTGCATTGGTGGCGCATGCCCGTGATCGAGCGCGGACAAGATCGGCGGGTGAACGGTGAGATGCGTCATGGCCGTGATCCTTGCGCAACGGTGATGTCACTGGTTACGCAAGCTACGCAGCCGGCGATCGCGCTTCACGCCAGGATTTCTTGCGTCCACGTCAAGTTCCGCTCTTGGCCTTCGATCGCGCTTAGCTCCGCTTGGGCATGATCTTAGAAGAACTGGTTTGTCCGAAGCCGCCACGCACGCCCAATCTCTCGCCGCTGGCGCTTGATGACATCCAGCTTTCGCCCGATACGTTCCTCGCAATCGAGATCGCCCGACCATGCCGCGCCTGCGCTGCTTCCCTGTTTCGTTCGATGTTGCCGGCAAGCGCGTCGTCGTCGCGGGCGACGGCGCGCAGGCATTGCAGAAGCTTCGCCTCCTCGTGCGGTCGGAGGCGAGAATCGTGCTCCACGCGCCTGCGCCCCAGCCGGCGTTGCTTGCATTCGCGATCGAATATGGCGTCGAACACGTGGCCGCCGAGCCGGATGAAGCATGCTTCGCGCGCGCGGCGCTGCTGTTCGTCGCGACCGGCGACGAGGCCAACGACACCAGGCTGAGCGGGCTTGCCCGCGCGATGCGAGTGCCCGTGAATGTCGTCGATCGTCCGGCACTTTCCGATTTCACCGTCCCCGCGATCGTCGATCGCGCCCCGGTTTCGATCGCAATTTCCACCGATGGATTCGCGCCGGTCCTCGCACAGCAGGTTCGCGCCGTCATCGAAGCTCTGCTGCCGCCCCATTTCGGCCGGCTCGGTGAACTCGCCGCAGCGCTACGCGCGGCCGTGACCGCGCGGCTGCCGGAGCCCGTTGCACGTCGCCGATTTTGGGAAGCCCTGCTCAGCGGCCGCGCGGCCGAGCTGGCGCTCGCGGGGCAACTCGATCATGCGACCGCGCTGGCCCGGGCTGATCTGGCTGCGGCACAGCCAACCCACCAGTCGGGCAAGCTCTTCCTGGTCGGCGCGGGCCCTGGGGCGCCCGACCTGCTCACCCTTCGAGCCCATCGTCTGCTCCGGACCGCCGATGTCATCGTGCATGACGCGCTCGTTCCCGACGAGCTCGTCGCCATGGCGCGACGCGATGCCGAGCGTATCTGCGTCGGCAAGCTGAAAGGCCGGCATTCGATCGCGCAACGACAGATCAACGAGATGCTGGTTCGGCTCGTGGCCAGCGGCAATCGTGTGGTCAGGCTCAAGGCGGGAGACCCGATGGTGTTCGGTCGCGCAGGCGAGGAGATCGCGGCGCTGCGCGCGGCCAAACTGAGCTACGAAATCGTCGCCGGCGTCACCGCGGCATTCGCCGCCGCGGCGGACACCGCCATCGCCCTCACGCTGCGTGGCGTCGCCGCGCATCTGATCATGTCGACCGGACATGGTGCGGATGGCGGCGAGCCCGAGGGCTGGGAGAGCATCGCCGCTGCCGGCGGCACGGTCGCCTTGTACATGGGCCGAAGCGTTGCCGATCGCGTCGTCGCACGGCTCCTTGCAGCCGGTCTCGACGGGGCGACGCCGGTGGTCGCCGTGGAGAATGCGGGGCGCGGCGATCGTCGCATCCTGGCCGGCACGCTCGTCGAGCTTCCGGCTCTTGCGCACCGACGGGACATCACGGGTCCGGTGATCATCCTGATCGGGCCCGCCGTCGCCCACGGCGATCTGGCGGATGCCCTGCCGTTCGCCCGCGTCGATCGCGCCGCAGCCTGAGGAATCGTCGTGTCCAAACCCGCGAGACCTTTTCACCCGACGATCGCTACCGCCAATGCGCTGCGCTCGGGCGCCGTGGTCTTCCGTGCGCCAGATGGCAGCTGGTCGCGGGATCTCGCCGCCGCCGCGATCGCCGCCACACCGGACGCCGCCGCGACGCTGCTCGCGGAGGCCATGCGCGACCAGGATGCCTGCAAGATCGTTGACCCCGTCCTGGTGGAGATCCAACTCGACGGCGCCGTCATCCGACCGGGCTCGTTGCGCGAGGCGATCCGCGCCGCCGGGCCGACGATCGCGATCCCAACCGACGCGCGCGCATGACGAGGACGAGCCATGTATCGCTACGATGAATTCGACCATGGCTTCGTGCGCGCACGCATCGCCGAATTTCGCGATCAGGTCGCGCGACGTCTTTCGGGCGAACTCACGGAAGACGAGTTCAAGCCGCTGCGCCTCATGAACGGCGTGTATCTGCAGCTGCACGCCTACATGCTGCGCATTGCAATCCCCTACGGAATGCTCTCGTCACGCCAACTGCGCAAGCTCGCCCATATCGGCCGCGCGTATGATCGCGACTACGGCCATTTCACGACGCGTCAGAATCTCCAGTTCAACTGGATCAAGCTCGAGGACATGCCGGCGATCCTCGACGAGCTCGCCGCGGTCGAGATGCACGCCATCCAGACCTCCGGCAATTGCATCCGCAACGTGACCGCGGATCACTTCGCCGGCGCGGCGGCGGACGAGGTCGCGGATCCACGGCCCTACGCCGAGATCCTGCGCCAATGGTCGTCGCTCCATCCGGAGTTCAGTTTCCTGCCGCGCAAGTTCAAGCTGGCGGTGACCGGCGCCCCAAATGATCGAGCGGCCATCCAGGTCCACGACATCGGACTCGAGGTCAAACGCAACGAAGCGGGCGCGCTCGGCTTCGCGGTGTGGGTCGGCGGCGGCCAGGGGCGCACGCCGATGATTGCAAAGAAGCTGCGCGACTTTCTTCCGGAGAAGGATCTGCTGGCCTATTGCGAGACGATCCTGCGCGTCTACAACCTCGAAGGACGGCGCGACAACAAATACAAGGCGCGGATCAAGATCCTCGTCCACGAGATGGGCGAGGCCAAGATCACGCAGGCGGTCGAAGCCGAATTCGCCCAGCTCAGCGGCACGTCGTTGACCCTGCCGGCGGCCGACGTGGCGCGCATCGCCGCCTATTTCGCCCCGCCGGATTTCGCGACGCTCCCCGCGATTTCCGACAGCTATGAAGCCGCGAAGCGCAACGACCGGGCGTTCGCGCGCTTCGCCGCCCGCAACGTCCACCCGCACAAGATCCCCGGCTACGGCATCGTCACCATCTCCCTCAAGCCGATCGGCGCGCCGCCGGGCGATGCCAGCGCCGCGCAGATGGAGGCGATCGCCGATCTCGCCGAGCGCTATTCCTTCGACGAGATCCGCGTGAGCCACGAGCAGAATCTCGTGCTCGCGCATGTCCGGCTCGACGATGTGCCGGCCGTCCATGCCGGGCTGGAGCGCGCGGGGCTGGCGACGCCAAATGCCGGCCTGGTGACCGACATCATCGCGTGTCCGGGCATGGATTATTGTTCGCTCGCGACCGCACGCTCGATCCCGATCGCCCAGCGACTCTCGGAGCGCTTCGCGGATCTCGACAGGCAACACGACGTCGGTGATCTCAAGATCAAGATCTCCGGCTGCATCAACGCCTGCGGACATCACCATGTCGGGCATATCGGCATTCTCGGCGTCGACCGCAGGGGCGAGGAGTTCTACCAACTCACGCTTGGCGGGTCGGGCGACGAGAATTGCTCGATCGGCGAAATCGTCGGTCGAGGATTCTCGTCGGCGAAGATCGTGGATGCCGTGGAGACGGTCGTGGAGACCTATCTCGGCGTGCGCACATCGCCTGCCGAGACTTTCCTGCAAGCCTATCGCCGTGTGGGCGAAGCGCCGTTTCGCGATAGTCTCTATGTGCGTGCCGATGCCGATTGAGCCACACGCGGCGCCAGCGAGGAGCTGAACAATGGCGCTATTCCGGTGCGGTCGAATCGACGTCGATGACTGGGTCTTTCCCGCCGATGACACGCAGATCCCCACCGCCGGTCGCGTCGCGGTCCCGAAAGCGCGGTTTCTCGCGGAGCGCCATGCGCTGCTGCAGCGCCCGGACGCGCTCGGACTCATTCTGGTCGCGGGCGACGGACTGGACGACATCGCACCGGATCTGCCGCGCCTCGGTCTCATCGCCATCCGGTTCCCGCGCTACACTGATGGCCGTCCCTATTCGTTGGCGCGGCTGCTTCGCGACCGGCACAGGTTCAAGGGCGAGTTGCGCGCCACGGGCAACGTGCTGCGCGACCAGGTCACCTTCATGCTGAGGGCAGGCTTCGACGCACTCGACGTCACGCATGAGGGAACGCTTTTCGCGCTGCGCGAGGGTCGGATCGTCACCGTTAGCGATCACTATCAACCTGCCTCGCGAGAGGACAGCGAGCGCCACCCAGGCGGCCGTGCCTGGCTGCGCAGGAGCGCGGGTCGATCCCTGGCCTGACCCGGCAAACCGCCGGGCGGGATCGCCGGGCGGATCGGTTGAAGCGCCGCGACCTCCCTGTTAGGTTCCGCGCGCTTTCCTCTCCCCGACCAGAAGAATTGAGCCATGAAGATCATCGGCAGCGCAGTGCGCCAGGGCAACATCATCGAATACGACGGCAAGATCTGGCGTGTGGTGAAGCACAACGTCGTGAGCCCCGGCAAGGGCTCGGCGTTCAATCAGATCGAAATGCGCGACGCCAAGACGGGCACGAAAACCAACGTCAAGCTGCGCGCCGACGAGAGCGTCGAGCAACTGCGCGCTGACGAGAAGGAAATGCAGTATCTGTTCAAGGACGGCGATTCCTACACTTTCATGGACCAGGAAAGCTTCGAACAGACGATGGTCAAGCGCGACATGATCGGCGACGCGGCGGATTTCCTGACCGACAACATGGTCTGCTCGATCAACCTGATCGAGAACGAAGTCGTCGGGGTCACTCTGCCGCAAAGCACGATCTGCACCGTCGTCGAAGCCGATGCTGTGGTGAAGGGCCAGACCGCCTCCTCATCCTACAAGCCCGCGCTTCTCGACAATGGTGTGAAGATCATGGTGCCGCCGTTCATCGCGGCCGGCACGCGCATCGTCGTGAACATCGACGAACGCTCCTATCTCGAGCGGTCGAGAGATTGATGCGCAAAGCGGGGCGCTGATCCCTCATGGCCGTCCGATCCCCCCTCTACACCGTGATGGAACGCGCCGCCCGCAAGGCCGGGAAGGCGCTGACGCGTGATTTCGGCGAGATCGAGAATCTGCAGGTGTCCGTCAAAGGGCCAGGCGATTTCGTCTCCAACGCCGACCACAAATCGGAGAATCTGATCCGTCAGGAACTCGAGCGCGCGCGTCCGGGTTACGGCTTCCTGATGGAAGAAGGCGGCGAGATCGCGGGCGACGGCATCAACCGCTGGATCATCGATCCCCTCGACGGCACTACCAATTTCCTGCACGGCATTCCGCATTTCGCGGTGTCGATCGCCCTCGAGCGCGAGAAGCAGATCATCGCCGGCCTCGTCTACAATCCGATCCAGGACGAGATGTACTTCGCCGAGCGCGGCCAGGGCACCTTCCTCAACGATCGACGCCTGCGGGTGTCGGGCCGACGCGCACTCGACAACTCCTTGATCGGAACCGGCATTCCGTTCCAGACACGCGGCGACCACGACGTCTACCTGGATACGCTGGCGGCCGTGATGGAGAAGACCGCTGGCGTGCGTCGCGCCGGCGCCGCGGCGCTCGACCTCGCCTATGTCGCGGCCGGCCGTCTCGACGGATTCTGGGAGTATGGCCTCAACGCCTGGGACATCGCCGCGGGCATCGTGCTGATCCGTGAGGCCGGCGGCTTCATCGAAGACATCGACGGGCGCGCCGACGTGCTTGGATCGGGCAATGTGCTGGCGACCAACACGCACCTGCTGGGACCGCTGGGCCGGATGCTCAGGCAAGCGTCCAAACCGGTGCCGGCCACCTGAAGAGTGGCGAATCAGGTGCTCGCATTGCGAAACTGCCTGGCCAATTCCATCCGAAGACCGTTGTAGGGTTGCAAGACCCTGAGTAAGTTGCCCGCCAGATGCTGAAAATGCGTTCGATTCCCGCTCGTTCCGCGATCAACGGAATGTTTGCCCTGACGTCACCGCTGCTGCTGGCGCTGGCTATTACTTTGGGTTTCACGCTGGCGGCGGAGGCGCAGCAGCAATTGCGCCAGCGCGGCTCGAGCGTCACGGTCGATTGGAGCGTCCTCGATCAACTCTCCAACTCGGGCTCGGCCGCGCCGGACGCCCCGCGGCGCCTGCAACCGCCGCAAGCCGCGCCGACGCGCCGCGCCGCACCGGCGCGTGCGGCAGCATCGCGTTCGGCAGCATCGCGTTCGTCATCGACGACGCGCCGTGCCTCAGCCAATGTCGCGCGCACGCCAGAAGTCGTGGGGAACGACGAGCCCGTGCTGCTGCGCGCGCCGCCACCGGCGCCACCTCAGCCGGATACCTCGGCCGTGGTCGCAGCAACGCCGCCGCCACAAGTCACGTCTCAGAATGCCGCGAGTGGCGGGGCCGGATTCCGCCCGCCCGCCCCGCCGCCGAGCTTCAATGATCAGCCTCCGGCGGCGCCACCGCCCGTCGCGGTCTCCCCGACTCCGCCGCCGCCCAGCGTCACGAGTTCCACCGCTTCGGCCCCGATAGCCCCGGCTGTCACCGCAGCGCCACTCCCCGCATCGCCCACGCCGTCGATTTCTCCCGCGCCAGCCGTCGTTGCTTCGCCACCGCCGGCTGCGGCCGCTGCTCCCGTGCCTGACCCCGTGCCCAGTGCTTCGCCGCAAGTCGCTGCGGCGGCGCCCGCCGCCCGGGCCGCGGGGCCTCCGCCCAGCGCACGCGTGGCGTTTTCCGGCGAAACCTCGGATCTACCCAGCGATGCCCGCAGCGACCTGCGCGGAGTCGTCGAGCAGCTCAAGAAATCCGCGGAGATGCGCCTGCGAATTGAAGGCTTCGCCAGCGGCTCCGACGATGGGGGCAATCGCTCGCGCCGACTGAGCCTCAGCCGCGCGCTCGCCGTGCGCTCCTACCTGATGGATCAGGGAATTGCATCGACACGCATGGATGTCTACGCGCGGGGCGTTCAGGCCGATGGCGGCCCGACCGATCGCGTCGACCTGACGATGTTTCGCCGATGACGCGTCCCTTTCAATACCTGCTGCGGATGGTGTTGTTCCTCGCCTGCGTGGCGGGGGTCGTGTTTTTCCTGCGCGGGCAATTGATCACCGCCTTCCTGAATACGCCGATCCTCAACAGCATCATCGTCTTCGTGCTGATCCTCGGGATTGCCGAGAATTTCCGCCAGGTGCTGATCCTCAAACCCGAGGTCGCCTGGATCCGCAGCTTTCGCAGCGATCGCCCCGCCGCGCCGACAAGGCGCCTGCGCCTGCTGGCGCCGATGGTGGCGATGTTGGGCGAGCGAAAGAGCGGCCGGCTGCAGCTCTCCGCCTCCGCGACACGCGCCCTGCTGGATGGCATCTCCTCGCGCCTCGAGGAGTCGCGCGACCTGTCGCGCTACCTCGTCGGGCTGCTGATTTTCCTCGGGCTGCTCGGCACTTTCTGGGGCTTGCTCGAAACAGTCGGTTCGGTGTCGAGTGTGATCACGAGTCTGACGAGTTCCACCGATTCGTCATCGCTGTTCAACGATCTCCAGGTCGGTCTCAAGGCTCCCCTTGCCGGCATGGGCACGGCCTTCGGCTCGTCGCTGTTCGGCCTCGCGGGGTCGCTCGTCGTCGGGTTCCTCGATCTGCAATCCGGTCAGGCGCAAAATCGCTTCTTCAACGAACTCGAGGAATGGCTCTCGGGCATCACGCGGCTGGGCGGCGGCGGCTCCGTCGGCGACGGCGATCAATCGGTGCCGGCCTATATCCAGGCGCTGTTGGAGCAGACCGCTGACAATCTCGAGAGTTTCCAGCGCACCGTCCAGCAGGCCGAACAGGGCCGCCAGGGCGCCAACGCCGCGCTGATCACGCTGGGCGAGAGGCTGACGCAGCTGACCGAACAGATGCGTGCCGAGCAGCAATTGATGACGCGCCTGGCGGAGGCGCAGCTGGAGATCAAGCCGGCGCTGCAGCGCTTCATCGATTCCGCCGCGCGCCCGGCGCCGGCGAGCGATGATCTGCTGCGCGGCTCCCTGAAGAACATGGAGGCGCTGCTGTCGCGCCTGCTCGACGAGACGCAGGCGGGTCGCGCGCAGATCACGCAGGACATCCGCAACGAATTCCGCCTGCTGGCACGGACCATTGCGGCACTCGCCGAAGACGAGCGCTGAGGCCGGGGCGGGGCCGTGAGCACCCAAACACGTCGCCGACGTCGGGAAGGGCTCAACATCTGGCCGGGCTTCGTGGACGCGCTCGCCACGCTGGTGATGGTCATCGTCTTCGTGCTGATGATCTTCACACTGTTCCAGTTTCACCTGAAGGACATGATCTCCGGGCGCGATCAGGCCCTCGATCAGCTGTCACGACGCGTCGGCGAACTCGCCGACCAGCTCGCGCTCGAGCGCCGCTCGGCGACCGATCTGCGCGAGCAGGTGAATCTCCTGACGGGCGAACTCACCAGTTCCGTGAGCATTCGCGAGCGCCTGCAATCGGAACTCGCCGCATCCGAGGGCCGGCTCGCCAACATCGCGAGCGCATTGACGACGGCCCAGGATCGCGCTGGCGAGCTGCAACGGCTGCTCACCACGGCCGAGCGGCGCGGCCAGGAACTTGATACGCGGCTGGCGACGCGCGATGCGGAAGCGCGAGATCTGCAGCAGCGACTGACGACGTCCGACACGCGGGCGCGCGATGCCGAAAACAAGGTCGTGCTGACCGAGCAGCAGGCGGCCAATCTGGCGCGACAACTCGCAGCGGCCGAGATGCGAGTCACGGCTGGGGAGGCCCAAGCCGCAGCATTGGCGCGTCGCGCGACCGCCGCCGAGAACCAGGTGATCCTGACTGAGCAACAAGCGGCCAATCTGGCGCGGCGACTCGCGGCGGCCGAGACGCGAGTGACGGCTGGCGAGGCCCAGGCCGCAGCATTGGCGCGCCGCGCGGCCGACGCCGAGAACAAAGTGATCCTGACCGAGCAACAAGCGGCCAATCTGGCGCGCCAACTCGCGGCGTCCGAGACGAAAACGACAGCCGGCGAGAGCCAGGCCGCGGAGCTGACACGCCGCGCCGCCGCGGCCGAGGCGCGCGCGCGCGACGCCGAGGGCAAGGTGGTCCTCAGCGAGCAACAGGCCGCCGAGCTCACGCGCAGATTGGCGGCAGCCGAGAGCAGGGCGACCACCACCGAGGCACAGGCCGCGGAGCTCGCGCGGCGCGCCGCCGAAAACGAAACCCGCGCGCGCGATATCGAAGGCAAGGTGACGCTGACCGAACAGCAGGCCGCCGAGCTGGTGCGCCGCCTCGCTGCCGCCGAGACCCGGGCGCGCGAAGCCGACGCGCGTCTCGAGGACGCCTACAAATCCGTCGCCGTCGATCGCGAGAAGGTCGAGGTCCAGCTGCGCGAACTCGATGCCCTGCGCCGGAACATCGAGACGCTGACATTGCTGCGCGACCAGCTCGAGCGCGATCTCTCCGCGCGTGTCGCGGACGGGCGCTCAGCGGAACAGACACTTGCCGCCGAGCGTCGCTTGAGTACAGACGCGCAGCTGCGCGTCGATCTGCTGACCCGTCAGCTGTCCCTGCTCCAACAGCAGCTCGGCCGGCTGGAGACCGCGCTGGACGCCAGCGAGGCCAAGGCGCGCGAGCAATCGGTTCAGATCGTGGATCTCGGTCGCCGGCTGAACATGGCGCTGGCCAGCAAAGTCGAGGAATTGGCGCGTTACCGTTCCGAATTCTTCGGTCGCCTGCGCGACGTGCTGGGCGAGCGCTCCGATGTGCGTGTCGTCGGCGACCGCTTCATCTTCGAGACGGAAGTCCTGTTCGAATCGGGCTCAGCCGCGTTGCAACCGGAAGGGCGCCGCCAGATCGATGGCGTTGCGACGGCCTTGCGCGAAATCAGCGAGCGCATTCCAGCCAATGTCGGCTGGATCCTGCAGATCGACGGGCACACCGACCGCCGTCCCGTGGTTCGGTCCTTCCAGTCGAACTGGGAACTCTCGCATGCGCGCGCGATGTCGGTCGTGCGCGCGCTGATCACTGGAGGCATTTCGCCGGAGCGCTTGGCCGCGGCCGGCTACGCGGAGTTCCAACCCATCGATCCGCGCGACGACGAGGCCGCTTTTCGCCGCAACCGGCGCATCGAACTCAAGCTCACGGATCGCTGACCCGACCCGCGTCGTCGTCGCTTCCCTCGGCGAGGAATTGCAGCGAAGCGAGCCGCGCATAGAGGCCGCCTTCGCGGATGAGAGTCGTATGCGTCCCCTCGGCGACCAATCGCCCACGTTCGAGCACGAGGATCCGATCGGCGCGCTGCACGGTCGCCAGGCGATGCGCGATCACCAGCGTCGTGCGTGTGCGTGAGATGCGATCCAGCGCGACCTGAACCAGACGCTCGCTCTGCGCATCGAGCGCCGAGGTCGCTTCATCCAGCAGCAGCAGCGCCGGGTCGCGCAGGATCGCGCGCGCGATGGCGATGCGTTGCTTCTGACCGACCGACAGGCGCTGCCCCTTCTCGCCGAGAAAGGTCGCGTAGCCTTGCGGCAGGCGGTCGATGAACTCCGTCGCCTGCGCGGCGTCGGCCGCGGCGCGCAGTTCGGCGTCGCTGGCGTCGGGCCTTCCGAAGCGGATGTTGCCGGCCACATCGGTGGCGAAGATCACGGGTTCCTGTGCGACCAGCGCGATGCGCTGCCGCAGATCCGCGGGATCGCAGCCCGCCACATCGACGCCATCGAAAGTGACGCGGCCGGAGGTCGGATCATAGAAGCGCATCGCCAGCTGAAGGATCGTCGACTTGCCGGCACCCGACGGGCCGACGATCGCCACGGTCTCGCCCGGCGCGATCGAGAAATCGACAGCCTCGAGCGCGTGCCGATCCGGGCGCGAGGGGTAGACGAAGCCGACGCGCTCGAACGCGATTGCGCCGCGCGCCGGCGTCGTCAGCGTCAGCGGCGCCGCCGGGACTTTCAATGCGGGCACGGCATCCAGGAGCTCGAACAACCGTTCGGCCGCGCCGGCCGCTCGCTGCAGGTCGCTGAAGAACTCGCTGATCGATCCCACCGATCCCGCAACCACGACGGCGTAGAAGACGAAGGCCGAGAGCTGGCCCGCGGAGAGGCTGCCCGCGATCGCGTCGTGACCACCGATCCACAGCACGATCCCGATCGCGCCGAAGACGAGCAGGATGACGACCGCGGCCAGCGCGGCGCGGGCACGGTTGCGGCGATGAGCGACGGCGACCGAGGCTTCGACCCGATCGGCGAAGCTGCGCGCGCGATCCGCCTCGCGCCCGAATGCCTGCACAGTTCGGATCGCGTTGAGCGTCTCCTCGATATCGGCGCCGGTATCGGCGATGCGGTCCTGGCTCGCCCGCGACAAAGCGCGAACACGGCGGCCGAAGACGATGATCGGCACCACCACGAGCGGCAGCACCGCGAATGTGAATGCGGTCAGGCGCGGCGACGTCACGGCCATCATCGTCGTGCCGCCGACGACCAGCAGCATGTTGCGCAAGGCCATGGAGGCCGAGGACCCGACGATGCTCTGCAGCAGCGTCGTGTCGGCAACGAGACGCGAGATGACCTCCCCGACCCGCGTGCTCTCGAAGAAGGCTGGCGAGAGCGTGACGACGTGCTGAAACACCCGACAGCGCAGGTCGGCCGTGACGCGTTCGCCGATCCACGACACCAGCCACGATCGGGCGAACGTGGCGGCGGCAAGCAACACGACGACCGCCAGCATGCCGAGCAACGCCTGATCGAGCCGCTGGGAATCGCGCGTCGCGAAACCGGTATCGACGAGCCAGCGCAGCCCGGCGCCGAACCCGAGCACCGCCACCGATGCGCCAATCAACGCCACCGCGGCCCCGAGGATCTGCAGCCGATAGGGCCGCAGAAAGCCGAACAGACGACGGACCACGCGCGGGTTGGCGCGCGCGGGCTTGCGGTCATCGACCATTGGCGATGGCGGCACGTCCGGAGCGCCGCTCAAAGCAGCTCGACACGCGTTCCGGTGATGCCGGAAAGCTCTTCGGCCAGAAAGCTCTCCAGGCGCTCGGGGCCGCGGGTGGAACGCCAGATCTCGCCGGTCCAGCCGAAATGCTTGGCCCCGGATACCGGGCTCGAGAGCCAGATCTGCCGGTTGGGGGCGTGTTTGTTGATCACGTATTGACGACCATCCGGGAGTTCGAGCGTCAGGATGCCCGCCTGCAACTCGACGTCGAGATCCGCCTCCGCACCAGCTTCCAGACGCTCGGCCAGCCGCACGAGCGTATCGCTCGCCAGCGCCTCGAATGCGCGCTCGTCCATTTTGCCCCGGAAGAAGAGATGAAACCCCGGTTGGGTTTATCACGCAGCCGAGCGACTACAAAGCACGCCCGAACGGGTGCCGGGCATTCCGAGCCATGCGATCGCTTGATTCGGTATCGCCGCTTCGCTATACCGCGCCCTCCAAACTCGGCCGCGATGCGCAGCCCCTCGGAGACCATGTCATGAAGCCGAACATCCATCCCGCCTATCATGAGATCAACGTGGTCATGACGGACGGCACGCAGTTCACGACCCGCTCCACCTACGGCAAGCCGGGTGACACTGTGCGGCTCGACATCGATCCCAAGACGCATCCGGCCTGGACGGGCCACCATCGTGAGATCAAGTCCGGCGGCCAAGTGTCGAAGTTCAACAAGCGCTTCGCAAATCTAGGCGCCAAGAAGGATGCGCCGGCGACGGCGGCGGCGGCCACGCCGGAAACGAAAGCCGAGAAGGCCTGATCTTTCGCTCCATAGCCGAAAGTCGAAGGGCGCCGATTGGGCGCCCTTTCTTTTTGGTTGGGTTCTCTTTGGCCGGTCCGGAAATCCGGGTGCGCTGAAACCGCTGCCTATCCGGCGTTCGCCAGCGACCGGACCACGAGCCCGTTCAGGTGCTTGACCCGCACATAGAGGCGCCGGCTGCGATCCATCAGGTCGAGCAGATCGGGAGGCAAGCGCGAGGCCTGCGTGTCCGTTTCGGCCAGGCAAGTGGGATCATCAGGCACTGCAAAGCTTGGGCCGCTCGCCTCCGCCAAGGAGATCTCCCCCGCCGCGGCGGCCTTCTGCGCCAGCATCCAGGACATGATCTGAGCCAGCCGTGCGGTCACCCGCATGCTCTCCGCACTGCTCTGCAATCGCTCCTCGGGGGTCAGGCCGGGAAGCCTCGCCGGGTCGATGTTCGACAGGTAGGCCCGTGTCTCCACGAGCAATCCGACGACCTCGTCAAAAGTGCGTTTGAAAAAGATGCTGTCTGCGGCGGCGTTCATGACCGAACATTGGGAGCCGCGCGGGTTCCGAGCAAGCTTAACGACGGCCTAAGCCTCCGCATCTTGACTCATACCTCGTCACCTCCCAATTGGCTGAGGCGATGATCGCGGTCGCCCAATCGGGGGCCGAGTTGACCAGCGCAAAAGCAACCGGCAGCCGGCCCTTTCGGGCGGCGGCCAACTCAACCTCGCTTCCTTAAGGAGGAATGCTCCATGACTAGTTTCGATTTCTCTCCCCTGTTCCGCAACGCGATCGGCTTCGACCGCGTGAGCCGCTTGATCGATACGGCGATGACCGGTGTCGATCAGAGTGCCGGCTATCCCCCCTACAACATCGAAAACACCGGCGAGAATTCCTATCGTCTGACGATGGCGGTTGCTGGGTTCGGCGCCGATGACATCTCGATCACGCAGCACGAGAACGCGTTGATCGTGACCGGCCGTGTGAAGCCGGCGGACGGTGAGCGTCGCTTTCTCTACCGTGGCATCGCCGGGCGCGCCTTCGATCGGCGCTTCCAGCTCGCGGATTTCATCAAGGTTTCGGGCGCCGAGATCGCGAACGGTCTCCTGCACGTCGACCTCGTGCGCGAAGTCCCGGAGGCAATGAAGCCGCGCACGATCAAGATCGCTGGTGCTACCACCCAGCCGACCTCGATCACGCCGCAGGAACAGGCGCAGGCCGCCTGACGACCTCGTAAGTCGACGCAAGGGCTGCCGGGACCGCAAGGTTCCGGCAGCTTTTTTTGTCCGTCGTCACGGCAGAGGCTTGACCGGCACATCCGCTTCGTCGCCTCCTGGTGACCATGACGCGAAACTCTTTTGATCCCTTTCAGGCCGCCACCTGGATCGCCGCGCAGCGCCGCAGGAACGCATCGCTGGCTCACTTGCCGGCGGCCATGAAGCCCATGACCGAAGATCTGGGCTACGCGGTCCAGGCCGCGCTTCGCGACCTGCTCGCCGAGCGCGGTCGGCCGATCGGCTGGAAGATCGGCGCGACGACGGCGGCGATGCGCGATCTGCTCAACGTGCCCGGCCCCTGCGCCGGCGAGATGCATGAACATGGGCTCCGTCGCAACCACGCTCGGCTCCCGCGCGACGCGTTCATCCGTCCGGGGCTCGAATGCGAGATCGCCATGGAGTTGGGACGCCCGCTCGGCGGGACAGGAACGATCGACGCCGCCGAGGCGGGCCGCGCCGTCACCCGCATCTTCCCCGCCGCCGAGATCGTCGATGATCGCTACGGCGAATTTCGCAGCTTCGGCGCGCCCGCGCTCATCGCCGATTTCTTCTTTCATGCCGGCCTCGTGCTCGGCGATCCGATCGAGGCCTGGCAAGGCATCGACTTGGCCGCGGTGACTGGCGTCACGCGCGTCAACGGCGAGGATCGGCTGCGCGGACGCGGCGCCGATGTCCTTGGACACCCGCTCGCCGCCCTGGCTTGGCTGGCGAACCGGGTCACGGCGCTCGGCCGACGGCTCGAGACCGGACAGATCATCATGACCGGCAGCCTCCCGCTGCCCTATTGGGCTGAGCGTGGCGATCATGTGGAGATAGTCCTGGCGGGGCTGGGCAACGTGACGATCGATATCGATTGAGCGCCTGCGAACCATGAACGAGATGAAGACGGCCTCGCTCTGGATACGCGTCGACCGATGTCTCGAGCGGGTGATCTACCTCGTCGCCGCCGTGCTGCTCATCGCTCTCGCGGGCGTGATCACCTATGCCGTGTTCATGCGCTACGTCTTCGACTCAGCGCCGGGCTGGTCCGAGGAGGTTCCGCGCGTGATCTTCTTGTGGATGTCCTACCTCGGCATCGCCGTCGCGATCAGTCGTGGGCAGAATCTGCGCGTGATGTTCGTGATCGAGCGGTTCGCACCGGGAACCCGGCTGGCGCTCGAGCTGCTCATGCACGCCGCCGTCTTCGTGATGCTGGGCTATCTTGTCTGGTTCAATGCTCCCATCCTCCAGCTCACGTCCGGCACGCGCATGCTCGCGACGGGGTGGCCGGATGCGGTCCGCCATCTGCCGCTGACGGTGGGTTGCGTGCTCATGTCGCTGTACCAGCTGCGTCAAGTCGGCCACAGCGTGTCGACTTATCGCGGCAACCTCTCCGGCGCCGGGGCCTGACACGATGCTGCTGATCGGCATGCTCGCGATCCTGCTCCTGCTCACGCTGCTCGGCATGGAGATCGCCTGGGCGATCGGCTTCGCGTGCTTCGCCTTCATCGCGCTATCCCAATATGCGGATGTGCCGACCCATTCCGGCATCCCCGCGGAATTCGTGAACTTCCCGCTGCAGATGGTCGTCGGCCTCGACGCGTTCGTGCTGGTCGCGATCCCGCTGTTCATCTTCGCCGGCGAATTGATGAACCGCTCGGGCGTCACGCAGCGCATCGTTCGCTTCGCGAGCGTGCTGGTTGGCCATTTCCATGGCGGTCTCGCCAATGTCGGCGTCGTCGCCAATTTCCTGATGTCCGGAGTCTCCGGCTCGGCAATTGCCGACGCCGCCGCGACGGGCACGGTGCTGCTGCCGGAGATGAAGAAGCGCGGCTTCCCGCCGGCCTTCTCCGCCGGCGTCATCGCCGCCGCGGCGACCGTGGGGCCGATCATTCCGCCCTCGATCCCGTTCCTGCTGATCGCGTCCGTAGTCAACATCTCCGTCGGACAGCTCTTCCTGGCCGGGGTCGTACCGGGCATCCTGATTTTCATCGCCATGTTCATCGTGACCTGGTGGGTCTGCCGCAGACACGCCTACCCGCGCGAACCCAAGGCCACGGCGAGCGAGCGCGTCCACGCGTTTCGCGATGGCATCCTGCCGCTGCTCGCGCCGGTGATCATCGTCGGCAGCATCATCGGCGGCATCGCAACAGCCACCGAGGCGGCTGCACTTGCAGTGGCCTATACGCTCTTCCTGGGCATGCTGGTCTATCGCAACACCTCGATCCGCGACGTGATCGAGTGCGCCGGGACAACCGCGCTGTCCTCCGCCGTCGTGATGCTGACCGTGGCGACATCGCAGATATTCGCCGATCTCGCGGTGCAGGAACGCCTGGGCGAGTATCTCACGCGCGGCCTGCTGGCCGTTTCGACCGATCTCCATGTCCTGTTGTTTCTCGTCAACGTACTGATGCTCATCCTCGGCATGTTCATGGAGATCGTGCCGATCATGTTCATCCTCGGTCCGATCCTGTTCCCTCTGCTGTCCGGCATGGGCGTGAGCGACGTGCAGTTCGGCGTCGTGATGGTGCTCAATCTCATGATCGGCATGATCACGCCGCCGATCGGGCTCAACCTGTTCGTGCTCTCGGCCATAGGCGGAGAGGACGTGATCAAGATCTTCACGGCGGCGATTCCGTACTTCCTCGCGCTGCTCGTAGTGCTGGGCCTGATCACGTACATCCCGGCTTTGACGCTCTGGATCCCGCAGCTAGTCTACGCAACGAAATGACAGGGAGGCGATCATGACGATCAGGATTTCACGCCGGCGCCTCGCGGGCAGAATTGCCAGCGTGTCCATCGCATCGCAACTCGGCCTCTCGCGGCCGGCGCGCGCGCAAGTCAAGCTGCGCCACGCCGGCGCCGCCAACGCGCAGTACCACGGCAACATGATGGTCCAGGGATTCTGGGACGAAGTGTCCAAGCGCACCAATGGCGAGATCCAGGTCGAGACCTTCTGGGGCACGCGCGGCGGCGAGCAGACATTGCTGCAGGCCACCACCCTCGGAACGCTCGACGCCTATCAAGGCGCCTACACGGGCATGCGCGAGTTCGACCTGTTCTACATGGCGCAGCTGTTTCGCGACTACGACCACGCCGTGAAAGTGATCAACGGGCCGTTGCGTCCGAAGCTGCAGAAGCAGCTCGAGGACAAGTACAAGGTTCATCTCATCGGTGTCGGTCGCGCCGGATCCTTCGGTCTTCAGATGAAGGACAAGCCTGGCAGCTGGGCCGATATCCGCAACAAGAAAGTCCGCGGCGGACAGATTGAAGGCGTGATCGAGAGCATCAAGGCGATCGGGGCCAACGCCGTGCCACTGGCGTTCAACGAGGTCTACGGCGCACTGCAGCAGGGCGTTGTCGACGGCCAAGTCAACCTCAACACCCTCATCATGTCGCAGAAATACTTCGAGGTCGTGAAGTACTGGATCCGCCAGGAATTCGGGCTCGGCTTCGACAAAGTCATGATCGCCCAGCGCGTGTGGAGCCGCTTCAAACCCGAGCAGCGCACGATGATCCAGGAGCTGTTCACGGAATGGGAGGCGACGCGCTGGTACCCGCCTGTGCGCGCGCAGCTCGAGGTCGATTTCAAGCGCTGGGAAGAGATCAACGGCGCCGGCTCGGTGGTGAGTCTCGACCCCGCCGAGCAAGCCAGGCTGCTGAGGCCCCGCGCCGAGCAGCTCGCCAACGAGATCTTCGGCGACGGTTCCTGGAAGCAGATCCAGGATACCGTCTGAGCGAGGCAGGGCCGGTCACGGCACGAGGATCAGCGATCCATCGGTCGTCCGGCTCTCCAACGCGCGATGCGCATCGGCGGCGCGCGAAAGCGGGTAGGTCGCGTGGATGCGCGGCTTGACCGCGCCGCTCGCCAGCATGGCGAAGAAGCTTGCCGCGCAGGCGTCGAGTTCCTCGACATTCGCCGTGTAGTCGCCCAGCCGCGTCCAGGTCAGGCGCAGCGAGCCGCGATCGCGCAGATCATTCACCGCGATCGGCGGCACCAATCCCGACGAATTGCCGAAACACACCATGTAGCCGCGCGGCGCGAGGCACGCGATCGATCCATCCCATGTCGTCCGACCGACGGAGTCGTAGACCGCCGCGGCGCCGCGCCCGCCGCTGAGCGCACGCACCGCCGCCGGCCAATCGTCACGACCATCGACGAACACATGCGCATAGCCGCTGGCGCGCGCGACCGTCGCCTTGGCCTCGCTGCCGACGATGCCGATCGCCTGCGCACCGAGCATGCGCAACCATTGACCCGCCAGCGTTCCCACGCCGCCTGCCGCGGCATGGAAGACGATCCATTGGCCAGCCTCGACGGCATGAACGCGGCGCAGCAGGTATTCCAGCGTAATGCCCTTGAGCAGCGACGCCGCCACGATCTCATCGCTCAAACCAGAGGGCACACGCACACAGCGCAGCGCCGGCATGTTGCGATGACTCGCATACGAGCCCAGCGGGGCCGACGCATAGGCCACACGATCGCCCAAATGGAAGCGCGTGACGTCGGGCGCGACGGCTTCGACGACACCCAAACCCTCCATGCCGATCGCGATGGGCATCGGCAGGCTGCGCAGATTGGCATAGTCGCCGCGGCGTCCGTGCACGTCCGTGAAATTCACGCCGATCGCGGTCTGTCGGATCCGGATCTCGCCGGCACCCGGCGCCACATCCGGCGCCTCCTCCGCGATGAGAACTTCCGGGCCGCCGAAACGATGCAGCCTTACGACGCGTGTCATGCCCACTCCTCCCCGATCCTGCCATCGCCCGTCACAGCACGCGGCCATCGACCGGCGGATTGAACGATGCGCCGACGAGCAGCCGCACTTCCTGCTTGGTGATCAGCTCACGCGCCTTCTTCACATAGGCCGCAAAGGCCCGATCCTTGTAGAGCAGCGCGCGGCGACGCTCCCGCTCGCCCGCATCGGCATAGCCGAACATCATGACGATTTGATTCACGTCCCCGATCTCGGTCCGGTACAGGCCCATGAAATGACCGCAGATCCGCTGCTGCGGCTCGAGCCCCTCGTTTTCGAACATCTCGAAGAATTCGGCCACGGCTCCGGGCCGCAATGTGTAGATGCGACAATCGACGACCATTCGCTACTCCCTGCTCGGCGCTGCGCGGCGGGGCCACTCCCGGACGCGAGGGTCGAGTTGAACCTGCCGCGCGATCTGAAACAACGCGCGAGCGATACCGCTGCGGCGCTGCATCCTCTACACTCGCGCCGCCCAGAGGAGTTGGCCGGATGCCTACCCGGACTTTCGAGATCGATCGCGTCGGCACGACGTTCTTCGCCGAGATCACCGGCGTCGATCTTGCGGCGCCACTCGATGCGGATGATTTTCACCGTATTCATGACGCGCATCTCGCGCATGGCGTGCTCGTTTTCCGCGATCAGCATTTGACGCCGGAGAAACACATCGAATTCTCGCGGCGCTTCGGTGACGCGCTGGTGCATTCGATGGCCCAGTTCAATCTCGCGGAGCACCCGGAGATCCTGCTGGTGTCGAACGAGAAGGGGCCCGACGGCCGCGTCCTCGGCATCGCCGATGCGGGACGATACTGGCACACGGACATGTCCTATCTCAAAGTGCCGGCCGCCGGCTCGTTGCTCCATGCGCGCCGTGTTCCCGACGAGGGTGGCGACACGATGTTCGCGGACATGTCGACGGCCCATGCCGATCTGCCGGAAGCGCGTCGCAGCGAGCTCGCCGCGCTGCGGGCGATCCATCATTTCGGTAGCCGCTGGGCGCGCGAGGCGCGCGCCGGGTTGCGGCCACCGCAGACCAGGGAGGAGTTCGATCGCAATCCACCGGTCGATCATCCGATCGTGCGCACGCATCCGGAGACCGGCATTCGCGCGCTCTACGCGGGTGGATTCACGACCGGCATCGTCGGCATGCCCGAAGCGGAGTCACAAACGCTCCTCGACGAGGTCGAGGCCTGGTCGACCCAGCCGCGCTACGTGCATCGCCATCGTTGGCGCGCCGGCGACCTCGTCTTCTGGGACAATCGCCGCGTGATGCACCATGCGACGACCTATCCACCCGATCAGGCACGACACATGCATCGGACGACGTTGCAAGGCACCGTCCCGCGCTGACCGGCCTCAGCGTTCAATACCGCGCGCGGGCTTCCTCCGAGACGCCGTATTTCGCCTCGAGCGCCTGCACCTGCGGCATGCCCATGAGGTCGAAGAATTCGCGAAAACTCGCCACTTCATTGGTGAGGCTGGCGATCGAGCCGGTCGCCTTGAGTGTCTCCAACACGCGACTGGCGGCGCGGATCGACGCCATCAGCATCCAGTTCGGATAGATGATCAGCTTGAACCCAAGCGCTGCGATCTCGTCCTTCGCGAGCAGCGGCGTCTTGCCGGAGCCGGCGACGTTGTAGAGCAACGGCGCATCGATCAATCCGGCGATCAGCTTCACCTGTTCGGCGCTGGGCCCATCCATGAAGATCATGTCCGCGCCCGCGGCTCGGTAGAGACGCGCGCGTTCGATCGCGCGGTCGAAGCCTTCGACGGCAATGGCATCGGTCCGCGCGATCACCATGAAGTCGGGGTCGAGGCGCGCATCCACGGCGGCCTTGATCTTCGAAACCGCCTCGTCCACGGGCACGACCTGTTTGCCTGCGAGATGGCCGCAGCGTTTCGGGATCACCTGGTCCTCGAGATGGATCGCGGCGACGCCCGCGCGCTCATAGGCCTGGATGGTGCGGCGGACATTGAGCACGCCGCCATAGCCGTTGTCGGCGTCGGCGATCAGCGGCAGTTCGGCGGCAGCGGCAATGCGCGCGGCGTTGTCGACCATCTCCGTCATAGTGAGCAGGCCTACGTCGGGCATGCCGAGACGCACGGCGGTCGTGCCCGCGCCGGTCATGTAGAGCGCCTCGAAACCATGCCGCGCGACGAGCTTGGCGTTGAGCGCATCGGCAACGCCGGGCGCGAGCACGGGACCCGGGCGGCTCAGCAGATCGCGCAGAATTGTCGTCGGTTTCATCGTCGATCTCCTTGGCGGTGTGCGCGATCAGTCACATGGCCGGGCTCAGTCGGAAGCGATCAAGCGGGTGAAGGACTCACGGATGCGCGGCGGGATCGGCGCCGGCCGTCCGGTTCCGCGATCGACGAAGACATGGACGAAGAACCCATCCGCCCGCGCCTCGGTTTCCCCGACGCCGAACAGCGCGACCTCGTAACGGACCGACGAGGAGCCGAGATGACCGATGCGCAGGCAGGCTTCGACGGGTTCAGGATAGGCGAAGGGGCGATGGAAGCGGCACGAGGTCTCGGCCGCGTAGCCGATGACGGTGCCGCGATGGATGTCGAGACCGCCTTCGTCGATCAGCCACCGATTCACGAGCGTATCGAAGTAGCTGTAGAAGACGACGTTGTTCACGTGACCATAGGCATCGTTGTCCATCCAGCGCGTCTGGATCACGAGCATGTGGGGGAAGGCATCGCGCCGCGCCGGCGGCTGGCGCTTGGAACTCATACGATCTCCGTGAGCGCATCGAGCGTCGCGTTGGGCTGTTCGACCATCATCATGTGACCGCACCCCGCCAGCCTCACCACGCGGGCGTCGTCCATGAGGGCGCAGAGTTCATCCGCGCCCTTGGGCGGCGTCATGCGATCGAGCGTTCCCGCGACCAGCAGTGCCGGGCAACGCACGGCGGCCGCAGCCGCGCGTGCGCCGGCATACGCGTTGCACGCAAGCAGATCGACGCTGAGCGCCTTGCGATCGTCGCGCTCCAACAGCCGCGCCCCCATGCCGAGCATCCACATGCCCGGCGCCTGCGCGCCGCCAAGATGGGCACGCCGTCCGAAGCCCCAGGACGTCAGGAGATCGACGGCCGCATGATCGCCGGACGCCGCCGCTGCGAGAAGGTCGGGATGCACCGGCATCTCCGGCGCGACGCCGAGCAATCCCAGCGCCCAGACGCGATCAGCCGAGGAAGCGGCCGCCGCCAGGGCAATCAGCGCGCCCATGGAGTGGCCGACCAGTGCGGCCTTCTCGATCTGCGCCGCGTCGAGGGCGCGTAGCAGCCACGCCGCATACGCCTCGATCCGGTCGCAGGGCACGCCGCCGGAGCGGCCATGTCCCGGCAAGTCGAGCGCGACTGCATTGCGTCCGTGATGCGCGAAGAAACGCGTCTGCAATGTCCAAACCGTATGGTCCATGCCGGCGCCGTGGATGAAGACGATCGTTGGTTCGGACGGCCGCCGGTTGCGGCCGCCGGTCGCGGCGAAGACCGGCTTGGCATCGACGAGGAAATCCATGATCTCACCCGCGCTGCGCGATGCGCAGTGCCTGACCGAGATCATCGATCAGATCACCGGCATCTTCGAGGCCAACGGACAGCCGGATCATCTCCTCCCCCACCCCTGCGGCTTCCAGCGCCGCGACGTCCATCTGCTGATGGGTCGTACTCGCAGGATGGATGACCAGCGACTTGGCGTCGCCGACATTCGCGAGATGCGAGAACACGCGCAGCGCCTCGATGAAACGACGCCCCGCGACGCGACCACCCCTGATGCCGAAGCTGACCATCGAGCCACAACCCTCGGGCATCAACCGCACGGCCAAGCCACGATCTGGATGCGATGTCAGCTCGGGATAGTTCACCCATGCGACCTCGGGCGCGGCGGAGAGGAAGGCGACGATCTTGCGGGCATTCTCGACATGTTGGCGCATCCGCAGCGGCAGGGTCTCGACGCCCTGCAGGATGTGGAACGCGTTGGTCGGGCTCATGCAGGCGCCGAAATCGCGCAAGCCCTCGGCGCGCGCACGCATCACGAACGCCGCGGGTCCGAACTCCTCCGCGAAGTCCAGTCCGTGATAGCCGGCATAGGGCTCGGTCAGCGTGGGAAACTTGCCGGACGCATCCCAGTCGAACTGTCCCGAATCGACGAGCACGCCGCCGATGGCGACGCCATGACCGCCAAGCCATTTCGTGGCCGAATGCATCACGATGTCCGCGCCATGCGTGAAGGGGCGAAACAGCGCCGGCGTTGCAAACGTATTGTCGATCATCAGCGGGACACCCGCGCCGTGGGCGATATCGGCAATCGCCGCGATGTCCAGGACCTCGAGCCCGGGATTTCCGAGGGTCTCACCGTAGACGAGCCGCGTCTGCGGCCGGATCGCCGCGCGAAAGCCCGCATGGTCACGTGGCTTCACGAAACTCGTCTCGATGCCGAAGCGCGGCAGCGTATGCGTGAAGAGATTGTGGGAGCCGCCATAGATCGAGGCCGAGGACACGATGTGGCCGCCCTGCCCCATCAGCGTCACGATCGCGAGATGCAGCGCGGCCTGGCCGCTTGCCGTGCAGATCGCGCCGATGCCGCCTTCCAGCGCCGCGATGCGCTCTTCCAGAACGGCGACCGTCGGGTTCGAGATCCGCGAGTAGATGTGCCCGGGGCGCTCCAGATTGAACAGCGACGCCGCGTGGTCGACCCCTTGGAACACGAAGGAGGTCGTCTGATAGATCGGCACTGCACGCGCGCCGAAGACGGGGTCCGGATGCTGGCCAGCGTGCAGGCTCAAGGTGTCGAATTTCAGGAATTTCGGGTCGGCCATGATGGGAGACCTCGGAGTTTGAGCAGAGGCGCAGGACCGTATGGAAAAACCGCTGGCCGCTCAACGCCCGTACAAAGCTCGACCGCTCCCGACCCCAGGCACCGGCAGCCAACCACGAACAGCGTCGATCTGAAGTTGTGGATCGCTGGGCGACTCCTTCATTGGGCGGTCCAGCCACCATCGACTGGTAAGGCAGCCCCTCGGATCTGATCGGCCGCCGGCGAGCATAGGAACACGGCCAACTGCCCGAGCGCGTCGGGAGTCACCGCTTCAGCGGAGGGCATCTTCTCGGAGAGTAGCCGCAGCTTTGCCTCGTCATGGCCGATCCCGTCGCGCTGGGCGCGATCGTCGATTTGCTTTTCCACCAACGGGGTCAGCACCCAGCCCGGACAGATCGCGTTGCACGTCACGCCGGTTCGGGCGGTCTCCAGGGCGACGACCTTGGTCAGTCCGAGCAAGCCGTGCTTCGCGGCGACGTACGCCGATTTTTGCGCCGAGCCCACAAGACCGTGCACGGACGCGATGTTGATGATCCGCCCCCATCCTCGCGTCTTCATCCCCGGAAGCGCCGCCCGCATGGCGTAGAACGCCGCGGAAAGGTTGATGGCCAGGATCAGTTCCCACTTCTCCGGCGGGAAGAATTCCACGTCGGCGGTGTGCTGGATTCCTGCGTTGTTCACCAGGACATCGACGCTGCCGAATTGACGCTCAGCCTCGGCGATCATCGCCCCGATCTGCTCGGGCTTCGACATATCGGCGCCCGAGAACCCGACGCGAACGCCGTGAGTTTTCGCCAGCCCGGCACGCGACGCCTCGATCGCTGCGGCATCGCCGAGACCATTGAGCATGATGTCGGCGCCGTCGTGCGCCAGAGCCGTCGCGATGGCCAGCCCAATGCCGCTCGTCGAGCCGGTGACAACCGCAACCTTGCCGGTAAGAGCCATCGTCATAGTCTCCTTCTGGAACACATGGTTTCGATCCAGCGGCATCCTACGCTCGAATCATGACGGCGATGCGGGCGCGGCGACCGTTCAGGACTTCTTGAAGAACAGATCGGCGGCGGATTTCTGCGCCTGCTTGGTCTTGATGACGGCGCGGGCGCGCAGGATCTCGGCCTCCAACTCGGCGATATAGGCCTCGAGATCGCCGATCGACCAGCCAGAGAGTTCCTTGACCGGCTGCGGCTTACGCCGCGGTTCGAGATCGTCGAGATCCATGCGGTCTCCTTTCAGGGTCCATCTCCGCCCTGCTAAACGTCCCCATCGCACCACGCAACTCCCACGATCGTGAGCCCGTCCATGCCCCTTCCCTCCCACATGACTGCGATCGAGATCCGCCGCCCCGGCGGTCCCGAAATGTTGAGCCCCGTCGACCGACCCGTTCCAGTTCCCGCGGCTGGTGAGGTCCTGGTCCGCGTGCGCGCCGCCGGCGTCAACCGGCCGGACATCCTTCAGCGGCAGGGCGGCTACGCACCGCCCCCTGGCGCGTCCGATATTCCCGGCCTCGAGATCGCGGGAGAGGTGGTCGCCGTCGGCTCAGGCGTGGGCTGGCCTGCGCTCGGCGACACGGTCATGGCGCTGGTGGCCGGCGGCGGCTACGCCGAGTTCTGCGTAGCCCCTGCGCCGCAATGCCTGCCAATCCCGGCGGGTATGTCGATGGTCGAGGCCGGCGGCATTCCCGAGACGTTCTTCACGGTGTGGACGAACGTCTTCGACCGCGGACGGCTGCAGCCTGGTGAAACCTTCCTGGTCCACGGTGGCGCGTCCGGCATCGGCACGACCGCCATTCAGCTCGCCAGGCAGCACGGCGCACGCGTCTTCGCCACCGCCGGGACTGTCGAGAAATGCACGGCGTGCGAGCGTCTGGGCGCGGGAAAAGCCTTCAACTACCGCACGCTGGATTTCGTCCAAGCCGTCAAGGATGCGACGCAAGGCCAGGGTGTGGATGTCATTCTCGATATGGTCGGGGGTGACTACACCGCCCGAAACCTGGCGTTGCTGCGCGAGGAAGGTCGCCTGGTTCAGATCGCGTTCCTGAGGGGCGCCAAGGTCGACATCGACCTCAACGCGCTGATGCGCAGGCGCCTGACTCTTACCGGCTCCACCCTGCGACCACGCAGTGTCGGTGAGAAGGGGGCGATCGCGACGAGTCTGCGCAATCGGGTGCTGCCCTGGCTGAGTGCGGGCCAGGTGCGGTCGGTCATCCATGAGACTTTCCCGCTCCGCGCCGCCGCCGCCGCCCACACAGCCCTGGAGGCGGACCGGCACGTCGGCAAGATCGTGCTTGAGATCACCTGATCAAGCTCTTGATCAAATTGCAGACTTGAAGTCTTTGACCAGCGGATTTTCGAGCTATATAACCTCGCGTAATTCCGCAACATCGTTGTGATGGTGAAGGGCGGACGTTCCCGGTCCTTCCGGAACGGCGCGACCGATCCCTTATGCTTGGAGGTAGTCTTCGTTATGTCTGTTCTTCTCATGCCCAAAGCGACCGCCGTCTGGCTGGTCGAGAATACTGGGTTGACTTTCGATCAGATTGCCGAGTTCTGCACCATGCATGTGCTCGAGGTCCAGGGAATCGCGGACGGCGAGGTCGCGATCGGCATCGTGGGGGCCGACCCGATCGCCAATGCGCAACTCACGCGCGAAGAGATCCAGCGCTGCGAGACCGATCCCAAGGCGCGCCTGAAGCTTCTCACCAAGGACATCCCCGAGACGATGCAGCGTACACGGGGCGCACGCTATACGCCGATCGCCAAGCGCCAGGACAAGCCGAGCGCGATCGCCTGGCTGCTACGCTATCATCCGGAACTGACCGACGCCCAGTGCGGCCATCTTCTCGGCACGACGAAGTCGACAATTCAGAAAGTACGCGACCGCACCCATTGGGACATGCAGAACATCAAGCCGACCAGCCCGGTGATGCTCGGCCTGTGCAGCCAGAACGCATTGGACGATGCGATCGCGAAGGCAGCACGCGTCGGCGAACGCCGTCGCAAGGAAGCTGAGCGTGAACAGCGTCGCTCCGAGCGTGACAAGGTCGAAGCCGCGGCGGTGTCGAACGACACCAACGCGAACTCCTGACGCGTCAGCTCAATCGACCGGAACGGTGTAGTTGAGTCCGAGCCGTCCACCATCCGGGTAGATCGTCGTGCCCGTGAGGTACGAACTGTCCTCGCTCGCGAGAAACACGGCCACCGATCCGATCTCCGACGGCTCGCCCAATCGCTTCATCGGCGTGCGGCTCATGACACGGCGCCGGCTGTCTTCGCTGCCCAGCACCGCCGCTTTGGCGAGATCCGTGGCGATCGTACCGGGGCCGATCGCGTTGACTCGGATGCCATGATCCACCAGTGACAGCGCCATCACCTTGGTCAGCTGATTGACGCCGCCTTTCGAGGCGACATAGGCCGGGATCGACGGAATCGCGAGCACGGCATTCACCGACGACATGTTGATGATCGCATAGCTGCCGCGGCTCGGCGGCCCTTGCTTGACCATCTGCCGCGCGCCAGCCTGCCCGGTCAGGAACACACCCTTCAGATTGACGCGGATCACGCGATCCCAATCCGCTTCCTTGAGCTCCAGGAAATCCGCGGAATGCGAGATGCCTGCGTTGCTCAGCATGATGTCGAGCCTGCCATGTCGCGCGACGGCCGCCGCGACGAGCGCATCGACTTGCTTGGAGTCACCGACATCACAAGCGACGAATGACGCGTTTGGCCCGAGCTTCGCGGCAGCGGCCGTGCCGTCGCTGACATCGCTCAGCACGACTTTGGCGCCTTCTCGGATGAACGCTTCGGCGCAGGCCAAGCCGATGCCCTGCGCCGCACCGGTGACGATCGCAATCTTGTCCTTGAGTCTCATCACTTCGCACTCCGTGTGTCGTTCTGCGCGTAGCCTAGCGGCTGCAGCGCGGTGGCAATTTCATCGAGGATCGCCGGATCGTCGATCGTCGCGGGCGGCTTCCACGCCCGGCTATCCGCGATCTTCTGCATCGTGCCGCGGAGGATCTTCCCCGAGCGGGTCTTGGGCAAGCGTTTGACGACGATCGCCTGCTTGAAGAAGGCGACCGGACCAATCCGTTCGCGCACCATGTTGACCACAGCGGCGACGATCTCGGAATCCGGCGTCGTGACTCCGAGCTTGAGCACGATGAAGCCGAGCGGCACCTGCCCCTTGAGCTCGTCACCGACGCCAACCACTGCGCATTCGGCCACATCAGGATGACTCGCCAGCACTTCCTCCATCTGCCCCGTCGAGAGGCGATGGCCCGCGACGTTGATCACGTCGTCGACGCGCGTCATGATGTGGACATAGCCATCTTCATCGACCATGCCGGCGTCGCCAGTCTTGTACCAGCCCGGATATTCCTCGAGATACGCCTTGAAGAATCGCGCCTCGGCGTTCCACAGCGTCGGGAAAGTGCCGGGCGGCAGCGGCAGCTTGCAGCAGATCACGCCGATCTCGCCCGCCTTCACCGGATGCCCATCCGCTCCGAGCGCCTGCACGTCCCAGCCCGGCATCGGCTTGGTGGCCGAGCCCGGCTTCACCGCGAAACTCTCGATGCCGATGGGATTGCCGGCGATGGCATGGCCGGTTTCCGTCTGCCACCAGTGATCGATCACGGGCACGCCGAGAATGCGCTGCGCCCAGAGCAGCGTATTGGGATCGCAACGCTCACCCGCGAGAAAGAGCGCCTTGAAATGACTCAGATCGTACATCTTCAACAGTGCGCCCTCGGGATCCTCGCGCTTGATCGCGCGAAAGGCCGTCGGCGCCGTGAACAGCGCCTTCACTCTGTGCTGGCTGATCACGCGCCAGAACGCGCCCGCATCGGGCGTGCCCACCGGTTTGCCCTCGTAGAGCACGGTCGTGCAGCCCTGTAGCAGCGGCCCATAGACGATGTAGCTGTGGCCGACGACCCAGCCGACATCGCTCGCCGCCCAGAACACCTCGCCCGGCTTCATGTCGTAGAGCACGGACATCGTGGCCTTGAGCGCGACAGCGTGACCACCATTGTCGCGCACCACGCCTTTGGGCTGCCCGGTGGTTCCCGAAGTGTAGAGGATGTAGAGCGGATCGGTCGCGGCGACCGGCACGCAGGCGGCGGGGCGCGCAGCCGCAACCGCCTCCGCCCAATCGACATCGCGGCCAGCGATCAGCGTGCAGGTCTGCTGCGCGCGTTGCACGATCAGGCACGCAAGCGGCTTGTGCTGAGCGATGTTGATCGCGGCATCGAGGAGCGGCTTGTACGCAATGATCCGGCTGCCCTCGATCCCACAGGAGGCCGAGATGATCGCCTTCGGGCGGCAATCGTCGATCCGCACCGCGAGTTCGTTGGCGGCGAATCCACCGAACACGACCGAATGGATCGCCCCGATACGCGCGCAGGCGAGCATCGCCGACACCGCTTGCGGCACCATCGGCATGTAGAGGATCACCCGATCACCCTTGCCGATTCCGAGCGCATGCAGGGCACCTGCGACGCGCGCCGTTTCGTCGCGCAGGGCGCGATAGGTAAAATGCTCGACCGTCCCGCCCGTCACCGGCGAGTCGTAGATCAGGGCGATCCGATCGCCGTGTCCCGCCTCGACATGGCGATCCAGGGCGTTGAAGCAGGTGTTGAGTTCGCCGCCCGCGAACCAGCGATAGAAGGGCTGGCGCGACTCATCGAGCACGGTTCGCCAGCGCTTGGTCCAGACGATGTCATCGGCACGCGCCGCCCAGTACGCGTGCGGGTCGGCAAGCGATGTCCGATAAAGCTCCGCGTAGTGTCCCCCGGTCATGACGCTTCCTCCCTGCCCTCTCGCCCGACTGTGCCGCGTCGGACCTGTCTTGAAAAGCGCGTGGTATGGCACAGTCCACGGCTACGGCAGGAGGAACGTCACCATGGCAGCGAAACGCAAGACGGCAAAGCGTCGCAACGGGGCAGCGACACCGCGCAGCGCCTACGACACGGATCTCGATCGCACGGACGCCAATTTCGCGCCGCTCACGCCGTTGACATTTCTCGCGCGGGCGGCGTCGACCGCCCCACGGCATCTCGCCATCGTGCACGGCCGGATCCGGCGCAATTGGGCGCAGACCCATCAACGCTGTCGGCAGCTGGCTTCGGCGTTGCGCCGGCGTGGCATCAAGCGCGGCGATACCGTTGCGCTGATGGCGCCCAATACGCCAGCCGCCTACGAATGCGCCTTCGGCGTACCGATGGCGGGTGCCGTGCTCAATGCGTTGAACATTCGTCTCGACGCCGCCGCTATCGCGTTCATGCTCGATCATGGCGGCGCCAAGCTGCTGCTCACCGATACCGAGTTCGCGCCGGTGATCGACGCTGCGCTCGAACTCATGAAGCGTCCGCCACCGGTGATCGACATCGCCGACTCCGAGGGGCCGGGCGGCCAAAGCCTGGGAGCAATCGAGTACGAGGATCTCCTCGCCGAAGGTGACGTTGATGACGCGTGGAGCATGCCGCGCGACGAGTGGGACGCCATCTCGCTCAGCTACACTTCGGGCACGACCGGCGATCCCAAAGGCGTCGTCTATCATCATCGTGGCGCCTATCTGAATGCGGTTGGCAATGTGCTGGTCTGGAATCTGCCCGCACGACCGGTCTATCTCTGGACGTTGCCGATGTTCCACTGCAATGGATGGTGCTTTCCCTGGACCATCGCGGCGATGCTCGGCACCAATGTCTGCCTGCGCCGCGTCGAGGCGAAGACCGTCTTCGATGCGATCCGCGACGACGGCGTCACGCATTTCTGCGCCGCACCGATCATTCTCAACCTGCTTGTCAATGCGCCGGAAGCGATACGTACGCAGCCCACGCATGCCGTCGAGGTGATGACCGCCGCGTCGGCGCCCCCTGCTGCCGTGATCGAAAAGATGGAGCGCATGGGGTTTCACATCACCCATGTCTACGGATTGACCGAGGTCTATGGCCCCGCGGTGGTCTGCGAATGGGATCCCGCGTGGAGCAGCGAGCCGCCGGCGCAGCAGGCGAAGCTCAAGGCGCGCCAGGGCGTGCGCTACCCGGTGCTCGAGGGGCTGATGGTCGCCGATCCCCGCTCATTGGCGCCCGTTCCTTCCGACGGCACGACAATCGGCGAGGTGTTCATGCGCGGCCATATCGTCATGAAGGGCTATCTGAAGAATCCCAAAGCGACCAAGGCCGCATTCAAGGGCGGCTGGTTCCACACCGGTGATCTCGGCGTGTTGCATCCCAACGGTTATGTCGAACTCAAGGACCGCTCGAAGGACATCATCATCTCCGGCGGAGAGAACATCTCGACCATCGAGATCGAGGACGTGCTGTACCGCCATCCGGCGATTCTCGAAGCCGCCGTGGTCGCGAGGCCCGACGAGAAATGGGGCGAGACGCCATGTGCGTTCGTCACCTTGAAGCCGGGCGCCGGTGCCACACCCGACGAGATCATGGCTTTCTGTCGCAAGCATCTCGCGCACTTCAAATGCCCGCGCAGTGTCGTGTTCAGCGCGTTGCCGAAGACTTCGACCGGGAAGGTTCAGAAATTCACGCTGCGCGAGCGCGCCCGGGCTCTATGAGGTGGCGGCGCGATGCTGGGCGCCGAAAACGAGACCGGCGACGTAGGGACTACGCCGCCGGTTATCGGGTTCTACTGTTGCGGCCAGATCAGTGCAGTGCGGCCATCTTGATGATCTGGTCCTTGATCCGGAGTTTCTCGCGTTTCAATCGCGAGAGATGGGTATCGTCAGGCATCGGTCGATGTGCTTCTTGATCGATCTCCGTTTCAAGCCTCGTATGTTTGGCGCGGAGTGATTCAATACGCTCGGCGACTGGCATCCACATCCTCCGTTGGATCGGGTTGACACTCCAAATCCTACGCCCGAAATTCGCCGAATTGCCACAGATGAAAGCACGCAAAACATGTCGTGCCGCCTTAAAGAAACGTCAATGAAATCACAAGTCTTGCGTCAGGTCGGACTGGACCGCTGCCCTGAGCGCCCGCTCCAGGGCGTTGCCGATCGACACGTCGGGGCTGCCGAGCCGTGCCAGATACAAGGCAACGTTAGAGACGGCATCCGCGAGACGCAACGCGGGATCAACGACTGATCGCTCGCCGTCAGCAAGACGTTCGAGTTTCGCTTGCTCGGATTGCTCTGCGGCGAGTTCGAGCCGCTTGATCTCCGTGCGTAGCGTCGCGAGTTCCGCGCTCGCCGCAGCAGGCGCCCTGAGCCAGATCCGTGCCGCGCGCAATGGTCGAACCACATTGTCGCGCAGCGGCTGAACGGCGTCGTCCAGCGCGGCAAGGCGACGGCCATCAAGCCTGCCGCGCCCCGACGCACCGATCCATGCCGCGCAGAGCAACAGATTGACGTCGGCGTCGCAGCCATCCTGCAGCTCGAGACACCGGCCAGCAACTCCGGGCGCCGCATAGAGGGCGAGTGAAAACTTCCAGAGCGACCCACCCATCCGAGAACAGGCGCCAACCGCTCACGCGGCCATCTGCGCCCGCGCCCGCCAACCCAGGCGCACGCGACCGATGGCCATCCCGACCGCCGCTTGGGTCGGCTCGACGATCGGAACGCCGATGGCTTGCTCGAGCCGGTCGCGGTAGCGCGCCATGCCGGCGCACCCCATCACGATCACATCGGCGCGATCCTGATCCTTGAGCTGCCGCCCCGCGGCGATCATGCGCTCCAGCGTGCGCCCCTCGTCCGACAATTCCACCACGCCGAGCCCGACAGCGCGCTCACCGACGCAGCGCTCCGAGAGACCCAGCGAACCGATGTAGCGCAGATGGCGCGGGATGGATTTGTCGAGGATCGCGATGACGCCGAATTTCTGACCGAGCATGAGTGCGGTCAGCATGCCGCATTCCGCGATGCCGAGGACTGGTTTCTTCGTCGTCTCGCGCGCCAGCGCGATGCCGGGATCGCTGTAGCAGGCGATCACGAAACCGGCGCAGTCATTGTCGCGCGCCTTGATCGCCTCGGCGATCAGCGGCGTGACCTGCGCGATATGGCCTTCGTTCTCGATGCCCGGCGGGCCGCGCTCCAACGAGACGCATTCGATCGTCGGCCCGCCGGTGAGGCGCAGCGGCGCCATCGCGGAATCGATGCCCTCCGTGACCTTCGCCGTGGAGTTCGGATTGATGACGAGGATGTGGTCGCTCACGCGGGGAATCTCCTGGCAAAGAGGGCGATCATTTGGTGCCGTAGAGCCGGTCGCCAGCGTCGCCGAGACCCGGCACGATGTAACCATGGTCGTTGAGATGACTGTCGATGGCGGCGGTGATGATCGGCACATCGGGATGCGCCTCGTTGAGTTCCTTGATGCCCTCGGGCGCCGCGAGCAGGCAAACATAGCGCACCGCTTTGGCGCCCAGCTCCTTGGTACGGCTCACGGCGGCGACGGCGGAGTGCCCGGTCGCGAGCATCGGATCGAGGATGATCGCCTCGCGGTCCGCGATGTCCTGCGGCAGCTTGCAATAGTACTCGACCGCCGACAGCGTCTTCGGATCGCGATAGAGGCCGATATGGCCGACGCGCGCCGAAGGGAGCACTTCGAGCATGCCGTCGAGAAGGCCGTTGCCGGCGCGCAGGATCGAGATGAAGCACACGCGCTTGCCGGCGAGCTGCGGCGCCTTCATGCGCGTCAGCGGCGTCTCGATCTCAACGCGCTCGATCGGCTGGTCGCGCAATGCTTCGTAGGCCAGCAGCATCGCGATCTCTCGCAGATAGCGCCGGAAAGCATCCGACGGCGTTTCCTTGCGCCGCAGCTGTGTGAGCTTGTGCTGGACGAGTGGATGGTCGACGACGGTCACGTTCACGTGGTTCATCTCCCTGCGTCGGTCAGAATACTGTTCCGTCCGAGATCACATTGATCGGCGGGCGGCCATCGCTGCGCTTCTCGGCCGCGATCCGGCGACCGGCAGCCCAGGTACCACCCTCGAGCACCTTGGCCAAGGGCAGCCGCACCGCATCCATGTGCAGCTCGGCACGCATCGCCGCGGCAAGACGGTCGAGCAGGCACACCGTGAGCGCGCGCCACTCGACCACCAGCTCGCTGGTCGCATCATGCGCATCGCGCAACACGCCGGCATGCTTGGGCACCAGCACGCCAGCGTCGAGGAACAGGCCACCGTTGCGGTATTCCGGCAGCCCCGTGAGCGCATCGAGTTCGACCACGCGCAAGCCCATCCATTCCAGCGGCTCGATCAGCGAGTAGGTCAGCCATTGCGAGAGCTTGTGGAACGGCACGAGATCAGTCGTCGAATCCTCGGTCTGCGCCGCGGGATGACGACCGACATCGCCCAGACTCTCGCCGGCGAGCATGACGCGTGCGGGCCAGATCGGCCCCAGCCCTTCCAGCACCGCCTGCAGGATGAGCGCGGCAGGCAGCGCATCGCCTCGGGCTTGTGCCGCGAGATGATCCACCAGTCCACCCAATCGACCGCTGTCGCCGAACAACCGCGGGCGCGCCCGGATGGCGCCGCCGAGCCGGCGCAAGAGCTGTGTACGACCTTCGACACCGATCAATGGGTTGCCGGCGGCGACCTGAAAGCCCTGCGCGAGCTGCGCGTCCGTCAAGCGATCGAGGGCGGTGGCGTCGACGCGCAGCGGATCATCGGCATGCGCCGAGAACGCGCCCCGCGCGAACATGTCGAGACTGGCGACCGCCAGGCCTTCCGAGCGCGTGAGCGACAGCCCCGAATCCGGCTCGCGATAGCGCCAGGCCGGACCGGCCCCGGCATCGAGCAGCACCGACACGATCGCGAGGTCATAGGCGGCGCGCGCGCGCTCCAGCGGCGATCGGTCGACGAGACGCGCCGCGAGCTTCTGCCAGCGATCGATCCCACCGGCCGAAAAATGTCGCCAGCGCGCATGAAACGGCACATCGCCATGCGGGTAGTCGTCCTGCATCACCCGGGCGACGTAGTGCGTACAGGCGCTCAGCTTGTTCAGATCGAGCGCGAAATGCCGCGTCGCCCCGCGCTCGGCAGCGGCGAAAACCATCGCGCAGCGCTCCCGGATCGCCTGCGGAGAGCGCAGATACGCGACGGCTTCGGTTTCGGTCTGGAAGCTACGCACGTGACCAGCGATCAATCCGTGAGCCCGCGGCCCTTGGCCTTGGCGAGCTCTTTGCTGTCCGGCTTCGCGTCCGACGTGAAGTAGCCCGCAGCCACCTTGGCATCCATTTCGACCTTCGCATCGGCGGGGATCAACGCGTCGGGAATTGCGACCCGCTCCACGACCTCGATGCCGCCACGCGCCAACGCGTCGTGCTTCATGTCGCTCATCGAGGCGAGGCGATCGATACGCCTGATGCCGAGCCAGTTCAGCACATCCGGCATCATCTCCTGAAAGCGCATGTCCTGGACGCCGGCAATGCATTCCGTGCGCTTGAAATACTGATCGGCGCGGTCGCCGCCGACCTGGCGCTTGCGCGCGTTGTAGACCAGGAACTTCGTGACCTCGCCCAGGGCACGCCCTTCCTTGCGGTTGTAGACGATCACGCCCGAGCCGCCGGATTGCGCCATCTCGATCGCCATCTCGATGCCATGGACCAGATAGGGACGGCACGTGCAGATGTCGGAACCGAACACGTCCGAGCCGTTGCACTCGTCGTGCACGCGGCAGGCCAACGGAAACTTGATGTTGCCGACGCGGCTCATCTCGCCGAAGACATACACGGTCATGCCACCGATCGGCGGCAGGAAGACTTCCATGTCGGGACGCGTGACCAACTCCGGATACATGCCGCCGGTATATTCGAACAGGTCGCGCCGCAGCAGCGTCTCCTCGATCTCGAAGCGCTTGGCGATGCCCGGCAGATGCCAGACCGGCTCGACCGCGATCTTCGTCACGCGTGCATTGCCGTTGGGCAGCAGGACCTGATTGTCGGAGCGCAGACGTCCCTTATCCATCGCCTCCTTCAACTCGGGCATGAAGATATGCGCGCGCGTCACTGCGATCGTCGGCCGGATGTCATAGCCCTGCGCAATGAACTCCGCGAAGACCTCCGATGTGCGATGGCCCCAGGGATCGAGCGAGACGATCTTGTCGGGGTCGGACCATTGCGGATGCGGCCCGATCGGTTCGACGGGAGAGGTGTTCGTCAGATCGGGCACATGCTCCGGATCCAGCCGTCCAGCGGCCACCGCGAGGGCGCGGTAGATGCCGTAGGAGCCGGAATGCGCGCCGATGACATTGCGATGCTGCGCGGCCGTCACCGTGCCGATGACGGGCCCACGATCCGCGGCGGTGGCGGCGCCCCAGAGGATCGGCACCGGCTTCTTGCTGCCTGCCGGATGCGACGTCAGAACGATGTGTTTGGAAGCGGTCTTCTTGCGGTCCACAGCCACGCCCTGTCGCGGTAAAGGCGCAGTATAGGCCGCAGGACGTGGTCACTGGCCAGCCAACAATCCCGCTCAGCCGCCCCAGACATCGCGAAAGACGCGGACCCAGTTGAGACCGAGCACCTTGCGGATGTCATCCTCCCGCCATTTCCGCGCAACCAGCGCGCGCGTGAGGTTGCCCAGGCGCTCGGGCAGATCGACGCCCTGGGGATAGCGCCAGGGCGGCGGCGGATAGGCGTCGGACCAGGCGCCGGTCGCGACGTGCTGGCGGTAGAGCGTCATCGCCGTGTCCGGATCGGCGATCCCGTGCTGGCCCTCGTAGTGATCGAGCCCGAGGCCGACATGCTCGATACCCGCGACGCGCACGAGATGGTCGAGATGCGCGAGCAGCGCATCCAGCTCCGGCGCGTCGCTGCCGGAGACGAACGCAGGAAATCCGACCAGCCCGATCAGACCGCCCGTCGCGGCAATCTTGCGGATCACGTCGTCGTCCAGGTTGCGCGGTGACGCGTGAACGGCGGCGGCATTGGCGTGCGAAACGACCACCGGCCGGCGTGCGATGGCGATCGCGTCGAGCACGGTCTGTCGCCCCGTATGCGAGCCATCGATGACGACCCGCGCCGCATCCAGGCGCTCGACGAGTTGACGGCCGAAGCGGCTCAGGCCCGCATCGGCCTTCTCCTCGCAGCCATCGCCGCCGGCATTGCGAACATTGTAGGCGAGTTGGATCATGCGCACGCCGGCAGCGGCCCACGCATCGGCCAGATCGAGCGAGTCTTCGAGCGGCGAGATGTTCTGAAAATGCAGCACGATGCCGAGCTTGCCGTCGCGCTTGGCGCGCAGGATGTCGGCCGCCAGCCGGACATGGACCAGATCGTCGCGCTCGCGGAACAGCCGATGCCAGAGGCCGAGATTGCGCAGGGCGGCGCCCGCGTTCTCGGTGACGCCGATGGTCGGCCCGACCACCGTCACGCCGCCTTCGCGATAGCGGTCGAGATGCTGGCCGCGCCGCGTCAGCGGACTCACGGCGTCGATGACGATGGCATCGCGATGCAGGGCGTCGGCGTCGATCATGGCGTGTCCTTTCTCAAGCGAGCGGGTCTAAAGCGAGCGGGTCTCAAGCGAGCGGGTAGTGGCAGGCGACGGATCCCCCATCCAGTCCGGGCCGCTCGCGTGCGCAGCGTGGTTGAGCGTCAGGACAGCGGGGATGAAAGCTGCAGCCCGACGGCAAATTGAGCGGATCCGCCGGCCCCGCCCGCAACGGCACCGCGCTTCGCGGCGCGTCCGGCTCCGGCGTCAGCACCGATGCGAGCAGGGCGCGCGTGTAGGGATGACGCGGCGCATGGAACAAACTCGTCGCCGGCGCGATCTCGACGATGCGGCCGAGATACATGACCGCGACGCGCGACGCCAAATGCTCGACGACGGCCAGATTATGGCTGATCAGCAGCATGGCGATGCCGAGCCGCGCGCGCAGATCGAGCAGCAGATTGAGGATCTGCGCTTGAACCGAAACGTCCAGCGCGCTGGTCGGCTCGTCGCAGATCAGGATCGCCGGTTCGAGCACGAGCGCGCGCGCGATCGCCACGCGTTGCCGTTGGCCGCCCGAGAGTTCCGCCGGATAGGCCCGCGCGAGCCGCGGCGACAGCCCGACCAGGTCGAGCATCTCTGCGACGCGCTCGCGCCGTGCCGCTCGGGTCGCGCCGATGCCGTGGACCTGGAGCGCGAGCCCGACGATCGCCTCGATCGTGCGGGCCGGATTCAGCGACGCGTAGGGATCCTGAAAAATCGGCTGAACCCGTCGCGCGATGTCGCGCCGCGCGAGCTGCGCAATCGGCTTGCCGTCGAGCAACGCCGTTCCCGCCGACGGGGCGAGCAAGCCAAGCAGGATCTTCGCAACCGTCGATTTGCCCGAGCCCGACTCGCCGACGAGCCCCAGCGTCTCCCCAGGCGCCAGGCGCAGGCTCACGCCATCCAGCGCCGTCAACACGCGACGCGGCGCGCCGAACAGGGAGCCAGCCAGCGCAAAACCGTGACGCACATCGCGCAGTTCGAGCACGGCATCGCTCATGCGGACACCGAGGCATGTCGCTCCGGCGCGATGACGCAGCGATAGGCATGCGTCGCGTCGCGACGCTGCAGCGGCACGGGATCACGTGCGCACCCTTCCGCCGCCAGTGCGCAGCGTTCCCGAAATGCGCAGCCCGCGAAACCGCCGATCAGTTCCGGCACACGCCCCGCAATCGCCGCCAAGCGACTGCCAGGCCGCGTACGGCCCGGGATCGGCAGGGCCGCAATGAGCGCGCGCGTATAGGGATGGCTGGGCCGCGTGAACGCGGCACGAACAGGCGCCTCCTCCACGATCTCGCCCGCATACATCACCGCCACGCGGTCGGCCATCCGGGCGACGATCCCGAGATCATGCGTGATCAGCAGCAATGCCAGGCCAAGCTCGCGCCGCAGCTCGCCGAGCAGATCGAGGATCTGCGCCTGGATCGTCACGTCGAGCGCGGTCGTCGGCTCATCGGCGATCAGCAACCGTGGCCGACACATCAGCGCCGACGCGATCATCACGCGTTGGCGCTGGCCGCCGGAAAACTGGTGCGCATACTGACCGAGCCGCGCGCCCGGGTCGGCGATGCCGACACGCGCAAGAAGCTCGATCGCGCGCATCCGCGCCGTCGTCGCGGATGCCCCATCGTGCCGTCGGATCCCCTCGACGAGCTGCGTGCCGATGGTCAGAGTCGGGTTCAGGCTCGTCATCGGATCCTGGAAGATCATCGCGATGCGGGCACCGCGCAGATCGGCCATGGCGCGCTGATCATCGACCGGAAGAGGTCGACCTTCGAAGCTCAGGCGCTCGGCACGCCAGCGCGCGCGCCGCGGCAGGAGCCCCATGATGGCCAAGGCCGTCATCGATTTTCCGCAGCCGCTCTCGCCGACCACGCCGAGGGTCTCACCCGCGGCGATCCGAAGATCGACGCCGCGCAGCGCATGGAGCTCGCCGGCATCCGTGCGGATCGTCACGTCGAGGCCGGCGATGTCGAGCAACGCGTCGGTCATGTCCGTGCACCCGGCGCCAGCGTGTCGCGCAAGCCATCTCCCAGCAGATTGATCGCCAGCACGAGGAGGAACAGCAGCGCGCCCGGCAATGCGATGAGCCAGGGGTCGAAGAGCACATGCTCGCGCCCCTCCGCGATCATCAGCCCCCAGGACGGCATCGGCGCCTGGACGCCGAGGCCGAGGAAGGACAACGCAGCCTCGAGCAGGATCGCCTGCGCGATCTCCAGCGTAGCGATCACGATCAGCGTGTTGGCCAGGTTGGGCAGCACCTCCCCCAGCATCACGCGCAGATGCGAGCAGCCCAGCGCGCGCGCCGCCGTCACGAACTCGCGGTTGCGCAAGCCTTGCGTCGCGGCGCGCACCACCACGGCGAAGCGGTCCCACAGCAAGAGCGCGAGCACGGCCGTCAATGTCCGCAGCGACGATCCGACCAGGGCGACCGCCGCCAGCGCCACGAGCACGATCGGCATGGCAAGACGCGTCGTGATCACGAGACTGATCGCCGCATCGACGCGCCCGCCAAAATACCCGGCGCAGAGTCCGAGCGCGGTACCGATCACACCGGCGATCGCCACGACGCCGAAGCCGATCCCCAGCGAGACGCGCGCGCCGAAGATCAGTCGCGACAGGTAGTCGCGCCCGAGATGATCGGTGCCAAGCAGATGAGCAGGATCGGCGCCGGCCATCCAGAACGGCGGCACGATGCGTCGCGCCAGATTCTGATCCAGGGGATCATGCGGCGCGAGCAGCGGCGCGAAGATCGCAGCCAGCACCAGCAGCGCGATGACGGCGACGCCGGAGACGAGGCTCGCATGGCGCCAGGCGCGACGCAGGCGCCGACGGTTCGGCGCGGCAAGCGCGTCGCTCATCATGCTTCCCGGATGCGCGGATCGAGCCACGCATTGATGAGATCGGCCGCGAGCGTCAGCAGGACATAGGTCAGCGAAAAGACGAGGATGATCGCCTGCACGACCGGCAGATCGCTGCGCAGGATCGACTCCCAGGCGAGACGGCCAACGCCGTTCAGCGCGAAAACGCTCTCGATCACGATCGAACCGGAAAGCAGCACGCCGAACTGAACCGCCGCGAGGGAGACCACCGGCAATGCGGCGTTGCGCAGCGCGTGGACGAACAGGATGCGCGGGCTCAACAAGCCCTTTGCGCGCGCGGCGCGGATATAGTCGGAGCCGAGCACGTCGATCATTCCCGTGCGCAGGATGCGCATCAGGCTCGGCATCACCGTGTAGCCGAGGACGATCGTCGGCAGCACGTAGCCGGCCCAGCTTTCCGTACCCGAGATCGGCGTCCAGCCGAGCCACACGCCGAAGACGATCATCAGGATCAACCCGAGCCAGAACCCGGGGATCGCCTGCCCCACCACCGCGAGGAACAGCGCCAGGCGATCGATCGCGCTGTCCGGCCGCACCGCCGCCGCAATTCCCAACGGCACCGCCAAGACGAGGCCGAAGCTCAGCGCCGCGATTCCCAGCACGAGGGTGACGGGAATGCGCTCGAACAGGATCGCGCGCACCGGCAGGTTGAAATAGAGGCTACGACCGAAATCGCCGCGCAACGCACGCCCAAGCCAATCGGCGTACTGAACGATCCATGGCCGGTCGAGGCCGTAGAGCACACGCAGATACTCCGCATCCTGTGCACGGCCCGATTGCCCCGCCAGCACGATCGCCGGATCGCCGGCAATGAAGATCAAAGCGAAACTCGCCGCCGAGACGAGCAGCGCGACCACGAGCGCAAGCCCCAGCCGCCGCATCGCGAAGCCGATCACTTCTCGCCGCTGCGCGACTCACCACCCTGGCGCGCTTCGCGCGCCTGTCCCTCCTCGAGTCGAGGAGGGACGACAAGAGAAAACTCGTCGCCCCTCCTCGACTCGAGGAGGGGCAGCGCGGCGTAGCCGCGCGGGGTGGTGAGTCCCCTCACTTCCACTTGGCCAGGAACCACCGTGCGAACTCGTCGGGATGCGGCGTGAACTGCAGATCCTTGGACATGCCGTAATTCACGTTGAAATCGTAAAGCGGCAGCCAATACGCCTCGGCCGCGATCTTGCGAAACGCCTTGGCGTAATTGTCCTTGCGCAAGACGGGATCGGGTGACGTGTCGGCGATCTGCAGCCAGCCCTTCACCTCGGCGTCGTCGATCAGGTCATCGGCGTCGCCACCGAAGAAATTGCCACCGAGGAACACGACATCGCCAACCCCATAGGAGCCCCAATTGGCGAGAAAGAGCGGCAGGTCGCCGGCCCGCCATTTCTGCGCGGCTGGCGCGTATTGCTGCTCATTGAGCGTCACCTTGATGCCCACCTTGCCGAGATCATTGGCGATCGCCTCGGCAACCGGACGCGGCATGCCCGCGAAGATCATCTCCAACGCGAGTCCGCCGCCATGCCCGGCTTCGGCGAGCAGCGCCTTGGCCTTCTCCGGATCATAGGCGTAGCGCGTCACGTCGGTGATGCAGCCGAACTGCTTCGGATTGCACGCGGCGTGCTGCACCTGCGAGGCGCCCCCGACGAAGGCGTCGAGGATCGGCTGGCGATTGACCGCGTGGTTGATCGCCTGACGCACGCGGCGATCCTTGGTGGCGAAATCCTTGCTCTTGCCGCCCACCGCCATGCCGACATAGGCGACGCGCATGATCGGCGCGCTGACGATGTTGATGTTCGCCATGCCGCCCATGCGTCGCGCCTGGTCGGGCGGGATGCGCCAGATCCAATCGAGACGCCCCGAGGCGAGTTCGGCGTATTGCGTATTCATCTCAGGAATCGTACGCACGATGATGCGCTTGATCGCCGGCCTGCCCTTCGGGCTATCGGCATAGTGCGCGTCGAAGCGCTCGAGCACATAGCGCGTGCCCGGCGTCATCTCCATCAGGCGATAGGGGCCCGTGCCGATCGGCTTGGCCGCCATGCCGCCCGAGCCGACTTCCTTGAAATAGGCCTGCGGATAGATCGACAGCGCGTCGGCGAGCATCTCCACCGCGCCGGCGAAGGGCTTGGACATGTTGATGCGGATCTTGAACTTGTCGAGCCGCTCGACATTCTTGATCCAATCCACGGCGATGCGATAGCGCGCGCCATAGGCCGGATCGACCACGGTATTCAGCGTGTAGACGACGTCGTCGGCGTCGAAGCTCGCTCCGTTATGGAAGGTCACGCCTTCGCGCAGATCGAACTCCATCGTCGTCGGATTGACGAAGCGCCACGCCTTCGCTAGCGCCGGTTTGATGTCGCCGGTGTCGAGATCCTTGTAGAGCAAGCCGTCGAAGACGTGCCGCGCGAGGATCAACCCCTCGCGGCCGGCGATCTTGTAGTTGTCCAGCGGCTCGGGCTCGAACGCGACAGCGACGTTGAGCGTGTCGTCGGCCTTGCCGGCGATCGCCGGCGTCGCGCAGGCCAAACCCAGCGCGACAGCGGCTGCGCTCAGGAAATGCTTTCTCATCGATCCCCTCCTCAGGTGCGAATTCACGTGCGACCGTGCCTGTTTCGCCACGCCCCGGCAAGGTGGGGCGGGGCGGGGCGCTCACGAAGTGGCGCTGCGTCGCAATCCGTCGATCATCGAACTCTTGAGCAGGAAGGCGCGACAGCGCACGGGATCCGCGGCGATGGCGCGCAGATCGTCGAGGATGGCGCGCCGCCGCACGGGATCGCGCTCCTTCATGCGACTGCGGTTCGTGTCGGCCTGCTGCACGACATGCTCGATCGCCACGGGGCGCCGCTCGGCGACATAGGAATCGAGCAGCGCATCATCCGCGCCCTGCCATATGGCCATCAGCTTCGCGGCGAGGTTGAAGGCATCGTGAACGCCGGAGTTCATGCCCATGCCGCCGGTCGGCGAGTTGAGATGTGCCGCGTCGCCGGCGAGCACCAGGCGCCCGACGCGATAGGTCGAGGCGACGCGCTGATGGACGCGATAAGGCGCGGTGCGCTCGACGGCATAGGGCTCTTCACGCGCCTCGATCGTCTGCAGAAAGCACTCGATGTTCGCGGGCGCCAAGATCGCATCCATGTCGGACACGTCGCTGGGATAGTAGCTGACACGCCAACGGCCGGGCAGACGCAAGGTCGCGAAGTTGCCGTCGCGGGTCCAGACGTAGTTCACGCCGGACCAATCCGGGAAGCGCTCGCGAAAATCGGTGGTGGTCACGATCAGCACGATCGTCTCGGGATAGGTCGTGCCCTCGAAGGCCACGTCCAGAGACTTGCGCACGATCGATCGCGCGCCGTCGCAGCCGACGACATAGCGTGCATCGATCCGCTCGCCGCCGACGAGCTCGATCACCGACACGTCCGCGGTCTGCGACACCCCCGCAACCTCTGCGCAGAACCGGATCTGCGCATTGCTCTCGTTGCGGAGCGCCTCGAGCGCGAGCCGAGCGAGCTGCGCCTGCTCGCATTGCAGGCGATAGGGATAGCGCGTGTCGTTCTCGAGGATGCCCAGGTCGAACTCGGCCTTCTCGCCGGTCTCGTGCAGGCGGATCTGCCAGCTCGGCGTGATCTCGCCCAGTGCGATCGTCGCGTCGGCGAGGCCGAGCGTATCGAGCATCTCCAGCGTCGGCGGATGGAAGGTGGAGGCGCGCAGATCGGTCGGCAGCGCCGGCTCCTTCTCGAGCAGAGTCACGGGAATGCCACCGCGTGCGAGCTTGAGCGCCAGGCAAAGCCCGACGGGTCCCGCCCCTACGATCGCGATGCGGTCATCGCGCGACGTCATCGCCCGCGCCGCTCCATCTGCACGCTCTCGTGCCAGGGAATCAGGAAGCGCCGCAGCAGGCCGACGGAGAGGTAGAATATGAAGCCGATGACCGTGAGATGGATGAGTACGGCGAACAGCATGTCCGTCTCGTAGGCGTTCATCTTGGCGATCAGCAGATAGCCCAGCCCCTGATTGCCGCCGAGATACTCGCCGACCACCGCACCGATGATGGCGAGCACGATGCCGACTTCCATGCCCGTGAGGATGTAGGGCAAGGCGCTGGGCAGCTCGAGATGGCGGAACCGCTGCAGCCAGGTCGTGTTCAGACTCGTCATCACATCGCGGTGACCGAGATCGATCGATTTCACGCCGAGCAGCGTGTTGGTGAAGATCGGGAAGAAGGCGAGCACGGCGGCAAGCAGGATCTTGGTCGTCGGCCCGAAGCCGAACCACACCACGAAGAGCGGGACCAGCGCGACCTTGGGCACGACCTGACTCGCGACGATGAACGGATTGAGCGTGCGCTCGAGCCAGGGGATCTTGCCGAGCACGGCGCCCATGATGACCCCGGCGACGAGCGCACAGGCAAAGCCGGCGATCGTCTCGTAGACCGTCGCCCAGCTATGCCACCAGGTGGAGCGGGTCCGCAGCAGATCGGCCCAACCCTCGAGAACCGCCATCGGCCTGGGCAGGATGAAGGGCGAGACTTTGAACTCGGTGACGTAGGCATGCCACGCCAGCAGCGCCGCGACGATCAGCAGCGGCGTCGTGATCCACTCCAGCCTCACGCCGCTGCGGCGCTTCGGCTGAGCCTCGACGGCGGGCGGCGGCGCGCTCAACTGATCGCCTCCAGCCGGGCGCGGAGCTGCTTCACGATCGCCTGGAATTCGCCGGTCGATTGCAGCGCCAGGCTGCGCGGCCGGGCGAAGGGCACGTCGATCAGCGTGTCGATGCGTCCGGGCCGCGGGCTGAGGAGCACGATGCGGTCGCCGAGAAAGACCGCCTCCGCGATCGAGTGCGTCACCAGGACGATCGTGCGCCCCGTCTCCATCCAGATCCGCTGCAGCTCCAGATTCATCGTGTCGCGCGTCATGGCATCGAGCGCACCGAAGGGCTCGTCCATCAGCAGAATCTCGGGGTCGTAGCTCAGCGCGCGCGCGATCGCGGCGCGCTGGCGCATCCCGCCCGACAGCTCGCGCGGCCAGCGCCGCTCGAAGCCCTGAATGCCGACCAGCTTGGTCAGGGAAGCCGCCTTGGCTTCGCGCGTCGCCCTGGGCGCGCCGCGCAACTTCAGCGGCAGCGCGATGTTGTCGGCGATCGACAGCCAGGGAAAGAGAAGCGCGTCCTGGAACACGATGCCCAATTCCTGCACCGCGACGCCATCGCGCCGCTCGCCATCCCAGAGCTTGCGCCCGCCCACCCGCAACTCGCCGCCGCTCGGCGCCAGCAATCCGCCGATCATGCGCAGCAACGTCGTCTTTCCGCAGCCGGACGGCCCGAGCAGGATGAGGATCTCACCCTTGCGCACATCGAGATCGGTGCGCGCCAGCGCATGCACCTCGCCTTCCGGCGTCGAGAAGCGCTTCTCGACTCCGGCGAGTTCGATCTCGGTGGTTGTTGCGGCCGTCACGCCTTCAACGCCGCGTCGATGAAGCGGTTCGTGTAGAGCCGCGTGATGTCGTCGACCTTGAACAGCCCCGATTTGTTGATCGCCTGCGCTCCCTTGTCCCAGAGCGCGGGCACGTTGCGCAGCAGATTCTCGCGGCCCTCGGTGAACCACAATTCCTTCGTCGCGGCGGCGATCGCGATCATCGGCGCGCGGTTGCGCAGACCGGGGATCTCGAAATCCTTGGCGATGCGATCGAGGATGGTGCTGAACTCTATCGTCAGCAGATCATCGACCGACGCCTTGAGCCCCTTGAGGAAGCGCACCACGAGCTCGGGTTCCTTCTCCGCCACCTCGCGGGTCGTGGCGTAGACCTGGCTCGGCATCGGCGCGTATTTGTCGGTGTTGAACGCCTCGAAGGGCTCGTTGGTCTCGCGCAGCGCGATGTTCACGCTGAACGCCGCGATGAAGCCGTCGATGCGACCCTGCTTCACGAACTGGAATGCGGCCGGGCTGTTGCCCACCGCCTCGCGTGGCGTCTCCTCGGGCTTCACGCCCACGGAGGTCAGCATGAGGTCGAGGAAATTCTCGGTCGTGCCGTTGACCGAGACCACGCCCATCCTCTTGCCGCGCATGTCGGCGGCGCTGCGGATCGGCTTGTCCTTGTGGCTGATCACATACCAGTTCGAGCCTTGGTACAGCGTCGAGATGACGAGGAGCGGCGCATTGGACGCGTAGGCGGCGCGCGCGATGTCGAGGCCCGAAGCGCGGGTGAATTTCGCTTGGCCGGCGATCAGCTGCGTGACCGCCTGGCCGGTGCCCTGGCCGCCGAGGATCTTGCTGTCGAGACCCTGGGCGCGGAAATGTCCCGCCGAGTGGGCATTCATGAGTTCCGCGAAATCGCTGATGAAGCCGAACGGCGTGACCGCTATGAACGGCGTCAGGACCTGCGCCTGGATCCGCGATGTGGCCACCAGGCTGGCGCCCGCGCCGATGAGCGCGGCGCGGCGCGAAACAGACTCAATCTTCATCATCTCAAACTCCCCGATCGGTCACGGCGTCAACGCGCCACCATTCACATAAAGCACTTGCCCGGTCATGTAGCGCGAAGCCGGGCCGAGCAGGAAGAGGATCGGGCCCACGACATCCGCCGGCGTCGCGATCCGCCCCAACGGAACGTTCTTCACGTAAGCCGATACATCCAGCCGAACGCGCGGCGCGGCGTTTGCCCGATCACGCCCGGTTCCGCCATCGAGAAACGCCGTGTCGACGGCGCCGGGCGCCACCGCATTGGCGCGCAAGCCTGGCGCGTTCTCGACCGCGATCGCCTTGGTCAGCGCGATCAACCCGGCCTTCGACGCCGCGTAGGCGGCATAGCCGGGCATCACGCGCTGCGCGAGGCCCGACGATACGAAGACCAAGGCAGGATCCCGGCCAATTCGAAGCATCGGCAGCGCCGCGCGGGCGACGAGGAAGGCACTGCGCAGATTGCCGTCGACGAGTTGATCCCATTGCGTGGCCGTCAGGCGGTCGACGGGTGTCCGCTCAGTCATGAACCCCGCGAGTCCGACCAGCCCGTCGAGCGACGCCCAAACGGTCGCGAGTTCACCGAAGGCGCGGCTGACGGCGGCCTCGTCGGTCGCATCGATCGCGATGCTCCGCACCGCCGGCGGCGGCGGCACGGCGGCAAGGGATGCCGGCAGATCCAGCACGGCCACGTCCATGCGGCACGACAGACAGGCCTCGACGAGCGCACGACCGATCCCACCGCATCCGCCGACGATCGCGACACGCGCGCCCGCAGACGGAGCGAGCTGAGTCGGCGGGCTCTCGATGCCGGTGATCTCTGGCTCGTCCATATCTCGCAGAGGTGTAGAGGCGCGCACCAGAGCACGTCAATCATCGGCGCTGCGGGAAGTCTTGTTGCTGCGCCTGCGACGCGTCTAAATTGCGTGCACGTCCGCGTCACATTACCGAAGGAAATCCCGACATGGAAGCCACCGCGATCATCCTTGCCGCGATCGTCGTCATCGTCCTCGTCACCATTCTGATGGGCGTGAAGACGGTCCCGCAGGGTCAACAATGGACGGTGGAGCGGCTCGGCCGCTATACGCGCACGCTGCCGGCCGGGCTCGGCCTGATCATGCCCTTTATCGATCGTATCGGACGCAAGCTTCAGATGATGGAGGGCGTGATCGACATCCCGAGCCAGGAGGTCATCAGCAAGGACAATGCGACGGTCACGGCCGACGGCGTCATGTTCTCGCAGGTGCTCGATGCGGCGAAGGCCGCCTATGAAATCCAGAATCTGGAGGTCGCACTCATCAACCTCGCGATGACCAATATCCGTTCGGTGATCGGTGCGATGGACCTCGACGAGGCGCTCTCGCAGCGTGATCTCATCAATGCCCGGCTGCTCAGTGTCATCGATCAGGCCACCACGCCGTGGGGCGTCAAGGTCACGCGCATCGAACTGCGCAAAATCCAGCCGCCGCAGAATCTTCTGGAGGCGATGGCCAAGCAGATGACGGCCGAGCGCACCAAGCGCGCGGACATCCTCACCGCCGAGGGCGACAAGCAGGCCGCGATCCTGCGCGCGGAGGGACAGAAGCAATCGGCGATCCTCGAGGCCGAGGGTCGCCAACAGGCCGCCTTCCGTGACGCCGAGGCGCGCGAGCGCCTCGCCCAGGCCGAAGCCAAGGCGACGCAGATGGTCAGCGAGGCGATCGCCGGCGGCAATGTCAGCGCCGTGAATTACTTCGTGGCGCAGAAATACGTCGAGGCGCTCGGCAAATTCGCTGACAGTCCAAACCAGAAAACGATGATCCTGCCCTACGAGGCCACCGGCATTCTCGGCTCGCTCGCCGGCATCGTCGAGCTTGCGCGTGACGCGGTCTCCGCACGCGGCGGCAGCGTTCCACCTTCGGGCGGTCCCTCGCCTTCGCACACGCCCGCCACGGCCGCGCATCCCTCGACGCCGGCAATCCCCGGCACACCGCGCGGCCCCTGGGCCGGCCAACCGCAGGGCTGAGGTCGATCATGCAAATCGAAGCCTGGCACTGGGTCGTCCTCGGCGCGGTGCTCGCGATCGCCGAGATGTTCGCGCCTGGCACGTTGCTGATCTGGAGCGGCGGCGCTGCGATCGTCCTTGGCCTCGTGCTCTGGGCCCTGCCGCCCGTGGGGTTCCAGTGGCAACTCCTCGCCTTCATCGTGCTCGCGCCCGCCTTCGTGATGATCGGCCTCTCACTGCGCCGCCGACGCGGCGCGCCGATGAGCGAAGGTGCCGTCAATCTCGGCAGCTTGCGCCTGATCGGCCAGCACATCACTCTGGCGACGCCGATAGTCGATGGCCGCGGACACATCACTCTCGGCGATACGGTGTGGCAGGTGACCGGTCCGGATCTGCCCGCTGGAACCGCCGCGCGCATCTCCGGCTCCGACGGCGTGACGCTGTCCATCGCCGCCCTCAAATCAAAAGGATCGGGACATGACTGAAATCGAATGGGCTCGGCTGAAGGCATCCGAGATTGCCGGCCTCGCCAAGCGCAACGCCATCGTGATCCTGCCGATCGGCTCGACGGAGCAGCACGGACCGCATCTGCCGACCCAGGTCGATTCACGCCTTGGCACCGAAGTCGCGCATCGCGCCGCGCGCAAGATGTACCCGAAGCACCCGACCATCGTCGCGCCGACCATCCCCTACGGGATGTCCGAGCATCACATGTCGCTCAGCGGCACGATCACGCTCGACTACCCGACGATGGCCGCGGTGCTGGGCTGCGCGTGCGAGTCCATCCTGCGCCACGGCTTCAAGCGCGTGTTCATCCTCAACGGCCATGGCGGCAACACCGACGGCATCTACACGTTCATCTCGGAGTTCACGATCAAGCATCGCGTGCCGATCGCCGGCGGCACCTATTGGAACATCGCCCAGGCCGAGATCGCCGCGCTGCTCGACAAGCAGAAATACCTGCTGCATGCCTGCGAGGCCGAGACCTCGATGATGCTCGCCCTCACGCCCGAGCTGATCGCCAGCGAGACGTTGTCGCAGATGCACGGTGAATACGTCCCCGGCCTCTCCGCGATCCCCGGCGTCAATGCCGGCGTCTATCGCTGGCGCCAGATCGGCACGCGCTCGCCCCTTGGCGTCATCGGCGAAGCCGGCGCGGCAAGCCCGGAGAAAGGCGTCAAGCTGCTCGACGCCATCTCCGACGCGGTCGCGCGCGCGCTGCTGGAAGAACGCATGTGGACGGAACCGATCTGAACGCGAAGCGCGTGTCGTCCTCGCGCGTGCGCCCAAAACGCGACGCCGTTCGACGTCGCGTCTGCCGGACGTGCTGATGTCATTGGTGGGACCGAAACCCACACTGGATCGATTTTCCCGACGGGTACGTTGTTGGGCGACGTTGACAGTTCATCATTACCTCGGTAATAAAACGCAATGCCGATCGCTCAATCCAAACTGACCGCCCAAGGACAGATCTCCGTTCCAGCCGAGGTTCGCAAGAAGCTCGGGATCGGGCCGGGCTCCGTGATCGAATGGGATGAGCGCGACGATCAGGTGGTCGTCCGGCGCGTGGGCACGCACAGTTCGACGGATATCCACGCTGTGCTGTTTGGCGCCGCCAAGCCGAAACCGGGCATGAATGTGAAGGAAGGCATAGGACGGCACATGCGCCGCAAGCATGCGCACCGTTGATACCAATCTGCTTGTCCGGCTCCTGGTCCGTGACGATGCGGCGCAGGCGGCCCGCGCCGAGACCTTCGTCGAGAATGGAGCCTGGGTCTCGCATCTCGTGCTTGCCGAAACATTGTGGGTCCTCGACAGCGTCTACGAGCGGACGACGTCGCAGTTGGCGGAAGCGGTGGAGTTGCTGCTCGACCACCAGCAACTGACCCTTCAGGATACCGACGTCGTCGCCGCCGCGCTTGCCAGGTTTCGAGCCCGGCCGATCCTCGGCTTCTCGGATTGCCTAGTGCTCGAGATCGCGCGCAAGGCCGGGCACGTGCCGCTCGGGACGTTCGACAGGTCGCTGGCGAAGTTGGACGGTGCGGTCGCCGTGTGACGTCGCCAGCGATCACGATCCGGAAAGCGATCCAGCGTGGGTTTAGCACTACATGACGTTCCAGATGGCCGAGGTTGCCGTGCCGCGTGATCTATTCCGGCGTATTCTGGAGATGATCGATGGCCTTCGATATGAAGCATCCGTGCGATGTTGAGCGAAGCCATGCGCGCGTCATCCTCGCCGATTGACGGGAGACATGCGTCCAAAATGGCGCTCAAAGCGTGCAAGTCTCAGAATGCGGGGCTCAAATCGATTGTTCGAGGACATTTCGCCGATGTTAACCACCTTGCGTCGTTGCCAGAAGCCATCATCAGACTTAGGTTGCCCAACAAATGGGTGGATCGGTCGTCCATCTGGGAAATGTCGGATGAGAAACAAATTGTGGCAAGTATCTTGCGTAGAAAAAACTTTGCTGTTCGGCGCAACTACGTCACAACGAACCACTCCCTCTAGGATCGCCATGAAATCGAAATTTCTTCATTTGCTTGCAGTGGCACTGTTCGCTTCAACTGGAAACTACGCGTTGGCGACACCGATCAATACCAATGTCACGTTCCCAGATCGCCCCACGCTTTGTGCGGGAGGCGATGCTTCGGTTAGTGCGGGGCCATTGGATGTCGGAACCAACGTCATCACAGGAAGTACCTACTACAGTGGTGCTACAGGCTCATTAACCTGCCTTTTTGACCTGACCGTTGGCAACCCACAAGTGTTGGGTATCACTGGAGTTCGCTTTAATGTAACAGGTGTTGTTGGTCTCTTCCCCGATGTTTATGTTTGATTTTTTGGACCGGGGATTAATATGCTTTTCTATCGAGATATTCCAGCCACACAGAGTTTCGACAGTGGGCTAATTTTGCTGACTGGGCTCAATAGTCTTTTTTATGATACTCAGTCGCAGTCTGTCTCAAGCGGGGGCCACCCTTATAACTACTTGTTTACGCTGCAGATCGACGCAGTAGCCAGAGATTTAACGACCGTGCTCGCTCCGGAACCCATTCCGGAACCCATCACCCTCTCGCTCTTCGGTACTGGTCTAGCCGGTGCAGTCGCAATGCGCCGCCGTAGGAAAAAGTCCGCTTAGAGTCTGTCCGGGAACATTAAGCGGGATTGCAGAGTTTTCGGAGCATGAGGCGGATGGATGCGAGGCGCAAGAACGCGAGCGCTTTTCGATTGAGGTTCTCCCAATCTTTGGCGAGC
>Ga0163144_10000698_pt1 | contig 79407 bp, 70 predicted proteins | sample OliLak19BULKMAT1_FD_123175 | JGI IMG/M metagenome (GOLD analysis project Ga0163144, IMG submission 123175) | Freshwater microbial mat bacterial communities from Lake Vanda, McMurdo Dry Valleys, Antarctica - Oligotrophic Lake LV.19.BULKMAT1 | ecosystem: Environmental > Aquatic > Freshwater >... | reverse complement strand
GCTACCTCGGCTACCTCAGCTACCTCAACTTTCTCTACCTCCACCGTGACTTCAGTCTCTTGCACCGGTGCCGCGTTCACATTCAGCGGCGCCGCCGCTGATGGTGCGCTCTCCGTTGCGGAGGGTTGCTTCTCGCTGCAAGCCAATAGCGACAAGACAACAGCGAGCGTGACTGCCGATGACAAACCACTTAATGTTGATTTTGCCATTGCCTTTTATTCCTCCTGCGGGGGGCGAATCTCAAGACCCACGGCATTGCCCTTCTCTTGTTATAACAACACACGCGCCGACACTGACCGACCAATTTCTCCGGACGTAAGATAAACCAATCTTCAGTAGCACACCACAGATTGAGCCAATGGGCTGAACACACCAACCCTGTTATTTCGAAAAGGCCCCACTGACATCAGAATGAAGTTCATGTCCATGTGCTTTATTGATGATTTGCTGTTTGTCCATTGGGAACCATAGTCGATGTTAGGGGGAGACAGATGGTGGACTTTTTGGGCTATACATTGGGGTGTATGATGCCTTTGGCGATTCATACATAACTATTTGTTTTTATAAAGTTTTGTGGTGGTTTATTGGCGGTGAGGGAGGGATTTGAACCCTCGATACGTTGCCGTATACACACTTTCCAGGCGTGCGCCTTCGACCACTCGGCCACCTCACCATGAGGGCGCGAATCATACCACAAGATAGCGGGCTTGCCAGTCCAGTTGGTGCTTAATTCGTTAGCGGATGTTCTGCTTGCAGCAGCTTATTGACGATTGAGTCGCGGCAGTGGCCTGGCGTCGGTGGTGGTACTGCGAAAAGGATTGATATCCAGCCCGCCCCGGCGCGTGTAGAACGCCTGCAGGTGCAGAAATTGCGGCGCGCAGCGCTGTGAGATGTCGCAGAACATCCGCTCTACACACTGCTCGTGAAACTCCTGGTGCTGCCGGTAAGCGATGATGTACTGCAGCAGTGAACTATGCTCCAGCGCTGTACCTCGGTAGTGCAGCCACACGGTCGCCCAATCCGGTTGACCGGTGACCGGACAGAGCGAACGCAGCAGGTGGCTGTATAACGCCTCATCGACCACATGACCGGACTGCACTTGCAATTGCTGCGCCTGCGGCTCACCTGACCATGCTGCTACAGGCAAGTCGTCCAGGCACAGGCCTGGCAAAGCTGAGCCTGTCAGTGTCTCGTCGCCGATCGATAACAATTCCAGGCTAACAGCGACCCCTGCCACGGCACTGATGTCAGTGACGATAGTCGTCCTGGCCACATCGGTGCTGGAAAATCGCGTGTTGTTGAGCGAGTTGAGGTACAGCTTGAAGGATTTCGATTCCACCATATTGGGCGAACGGGCCGGTACACTGAAGCGCCCTACCCGCGCTACCGGTTTGCCGTTAACATCGAGCCAGGACATTTCATAGGCGTGCCACAGATCAACCCCGTGAAACGGCAAGTGCTCGCCCAGACCCAATTGTTGCCGCGCACCATACCTCGGTATGGCGTGGAGTATCTGCGGTGCGTACTCCTGCAACACCGGAGTATGCCGTCCTAACAACAGTCCGCCCTCCTCGCCTGCGGCCACAGGCTTACTGCCTGAGCCGCTTGCCCGAGTTGAGCAGGTGCATGCTGTAGGCGAACGCTATGGCAGTGAAGACGGTGATCATGCCGAAGGCGAAAGGAAGACTGACATCGGACACCCCGAGCACCCCGAAGCGAAACGCGTTCACCACATACACCAACGGGTTCAGCTTCGAGACGTTGGCCCAGAACTCGGGCAGCAGGTCCATGGAATAGAACACACCGCCCAGATAGGTCAATGGTGTGAGCACAAAGATCGGAATAATCGAAATATCGTCAAAACTGTTGGCATACACCGCATTGATAAACCCGGCCAGCGCAAACAGGGTGGAGGTCAGCAGGACCACTGCCACCACCACGATATAACTGTGTATATGAATGTGGGTGAAGAATAGCGAGACGAGCGTCACCACCACCGCCACCAGCAGGCCGCGGCTCACACCACCAATAACATAGCCCATCAGGATCACAAAATTGGACACCGGCGAGACCAGTAACTCCTCCACGCTACGACCGAATTTCGAGCCGTAGAACGATGACACAACATTGGAATAGGAATTGGTCACAATCGCCATCATGATCAGGCCCGGCACTACAAACTCCATGTAGGTGAAACCACCCATCTTCCCGATCCGAGAACCGATCAGCGTGCCAAAAATGACGAAATACAGCGACATGGTGATCGCTGAAGGCAGTAACGTTTGAGTCCAGATGCGCAGGTAGCGCTTGATCTCCTTTCTGAGTATGGTCTGGAACGCAACATACTGTTCACGCAGGTTCATGCAGCGCCCTCCACCAGATTGACGAACATTTCCTCCAGACGATTCGCTCGATTGCGCATGCTGCTGATGTGAATTCCCTCTGCACCCAGTGCCGTAAAGACCTGATTAAGATGCTGTCCCTTCTGGACTTCCACCTCCAGCGTATGATCATCGACGCGGCGCGTGGTGAAGCCGTCGATGACAATGACGCCCGGCAACTCCTCCACACAATCGAGGATAAATGTCTCTCGCTGCAGTTGGCGCAGCAGGCTTTTAATGGAGGTGTTCTCTACGATTTTGCCGTGATTGATGATGGCGATATGGCGGCACAGGGCTTCTGCTTCTTCAAGATAATGGGTGGTCAGAATAATCGTTGTACCCTGTTCATTGATGCGCCGCAGAAAGTCCCACATGGAGCGGCGCATCTCGATGTCGACACCGGCACTGGGCTCATCCAGGATTAGTAAACGCGGCTCGTGCACCAGAGACCGTGCAATCATCAGGCGGCGCTTCATGCCGCCTGACAACATGCGCGCCGGCACATCGCGCTGCTCCCACAGCCCCAACTCGCGCAAATATTTTTCCGCTCGCTCGCGCGCCAGCTTCGGCCGCAGGCCATAATAACCAGCCTGGTTGACGACGATATCAATCCCCTGCTCAAACTGGTTGAAGTTGAACTCCTGTGGAACGATACCGATATTCCTTTTGGCGGCGGGAAAATCCCGGTCGATATCGACGTCAAAAACAGCCACCTTGCCAGAGGATTTGGCCACCAGCGAACAGATGATGCCAATCGTGGTGGATTTTCCGGCGCCGTTGGGACCCAGCAGGGCAAAAAAATCGCCCTGCTCGACCTTCAGGCTGATGCCCTTCAAGGCTTCAAAACCGTTGTCGTACACCTTGCTCAGGTTTTCTATTGTCAGTGCTGGGATCATTGCGATGGGGACAGCTGCGTGGCCAAACAAGCGTGCAATTGTAGGATCCGGCGGGGCTTGACGCAATCGTCCTGTCTTCCTACAATGCGCGCCTCTTGATGGAGACCACTGCGTCCCCTTCGTCTAGTGGCCTAGGACACTGCCCTTTCACGGCGGTAACAGGGGTTCGAACCCCCTAGGGGACGCCACTCATCAAGAGAAGACGCCACTCATCAAGAGAAGACGCCACTCATCAAACGCCAGATTCGCGGGAATAGCTCAGTTGGTAGAGCGCAACCTTGCCAAGGTTGAGGTCGCCGGTTCGAACCCGGTTTCCCGCTCCAGTCCTAGCCCTTATCCTGCTGCAGCTTGATCGACAAACTATTGATGCAATAGCGCAGGCCCGTGGGCGCGGGCCCATCCTCGAACACATGGCCCAGATGGGCCCCACAGGCTTTGCACATGACTTCTGTGCGCGCCATGCCGTGACTGCGATCCTGCACTTCCTTGATCACCTCGGCATCCGCTGGCTGAAAGAAGCTGGGCCACCCGCAGCCTGCATCAAATTTGCTGTCCGAGAGGAACAGTCGCTCGCCGCAGCATCGACATTGGTAGACACCCTCCTGCGTACAGTTCCAGTACTCGCCACTAAAGGGCCGCTCTGTCCCCTTTTCGCGACATACGTGAAATTCCTGTGGGGTCAGCTTGTCACGCCATATGTCATCGTCGTGCATTACACAGTGCTCGCTGCAATTCATTAAAACCATAGCCTACACCCTACTCATCTGACGCGATAGAGTAGCAGCCAAGGGCCCGCACCAACGCCACATGTTCAGGTTGCAATGGCCCGCAGACCAGTGAGCCCGCCAACTCGCGACGCTCGCGGTATGACTTGCGCAGCAGATCAAAACGGTTGCCCCGTCCACTGACGGGTTGGTCGTCCAGCACGGCCTGGCGCAACAGGGCATCATCGAGGCAGATGTCATAGCCGCTCTGCACGAGATACCTGACCAGTCCGGCGCTGGACAACGCATCAGACACGGTCAGCGGTGTGGCATCTACAGCCGGGCTTTCCGGCGGCGGGGGCGGCAGTTGCAGGTGCGCCGTCACCGCTTCGCTCAACCTGTGCGTGGCACGCAATTTGCCATCCAGACTGTAGCCGGCGATATGGGCAGTGCCCAGGCTCACCCGCTGCAGCAGGGCGGAATTGATGTCCGGCTCGCCCTCCCAGACATCCAGCACAGTGCGGGGGCCACGCCCCCGCTCCAGATGCACCAGCAGTGCCGTATTGTCCAGCACTGAACCACGGCTGGCATTGATGAGCAGGGCATCCGAGCGCAGGCGCTGCAGTTCAGCGACGCCGAGCAGGTGATAACTTGGCCAGGGCTGGGCTGTGGTCAATTCCGGGTGCAGGGTAACAACATCACAGTCAAGTATTTGATTGAGATCGACAGCATTAGTGATGGTGTTCTGGTCCAGCCAGGGATCGTAAATCCGGTAACGGATACCCAGCGCGGCCAGGCGCGCCGCTACCGCTTTGCCAATTATCCCGTAACCGACAATGCCGACCACTCCGCCCGTTAGCAGCTGCTCCAGTTTGTCCCCAACAGCAGCGATCGCCGCCAGCACATACTCAACCACTGAATTAGCGTTGGAGCCGGGAGCGTAGGCAAAAGCTATGCCGCGCTCATCCAGATAGCTGCGGTCAATGTGATCAACACCACTGGTTGCGGTGCCAACGAACTTGACCGGGCTGCCCGCGAGCAGCGCTGCATCCACACGGGTGACCGACCTGACCAGCAGGACATCCACCGCCTCCAACTGCGCACGCTGCAGGGTTCGCCCATTTATGCGCTGCACGCGCCCGAAGGCACCCAGATAATGTTCTACTGCGGGAATATTCTCATCGGCCAGAATAGTAAGACTCACGGTGCGGGCTGCTCCACGGCGCTGCACATCACGCCAGCTCTGCCAGAGTAAAGCCCAATTGAGCGGCAGGAATAACAGTGCCAAATTCACGCCGCAAAGCGGCATAAAACACGCCGGCCCTGATCGGTAAACCCTCGTGTTGCCAGGCCAGCACCTGCTCCAGCACAGCGCGTTGCAATGCCGCAGTATCGAGCAGCCCTGCACTGGCCAGCGCCAGGTTATCCGCACTCACCTGAAAGCGATAGGCACAGGCCCGTGAAAAAAACCACTCAAGGGCCTGGGGTTTGTACTCCACTGCTTCAAATGCACGTTGCTGGTCTACGCTGCGCTCTTCCGGCGTATACCAATAGCCAAAATCACGCTGCTGCCTGCGCTGTGCTCCGGCAATACACCAGTGCGCGACTTCATGCAATGCGCTGGCAAAGTAATCACCCCGGTAATACAGGGCATGAAAACCAGCGGGTGTCGCCGCCGGCTGGTACAGCGGCTCGTCAGCGCCACCGCACAGTCGGGTGTTGCAACTGTGCGCGAAGCAGTCATTAAACACCTGCTCCACACGCGCAGCGAGAAACGACTGCGGCGCGGACAATGGCACAACTGCTGCTGCGCCCATCAACGCGACTCCAGTTTGCGCAGCAGATAACGATACTGGCCAGCTACCCGTTCCTGCTGCAGCAGTTCATGGCCCAGAAAAGTGCAAAAACGGGGGATATCCCGCTCCGTGGATGGATCCGTGGCCAGTACCTGCAGGGTTTCGCCTGCGGCCATGTCGCGAATGCGGTTATGCAGCAACATCACCGGTTCCGGGCAAAGCAGACCCGTAGCGTCCAGTATGTGATCGGGTTTTATCGACATGGCTGAATACTATCAGCTGTTCAGTAACAGTTCTGCCTGTGTGCTTGGCACCAGGTCCCACTGTTCACTGTCGGCGTCGTACAGAATATGCAGCTCAGCCGCGCGCAGTTGGCGTTGCAAACGCTCAACTTTCTCGTCCAGAGTGAACTCCCGCTCACCGTAATCAGTCCCATCCCTGCTGGCAAAATCCTCCAGCAGGGCCTGCAGTACGTCGGCCTGCAATCGGTGGGGGGGCACCGCGACAAATTGTGCCATGTTCTGGCTCTGCTCCTTCTGGTACAGACCGTTGCGCGCTAATATACGGTGAGAGCCTGCGAATGTGGAGCAAATATCGTGAAAACTTCCTACATCATCACCTTCATCGGTGATGACCGCCCGGGACTGGTTGAACAACTGTCCAGCGTCATCGAAAGCAACGGGGGCAACTGGCATGACAGCAGGCTCTCCCAACTCGGCGGCAAATTCGCCGGATTGATCCTGGTCTCCCTGCCGGCGGAGGGTGGTCCGTCCCTGGAAGCCGACCTCAACGCATTGGCCGCCAGCGGTCTCAGCGTCCGTGTTACCGCCACGGGTGAGAAGCAGGCGCCAGTTCCCGGTCGCAACATCACTCTCACGGTGCTGGGGCCGGATCGTCCGGGCATCGTGCGGGAGATTTCCCGCACATTGGCGCAGCGCCAGATCAACGTGCTTGAAATGGACAGCGAGGTGACCAGTGCACCCATGAGCGCTGAAATGATTTTCAGCGCTCACATTGACGCGTGGATACCCGCAGCGACGGATGTGGATGACCTCGCGGACACCCTGGACGAGATCGCCAATCAGATGACGCTGGAAATCGATCTGGAATAGGGCCGGTCTATGCCGCTAATGCGCCGGCGCTGCTGCCGGCAATACCGGCGTATCACACTGCACGTCCATGTTCTGGGCCCGGTGACGCAACACATGATCCATTAACACGATAGCGAGCATAGCCTCGGCGATGGGTGTGGCCCTAATACCCACGCAGGGATCGTGTCGGCCATGGGTCACTATCTGTGTCGCCTCACCGTTGACATCGATGGTGGCTCCCGGCAGTCGTATGCTCGAAGTGGGTTTAAGTGCGAGGCTCACAGTGATGTCCTGCCCGCTGCTAATTCCGCCCAATACACCACCGGCGTTGTTACCGACAAACCCCGCAGGCGTCAGCAGATCGCGGTGTTCACTGCCATACTGTGCCACCGCAGTAAATCCCGCACCGATTTCCACGCCCTTGACGGCATTGATGCCCATCATCGCGCTCGCAATATCGGCGTCAAGGCGATCGAAGACCGGTTCCCCCAACCCGGGCATGACACCACTGGCAACCACATTGATCCGGGCGCCTATGGAATCCCCGCTCTTGATCAGGGCCGCCATGAACGTTTCCATCTCCACCAGTTTGTCCGGGTCAGGGCAAAAGAAGGGGTTGGTTTCCACCACATCCCAGTCCACCTGTTGCGCCACGATAGGACCCAACTGCGCTAGGTAGCCGCGAATTTCTATACCGTAACGCCAGGACAGGTATTTTTTCGCGATGGCGCCAGCGGCGACCCGCATCGCGGTCTCCCGGGCAGAGGAGCGGCCACCGCCGCGATAATCCCGAAAGCCATATTTCTGGTTGTAGGTATAATCCGCGTGGGCCGGGCGAAAACGGTCTTTGATGTCGGAGTAATCCTTGGAACGCTGGTCAGTATTTTCGATAATCAGGCCAATGGGTGTCCCGGTTGTCACACCCTCAAATACGCCGGACAGAATACGCACTTCATCTGCTTCCCGGCGCTGCGTGGTAAATCGGGAAGTGCCGGGTTTACGCCGGTTTAGGTCGTGCTGCAAATCGGAGGCGTCCAGTGCCAGCCCCGGGGGACAGCCGTCGACGACGCAGCCCAGGGCGGGACCATGGCTCTCCCCGAAGCTGGTCACCGTGAATAATTTGCCAATTGAATTACCCGCCATAGCGTCCCCGCGTGACCTCACACTGCCGTATTAAAGCGGCCTATTATAGGCTCAATTCGCGCCAGCTTGTGCTGAATTCTTGTAACTCCTGCGCAGTCAGCGTGAACACACCTTCCCCGCCGTGCTCGAACTCTACCCAGGTAAATGGTACCTGTGGATAAGCGTCCTCAAGCGTGGTCCAACTGTTGCCGACCTCAACGATGAGCAAGCCGCTGTCGCGCAGAAATGCACCCGCTGATGACAATATGCGGCGGGTCAAATCCAGACCATCAGCACCGCAGCCGAGCGCCCGCTCCGGCTCATGAAAAAACTCTGCGGGCATGGCGGCGAGATCCGCGGCGTCGACGTAGGGTGGATTGCTCAGAATCAGGTCATAGCGGACAGCAGCCAAGGCCTCGAATAAATCCGATTCGATGATAGTGACCCGGTCTTCAAGGCCGAGAAATTGTGCATTTTCCCGCGCCAGGTCCAGAGCTGCGCTGTCAATATCCAGCAGATCAACATGGGCGTCAGGAAAGTAATGGGCAGCAGCCAGACCGATACAGCCGCCCCCACAGCATAAATCCAGAATTCGGGACGGGCCAGCACCGCTGTACCAGGGCTGAAACCCATTCAGGATAAGTTCGGCGATCGGGGAGCGGGGAATGAGGGCGCGCGGGTCACAACGAAACTCCAGACCGGCGAACCAGGCCCGGCCCAATAAGTAAGGCAGCGGCAGGTGTTCCGTGATACGCCGGTGCAGCAGCTCCCGCAGTCGCACCATTGCCTTATCATCCAAAGGATGGGGCAACACACCCTCTCCGGAATCAAGCGGCAATTCAGCGATAGCCAGTACCATTTGCATGGCTTCATCCCAGGCGTTGTCTGTCCCGTGACCAAAGAAGACATCACTGTTTTCCAGGGCTTCACTGCAATACTGCAGGGCCTGGCCTACCGTTTGTGGGCGCTCGATGGAGGGTTCGCTGCGACTCATGGCAGCAGTGTAACCGATTCTGCGAAGACAGTTACAGCACCAGGGTCGCCAGTCGATCGTTTGCCTTGCTGGCAACGGATTGTTACTATCACAGCCCGCCTGACCACTGCATCACTACCGTAACGGAGTCGCTCTCGTGCAAGATCACTGGGCAAAAATAATTGAGGCAATAGGCGAAGACCTCAGCCGACCGGGGCTATTGGACACACCCAAACGGGCCGCCAAAGCGTTTGAGTTTCTGACTCAGGGCTACGCACAATCGGTCGATGATGTCGTCAATGACGCTCTCTTCCCGTCCGATTCCAGCGAGATGATTCTGGTACAGGATATAGAGCTGTACTCACTCTGCGAACACCACCTGCTGCCCTTTATCGGCAAGTGCCATGTGGCCTACATTCCTACCGGCAAAGTGCTTGGGCTATCGAAGGTGGCGCGCATTGTCGATGTATTTGCGAGGCGCCTGCAGATACAGGAGTCGCTGACTTCACAGATCGCCCAAACCATTATGGCGGTGACCAACGCCGAGGGAGTAGGCGTGATTATTGAAGCACAGCATATGTGCATGATGATGCGCGGCGTGGAAAAGCAGAACTCCCTGATGAAAACATCGGCCATGCTGGGCACATTTCGCAGCGAGCAAAAGACCCGCGAAGAGTTTCTCTCACTGTTGCAAATGTAAGGATGAAATCGCACCAGTTGGCGGTGCTGCACTACTTTGCGATGCGCAGCAATTCCACATGCAGGTATTGCCGATCTTCGGTGCGTTCAGCACTGTAGGCGAGCAGTCGATAGGTTTCTTCTCCCTGCAGGGAATACACCCGATAACGCTGCAAATCCTCCCTGCCATACAGTACGCGCTGTTGGAATACGCGATTGGCCCACTGCACACCCTGGCCGCAGGCCCGTCCCTGGCAGGAAAAAAGTAAACTGGTGCCCTCGGCTTGCGCTACTGAGTCCAGCAAGCTCTCCATCACCTGGGCCGATTTGAAGCCGTCAGCAATCTGCCACGTATAGCTGAGCAGGGTCCCGCTGAGTCGCTCACTGCTCTTAAAACGCCATTCTCCCCGCACTTTCTGCATGGCACCCAGTCCTATCTCATGATCTACCACCTCCTGTTTCGAGAAGGCAATCTGCCGGGCGTGCGGATAGGCGTCCAACTGTTGCAATAGCGCCTCTGGCGTTGGTGGTGCGGCGCCATTGACGAGACTGCACGGGAAGGCGAGCAAAACCAAGACCCAGACGCGGAATGTCCTGGTGCGACTACTGGTCAGCATGCGGATTCACGTTTTTCTAGTCCCGCCAAAAATTGTTGCATGTGTTGCGCTACCTCACTCACGCGGGACTCCATATGAAAATGGTGCCCACCGTCTACTATATGCAGGGTAAGTCCTTCGATATAACGTTGCGCACGGTCAAGCATCTCTGACGCCTGACTGGACGTACCCCTGGCCAGCATCAGCAGAGTCGGCATGCTGAGCGCCTTCAATACTGCCCGACTGTGGCCCTCAGTCAACTTGACCGCCGAAGCGCCGCGCAGCCTTGGATCAGTCGTCCAGGTGACACCCTGCGGGCAGTCACGCAAATTCCGCTCCACCAACAGCCTGGCAATGTCTGCATTTAATCCGCGATCCGCGCCTGACGCTACTGCTTCGTCGACACCGGAGAAAATGCGATTGGTACGGGTTGACAGGCGCACCTTGTCCTGCAGCGCCCTGCGCATCTGTCGCGGAAAATCTTCCTGGGCTACAGCCTGCGGCGAGACCGCGTCCAGCAACACCAGATGGCGCACGCGCTCCGGGAAGGTACTGGCGAGCAATGTCGCGATGATGGCGCCACGCGAATGCCCCAGAAGATCGAATGTGTCCCAGCCCAGCGCTTCAAGCACGCCCAGGATTTCCGGTAGGTCATCCCATATCTGGTAGCCGGCATCAGCCGAACGACAAGCACTCTGGCCATGTCCGGTCAAGTCTATGGCGACGACATGGTACCCCGTTAACAAGGGGGCCAAACAGCTAAAGCTGGCGGCGTTATCCAGCCAGCCGTGGAGCGCAAGCAGTGGTTTTTCGCCAGGTGTGCCCCAGGACAAACCCGCCAGTTGCAGCTTGCTAACCTGCCAATGTAATGACACGGCCGGTCGCTGCACCGCTTGCCCGGCCATTACACACACGCCTCGTAGTCCGGCGGCATGGCCCAGAACAGCAATTGACCGCACGCCGGAGTGATATGTTCCAGCGCCAGGGTCACCAGGCCGCCTGGCGTGAGGAACGGCACGTTACTCCCTGCTCCGAGATAGTGATCCACCAGGCGTGACACCAGGGGCTGGTGGGATACCAACAGCATGTGCTGTATAGGGAAGTCGGCGTCAGTGCACTCGGTGACTGCTGCATCTACTGCAGCCACACTACTGCCTGGCTGCAGCGCTCGCTCGGGTGTCAAGGTTGCGTGAGTAAACACAGCGGCAACAATCTCTGCAGTCTGGCTCGTTCGCACCAGGGGACTGTGCAGTATCGTGTGCGGGTGCGGGATATTCCTGGTGACACAGGCTGCATGAAATCGGTGACTGCCAAAACCCATGTCGTCACGACCGGAATCAGTAAGCTCACGCAGGCGGTCATGCACTCCCTCTGCAGCTTCGCCATGTCTCCAGATGGTCAAAATCATCGTAGTACGAATTCCACATTCACAGCCTGTCAGGCTAGCTCGCCTGCCGCATCTCCACCAACAGTTTATTCAGCCTGGCAACATAGGCAGCCGGATCATCCAACTGGCCACCCTCCGCAAGAGTCGCCTGGTCAAATACGATATGGGCCAGATTCTCGAAACGGTCTTCGTCAACTTCCTGGTCGAGCATTACGGCCAGCGGGTGCGTGGGATTGATTTCCAGAATCGGTTTACTTTCGGGCAGTGGCTGCCCCGCGGCCTCCATGATGCGGCGCATCTGGGAGCCCATGTCATAGTCGCCCACTACCAGGCAGGCCACTGAATCAGTGAGACGGGCGGTCGCTCGCACTTCACTGACTTTTTCGTCCAGGGCTTTGGCAATACGCGTTACCATTGCCTCGGAGTCCTTGGCCAGTTTCTCCTGTTGTTCTTTTTCCTCGTCCGACGCACCAGCAAGATCCAGCTCGCCGCGCGCTACGTCCTGGAACTGCTTGCCGTCGAACTCGCGCAGGTGATTCATCAACCAGTCGTCAACGCGATCCGACAGGAGCAGGACTTCGATGCCCTTTTTGCGAAACACTTCCAGATGAGGACTCTTTTTGGCGGTATTGAAATTTTCCGCGACCACATAATATATCTTAGCCTGCTGCTCCAGCATTCTCGATACGTAGTTTTCCAGGGACTGATCCTGCACGTCTGTATCGGTATGGGTGGTGCTAAAGCGCAGCAGTTTGGCGATTTTCTCCCCATTCGCCATGTCCTCCCCTGGGCCTTCCTTGAGCACACTCCCGAATTGCTTCCAGAACGTTGCGTACTTGTCCCCCTTTTTCTCCTTGGCCAGCTTACCCAGCATATCGAGGACACGTTTGGTGAGGGCATTGCGCATGGCGTCTACCGCAGGATCCTTCTGCAGAATTTCCCGGGACACATTCAGCGACAGATCATTGGAATCTACCACCCCTTTGACAAAGCGCAGATACAGCGGCAGGAACTGTTCCGCCTCATCCATGATAAAAGTGCGCTGCACATACAGTTTTAGCCCCCGGGACAGCTCGCGATTCCACAGGTCAAAGGGTGCCCTCGCCGGGATATACAACAGGCTGGTGTATTCCAGCTTGCCCTCCACTTTGTTGTGGCTCCAGGTCAGTGGATCCTCAAAATCGTGGGAGACATGTTTGTAAAATGCCTTGTACTCATCATCGCCGACGTCGGTGCGTGGACGCATCCACAGAGCGGTGGCCTCGTTGACCGCTTCAAATTCGACGTCCGTTTTCTTGGCTGGCTTTTCACCTTGCGCCAGGGCCGGGTCGGGTTTGGCCATCAGCACCGGAACCGATATATGATCGGAGTACTTCCTGATCACGCTGCGCACGCGCCAGTCGTCAGCAAATTCCTTACAATCTTTTTTGAGAAACAGGGTAATGCTGGTACCGCGCGAAGCACGGGCGCGGGGTTCAATAGAGAACTCCGCCTCTCCGTGGGATTCCCACAGTACACCTGCGTCCGCCGGTTCTCCGGCCTTTCGCGTATGTACTTCAACGCGATCAGCAACAATGAAACCGGAGTAAAAGCCAACGCCGAACTGCCCGATCAGTTGCGAGTCCTTGCGCTCGTCACCCGTAAGGCTCTCCAGAAAGGATGCCGTGCCAGATTTGGCGATGGTGCCGAGATTATCGATCACTTCTCCCCGGTTCATGCCAATACCATTATCAGTGATAGTGATGCTATTGGCCTTCTTGTCCAGTGCCACGCGTATCTCGTAATCAGCCTGGCCCTCCAGCAGGGCTTCATCAGCCAAGGACGCGAAGCGCAGTTTGTCGATGGCATCGCTGGCGTTGGAGATCAATTCGCGCAGGAAAATTTCCTTGTTGCTGTACAGCGAGTGGATCATCAGGTGCAGCAGTTGCTTCGCCTCGGTCTGGAAGCCCAGCGTCTCTTTTTTTACGTCAGCAGTCATGGCAACCTCAGAATATAACTTATTGATATTTAGGGATTTGTTTACTCGGTCCGATATGGGGATGCTGAGGGGTTATTTCAAGTGATGGTGTCGAAATTCGTTGGCCGTTCGCGAGTTTGACGGCCAGTGGTGGGCACACACCCAGATATTGGACTGGCTCCAGATAGAGTCCCCTTGGGGGAACAGCCTGAGAGGGAATGAGCTTTTTGACCGAACAGGCTGTTCCCCCAAGGGGACGAATAGCTAAGCCATAATTCAATATCTAAAAAAAAAGGCCCATCTTCCGATGAGCCCCTTTTTACCAAATCAATAACGGTTTACCAGCCCGTAACCTCCGCCAATGCAGAACCAATCTCAGCCAGGCTGCGCACCGTCTTCACTCCGGCATCTTCCAGCGCGGCGTATTTCTCGTCTGCCGTGCCTTTGCCACCGGAGATAATCGCGCCCGCGTGGCCCATTAGCTTACCCTTGGGTGCGGTTACACCAGCAATGTAGGACACCACCGGCTTGGTCACATGGGCTTTGATATAGGCCGCCGCTTCTTCTTCGGCAGTACCGCCGATCTCGCCAATCATCACGATTGCCTCGGTCGCGGGATCATTTTGGAACATCTTCAGGATATCGATAAAATTGGAGCCCGGTATCGGGTCGCCGCCAATACCGACACAGGTGGACTGGCCGAAGCCGGCGTCCGTGGTTTGCTTGACCGCTTCATACGTGAGGGTACCGGAACGGGATACGATACCGACCTTGCCAGGCAGGTGGATATGGCCGGGCATAATGCCAATCTTGCACTCTCCGGGAGTGATCACTCCGGGACAGTTGGGTCCGATCAGGCGTACACCCAGTTCATCACACTTCACCTTGGCCTCGAGCATATCCAGAGTTGGGATACCTTCAGTGATGCACACAATCAGCTTGATGCCGCTATTGGCTGCCTCAAGAATGGAATCCTTGCAGAAAGGCGCTGGCACATAGATAACTGAGGCCTCCGCACCGGTCGCTGCTACTGCATCCACCACGGTATTGAACACTGGCAGCCCCAGATGCTCCTGGCCGCCTTTTCCCGGGGTTACACCACCGACCATTTTCGTACCGTAGGCAATTGCCTGCTCGGAGTGAAAGGTGCCCTGGGACCCGGTAAAACCCTGGCAAATGACCTTGGTGCTCTTATTAATAAGAATGCTCACAACGCGGCTCCTCCCGCTGCTTTCACTGCTTGCCGGGCAGCGTCTGTAAGACTGGTGGCAGCGATAATATTTAAGCCACTGTCTGCCAATACTTTTTGTCCCAATTCTGCATTGTTGCCTTCAAGGCGCACGACCACGGGCACAGCGACACCGATTTCTTCCACGGCGCCGATGACACCCTCAGCAATGAGGTCACAGCGCACGATGCCACCGAAAATATTAATCAACACCGCTTTCACCTTGTCGTCCGACAGGATGATCTTGAATGCCTCCGACACACGCTCCTTGGTAGCACCGCCACCCACGTCAAGGAAGTTGGCGGGGAAGCCACCATGCAGGGCGACAATGTCCATGGTTCCCATCGCCAGGCCGGCGCCATTGACCATACAGCCGATGTTGCCATTGAGAGCCACATAGTTGAGTTCCCACTGGGCCGCATGCACTTCACGTTCGTCTTCCTGGCTGGAATCGTGCATCGCGCGCAGAGCGGGTTGCCGGTAAAGTGCATTGCTGTCCACCCCGATCTTGGCGTCCAAGCAGTGCAAATTACCCTGCTCAGTGATCACTAGCGGGTTGACCTCTATCAGCGCCAGATCCTTGTCGATAAATAACTGTCCCAGACCCATAAAGATTTTTACGAACTGTTTGATCTGGTCACCCGACAGGCCCAGTTTGAAGGCCAGCTCACGGCCCTGGTAGGGCTGGGGACCCACCAGCGGATCAATGGTAGCCCGCAAAATTTTCTCGGGAGTTTCTTCCGCCACTTTCTCGATCTCAACACCACCTTCGGTAGAGGCCATGAACACGATGCGGCGTGAGGCGCGATCTACTACCGCGCCAAGATACAATTCCTCGGCAATATCGGTACAAGCCTCTACCAGTATCTTGCTTACCGGTTGCCCACTTTCATCGGTCTGGTAGGTCACCAGTCTTTTGCCCAACCACTGCCTGGCAAATGCCTCTATTTCAGCTTTGCTTTTTACCAGTTTGACGCCGCCAGCCTTGCCTCTTCCGCCCGCGTGTACCTGGGCCTTGACCACCCACATATCTCCGCCAATCTTGTCGGCAGCGGCAGCTGCTTCCTCCGGCGTATCCACAGCAAACCCCTCGGACACCGGCAAACCATATTCGGCAAACAGCTGCTTGCCCTGATACTCATGAAGATTCATGTTCTATCCTGTTGTCTATTTCTGACTGTCGTTGATTAAGGCCATTCCGCTGTTACAGCAACAGCGAATTGGCCAGTGAATATCCAGGCGCGTCGGCAATTTATTCTGTTGTACGCACCCGGACGAATTTCGCTAGCGCTTTTTCCGATTGGCGATATGAATAGCATGACCATCCACCGCCAATGCGGCTTCGTGCACCGCTTCGGACAGGGTTGGATGCGCGAATACTGTCAGCGCGAGGTCCTCAGCGCTGGATCCGAACTCCATGGCAATCACCACCTGCTGGACCAGGTCCGCCGCCGAGGCACCCACGATATGACAGCCCAGAATGCGGTCGGTCTCGGCATGGGCAATCAGTTTCACCATTCCATGAGGTTCATCCGCTGCCAGCGCCCTGCCACTGGCCGCGAAGGGAAAAACTCCGATCTTGTACTCTACGCCATCCGCTTTCAGTTCCTGCTCGGTTTTACCTGCCGCTGCGATCTCCGGGTGGGTATAAATAACCGAGGGGATACAGTCATAATTTATCTGCGCCTGTTTACCAGCAATCCGCTCGACTACCATGATGCCTTCTTCCGAGCCCTTATGTGCCAACATCGGGCCGCGCACTATATCACCTACGGCATACACATGGGGTGCTTCTGTTTCACAATTATCGTTGACGTAAATGTAGCCGCGCTCGTCCAGCGTTATGCCACTATCGGACGCGAACAAGCCTTCAGAGCGCGGTCTGCGCCCCACCGCCACGATCAACCTGTCAAAGCGCTCCATGTGCTCGCCGTCGGCACTGGAATAGGTCACATCCACACCGCCATTCTTGACCTCGGCTCTGATCACCCGGGCCCCCAGTCGGATATCCAGGCCCTGGGATTTGAAAATCTTGCCCGCCTCCTTGGCGATTTGCACATCCATCAGCGGCAAAAACTCGTCCAACGCTTCCAGCATCACAACCTCTGACCCGAGGCGACGCCACACACTGCCCAATTCCAAGCCAATAACACCAGCACCAATGACACCCAGTCGACGGGGCACCTCAGACAGCTTGAGAGCTCCGGTGGAATCGATAATGTATTCGTTGTCTATGGGCGCGGGAGGGATGCTGACAGGCACTGATCCGGCCGCAATGATGACATTGCCCGCTGCCAGAACCTGCACATTGCCATTGTGGTCGGTCACTTCAACTTTCGCCCCGACCAATACCTTGGCCTTACCCGCGATGGCAGTGACACCATTGTGTTTGAACAGGCCACTGATACCACTCGTCAACTGCGTCACTATCTTGTCTTTGCGAGCCAACATGGCGGGCACATTGATCCGGGCATCCTGTACCGATATACCGTGAGTGCCCAAACTGTCGCGGGTCTCGGCAAATTTTTGACTGCTATCGAGTAACGCCTTGGAGGGAATGCAGCCGACGTTGAGGCAGGTGCCACCCAACTGGACCTTGTCCTTGTCGTCCAGCCACTGCTCAACACAGGCCGTCTTAAAGCCGAGCTGTGCGGCCTTGATCGCAGCCACATAACCGCCGGGGCCAGATCCAATTACCACTACATCATATTTATCAGACATCGTCACTTTCCAATAATAGTCGGTTCACAATGGAAGGGATGAAGAATCAGAGTACCTAGATTCACTACCACAATCAGCTGCTACAGCTGCAAAAGTATTCGCGCAGGATCTTCAATCAGGTCCTTGATCGCCACCAGAAACTGTACCGCAGTCTTTCCGTCTATAAGGCGGTGATCATAGGTCAGCGCCAAATACATCATGGGTAGAATTACCACCGCGCCATCCACAGCCATAGGACGGTCCTGGATCTTGTGCATACCCAGAATACCGGTCTGCGGCGGATTGAGGATGGGTGTAGACAGCAGGGAGCCGAACACACCCCCGTTGGTTACAGTAAATGTACCCCCGGTCATATCTTCTATGGTCAATTTGTTGTCTCTGGCTTTCTGCCCCATATCCCTGATAGCCGCCTCGACATCCGCGAGGCTCATAAAATCAGCATCGCGCATCACGGGCACCACCAGCCCACCCGCGGTAGAAACTGCTACACCGATATCCTGGTAGCCGTGGTAGACAACATCATTACCATCAATGGAAGCGTTTACCGCAGGAAAGCGCTTCAACGCCTCACAGGCGGCCTTGACAAAAAACCCCATAAATCCCAGGCGGGTACCATTATGCGTTTTTTCAAACTGCTCCTTGTACTTGTTGCGCAGGGCCATCACCGGTGCCATATTCACTTCATTAAACGTGCTGAGCATAGCCGTTTCGTTCGTGGCATTGAGCAGCCGCTCTGCAATTCTGGCGCGCATGCGGGTCATGGGGACGCGCCTCTCCACGCGCTCACTGGAGAGTCCAACAGGGGCTTTCTCATTCATGGCCGTAACGCCCTGCGACTGCACCGGGACTGCCGTCGCCGACGCATCACGCGCGTTCATGAAGTTAAGAATGTCCTCCTTACCAATGCGTCCATTCTTGCCGCTACCGGTAATGGCGCTGATATCCAGCTTATGCTTTTCAACTAATTGCCTGGCTGCGGGTCCCAGCCGCTCAGCCGTCGCCATGTTCTCGACAGGGTCCACAGCCGCAACCGGGGCAGCCTTCGCTGGCACAGTTGCAGCAGTGCTTTGCCCCTGCTCCAGGGTGGCCAGCAATTGCTCACTCTGTACGGTGTCACCTTGCCGGGCATGGATTTTGGTGATGACGCCATCCGCTGGTGCCACCACCTCCAATACGACCTTGTCCGTCTCTATCTCGACGATCAGTTCATCACGAGACACGGCCTCGCCTTCCGCTTTGTGCCAGGCAGCCACTTCCCCGTCAGCGATGGATTCGGGAAAGGCCGGTGCCTTTATTTCAATAGCCATTTCGTTTCCTTAACAAATGCCGGTTGTCGCTAGTTCCCCCAGGGTATGTCACCGAGGGCTTCATCAATAAATTTTTGCATCTGCTCAAGATGCAACGCCATATACCCCGCAGCGGGTGCAGCGGAGGAATCGCGGCCTACGTAGCGCAGGTATACATCCACCTTGTGACGCTGGATCACGCGCCGCATGTGGTGCTGGCTGGCGTACCAGGCTCCCTGGTTCATAGGTTCTTCCTGGCACCATACCGCATCAACAATGTTGGCGTATGAACGGGTCAGTATTTCCTGGAGTTCAGCCTCCGGAAAGGGATACAGCTGCTCCAGGCGCAGAATCGCAATATGCTCCAGGCCTCGCTCCCGCCGCGCGGCACGCAGGTCGTAAAACACCTTGCCACTACAAATAATAATGCGCTGCACCTTTGACGTGTCCAGCTCGTCCGTTTCATCCAGAACATTGTGGAACCGTCCCTCGGCGAGCTCCTCTATAGTGGAAATCGCTTCCTTGTGGCGCAGCAGACTCTTGGGCGACATGACCACCAGTGGCTTGCGCAGAGGACGGATGGCCTGCCGTCGGAGCATGTGGAATACCTGGGCCGGCGTAGTTGGGACACAGACCTGGATATTGTGCTCTGCACTTAACTGCATGAAGCGTTCCAGCCGGGCCGAGGAGTGCTCGGGACCCTGGCCTTCATAACCATGGGGTAACAACATCGTCAAGCCGCAGTGGCGCGACCACTTATGTTCACCGCTGGTAATAAACTGATCAATGACCACCTGGGCGCCATTGGCGAAGTCACCAAACTGAGCCTCCCAGATGACCAGCCCCTGGGGTAGCGTGGTGGAATAACCGTACTCAAAGGCGAGTGCCGCTTCCTCGGACAATAGGGAGTCGTAAACAACGAACTTAGCCTGCGCATCCGAAATGTGCTGCAGGGGGATGTAATCGCTGCCATCTTTCTGGTTGTGCAGTACCGCGTGCCGGTGGGAGAAGGTTCCCCGTCCGACATCCTGACCCGTCAGGCGGATAGGAAATCCTTCCTGCAACAACGACGCGTAAGCCAAATTCTCAGCGAAGCCCCAATTTAGCGGCATAGCGCCGGCCGCCATCCGGCGCCGGTCCTCCAGAATTTTCGCTACCTGGCGCTGCAGCGGAAAACTGTCCGGCGCCGTATTGGTAGCCTGGGCCAGGGCCTGCAACGACTGCAGATCAATGCGCGTATCGCACTGCAACGTCCAGTGGTGTCCCAGATACGGTGTCCAATCCACGAAGAGGGATGTATTAGGTTCCGATACCAAAATACTGACCAGCGGGGCTCCACGGTCCAGCGCAGCCCTGTAGCGATCCACCAGCGTCTGCACCTCGCTTTGATTTATCAGACCTTCACTGACGAGTTTTTCAGCATACAACTCCTGAGTGGTCTTATGTTTGGCAATTTTTTTATACATCAGCGGCTGAGTTACCGATGGTTCATCCGCTTCGTTGTGACCGCGACGACGATAACAAACCAGGTCTATAACCACGTCTTTCTTGAACTCAGTGCGATAATCAACGGCCAATTGCGTGACAAAAAGCACCGCCTCAGGGTCATCCGCGTTAACATGGAATATCGGGGACTGCACCATCTTCGCAACGTCAGTGCAATACTCGGTGGAGCGCGCATCCTCACGATTGCTGGTAGTGAAACCTACCTGGTTGTTGAGCACGATGTGGATGGTGCCGCCCGTCTTATAGGCGCGAGTCTGGGACATCTGGAAAGTTTCCATTACCACACCCTGCCCCGCAAACGCTGCGTCGCCGTGCAGTACGATAGGCACCACCAGGTCGCCTTTCTCATCCTCGCGTCGTTCCTGTCGCGCGCGCACGGAGCCTTCCACCACCGGCGCCACAATCTCCAGATGAGATGGATTGAAGGACAGGGCCAGATGCACCTCCCCTCCCGCTGTCATTACATTGGAGGAAAAGCCCTGATGGTATTTTACGTCACCGGAGCTTTCATACTGTGCCCTGCCCTCAAACTCGGCAAACAATTCGGAGGGGTTTTTTCCCAGAATATTGATCAGCACATTGAGGCGGCCACGGTGGGCCATACCAAGAACGATTTCCTGTGCCCGATAGGCGCCACAGCGCTGCACCATCTCCGACAACAGGGGAATGAGGCTCTCGCCCCCTTCCAATCCAAAGCGCTTGGTGCCGGGGTATTTGGACGCCAGGGATTTTTCCAGTCCCTCGGCATTGATCAGTTGATTCAGCAAGTGCAGGCGCACATCTCTACCGTAATCCGGAGCAGCGCGTACCGACTCCATCCGCTGCATAATCCAGTGGCGTTCGGTGGTATCGACGATATGCATAAACTCGGCACCGATCGTGTTGCAATAGGTGCGCTCCAGCGCCGCATAGATTTCGCCCAGAGTGGCATCAGCCTTGCCGATATGCAGAGTCCCCGTTTGGAATACCGTGTCGAAATCGGCGGATGAGAGCTGGTGAAAATTCAGGTCGAGATCGGCTACCGGCTTGCGTTCTGCCAAGCCCAATGGGTCCAGGTGCGCCTTCTGGTGACCGCGCTGGCGGTAGGCGGAGATCAATTGCACCACGCGCACCTGCTTGCGCTCGTACTCGGTAGCCTGCGAGTCGTGGCGCACCGTCGCATCCGTGCGCACGCGCATTTTGCTGATCTGGGCGAAGCGCTCGCGGATCACCGAGTGGGGTACGTCCTCGATCTGGACGATGTCGGACGCCACCCTGGGAAGCTTGTCAAAATAGTTGCGCCACTGCTCTGGCACCCCGTTGGGGTCTTTCAGGTAGGACTCGTACAAATTTTCCACGTAGGTGGCATTGCCGCCAGCAATATGGGAGCTTTGCCACAGCAGTTCCATGGTGCTATTTTGCATCTGCACCCCTAATTAAATAAGTAAATTCAATATGTTACAGCATGAACATAATGTTACGTGGCACGAGATAACAGCATGTGGCGAATGTGGCCAATGGCCCGTGTAGGGTTGAGGCCCTTGGGGCACACATTGACACAGTTCTGAATACCGTGACAGCGAAAAACACTGAACGGATCATCCAGCCTGGCCAGCCGCTCCTCGGTTGCGGTGTCCCGAGAGTCCGCCAGGAATCGATAAGCCTGCAACAGCCCGGCCGGGCCGATAAAGCGGTCGGGATTCCACCAGAAAGACGGGCACGCCGTGGAACAGCAGGCACAGAGAATACACTCGTACAAACCATCCAGTTTTTCCCTGTCCTCAGGCGACTGCAGGCGCTCGATGGCCGGCGCCGGCGTATCATTCTGCAAATACGGCTGTATTTTTTCATACTGTGCGTAGAACAGGCTCATATCGACCACCAGGTCGCGAATCACCGGCAGTCCGGGCAGGGGCCGCAGCACCAGTTTGTTGTTCCTGACGGCCTTGGACAAGGGTGTGACACAGGCCAGGCCATTGACGCCGCTCATGTTGACACCGTCGGAGCCGCACACACCCTCGCGACAGGAGCGACGGTAAGCCAGCGTAGTGTCCTGCGCCTTGATGAGCTCCATTACGTCCAGCACCATGAGGTCCTTGCTGCCGGTATCAACCTGCACGTCCTGCATATAGGGTTCGGCATCGGTCTCGGGGTTATAGCGGTAGATACTCACTTGCAACATAGTCAGTGCCTCTTAATACGTACGCGCTTTCGGCTGGAAAGTTTCGACAGTTTTCGGCTTGAAGTTCACCGCGCGCTTGGCCACCCGCTTGTCGCCAGGGAAATACAGCGAGTGACACAGCCAGTTCTCATCGTCGCGGGAATCGAAATCCTCGCGCGCATGCGCTCCCCGGCTTTCTTTGCGCCATTCTGCCGTTATGGCAGTCGCCTCTGCCACTTCCAACAGGTTCTGTAGTTCAAGCGCCTCGATTCTCGCGGTGTTATAGGCGTTACTCTTATCGTCCAGCCTTGCACTCTCTATCCGCCCGCGCAATTGCGCCAGTTGATCTATTCCTTTTTGCATGAACTTCCCGTTGCGGAACACGCCGAAATAGTTCTGCATGGTGTTCTGCAACTCCTTGCGCAGGGCCACCACAGGCTCGCCGCCGGTGGAGCTGTTGAGCTTGTGGAGTCGAGCGTTGGCCTGCTGTAAATCGCTCTCGGACGCATCCCTCATCTCGATGCCATCGCGCAGCGCTTTCTCGATAAAGAGGCCCGAAGCACGACCGAACACCACCAGGTCGAGCAGTGAATTGCCACCGAGGCGGTTAGCTCCGTGCACGGATACGCAGGCCACCTCCCCGCAGGCATAGAGACCCGGAATGACCACGTCCTTGCCACTGGCGTCAACCGTCAGGGCCTGGCCGTGAATATTGGTGGGAATACCGCCCATCATGTAATGACAGGTAGGCACGACCGGGATGGGCTCCTTGACCGGATCCACATGGGCGAAGGTACGAGAGAGCTCGCAGACTCCCGGCAAGCGGCTTTCCAGCACTTCCTCGCCAAGGTGATCAAGTTTGAGCAGCACATGGTCGCCCTGCGGCCCGCAACCACGCCCTTCGATGATCTCGAGAACCATCGAGCGGGCCACCACGTCGCGCCCCGCAAGGTCCTTGGCATTGGGAGCGTAACGCTCCATAAATCGCTCGCCATCCTTATTGATGAGATAGCCGCCCTCGCCGCGGCAGCCTTCCGTGACCAGAGTTCCGGCCCCGGCAATGCCGGTGGGATGGAATTGCCACATCTCGATATCCTGTACCGGAAACCCGGCGCGCAGCGCCATGCCAATGCCGTCACCCGTATTGATATGGGCATTGGTGGTTGAAGCATAGATACGCCCCGCGCCACCGGTGGCGAGGACAGTTGCCTTGGATTTCACATAAACCGTTTCACCCGTTTCCAGGCAAATGGCAATGACACCCACCACGGCGCCGTCCTGGTTTTTTACCAGGTCGGTGGCATACCACTCGTTGAAAAACACCGTCTTGCTCTTGATATTGACCTGGTAAAGCGTGTGCAGCAGTGCGTGACCGGTGCGATCCGCCGCAGCGCAGGTGCGCGCGGCCTGGCCACCCTCCCCATAGTTCTTGGACTGTCCACCGAACGGTCGCTGGTAGATACGTCCCTCCTCCGTGCGAGAAAATGGCAGCCCCATATGCTCCAGCTCAAATACCGCCTCAGGGCCGACGCTGCACATATATTCGATGGCGTCCTGGTCACCGATATAGTCGGAGCCCTTGACAGTGTCGTACATATGCCAGCGCCAATCGTCGTCCGGATCGGCAGAAGCTATAGCGCAGGTGATGCCACCCTGTGCCGATACCGTGTGGGAGCGGGTGGGGAAAACCTTGGAAATCACCGCAGTCTTGAAACCGGACTGGGCCAGTTGCAAGGCCGCACGCATGCCCGCTCCGCCCCCGCCTACAATGACACCGTCGAAGGAAATAGTACGAAGAGCAGTCATTGTTACAAACCCCACAAAATCTGGATGCCCCAGACAACATATGTAAACATGGCGATGCCACACACGACCTCGGCCACCAGGCGCAGCATGTTTCCGGTAGCGCCCAACATGCGCTCCGTGAAATAATCGGTAAACACCGACCACAGGCCAACCCAGGCGTGAACAACTAGCGATACCAGCGCAAGCATGCTGAAAACCCGCATCCATGTTAGTGAGAACAATTCTTTCCAGGCGCCGTAGTCGACTCCACAGGCCACCACCCAGCCGACATAGAGGAAGTAGGCCAACAGGATCACAGCGCTCACTCGCTGCATCAGCCAATCGTAAAGCCCGGATCGGCCCAAACTGGTCACTGCGATTACCATAGCCAAATCCCCGCCAACAATATGAGTACTACCGAAAGCAAGATGACAATGCGTGCACCAAAAATGCCCCCCGCCATCGTTTCACCGATGCCCATATCCATGATGAGGTGCCTGACCCCGGCCAGTGTGTGATAAATCAAGCCCGCGAGCACCGCCCAGATCACCAATTTGAGCAAGGGATTGTTCAAGCTCTCCTGCAACGCAGCAAAACTTTCCGGGCTGGCCAGGCTTTCGTCCAGAGCCCAGAGCAGCACGGCCATACCGGCAAACAGGAATACACCCGTGGCGCGATGCGTGATTGACGCCCAGGCTGTAATGGGTTGCCGGATGGACAACATGTCCAGGTTTACAGGGCGTTTATCTTTCACAATAGGGTACCGTCTTTACTGCGCCCCAGTGGGCGATTAATCGGGTTAGCGAGGCGCTAGTTTTAACGTCGGTCGCAAACGTTAGCCAGACAACTAAAACGCGCGAGATTATAGGCATTTACGGCAACAAATACAAACCTGCCACCACCAACATATTCAGTATCGGCACGGTCATGCATGGCATCGATCTGCCCCTATCCGCACCAGTGGGAGTGTGTTCAACTAGTCGTTTTTCACAGCGATAGGCGCAGGTTCAATTGACAAAAATCTCCGGGACTTTATAGTGGTGTCCCCCGAGCAAACTCTTCCCAGGACCCTCCATGAGCGACAGAAAAGCCACTCTCAAGATCGACGGGATCGACGATCCCATCGATCTTCCAGTGTACTCCGGATCCCTGGGTCCGGATGTTGTCGATGTGGGTGGCCTGACGGAGAAGGGGCTGTTTACCTACGACCCCGGATTTGTGTCCACCGCCTCCTGTGAGTCCCAGATTACCTTTATTGATGGTGCCAAAGGCATACTCCTGCACCGCGGCTACCCCATCGACCAATTGGCCGAGCAGTCCGATTATTTGGAAACCTGCTATCTGCTGCTCTATGGTGAGCTTCCCACTGCTGAGCAAAAACAAAAGTTTGTGGGAACAGTGCACAGGCACACCATGGTGCATGAACAGATACGCACCTTCTTCAACGGTTTTCGTCGCGATGCCCATCCAATGGCGATCATGTGCGGTGTGGTAGGTGCCCTCTCTGCCTTCTACCACGACGCCCTGGAAATTGCCGATGAACATCACCGACAGATTGCCGCCTTTCGACTGATCGCCAAGATGCCCACCCTGGCGGCCATGAGCTATAAGTATTCCACCGGCCAACCGTTTATGTACCCCGACAACCGCCTCAACTACGCCGAGAACTTCCTGCACATGATGTTCGGCAATCCCTGCGAGCCGAGCAATATCAGTCCCGTACTGGCCAATGCCATGGATCGCATATTCCTGCTGCATGCCGATCATGAGCAGAATGCCTCCACGTCGACCGTGCGCCTCGCTGGCTCCTCCGGTGCCAATCCCTTCGCCTGTATCGCCGCTGGCATTGCTGCGCTGTGGGGTCCCTCGCACGGCGGGGCCAATGAAGCTGTGCTGCAGATGCTGCAACAGATTGGTGATATCTCCAGGATCGACGCGTTTGTCGCGCGCGCCAAGGACAAGAACGACCCGTTCCGACTAATGGGTTTCGGCCACCGGGTATACAAGAACTTCGACCCGCGTGCCAAAGTGCTGAAGCAGGCCGCGGACGAGGTGCTGGCTGAGTTGGGGATAAAACATGACCCGATGCTGGACATTGCCAAGCGCCTGGAGGAGATTGCACTGTCGGATGAGTACTTTATTGAGAAAAAACTATACCCCAACGTCGACTTCTATTCCGGCATTATTCTCAAGGCTATTGGCATTCCGACCAGCATGTTCACCGTGATCTTCGCTGTAGGGCGCACAGTGGGTTGGATTGCACACTGGAACGAGATGATTAGCGGCAGCTACAAGATTGGGCGCCCACGGCAACTTTATACAGGCTACGCGCAGCGCGACTTTGTACCTCTGGATCAGCGCTAGGTGGCAGCGTGGCCAGCCTCAGTAATTACTGGAATTGTCCACCATGCCTGACATTGTCATCAGCGGAACCGGCCTTTACACCCCACCCGAGTCCATCAGCAATGAAGAACTGGTGCACTCGTTCAATGCCTACGTGGCTATCTTTAACACCGAAAACGCGGATGAGATTGCTGCCGGCGCAGTGCTGCCTATGCAACCCTCCTCTGCGGAATTTGTGGAAAAGGCCTCGGGGATCAAATCGCGCTATGTCATGAATAAAGGCGGGATCGTAGATCCCAAAAGGTTGATACCAAGTCTGCCCGAGCGCCCCAACGAAGCTCAGTCAATCCAGTGTGAGATGGCCGTGGCCGCTGCCCTTGAAGCTATGCGGCAGGCGGACAAAAGCGCTGCAGATATCGATGCCGTCATTGTCGCCGCATCCAATATGCAGCGCCCCTATCCAGCGATAGCAATCGAAATCCAGGATGCCCTGGGTATCAAGGGATATGGTTTTGACATGAATGTGGCCTGCTCGTCTGCGACCTTCGGCATCCAGCAGGCCCGTGACGCGGTGAGCACCGGCAGCGCCCGTTGCGTGCTGATGGTCAATCCGGAGATATGCAGCGGCCACCTGAACTTCCGTGATCGGGACTCACACTTCATTTTCGGCGATGTATGCACCGCGGTAATCGTGGAGAGTGTCACAACCGCCACCAGTGCCGAGCAGTACGTGATTGTCGACAGCAAATTACAAACTATTTATTCCAATAATATCCGCAATAACTTCGGCTTCCTCAACCGGGCCGACGAATCCGGCGAGGATGCCCCGGATAAGCTGTTCATGCAGGAAGGGCGCAAGGTGTTTAAGGAAGTGTGTCCGGCGGTGGCCGCGCAAATCTCAACCCAGTTGCAAGCCTTGCAAATTACGCCCGATCAGATCAAGCGCCTGTGGCTGCACCAGGCTAACCTCAGTATGAATCAGCTGATCTCGCGGCGCGTACTGGGCCGCGATGCCACTGCCGAAGAAGCGCCCACTATTCTTGATGAATACGCCAACACCAGCTCCGCAGGCTCTATCATCGCCTTCCACAAACATTGCAGGGATCTGAAAAGTGGAGACCTGGGAGTGTTGTGCTCGTTCGGCGCCGGTTACAGTATCGGCAGCGTTATACTAAAAAAAGTCTAAACGAGTAGCTCCCGCAAAGCGTTTACCAGTGCCCCATTGTCCTCCTCTGTCCCGATGGAGATGCGCAGGTGGTTATCGATACGCGCTTTATCAAAATAGCGTACCACGATGCCCCGCTCCCGCAGGCGCTCAAACAATTCTGCGGCGGGATAATGCGCGTGACTGGCAAAGATGAAATTGGCTCCTGAGGGCAGCACAGAAAATCCCATTGCTGTCATGTCCGAACACAGCTTGTCGCGGGAAATTATCAAGCGCAGACAGCTACTGTGAAAATACTCCTCATCCTCTATCGATGCCAGCGCGGCACGCTGGGCAATCACATCCAGCGGGTAAGAATTGAAAGAGTTCTTTACCCGCCCGAGCGCTTCAATCAGTACACTGCTGCCCATGGCAAAACCCACGCGCAGTCCCGCGAGGGCCCGAGATTTGGACAGGGTCTGCACTACCAGCAAATTGTCGAATGCATCGATCAGCTGTACCGCCGACTCCCCACCGAAATCGATATAGGCCTCATCGATTACGACGACAGAGTCAGCACTCTTGCGCAGCAGGGTGCGGATAGAATCCAGACTCATTAGCATTCCGGTAGGCGCATTCGGGTTGGGAATGATGATACCGCCATTGTGTGCCGGGTAGGCGGCTGGATCGACGCTGAAGTCCTGCCCTACGGGAATCGTAGTGTAGGCGATGCCATACAACTCGGACCACACCGGATAGAAGCTGTAGCTGACATCGGGGAAACAGAGCGGCAACTTATGTTTCAGGAGCGCCTGAAATGCCAGTGCAATAACTTCGTCCGAGCCATTGCCGACGAAAACTTGCTCAACCCGTAAACCATTACGCGCAGCTATAGCTTGCCTAAGGGCAACGGATTCCGGGTCAGGATACAGGCGCAATGTGTCGGCACTGACCGCCGCAATGGCCTGTAGCACCCTGGGAGACGGTGGGTAGGGACTTTCGTTAGTATTCAGCTTGACCAGTTTATCGAGCTGCGGCTGTTCACCTGGCACATAGGGTGTCAGCGTATTGACCACATCACTCCAGTAACGACTCATGATATGCCCTGCCCTTGCAACGAATTGTGTGTGCCGGCCCGTGAAAGCGAAAAACCCGGAACAGTGCCGGGCTTGATAGAAAATGGCGTCCCCTAGGGGGTTCGAACCCCTGTTACCGCCGTGAAAGGGCAGTGTCCTGGACCACTAGACGAAGGGGACGGGACGACCGTTTTGATACCACAAAAAGGCCGCGACATTGTACCGGAGCCTCACTCCGATGCAACTCACGCGGCCAGGTCGCGCTGGGCCGGTCGCTAGTTGCCCCGACGCTTCATCTGGAGACGACTGCTAGTACTTCAGGCCCGTATCAAGTTGAAATCGCGAATAGCTCTGATTACTACCCAGGTCGACTCCCTGGTTTTGGTCAAAATGGTACGTGGAGCCGGCATACCAGTTATCGGTGATCATGTACTGCCCGGAAATCACACTCCCCTTGACGTCGGTGCCGCCACCGCCGAAATCGGAGTCGGTCATCGCACCCAGCGTCGCATTGGCTTCAAGTTCCTGGTATTGATAAGCCACCTGCCATGACCGCTCCTTCTTGGCACTGCCAAGTCGAATCCCTGCCATATAACCCATGTTGAGATCATCGGCATCCTGGTTTTCAATGTAATCGCCATACACAGAGAGGGGCAGATCAAACGCGCTAAACCCGAACGCCAACGAGGCATTGGCTACCTCATAGTTATTTTCATAGAACGCGGCCTCGCCAACCTTCACGGAAGAGTTGCCCTGAAACTTGCCGTTGTAGATTGCCGGGCGGCCTTCCGTGGGAACATCAAGGTACCCAGCGGCTGCTGTCAGAGTCGTGCCTTCGAAAGGTATTAGATTTACACCGATTTGAACGCCCGGTATACCATAGCTGTGATCCCCATCTGCGGCAGCATTGGCAGAGTCGCTTTCAATCCAGGTGTAATTCGCAAGGGCAAAGAACGTTTTGTCGGTCCAGCCTAACGCCATCCCTTCCGGACGGAAATCCCCATCGTAGATCAAATAGCTTTTCTCCACCGCGTAATACGGGTTGACCATCTTGCCCGCGGTCATTGTTGTGTTAGTCACACCCGTATAGGTGGCGTAGGCCAGATCGATCCAGACATCCTTACTGGTGCTGCCGCCTCCCAAGGTCTGGTTAGTCGACACCGGGTCATCGTTGCCGGAGCCCAAACCAAAGCCCACTTCAAGCTCAGGGCTGGGCTTGGCCACCAGAACTGGTCGTGCGCGTATTCGCCATCGGGTCTGGGAGTCCGTATCTTCCTTATCTATGTACTCGTAACGGAAGCGGTAATCCCCCTTCAATTGAACCTTCTCAGCCCATGACGAGGCTGTATTCTTATTCATGAGCGAAACCACTTGGGCGTTGGTGGCGGCGAGGTCTTCCACCTTGACGGTTTTCTGAGTGGCCGAGCGCAGTTTCTCGTTCTCGGCCTCCAGCGCGTTGAGACGTTCGCTCATGGCCTCGAACTGGGCTTTAAACTGCTCAAACTCGGCTTTGGACACCTGGGCATGCGCTGCACCACTGCCGAACAAGGCGCATGCCACAGCCGCTGTCATTAGCTTCCTCATGCTTTACGCTCCTGGATAATTAGTCGTTGCTTTTATTGCGTTATGCAATACGGACCATAGCTTAGGGGTATTTTGAGTCAAGAATGTGACAAGAAACATTAGCAAGCTCTCTGTGAAGCGAAAGCGTGACAGCAATTTATTCTAAAACTGCCTTTAATAACAGAGGGTATTGTAAAGTTGAGCTAGACCTCGACTGAGGTTATTGGCCGCCACTGACGTGGAGGCACGAATGGGATCAGGTGAAAAATCCAACCAGCAGCATACCAATTGACACTAGCACCAATGCCTCCAAAGCAAGCACGGGCAATTCAACATGAGGTGACCTGCTCCTCAGCTCCTTTTGTGCTGCACGTAAAATCATACCCCCCCATGGCTACACGTTGTAGCTCTTGTATACACATAAGGTACACCATAGAAATCATCAGGACAATGTAAATACTTGTGATAAACTCGAAGTTAGCAAACCTGGATCACACAATTGGCATGTCAAAAACGAAGCTGCTCAATATCCGTATTGATCCGGACTTGAAAAAGAAAGCGAAGAAGCTCGCCGAAGGGGACGGCCGCTCGCTATCGAATTGGGTCACCAAGTTGATTGCCAGCACGGTAGAAAAGGCTGAAAAGGAGCCGCCGGGTAAGACTAACTGACCAGCCGCTACTTCCCGATCCAGTGCCGCGTTGAATTATCAGCCAAACCGACCTGTTATATAGTTTTCGGTTAACTGGTGTCTCGGGTTGGTAAAGATATCCTTGGTCTTTCCGACCTCTATCAACTTTCCCAGATGGAAATAGGCCGTGCGCTGCGACACCCGCGCCGCCTGCTGCATGGAATGCGTGACGATGGCAATCGTGTACTTTTCCTTGATTTCATCGATGAGTTCTTCGATGCGCGCGGTCGCAATGGGATCCAGCGCTGAGCAGGGTTCGTCCATCAGGATCACTTCAGGATTGACCGCGATGGCCCTGGCTATGCAGAGACGCTGCTGCTGTCCGCCCGACAGGCCAGTACCCGGTTTGTCCAACTGGTCCTTGACTTCCTCGAACAAACTGGCCCGGCGCAGACTAAGCTCGACTATTTCGTCCATCTCAGCCTTGTTTTGTGCAAGCCCGTGAATACGCGGTCCATAGGCGACATTCTCATAGATGGACTTGGGAAAGGGATTAGGTTTCTGGAATACCATACCGACCCGCGCGCGCAGCATCACGGTATCCTGGTCACTCTCGTAAACGTCCTCATTATCCAATGTAATTTGTCCCTCTAACCTGCAAATCGGAATAGTGTCATTCATGCGATTGAACGCGCGCAGAAAAGTCGATTTGCCGCAGCCCGAGGGTCCAATCATGGCCAGCACTTCGTTGCGGCCAACATCCAGGGACACATCGATAATAGCCTGCTTCTCAGCGTAGAAAATATTGACTTTGCGAGCTGACATCTTCGCGTTATCGACATACGGCGTACCAATGGTCTGATACTCCTTCAAATCAGACTGGAGGTCCAATTCCCGCTTTTCGCCCATAGGCTTTTCCTTCCCACCTATTACACTGGCCTCGCGAGCCGCCGCGGTTAAAACGTTCATCCCTTCAGGTCCTTTCATTCTTCACGCCTAGTGTCCTATTTCAATTCGAATCGCCTGCGTAAATAGATTGCCAAGGCATTCATCAAAATAAGAAATCCCATTAACACCATGATCGCCGCCGAGGTCTTCTCAGTGAAACCTCGTTCCGGGCTATCAGCCCACAAATATATTTGTACAGGAAGCACCGTCGACGGGTCTGTAAGTCCACCAGGCGCGTCCATAATAAAAGCCACCATGCCAATCATAAGAAGAGGCGCCGTCTCACCGAGAGCATGAGCCATGCCAATGATTGAGCCAGTTAGAATACCAGGCATGGCAACGGGTATTACATGGTGGAATACTGTCTGCATTTTTGACGCACCAACGCCCATTGCAGCTTCCCGAATGGAAGGAGACACGGCCTGTATTGCAGCCCGGGAGGTAATAACGATCGTCGGGAGCGTCATCAGGGCCATGACCAAACCCCCAACCAACGGGGCCGACCTTGGCAATCCGAAAAAGTTGATAAATACCGCCAGCCCCAGCAGACCAAAGACAATAGATGGTATCGCGGCGAGATTATTGATGTTAATTTCTATGAGATCTGACAGACGATTGCGCGGGGCGAATTCCTCAAGATAGATCGCCGCCATTACCCCAACGGGAAAGGCGAGGAAGAATGTCACTAGCATGGTATAGAAAGAACCTTTAAGTCCGGCTCTGATTCCGGCCATTTCCGGTTCGCGCGAGTCGCCGGCCAAAAAGAAGGTGCTATTGAATCGAGATTCCGTCCTACCCTCCCCCCGCAACGTGTCCAGCCAGGCCAATTGTACATCCTTGACCCTGCGCTCCGATTCAGGTTGATCGGCACTGACCTGGCCCTTCAGATAGCGACCGGCTTCCGCGTGGGCTAGTAGCCAGACTTCATGGCTGGTACCGATCAATTTCGGGTCCTTGATAGCCATGTCGCGCAGCGCATACTCCGCACCGAGACTTATGAGTCTATATAACTGTTTTTTTTCCTTGGAACTGGTAACGTCAGGAAACATTGTACGCAGACTGCTCTTAATGATAGCTGCATAATCCGCGTCGGCGATTTCACTAGGAGTCGCATTCTGATTAATCCCAAGCAGTTCCGCATCAAAATCAATGTCCAGCTTGATATAGTGCTGTGTGAAAGCCGGGGCACCCTTAATAAAGATATCGCCTAACAGAACTAACAGAAAAACGAATCCAATCAGCACTGCGATACGACCATACCACTGGAAGCGCCGCTCCCTGGCGTAACGCTTTTTCAGCGATGCCTGAATTGCTATCGTGGTCTTGCTTTTACCATGATCACTCATACTGTTCGCGGTATCTTCTCACAACATACAGTGCAACGACATTGAGCAGCAGTGTCACAAAGAACAGAACCAGACCAAGTGCGAATGCTGCCAGCGTCTTGGGGCTGTCGAACTCCTGGTCACCTACCAACAAGGTGACAATTTGCACAGTGATCGTGGTAACCGCCTCAAAAGGGTTGATTGTCAGTTTGGCCGACAAGCCCGCAGCCATCACAACAATCATGGTTTCACCTATAGCCCGCGAAGTGGCCAGTAAGATTCCGCCAACGATACCAGGCAGTGCAGCGGGCAATACCACTTTGCGAATGGTCTCATTCATCGTCGCACCCATACCCAGGGAGGCTTCCCGCAAACTGACTGGCACCGCATTAATAATGTCATCCGACAGGGACAAGACAAAAGGAATGATCATAATGCCCATCACAATCCCTGCCGCCAGCGCACTTTCAGAAGCGACGCTGAGGCCGAGGGATTCGCCCAGTTCGCGTATGAAAGGGGCCACGGTCAAGGCCGCAAAAAAGCCATAGACGACCGTCGGAACGCCAGCCAGAATTTCCAGCATTGGCTTGGCCACAGCGCGAAATCTCCGTGTAGCGTACTCAGACAGATAAATGGCTGACATCAGCCCGACGGGCACAGCAATGGCCAAAGCCACAGCGGAAATCAGCAACGTTCCGACCAGCAGCGGGATGAAACCGAATGAGCCAGACGCTCCCACCTGATCAGCCCGAATCGCCATCTGCGGACTCCAATGCAGACCGAACAGGAAGTCTGCCAGCGGAATAAACTGGAAAAAGCGAATTGACTCGAACAGGATCGACAGTACGATGCCAAGGGTCGTCAGCACCGCTAGGAATGAACAGCCAAAAAGAACCCACTCTATGATACGTTCAACATGATTCCGTGCCCGCAGCACCGGCGTCACTCGCCGTACTGCCAGAAGCGCACCAATGATAGCAACCAAAAATACCAGCGCTGCCTTGACCTGACTAAACGAGGACGCAAGCCATTTATAATGCTCAGCCGCCTGTACCTGGGTCTGATCCAGTTGCTCAGAATCAATTGCTCCCATGGCAAAGCCCTGAACCTGGTTGTAATAGAGGCCCAGTTCATCGGCGGGCATTTCCTGGATATCTTGCGGCAATTCGGCAGTGACCAGCTTGTACAGTACGCTGGATTCAAAACCGAGCCATAACGCGAGTATCAAAAGTGCGGGAAGCGCAGCCCAGGCCGCCGCCATATAACCGTAGTGTTTGGGCAGCGAGTGCAGAGCCGCTATGCCACCCAGGCGCCTAGCAACCACTTGTGAGCGCTTGCGTCCAGTAAAAAAACTGACGACACACAGGGCGACGAGAACCAGTAAAATTGACGTTGTGTGCATTATCGAATTGCCGCGTTTATAACACCGCCAGCGCGGTTGGGGCATATCTCCAAAATGAAAATAGCGGGCCACATCCTGCGACGCACCCGCTCCGGCCCAAAGATATTTAGGGTCGAGTTAATGAACTACAATTCAAGACGTTTGAGGTTCTTGACTTCTCCCTGAACCCGCTTTAGTTCCTCCTCACTCAAGGGAATCAAGCCCTTCTCTGACAGGTAGCCGTCCTCCCCCATAGCCTTGTTTGACATAAACTCGATGGCGTACTCCTGTATACCGGGAATTTTACCGACATGTGCGCCCTTGATATAAAAATACAATGGGCGTGCGACAGGATATTTGCCACTGGCTATCGATTCGGAGTCCGGAACAATTCCATCAACAATGGAACCCTGAACCTGATCAGTATTTTCTTCAAGAAAGCTGTAACCAAAAACACCCACTGCATTGGGGTTGGCCTCAAGTTTCTGCACTATCAAGTTGTCGTTCTCACCCGCTTCAATGTAGGCACCATCTTCGCGTACCGCATAGGTCACGGCAGCAAATACGTCCTCGCCCTTGGGTGGCTTGCCATTTTTTATCTGCAGTGCGTCATAGACGCTTGCGGGTATACCCAGCTTGGTCATGGCCGCCTTGATCTGGTCGGGTTGTTCCACGGGTAATTCCGCGAGTTCCTTCAGGCTTGCAATCGTTTTGGCCCCCCCTCCCATCGCCAACTCCGCGAACGCGTCCCTCGTGCCCGAGGTGGGTGGCGGCCCCAGCACTTCAATTTTAGTGGCCGGCAGAATCGCATCTACATCCTTCCAGGTTTTGTTCGGGTTGGGCATAAGCTTGCCGTCGGGGCCAGGAATATCCTTAGCCAGGGCCAGGTATATATCCTTGAGGCTCAACTTCAGCAGAGGGGCTTTATTGGAGTTGGCAATGGCGATACCATCATAACCAATCAATACTTCGACAATATCGACGACACCATTGCTTTTGCAAGCGTCGTACTCAGACTGCTTGATGCGACGGGACGCATTCGCAATATCGGGCGTGTCGGCTCCCGCTCCACTGCAAAAAAGCTTCAGACCACCTCCCGTCCCGGTTGATTCTATTTTTGGCGCCTGGAAACTATTGGCGCTGCGTCCGAAACGCTCGGCCACGACTGTTGCAAATGGATATACAGTGGAAGATCCGACAATGCTAATACTGTCGCGATTCGCTGCCTGCGCTGAACTGAAGAAGCCAACAGCAACCAGGACCGCAGCCGTACCTATTAGATGATTTTTCACGTAATAATCCCTCCTCGTCGTTAAGTATCTGAAATATACGCTGTTCCGCCAGACTCGACCAAATATTAGGTAAGCAATGTTACCATTTGGTGACAGCCGGGACACTGTCGTTCTTATGCGTTCATATCCATCCGCTGCTATGCCAGACTTTAAAGCGCCGAAATCTCATCATCCAACGCATTCAGGCCGCCATGCCTGACATCCATTCCTTTTACCACGTACACGACATGCTCGGCGATATTGCAAGCGTGATCGCCAATGCGCTCAAGACTACGCAACGCCCACATTTCATTGAGAATGGCGCCAATTTTCCGTGGATCCTCTACCATAAAAGTGATCAGGCTGCGCATGGCGCTGTCGTACTCCATGTCGACCTCTTCATCTCCCCTAAGCACCTCTACAGCCTGGCTAACATCGAGTCTGGCGAATGAATCAAGCGCCTGGCGCAACATCACTGCGACTCGAGCACCAATGTGCCTGATCTCGATAAAATGACTTCGCGAGGTGTCTTCTTCTGACAGCCGAATGGCCTGCCTCGCCACCTTGGCAGCTTCATCACCGATGCGCTCCAAATCCCTGTTTACTTTAATGATGGCAATCACGAGACGCAGATCACTTGCGGTCGGCTGACGTCTCGCGAGAATCGTTGCGCACTCATCGTCAATCGCCATTTCCATTTGATTCACTTCGCTATCCCGGCGCGTGATAAGTTCCGCTTCGTTGCTGTCCATTTTCATCAGGGCATCCAGGGCCGTAGTGAGCTGTTGCTCCACTTTTCCACCCATGGCGAGCATATGATTGCGCAGCGACTCCAACTCCGTATTGAACGTCGCAGAAATATGTTGCTGATAATCTTCCTTTTTCAACATGTCTTTAACCTCTTGCCGGAAACACCAGGGTAAACGTGCTACCTTCACCCAATTTACTCTCTATCTTTAGCTGCGCCTCATGCGCCGCTGCCGCGTGTTTCACTATGGCCAATCCCAAGCCTGTACCGCCGGTAGCGGAGCTGCGGCTGTCATCTACGCGATAAAAACGCTCGGTCAGCCTGGGAATATGCACAGAGTCTATACCAATTCCGCTGTCCTGCACCTGCAACAGGCACTTATCCCCCTGCAAGGACCAGCCTATCGTCACCGGACTGCCACCGGGACTGTACTTAATGGCATTGATCGCCAAGTTTGAGACCGCGCTGTACAGCTGTCGATAGTCACCATAAACCCTCTTCTCAGTGGCTATTTCCAGCAGTATGGCAGAATCAGGATACGCTTCTGTCAACTCGTCTCGCAACTCCTGCAAGAGCCCCCTGATATCGATAGGTTCACGCTCATCGTCGCGCTTCTCGCTCTCTATTCGCGACAACCACAGCAGGTCCTTGAGTAGGTTTTCCATACGCTGCGCCTGTTGCCCCATTTGCTGCAGCGGCTTTACATAACGCTGCGGGAAATCCTTTGTATTGCCCAAAAAAGTACCCAGATAACCACTAATCACCGTCAACGGCGTACGTAACTCATGCGACACGTTTGCGACAAAATCCCTGCGCATTTGCTCCATACGTAGGGCACCACTGACATCGCGTACAAAGAGTAGTCGTTCGCCAGCTCCGAATTGAGTAATCTCTACGCGCAGATAGGTTTTCTCCCTCCCGCCAACTGCCAAATATTGCAATGGTGTTTTGTAGTCCTTTGCCAGAAAATAGCGGTTAAACTCCGGAACACGAACCAGATTAGTCAGGGTCTGCCCCGTGTCTTCCGGGTAGCGTAAACCTAGCAAAGGTTCGACAGCCTGGTTTAACCATTTGATTGCCCCATGCTCATCCACCATTACGACCCCGTCGCGCATGGCAGCGAACGAATCTTCTAAATATTCAACGGTGGATTGCAAATGCGCCTGAGCCTCCAAGCTTCTTTTCTGATGTAAGTAGATACGCGCAAGAAGTTCTCCCCAAATGCCGAAAGCGTCCGGCGGCACCTGTTTAGGCTGGTGCAGCCACAACTGCACACGTTGCATCTGGTACAACCAGAATCCGATCAACGCCAGAAGTACGATGATCACGGCCTCCCTCGGGTAACCATAAATCGATCCCAGCGCAGCCGACAGCGCCGCTACCAACACAATCCGGCCAGCCGCCGCAAGCCAACTCATGTCGAGTCAGAGTCTACCATTACAGAAGGCCTCGAGAGGAAAAGCGATAACCGGTTCCACGTACCGTCTGGATCATGTTGCTATAGTCGCCCAAGGGCGATTGCAGTGCTTTACGCAAGCGTCGTATATGTACGTCCACCGTCCGCTCTTCCACATAAACATTGGCGCCCCAAACCTGGTCCAGCAACTGACCACGGGTATAGGCTCTCTCCTGATGCGACATAAAGAACTGCAGGAGGTTAAACTCCGTCGGCCCCATTTCCAGGGGCTGGTCCGCGATAAAAATACGTTTGCTCTCAACGTCAAGCAGAAGTTCCGCGACCTGGATTTTCTCTCCTTCCATACCGCCATTGGACCGTCGCAATAGCGCCTTGATTCGCGCTATCAATTCACGGGGCGCAAAGGGCTTGGTGATGTAGTCATCGGCGCCGACATCAAGACCTTGTATAACATTATCTTCCGCGGTCTTAGCCGTCAGCATGATCACCGGCATGTCACGAGTCAGGTCCTCGCGTTTCAATCGGTTCATGAGTTCCAGGCCGCTACCACCGGGCAGCATCCAGTCCAGCAACACAATGGCGGGCCGCTCATCCACTATCAGTTGGTATGCCTGTTGAATGCTTTCTGCCTCAATACAGTGAAAATTAGACATTTCGAGAGCCATGCGTAGCATGTCCCTAATGGCAAACTCGTCGTCGACGATCAACACGGTATGTGTGTTCATAAACCCAGAAAACCTCGATTTCCCAAATGGGCTTATTAAATGAGGGAAGTGTGACAATTACATGACAGGATGCAGGCACAATGCAACAAATCTGTAAAAATTAAGGTCGGCACTACGCTGGAGCCCGGTCGAGATGTTGCTGGTAAACCTAACGCAGACTGGCGTTTATATTCAGTAACATCTTATTGCCCGGGCACAAATCCGCCTCATGCAATTGGTTAAGGGGCCGCTGGGACGTCTCCAGCACTTCATGCAAGTCGCGCGAGTCCTTGTTCATATAGATCAAGCCGGTCAGGATACTACCTGAACAACGATGATCTTCCAGGGCAGTGATGGCCGAGCGCCGGTCGAAAGGATTGAGCGATTCATCAACCTTATATAGATGTATGGAGGAACCGTCGTGCATGGTGACCTCGTGGCTGTAGCCAGGTTGATATTCAGTGGTAATCTCCTTGTGCATAGGAACAAAATCAATCGTTCCTGTCGCCTCGGAATGCTCGCGCACGAACTCGTAGCTCTTGGTGGACTGTGGGTTATTATTAAAAGTCACGCAAGGGGATACCACATCAATCAGGGCGAATCCGCGATGCGCAATCGCGGCCTTGATCAACGGCACCAGTTGCTCCTTGTCACCCGAAAAACTGCGGGCCACAAAGGTGGCGCCCATTTGCAGTGCCGTGCCACAAAGGTCAATGGCGCTATAGATGCTGGGGTCGCCCTTTTTGCTCGCCGAACCTCTATCCGCCGTGGCTGAATCCTGCCCTTTGGTCAGCCCGTAGCAACCGTTGTTCATAACGATGTAGACCATATTGAGATTGCGCCTGGCCACGTGGGCGAACTGTCCCATCCCAATGGAAGCAGTATCCCCATCGCCGGACACTCCCAGGTACAACAGCTCCCGGTTAGCCAGCGCTGCGCCGGTCACCACGGAGGGCATACGGCCGTGGACGGAATTAAAGCCGTGTGAATTTCCCAAAAAGTACGTCGGTGCCTTGGAGGAACACCCTATACCGGAAAGCTTGGCAATTTTGTGCGGCTCAATGGATAGCTCATGACACGCCCGTACGATGGCCCCACTGATGGAGTCATGGCCACAGCCAGCACAGAGCGTGGAGATAGCACCCTCATAATCAGCCTTGGTATAACCCAGATCATTGACCGGAAGCTGCGGGTGTCGGAATTTTGGTACCTGGTAACTCATCGAGATTCTCCCGTGCGAGCCAAAGCAGTTTTGCGATGCAGTGGCAACACGTTGTCCCCCTTAAGGTGTTTTTTGATTTGTTTACGGATATTGCGCGCGCTGATCGGTGAGCCGTCGAAACACAAAACTGATTTCAATTTGTCCGGACCGAACTCAAACTCCGCCATCAGCAGAGTGCGCAACTGCGCATCCCGGTTCTGCTCAATCACAAAGACCTGCGTGTGTCGCTCAATGTACTGTCGTACTGCCTGGTTGAATGGGAAGGCGCGTACCCTCATGGCGTTCATATACACTCCCTCCGCCGCCAGATAGTCCAGCGCTTCCCGGGACGATTCCTCACTGGTACCGAAATACAGCACACCGATATCTGTTTCCCTGCCACAATCGGCAGTGATGGGCGCCGGGACATGTTCATTAATGGTGTCCCACTTGCGCAGCAGGCGCAGCATATTCGCCTCGTACTCTTCGCCTTTTTCAGTGTAGATCGCGTACTCGTTGCGGGACGTGCCGCGGGTAAAAAATGCACCCTTGGTTGGATGAGTACCCGGATACGTGCGGTAGCAGATGGCGTCGCCATCCACGTCAAGGTAGCGGCCAAATTCCACGCCATTCTCCAACTGCTCGGCGGTCATCACCTTGCCGCGATCATACTTGCGCTCGTCATCCCAGGCGAGCGGTTCGGACATGTTGTCGTTCATACCAAGATCGAGGTCGCTCATCAGAATAATGGGGGTCTGCAGGCGTTCCGCCAGGTCAAAAGCCAGGGCACCAAAATCGAAGCACTCCTTGGGTGTCGACGGGAACAGCAGGACCTGCTTGGTATCGCCGTGCGACGCATAGGCGCAGGCCAGAATATCAGACTGCTGGGTTCGGGTGGGCATTCCTGTTGATGGCCCGGCGCGCTGCACGTTGAACAATACTGTGGGAATTTCAGCAAAATAGGCCAGCCCCAGAAACTCACTCATCAAAGACACACCAGGCCCGGAGGTGGCAGTGAAGGAGCGCGCGCCATTCCAACTGGCTCCGATTGCCATGCCGATGGCCGACAACTCATCTTCAGCCTGCACGATCGCATAATTGCGCCTGCCGGTACCCGGGTCGATCCTGACCCGCTTGGCATATTTCTCAAACGCGTCAACCACGGAGGTGGAAGGTGTGATCGGGTACCACGCCGCCACCGTGGCACCGCCATAAAGTGCACCCAATCCGAGAGCTGTATTGCCATCGAGCAAAATCTTATCACCTACCTTGTCACTCTTTTTCACCCGTATACCAATAGGGCACTCGATGTGCGCCCGGGCGTAATGATGTCCCAACTCCAGTGCATGAATATTGGGCAGTACCAGATTTTTCTTGCCCTTGAACTGATCTTCAACCAGAGCGGTCAGCACCTTGAAATCCATATCGAGCAGCGCCGCGAGGGCGCCGACATAGATCACGTTCTTAAACAATTGACGCTGCCGCGGGTCGTCGTACTGCTCATTGCAGATAAGGGTAAGGGGTAAGCCGATAATACTGATGTCATTGCGCAGCAGGCGATGATCCAGTGGCTTGGTACTGTCGTAGATGAAGTAGCCGCCCGGTTCTACCTCGCGAATATCCTGGGCCATGCTTTGCGGATTTACTGAAAGTGCTATATCGATACCACCGCGACGTCCCAGATAGCCTTTATCGTTGACCCTGACCTCGTACCATGTCGGTAATCCCTGGATATTTGAGGGAAAAATATTCTTCGGTGATACCGGCACACCCATGCGGAACAGGGCCTTGGCGAACAGATTATTGGCACTGGCAGAACCGGTGCCGTTCACATTCGCAAACTTGATGACGAAGTCGTTAACGGATTCGATACGCTTCACAATCACTGCCCCGCCTGACGTACGTTGTAGAGAAACTTTTGCATATCCCAGGCAGCGGTTGGGCAGCGCTCCGCGCACAAGCCGCAATGCAGGCAAACGTCCTCGTCTTTGACCATCACCCGCATGGTCGGCAGGTCGGCTGATATATAGAGATCCTGGGCCAAATTCCCGGCTGGCGCCGCCAGACGGGTACGCAGATCTTCCTCCGTGCCATTGGTGATAAAACTGATGCAATCCGTGGGGCAGATGTCGACACAGGCGTCACACTCAATACAGCGCAACTCGTCAAACACCGTCTGCACATCACAATTGAGGCAGCGCTCTGCTTCCTTATAGCCGGTAGCAACGTCAAATCCCAGTTCTACCTCTACCTTGCGGTCTTTCAGGGTTTTTTCCAGGGGCGCCAGCGGCACAATGTAACGCTGATCGACCGCCACGGCATTGTCAAAGCTCCACTCATGCACGCCCATTTTCTGGCTGGCCAGAGTCACATGGGGCGGTGGGCGTTTGTGCACGTCTTCGCCGCGACAGAATAAATCGATACTGACCGCGGCCTGGTGGCCGTGGGCAACAGCCGTAATAATGTTTTCCGGGCCGAAGGCGGAGTCACCGCCGAAAAATACCCGCTCATTCGTGGACTGGAATGTCGACTTGTCCACCACGGGCATGTCCCACTTGTCGAATTCTATGCCCAGATCCCGCTCTATCCAGGGGAAGGAATTTTCCTGGCCGATCGCCATCAGCACGTCGTCAGCTTCCATGAATACCAGAGCATCGCCGGTGGGTACCAACGTACGCTTGCCCGCCTCATCGTACCGGGCCTCGACCTTCTCGAAGGTCATGCCTTTGAGCTTGCCGTTCTCAACCACAAACTCCCTGGGCACGTGGTTATTGTAAATGGGGATGCCCTCATGCGCCGCATCCGCCTTCTCCCAGGGCGAGGCTTTCATATCCTCAAAGGGACTGCGTACCATGACACGCACGTCTTCCCCACCCATGCGCCTGGAAGTCCTGCAGCAATCCATGGCCGTGTTGCCACCGCCTAGTACGAGAACGCGCTTGCCGATCGCGGTAGTGTGCTCGAAGGCCACACTGGACAACCAGTCTATGCCCAGATAGACGTTCGCCTTGGCGTCTTCCAGGCCCGGTAAATTCAGGCCCTTACCGCGCGGGGCTCCGGTTCCGACAAAGACTGCGTCATATTTTTTGTTCAGTATGTCTTTCAGGCTGTCCACCTGGATATCGAACGTCGTGGTCACACCCATATTGAGGATATAGTTCACTTCCTCATCCAGTACCGCAACCGGCAAGCGGAAGGAAGGGATCTGGCTGCGCATCATGCCGCCACCAGCGAACTGATTGTCGTAGATGTCTATGCTGTACCCCAAGGGCGCAAGGTCGCGGGCCACTGTGAGCGATGCAGGACCGGCACCAATCAGTGCGATGTGCTTGCCATTCTTCTTCTTGGGAATGATGGGCAAGCGATCGGTGATATCGTCCTTGTTATCGGCAGCGACGCGTTTGAGTCGGCAAATCGCCACAGGCTCTTCCTCCACCCTGACACGTCGACACGCGGGTTCGCAGGGTCGATCGCAGGTGCGCCCGAGAATTCCTGGAAATACATTGGAGTGCCAGTTGACCATGTAGGCATCGGTGTAACGCCCGGCGGCAATCAGTCGTATGTACTCTGGCACTGGTGTGTGCGCCGGACAGGCATACTGGCAATCCACTACTTTGTGGAAATATTCAGGATTTTTGATGTTAGTTGGTTTCACTGGTCCTGCTCATGATTGGAATACTAAAATTTGATCGCGCGACGACGCGCCATTACAGTTCGGTGATTGTGTCACATGTCAAGCGGCGTTTCATTAAGACGAAGGAAATATTTACGTTAATTTTCCAACACTTAGCGACACTAAGCGACAATTAGTGGCAGTGGTCCCCCATCTTGAACCGCCGTCCGCCGCCCCGTTTCAAAACCAATCGAAAAAGCCACCGCTGTTTTTCAGATCAGCTTCGCAGCCAACTAACTGCGCCTGATAACTATCGGCCCTGTCCTGAACCTTGTGTGCCACACTGATCAACCATTGCTTTTTCAGATAGGTTGCACGGTTATAGCCGCCGTGCCCCTCGTGGTAGGCCAGATAAAGCGCGTAGGTATCGTGCAGGGATATCCCACTACGCTTTTGCGATTGTCGGTTATACCAGCCCACAAAATCGATGGCATCCGCAAACTCATCCCGGTCCGCACCCCAGCGGCCCGCCTCACGCTTGTATTCATCCCAGGTAGCGGTTTTTGCCTGGCTGTAACCGAAGGCGCTGGACGGCCTGGGTCCCGGGATAAAGCCGAAAATTTTCGTGCGCGGGGGCCTGGCACTGGCCTGAAAACGCGATTCCTGGTAAATGATCGCCATCATCACCGGGATGCCACTGCCCCACGCATTACTGGCGTGTGCAGCGTCAGCATACCAGTCATTTTTTTCGCGGAAGATCGCGCAAACATTGTTAACATCCTGCGGCGGGCTGGTGGTGCAGGCACTCACGCAAAGCAGCGGTACCAGCAGCAGGATGCACCTCAAATCGCAATACCGTGCGTTGCAAGTAACCCGAGCAGGGATTGCTCGTCGATCACTGCCACACCCAATTCATTCGCCCTGGTGAGCTTGGAACCGGCGCCCGGACCCGCCACCAGACAAGTAGTTTTTGCCGATACACTGCCGGCAACTTTTGCGCCCAATGCCTGCAAATGCGTCTTGGCATCTTCCCGCCCGAGTGCTTCCAGTGTACCTGTGACCACCCAGGTTTGACCGGCAAGCGGCAGGGGCTGCTCTGGCGGCCGTTCGATATCGGGCCAACTCACTCCGGCGTCAAACAGCGACTGGACTACCCTCATACTGGAGGACGAATCAAAAAACTGCCGCAGGTGATCGGCCACCACCAGGCCGACATCCTCCACTTCCAGCAACTGTTGCTCGGACGCAGCAACCAGTAGGGGCCAACTTCCGAAATGACGCGCCAGGTTAAGTGCTGTCGCCTCACCCACTTCGCGAATACCCAGTGCAAAAATAAAGCGCGGCAGTTTGGTTTGTTTACTTTCCTGCAATGCGGCCAACAGATTGTCAGCAGACTTTTCACCCATACGACCCAGCCGCAGTAGCTGCTCTCTGGATAATGAGTAGAGTTCGGCAACATTCCCCACCAGACCCTCGTCGACCAATTGTTCGACCAGTTTGTCTCCCAAGCCATCGATATCCAGCGCGCGTCGCGATGCAAAGTGCTTGATAGCTGCCTTTTGCTGTGCGGCGCACACCAGACCGCCCATACAGCGCAAGGCCGCCTCCCCCGGTTCACGCTCGATGGCGGACTGGCACACGGGGCAACGGGTCGGAAACATTATGGGCCGCGCATCGGTGGGGCGGTGCTCAAGCACCACGGAAACCACCTGCGGAATAACATCACCGGCCCGGCGCACGATGACTGTATCGCCTATCTGTATGCCCAGGCGATCGATTTCATCGCTATTGTGCAGGGTCGCATTGCTCACGGTAACACCACCGACAAACACCGGCTCCAATCTGGCCACCGGGGTGATAGCGCCTGTGCGCCCGACCTGAAACTCCACATCCAACAAGCGAGTCATCTCTTCCTGCGCTGGAAATTTTCTGGCGATGGCCCAGCGGGGGGCCCGTGAGACAAAACCCAGCCGCTGCTGCAGCGCCAACTCATTGACCTTGAATACAATACCATCGATATCGTAGGGCAAACTGTTGCGACGCGTGGCCAGCGACAGATAATACGCGTCGCAGGCCGCCACACCGCGCACCACTGCTGACTCAGCATTGACCTTGAAGCCCCAACCGCGCAGGCATTCCAGCACCTGGGCATGACAGTCGGGAAGACCGCCTCCCTCCGCCTGCCCAACACTGTAGCAACACATCTCCAGCGGGCGCTGCGCTGTTATGCGGGCATCCAGTTGCCGCAAGCTCCCGGCGGCGGCATTGCGGGGGTTTACAAAGGTCTTTTCGCCACGTTCACGCGCGCGGTTATTGAGCCGCTCAAATCCCGCCTTGGTCATGTAAATTTCACCGCGCACTTCCAGCACTGCGGGAAAACCCTCTCCGCGCAGGTGCAGAGGGATAGAGCGGATGGTTCGGACATTGTGGGTGATATCCTCGCCGGTGTTGCCGTCGCCGCGTGTCGCGCCACGCTGTAACACACCCCCCCGGTACAACAGGCTAACGGCAATCCCGTCGAGCTTTGGCTCACACGCGAATTCCAGTGGCTCTGCGTCTTGGCCAAGTCGGTCCAGCAGACGCCGGTTAAAATTCTGCATGTCCTCTTCATTGAAAGCATTTTCTAGGGACAGCATGGGAACGTCATGGGAGACCGGCGCGAACTGACTAAGCGGCTGGCCCCCTACCCGCTGGGAAGGTGAGTCGGTACGAAGGTAGTGGGGATGTTCTTCTTCCAACTGCAACAGGCGCTGCATACAGCGATCGTACTCTGCATCAGGGACTGACGGCTGGTCCAGCACATAGTACTGGTAGTTCCACGCATCCAGTTGCTCTCGCAGGGATGCGATTTCCTGCACAGGGTCTGCCAATGGCATATTGCCTTTTAGCGGGCCTTGGCCAGCAGGCGCCGCTCCAGTTCACGAATTTGCTGTCGACTGTGCGCCAGGGACTGCCTGGTCAACACACTGCGCGACTCGTCGAGCACATCTGCACCCAGGTTACGGGCAACCGTCTGTGCCGTCTCCAGCATAAAGTCGAAAGCCTGCATCATATCCTCAGGTCCGGGCAGGGTGAGAAAGAACACCAGACCGGGCGTAGACATATCGGCCATGTTATCAATATCAAATACCCCGGGCTGCATCATATTGGCGACACTGAACTGAATGGCACCGCGGCCCGCCTCGAACTCGTGGCGATGAAAAAAATTCATATCACCGAAGCGCAGGTCACAGGCCAGCAAAATGTGCAATATATCGTCGCCGCGAAAGCCCTGGTCGCTGCGGGCCATGACGTTAAGCATAAACACTTCAGGGGCTTCATCACGGGGCAGTTTACCCGGGGCCGGAGTGGGTGCTGGCTTTGCTGGAGTCTCCTGTGACACAAGGCCATCCAGCCAATCCAGGTTTTCCGCTTCATCACCGGGGCCCCCGGAGGTCATGCCAGCGACCAACTCATGTTCATCTTTTGGCAGCCGTTGGCCAGACTGCTTTTTAGCGGGCCTGGCGGCGGGGACGGCCTTCGCCCCCCCTCGACCAAATCCTGCGGCCCGGAGGATATCGCCCCTTTCCACCACCCTGGCACCACCATTGGGCAGCTCACGGTAATGGCCAATATCGATTAGCGGTTCAGCCGGAAGATCATCAGGATTGACCAGCTTCACCCTCACCTTGGCCGTTTTGTCGCGCCGAATCCTGCGCCAGGCGTCCACTAATACAGCCACTATCAGCAGCACCCCGATAATAACCATCCAGTCTCGTATTGTTAAATCCATCAGTCCCAATTCACTCAGTCCGCTTACTCGTCTACCTGTTCAACTGGCGGCCATTGCCGCAGCCTCTTCCACATCTACCGAGACCAATCTCGATACGCCCGGCTCATGCATCGTTACGCCCATCAGTTGATCCGCAAACTCCATGGAAATTTTGTTGTGGGTAATATAGATGAATTGCACCTTGTCCGACATCTCTTTCACCAGGCGCGCATAACGCGCCGTGTTGGCGTCATCCAACGGCGCGTCCACCTCGTCGAGAATACAGAATGGCGCGGGATTCAGCTGAAAGATGGAAAACACCAGCGCGATCGCCGTCAGCGCCTTCTCGCCTCCGGACAATAAATGAATCGTCGCGTTCTTTTTGCCGGGCGGTCGGGCCATTATGGTGATGCCAGTGTCGAGTAAATCATCACCTGTCATTTCCAGGTAGGCGCTGCCACCGCCAAAGACTCGGGGAAACAACTCCCGCAGTCCAATGTTCACTTTTTCAAAAGTTTCGCGGAAGCGATTGCGTGTCTCCTTGTCGATCTTGCGAATCGCCGACTCAAGGGTGTCCAGTGCCGTTACCAGATCCTCGTTCTGGGCGTCCAGATATTGCTTGCGTTCGGATTGCAGGGTGTACTCGTCGATGGCGGCCAGGTTGATAGGCCCAAGACGCACAATGCGATTGGCTACCCGCTCCAGGGCGTGTTGCCATTCAGGTTCATTGGCTCCGTCGGGCATGGTGCGCAATACGTCTTCAACGTCGCGCTTGCCCTCAGCCAACTGCTTATGGACGGTCTGGCGCTGCACCTGCAGGGTCTGGTTGGCAATACGCTGCCCCTCCAGTTCGCCACGCACCGTTGCAGCCCGCTGCTCGATAGCGGCGCGCTGCTGCTCGGCCTCACGCAATTGATGCTCCACTGCGGCTACCAACTGCCGCGCCGCACTCAACTCGCCCTCGGCCTGCAGGCGCAGCTCCAGTTGGTTCTCAAGGTTAGCGTGTAATCCCGCCAGCGGGTCTTCATTGCCGCGCAGTGCCAGGGTCAGGCTGTCCTGCCGTTCACGCAATTGCGCCACCTGGCGGTCGGTGCGGTCGATGGTTTCGCGCACCGCGCTCAACTGTGTATCGATAGACTGGTAGCGCATGGCCGCCTGATGCGCAGCGTCTTTATCCTGGCGTGCCTTCTGGCGGGCGCTATCGAGCGTTGTGCGTATCTGGTCACGGCTGGACAGCAATTCCTCGCGCCGCCGGGAGTCAGTCTCCATGCGTTCAATAGACTCCGCCAACACGCGCCTGGCCTGAGCGATGGCCTCCTGCTCCTGCCGGAACTGCCCGCGCGCATCATCGATCTCTGTAGTGATACGCTCGTTGCGCAGTGTGATCTGCTCGGCCTTGGCCTGATAAGCGGACATACGGGCACTGAGCTCGGCATGCTGGCGCGTTGTAGCCTGCAGTGCGCGCTGCCACTCCTGCCGTTGCACCTCCTGTTGCTGCAGCGCGTCCTCACACTCCTGCAAAGTACGCGTCAACTGCGCCTCGCGCTGCTGCTGGGCCTCCAGGTTAGCTGCCAATGACTCCAGTTCCTCGCGGCGCTGGATCACGCCGCCGTCGCCGCTGGACAAGCGGGCGACCCGCAACCAATGTTTGCCCATCCAGATACCGTCGCGGGTAACAATCGATTCGTGCGGGGCCAGCGCGGCGCGCTGCTGTAGCGCCTGGCTCAAATCATCAGCGGTACGCACACCGGCCAACAGTGCATCCGCACGCCCACCACTGCGCACCCTGGAGGCCAGCAGGCCGGGTGCCAGAGCCTCCTCAGCCCCCGCTTCCACCAGCAGCAGATTGCCCTGCTCAAGACTGCCCAGGTAGCTCCCAAGCTTACCGATATTCTCTACGCACACGGCCTGCAGGTAATCGCCAAGTACCGTTTCGACGGCCAGCTGCCAACCCTTGTCGACCTGCAACATCTCCAGCAAGCGCGATTTATCGGTCAGTTTCTGCGCCTGTAACCACTCCCCGACACCCTGGTTGCCGTCTTCCATAGCCGCCTGCTGCAGGGCCTCCAGTGAGGCTCTGCGCCCGCGCATCTGTTGCAAACCCGAGCGCACCTGATTCAGTTCGGCCGCCAGACGGGTGCGGTTGTCCCGGGTCGCTGCCAGTGTCTGCACCAGCGACTCACTGCGCCGCTCATGCTCGGACATGCTCAGTTCGATCTGGGCCAGTTGCGTACCAAGGTTTTCGGCTTCCGTATCGGCCGGACCTGCCGCCAAACCGCGCTTCTCCTCCTCCAACTGCCGGGTTCGCTCCTGCAGACGCTGTAATACCTGTTCTACGTGCTGGATACGCGATTGCTGCACTTCGGCCTGTTGCCGTGGCTCCGCCGCATGTTGGTTGAACTCATCCCACTGCTGCTGCCAGTCGTGCATGGCCGCTTCTGCCTGCAACAGGGCCTGCGCCGACTCGTTCTCGAGCACTTGCAGCCGTTCCAGTTCCGGGCTCAGCGCCAGAATCTCGCTCTCCCAGGTGACCAGCTTAGCGCGATCATCGCCCAGGTGACTCTCCGACTCGGTGAGATTCGCCCCGGTCTGGGACAGATCCGTTTGCAATTGTCGACCGCGCTCCTGCTGATGCTTGATGGTCTGTTCGATGCGGGACACCTCTGAGCCCAGCAGATAGTAGGTTGCCTGCACCTTGTTAAAGGCGTCTGTACGGTCGGTGTGATCTACCCGGTATTGTTCAATGGCGGTATCAACGTGCTGGTGTTCAGTGTGCACAGCCTCCAGCTTGACCTCCAACTCGCCCACCGCCTGGGTCGCGGTTTTTATCTGGGTGTCTAAAACCTGGCATTGCAGGGCCAGCAACTGCGCCTTGAGGTCGCGCTCTTCAGCCTTCAACTCAGTGTATTTTTCCGCCGCCTGCGCCTGGCGCTGCAAATGCTGTAATTGCCGCTCCAATTCATCGCGCAGGTCGGTGAGACGCTCGAGATTTTCATACGTGCGGCGCATGCGGCTCTCCGTTTCCTTGCGTCGCTCCCGGTACTTCGAGATGCCCGCCGCTTCCTCAAGGAAAACCCGCAGTTCCTCCGGCTTGGATTCGATCAGGCGGCTGATCATACCCTGCTCGATGATGGCGTAGCTGCGCGGACCCAACCCCGTACCAAGGAAGATGTCCGTGATATCCCGACGCCGACAGCGGGTGCCATTGAGAAAATATTCGGACTGCCCGTCGCGTGTCACCTGGCGGCGCGTGGAGATCTCCGCGTAGCTGGCGAATTCCCCCCCAACCCGGCCTTCGCTATTGTCAAACACCAGTTCAATGGTGGCCTGTCCCACCGGCTGGCGATTGACTGAGCCATTGAAGATAACATCTGCCATGGACTCACCGCGCAGATTCTTCGCCGAGCTCTCCCCCATCACCCAACGCACGGCATCGATGACATTGGATTTGCCGCAGCCATTGGGACCCACCACCGCACACATGTTGCTTGGAAAATTGACCGTCGTGGGATCGACGAAGGACTTGAAACCCGCCAGCTTGATAGACTTTAGTCGCATATCACCTTAAATAGCTAACATAACTCACTGTTTTTTATTGCTTTATGTCGGTATTTTTACAAAATCGCCCCGACCACAAAACACAATATGTAGTGTATATAGTTTGCGTGAACAACACTATGCCTGAACACGAGAAATGCAAAAATTCGCGTTGCGACAGCTCTACATACTGCAAAAACGCAGTACTAAAACGCTGTGGCCTGGCTGTAATCTTTCAGCAGATAGTTCGTTCGGGACACACTCGAGAATCGACGTGACGACCCTGACATCGACCATCCCTGCTAGCGGCTCCGGCCGGACCATGACATCTCCTGTTCATTTCTGCTAACGGCTCCGGCCGAGAAGGCCTCTTCGTCTGCTTCCCCGATACTCGCATACGAAAAAGCTTTCCCAACCGAAGCCTTGACCCGTGTTCCTGCATGTAACATTGCTCTGCGTGATTGATTGGGACAAGGGTTTGGACGTCGGGAGTGCAATTCATCCGCGGGTATCGGGGAAGCGGGCGAATTGCACTCCCGACGGCGAACCCACCAGAGCGAATGGTCCGCCGCGCATCAACACCGCCGACGTCTATGTGAACAACCTGGTGGATTTACAAACCTAGCGCGTGTTGGGACGCAAAACAATGTCCAGTGGCGGCGCGTCAACAGCCGGCGCCACCGGGCCAACCTGACCCAGCCAACGGGCATTGTCCTCCCCCGGACGACCATCGGGGGACACCTGCACTGCCACGATGACGGATGGCGTCTGCGACAGTTTCTGGCCGGCCATTGAATTACTGTCATCCAGGCGCAGGGTGACCGGGAGCTGTGCTCCTGTCAGGCGCTGGACAGCAATAGGCATACGACTGCCAGAGTCGGCATTGCGCGCCAATATGAACACAGTATCGTCAGGTCCGATATCAGCATCGGCTGGCGCTGACACGCGCACTGTCACACCAGCGCCAGTGGTCGTTGCCACCGCCGGCACAGCGGTGGCGGCGAATGCAGCAGCGGCAACGGGATCCGTCTCCGTCAGATGCTGCCGCGCGGTCTCTATCACCTGGGCGATCATTTGTCCGCTCTCAGAGTCTGGCGACTCCTGCAACAGCAAGCGCTGCCAGTATTCAATGGCGGCGCGGTACTGCTGCTGTTCGAAGGAGGCCATACCCAGCAGGCCCAGCGCGGTGCGCTGCTGCGGGTCTGCCGCCAGCGCCTGTTCAGCCCGCAGCCGGGCGCGGTCACTGAGCGTGCGGCCCGCCGCCAGGTAATCAGCCTGCGCCGCATAGGCCAGGGCCTGGGCGTCCCCTGGTGCCGCCTCCGCCACCGCACCGTAGTGTTGGGCGGCGCGCGCATAATCTTCCTGTCCCATGTAATAGCGTCCCAGCAGTGCACTATAGTGCAGATTGTCCGGACGCTGCGCGGAGCGTGCCTCGACATCCCGAATGAGGCCGCGCATCTGTTCAGGTGTGGTGTCTTCCTGCAAGTCCTGCAATTGCCCGACAATGACCACATCGGGGGCCGCACCCAGAACGTAATACAGTCCACTGGCGAGCAGTGCCACCAGCGGAAGCAAAATCCATACAGGAAATGATTGTCGCGCTGTCACAGACAGGGGAGAGCGCTGGTGCTCATCCTCGAGCAGCCGCAGTTGCGCATCCTCCTGCAACGCCTCATTGCCCTCCCTGGCCAATTCCTTGCGGCGCAGCCGGAACCACTCCAGATTAGCGCGATCAAGATCTTCCTCAGCAGCACCGGGCCGCACCCTGGGAAACAGGTAAAAGAGACTGCTTAGCAGCAGCAATCCGGCACAGGCCAGCAGGAATAGCGTCACGAGTCCTGCTCCGCCTTTTCCAGCAGGGAGCGCAACCGCGCCTGCTCCTGCGCACTCAGGGTAGCCGTCCCGGAGACGGCGGTTTTCGACCTTGAGCGCAGCGTGAGCAGCAGCACCGCGATGCCGGCCAACAACAGCAGGACGGGGGCCAGCCAGAGTGCGACCGTCGCGCCGCCAAAACGCGGCCGGTAGCGCACGAACTCACCGTAGCGGGCTACCATATAGTTGAGTATCTCCTCATCGGATGCACCCAGTTCCAACTGCTGGTGCAACAACCGGCGCAAATCCTGGGCAATCGGTGCGTTGGAGTCGGCGATGTTCTGGTTCTGGCACTTGGGACAACGCAGCTCTTCGCTCAGTTGCTGGTAGCGCGCTTCCAGTTCCGGCGTGCTGAACTCGTAGGTTTCGATCAGGGCCAGGGCGCGACCGGCGACCAGTACGAGGCCGGCGATAAACAACAGACGCAGCAACGTCACGGTGCGTTACTCCCTTTGTGCAACTCCCGATACAGCGGCTCCAGAATCGTCTGCCACACCTTTTCGTCCACCACACCCGCATGGCGGTACCGCACCACCCCATTGGTGTCGAGCAGGTAGGTTTCGGGCGCGCCGTAGACGCCCAGGTCCAGGCCCAGGGTCCCCTCTCTATCGGCGATATTGAACCGGTAGGGGTTGCCCAGTTCGTCCAGCCAGCGCTGGGCCGCCCCGTCGTCGTCCTTGTAGTTAATACCAAAGATGGGAACGCCCTGCTCCGCCAGCTGTTTCAAATACGGGTGCTCCACCCGGCACGATACACACCAGGTGGCCCACACATTCAGCAGGGCGGCCTGGCCCACCACATCAGCCTCAGACAGCAAATCGGTCCGACCCAACCCCGGCAGACTGAATGCTGGCAGGGGCCGGTCTAGCAGAGCTGAGGGCATCGCGCCCGGGTCCAGGCCGAGGCCGCGGAATAGGGTAATAGCGAGCAGCGCAAACAGCAGCAGTGGCAGGAACAGCTTGAGTCTAGGCCCCACGCAACGCCGCCTCGTGACTGCTGTGGACCACTTCGCGCTGGCGCCGATAGCGCTTATCAAGCACCGCGGTAAATGCACCCACGGCCATCAGGATCGCTCCCAACCACATCCAGCGCACCAGTGGCTTGTAGTGCAGTCGTATGGCCCAGGCGCCGCTGCTGCCGACGGGCTCACCCATCGCGACAAAGAGGTCGCGAAACAGGCCGGCATCAATAGCAGCCTCTGTCATCACCGAGCCGGAAGCCAGATAGCGCCGTTTCTGCGGATGCAGAGCGGCCACGAACACGCCGTCGCGAGTCACTTCAAAACGCGCTTCATCTGCCACAAAGTTGGGCCCGCGAACCTGCGCCAGTTCCACGAAGCGAAACTCATAACCCGCCAACACCCGGCTTTCACCCGGGCTCATTTTAAGATCGTGCTCAACCGCGTACTGGCTGGTTGCTACAATGCCCGTGACACAGGCAGCGAAGCCGAGGTGGGCAATCAGCATGCCGCAGTAGCCAGGTGTCAGCCTGCTCAAACCTTGAACGGGGTCAGATCCGCTGCGCAGCCGCTGCCAGAAATCCCTTGCCAGTCCCAGCACCAGCCAGGACGACAACAGCACAGCCAGTGCCACCCACACATTGTAGGGCGCGTGCAGCAGTGGCAAGGTGACACCGCACAATACCGCCACCGCAGCAGGAATGGCCAACTCCCGGCCCCAGCGGGATACCGCGTCGCGCTTCCAGCGGGACACGGGCCCCAGACTCATGAAGGGCACCAGCAGCGCCATCAAAGGTACGAAAACTGCATTGAAGTAAGGCGGACCGACCGACACCTTGCCCAGCCCCAGGGCATCCACAATCAGCGGAAACAGGGTGCCGAAAAGCACCGTGAGGGTGGCAACCAGAAACACCACGTTATTGCACAGCAACAGACTCTCCCTGGAGACCCAGGCAAAACTGACACGGCTGCTCACCGCCGGGGCACGGAAGGCATACAGCGTCAGTGAGCCTCCCACCACCACCGCCAGGAATACCAGGATAAACATGCCCCGGGAGGGGTCGGTGGCGAAGGCGTGCACCGACGTCAACACGCCGGAGCGCACCAGGAACGTTCCGAGCAAGCTCAACGAGAAAGCGAAGATGGCCAGCAACACGGTCCAGCTTTTGAACAGGCCGCGTTTTTCCGTGGCCGCCAGCGAATGGATCAACGCAGTACCCGCCAGCCACGGCATAAACGAAGCATTCTCCACCGGATCCCAGAACCACCAGCCGCCCCAGCCCAATTCGTAATACGCCCACCAACTACCCAGCATGATGCCCAGGGTGAGGAACGCCCAGGCGATGTTGGTCCAGGGCCTGGACCACCGCGCCCAGGAAGCGTCCAGCCGCCCGCCCAGGAGCGCGGCAATGGCGAAGGAAAAGGCCACGGAAAATCCCACATAGCCCATGTACAGCAGGGGCGGATGAATAATCAGCCCCGGGTCCTGCAGCAGCGGATTGAGATCGCTGCCGTCGGCCGGTGCGCCGGGCAACAGCCGGGCAAAGGGATTGGACGTGAACAGCGTGAATGAGAGGAACCCCACGCCGATCGCGCCCATCACCGACAACACCCGGGACAGCACCAGCAGTGGTAACTGGGAGCTGAACAGTGCGACCGCGGCAGTCCACAGCGAGAGAATCAATACCCACAGCATGAGGGAACCTTCGTGATTGCCCCAGACAGCGGAGAACTTATAGATCGGTGGTAGCAGACTGTTGCTGTGTGACGCGACGAGCTTTACCGAAAAATCATCCTGCAAAAAAGCGGCGCTCAGGCAACTGAAACTGATCCCGACAAACACCAGCAGGCCAATGGCCAGACTGGGTGCGAGGGCCATGGCGACGCTGTTGCCGCGCCAGGTGCCCCAGGCCGGCACAAGCGCAAGAAGTAGCGCAAGGCACAGAGCGATGATCAGCGCGAAGTGGCCTAGTTCAGGAATCATTTGGCTTTGCCTTGGTAGTCATAGCCCGAGTTTTCCAATGCATCGGCGACTTCGGGGGGCATGTAGTTTTCATCGTGCTTGGCCAGAATTTCCGTCGCCTCCAGCACCCCGTCCGTAGTCAACACACCGGAGGCCACCGCACCCTGATCCTCTCCGAACAGGTCTGGCAGGATACCGGTATAGACGACAGGCACGGTGGAGTGGAAGTCGGTGAGCTTAAAAGTCACTGCCAGGCTATCCTCAGCGCGCTGCACACTGCCCTTCACCACCATACCGCCCACCCGAATTGACTGACCCGCCGGCGCCTTGCCGGCAACGACATCGGCCGGCGGATAAAACAGGTGGATATTGCCGCGCAGCGCATAGATCACCAGGCCAATGGCAACACTGGAAAACACCGCGACAAACAGCACCAGGGTCAGTCGCTGCTGTCTCACCGGATGCATCAGCGCTCCTCCCTGGTGCTGCCAACAGCTACACCCTGCGCACGCTTCAGCTCGGCCCCCAACTGCAGTAAAAATCGCCGCCGCCGACGCAGGGGGGCGCACAGCGCTGCCACTATTACCAGAATGGTTACACCGTAAGCCGTCCACACATATGCGCCGTGGCCGTCCATGGTCAGCAGCGCGTGCAGGCTGTCAAAGTACATCAATGGCCTCCCACTACTCTGGCGAGCTTTTTCACCCACTGGGTGCGTGCCTCACGCTTTAGTAACTCCGCGCGGATATTCAGCAGCAGACAGCAGAAAAACAGTGTATAGAACGATGCAATCATCAACAACAGGGGATACAGCATGCTGCTGTCGATGGTGGATTCGCCAGTGAACTTGATTGACGCTGGCTGGTGCAAGCTATACCACCAGTCCACCGATTTGTAGACGATGGGGATATTCACCATACCCACCAGACTGAGGACAGCACAGGCCTTGCCGGCTGCTTCCTTGTTATCAAAGGCCTCATACAGTACCACTACGCCCAGGTAGAGAAACAATAAAATCAACATGGAGGTAATGCGGGCGTCCCATACCCACCAAGTGCCCCAGGTCGGCTTGCCCCAAACGGCGCCGGTGAACAAAGCGATAAAGGTAAACGCAGCACCAATCGGGGCCGCCGCTTTCATCGCTACATCGGCCATTTTCATACGCCATACCAGGCTGATGGCACCTGCCAGGGCCATCACATAGTACCCCGCCAAGGCCACCACCGCCGCCGGTACATGTATGTAAATGATACGGTAGCTATTGCCCTGGCGAAAATCTGGTGAGGTAAACAGCAGGCCCCAGACCATGCCCACGGCCAGCGCCAGTAATGTTCCTGGCAGCAACCAGCGCAGGATGACGCCGGAAATCGCGTACAACCAGGGCGGAGAGCCAAGCTTATAAAAGAAGGACCACATTGCGGCGGCCATTATACAGTGCACGCAGCGCGGGACAACCAAATGTCCTGAGCACCGGGGCAGGCTGGCAAAATTTCATCAGGCATCGATACTTATCCTCAATCCCGCAGCCACCGCCAGCGGCGCCAGCGCTATGGCCAGACACAACATTGCGCCCAGAATGGCCAGGTACGGCCCCGTCGGAATACCACTGACCGACGCCTGCACCGCGGCACTGCCGAAAATCAGCACCGGCATGTACAGCGGCAGAAGCAACAGTGATATCAACATGCCACCGCGTTTCAGGCCCACCGTCAGTGCCGCGCCGATCCCGCCGAGCAGGCTCAGGACGGCGGTTCCCAGCAGCAGACTGAACACCAGGGTAGACAACGCGTACACCGGAAGGTTTAACATCAAGGCGAACAGCGGTGACAGCACGGCCAGCAACAGGCCGGTAGTCAGCCAGTGTGCGCCAATATAGGCCAACACCGAGAGATACAGCGGCTGTGGTGCCAGCAATAACTGCTCCAGGCTGCCGTCGTCAAAATCGCTGCGAAATACGCTATCGGACGTCAGCAGATTGGACAGCAGCGCAATGATCCACAGAGCCCCGGGTGCGAATCCGGTCAACTGCTCCGGCGCCGGACCCAGGCCCAGCGGAAACAGTACGACCACCATGGTAAAAAACAGCAAGGGGTTGCCAATATCGATGGGGCGCCGCACCGCCAGCAGCAGTTGCCGGCGCAATAGTCTGACGCAAAATTGCCAGCTGCCTGGGACGCTCACGCGACGCTGCCCGCAAGGTTCAGGAGACGTACCTCGCAGCTGACGCGCAGTACCTGGTGCGAGGCCATTAGCACCGCCCCGCCGCCCGCAACGTGCGCGGCCAACTGTGCCTGCAACGCGTCGACTCCGCCCTTGTCGATCGCAGTAAAGGGTTCATCCAGCAGCCACAACGGCGCACGCGACAGGAACAAACGCGCCAGATTGACCCGTCGCTGCTGGCCGGCAGACAGCGTATGACTGGGCACATCCTCGTAGCCATACAGTCCCACGCGGGCCAGGGCGGATTCAATCTGGTCATCTGCGTACGGGCCCTCACCGCTCACATGCCAGGCCAGATTTTCCCGCGGAGTCAGTAATGCCTTGACCGCCGGTTGATGCCCCAGATACAGCAGCGGCAACGGACGCTGTACACGACCTTCAAAACCGTAGCGCGCCAGGCCGCAGAGGATGCGAATAAGGCTGGTCTTACCGGCGCCGTTGGGGCCCTCGATCTGCCACAACTGCCCGCCGTGCACTGCAAACGACAGGTCCCGAAACAGCTCACGCCCGCCCCGCGTCAGGCTGAGCGACTCGGCTGCCAGCAGCGGCGCGCCGGCGGGACTGGCAGGCACTAGAGGTTTACCACCTGGATCGTCGGCACGCACAGACTGCTATCGCGCTCGACGCGAAGATTACTGAAATCGTACAGATTGGGGTCGCCCAACTGCGAGGGGGATATATGGCGGATACTGCGGAATATGGATTCGGTACGCCCGGGATACTCTCTCTCCCACTGCGCCAGCATCTGCTTGACCTGTACCCGCTGCAGGTGCTCCTGGGAGCCGCACAGATTGCAGGGAATGATGGGGAATTCCTTGTAGCGCGCGTAGCGTGCCAGATCCTTCTCCTTGCAATAGGCCAGGGGACGGATCACCACGTTCTGCTTGTCGTCACTGAGCAGTTTTGGTGGCATGGCCTTGAGCGAACCATTAAAAAACATATTGAGGAACAGCGTCTCGACGATATCGTCGCGGTGATGGCCGAGCGCAATTTTAGTGGCGCCAATCTCCTGCGCAAACCCGTACAGATTGCCGCGTCGCAATCGTGAACACAGGCCGCAGGTGGTTTTACCTTCGGGCACCAGTTCCTTCACGATGCTGTAGGTGTCCTTCTCCAGTATGTGATAGGAAATATCGAGCTCGGACAGGTAGGCCGGCAGTACCTGCGCGGGAAAGCCCGGCTGTTTTTGATCCAGGTTCACCGCTATCAGTTCAAACTCCACCGGGGCGCTGCGTTGCAGGTTGATCAGCACATCCAGCATGGCGTAGGAATCCTTGCCCCCGGACACGCACACCATCACCTTGTCGCCCTGCTCGATCATGTTGTAATCGGCAATGGCATTGCCCACGTTGCGGCGCAGGCGCTTTTGCAACTTGTTGAATTCGAGTGTTTCCTTGCGGGACAGTTCGCGCACGTTGATGGCCGTTAGTGCTTGATTTGGCGGGCATTTTACTTGCTTGTGCTTGCTTGAGTCCAGTTATGCCGGTGTCATTTTATCGATGAAGCCGTTCCCCAAGGAACTCCCCGTACCGAGAAGGAATGAACCCCAGGCACCAGCAATCTCTCACTGATATATAAATTTGAGCAGTTGAGTAGAATACCCGCAACGAGCAGCTCTTGGAAGAAATGAAGTTAAATCGCATCGCTCCAAACGTTGTCTGATAACAATTGCTGACCCCTTTCGCCTAACAAGTTGTCTAATTTAAACTCACCAGGCTGCAAGGAACCGGGACCACGGTGAACCACAGCCATACCTCTGCGGAGTGTCACCTTCGCTATGATATCTGGAGAGTAGGCGCACGCCAGCACTGTCATCAGGGTGAGCTTCGCAAATCCGGTAATACTCCAGCCTGTAAAGCTGAGGCCATACTCTCGCTCTGCAAAGTGCTCCCATGACCAGTCCTCGATCACGAAAATTCCACCAGGCCGGAGTCTCGGGAATAGCAGGTTAAACGATGCCATGGACGGAATTAATTGATGAGACGCATCGTCTATTACGAGATCAAGTACCTGCTGCCCAAAGTCGGAATCCAACACTGCTCCGAGTTGGATTACATCGCCCTGATCACAGCCAAAATGCGTACGAATGCGGCGACCATCGGGGTGTGATGCTAGAAAATCCGTAAACAGCTTCGTACTTTTTTTATTTAGCTCGATCGCCGAGAGACAATTTGGCTTGTAGAGCACAGCCATAAAGGCTGTACTTGCACCGGATCGAATTCCGATCTCGACAATATTCGATCCTGGTTTAATCTCCTTAACCAATTCTGCATACGCATCAATATGAAACCGATCCTTCATTACGGTCAACACGCCGTGCTCGGGAACTAGAGCGAGCTTGAATTTGGTCCCGTCTATGTTGAACTCGGTGTCGCTGATCCAAGTTATCATGTTTAGATTCTCATCGAATATGGTCGGTATAAGGTATAAGTAGCGTAATCTTACCAGCACTCAGCCTCTAATCAGGCAATAAATAACTGTCAACTTCCGCGTGTTTCCGCCCGATTTTATCCGCTTTGCTAAGTTCCTCGTCTGCCTTGTAATTTCGCCGCTTTGCCTCGACAATGTTCGCCGCAAAATTACTCATCCAACCTTAGTGAGGACCACCCTCCCATGAAACAACCTGTTCGTGTGACTGTTACCGGCGCTGCGGGCCAGATTGGCTACGCCCTGGTTTTTCGTATTGCTTCGGGCGCCATGCTTGGCGATGACCAACCGGTGATACTGCAAATGCTGGATATCACGCCGGCCATGGAAGCGCTGAATGGCGTCAAAATGGAACTGGAAGACTGCGCGTTCCCGCTGCTGGCCGGCATTGTCTGCACTGACGATCCCAACACCAGCTTCAAGGATGCCGACTACGCCTTGTTGGTGGGTGCACGTCCGCGCGGTCCGGGCATGGAGCGCAAGGATCTGTTGGAAGCGAACGCTGCTATTTTCTCGGTCCAGGGCAAGGCTATCAACGACCATGCGAGCCGCAACATCAAGGTGCTGGTGGTCGGTAACCCTGCCAATACCAACGCGCTGATTACCCAGCGCAACGCGCCTGATATCAACCCGCACAACTTCACTGCCATGACGCGGCTTGATCACAACCGGGCAAAGACCCAGATTGCACTCAAGACCGGCACCACCGTTAATGACGTTACCCATATGACGATCTGGGGCAACCACTCAGCCACCCAGTACCCGGATTTGTTCAATGCCAAAGTGAAGGGTAAAGCGGCGATCTCACTGGTCGATCAGAAGTGGTATGAAAACGAGTTCATCCCCACCGTGCAACAGCGCGGTGCCGCAATTATCAAAGCGCGCGGCGCCTCCTCGGCCGCCTCCGCAGCCAACGCCGCGAGTGGGCACATGCGCTCCTGGGCGCTGGGTACAGACGGCGATGACTGGGTGTCCATGGGCGTGCAGTCCGACGGCTCCTATGGCATTCAGAAGGGTCTGATCTACTCCTTCCCCTGTCGCTGCTGCAATGGCGAATGGCGCATTGTGCAGGGCGTTGAGGTCGGCGAATTCAGCCGCGCCAAAATGTCTGCCACCGAGCAGGAACTGGCGGAGGAGCGCGACGCGGTCAAGCATCTGCTGCCCTAGTCTCCGATCGGTATCAAGGCAACGGAAACAGCACGGGGTCAGATGGAAACCCATTCTGGCCCTTTTTTTGGGTTAAGCTTAAGCCATGAACGAAATCACCAGCTCCAAAAACTACCACCACGGCAACCTGCGCGCAGAGTTGCTCGCTAGCGCTATCGAACAACTGCGGGACACAGGTGTAGAAGAGTTGAGCCTGCGGGCACTGGCCCGGGCCGTAGGCGTCTCCCAGACTGCGCCGTACAGGCATTTTGCCGACAAGAATGAGTTGCTGGCTGCCATGGCCACGTGTGGCTATCGGGACCTGCTCGCTGCACTGCGCGCGGCCGGTGCGGCGACCGGTCACTGTCCGCAGGAGCAATTGTTCGCCTTCGCCCACGCTTACGTCGACTACGCCGCGCGCAACCCGCAGTTGTTCAAGCTCATGTTTGGCCCCGCTGTGCAGCCCACGGTGAAATACCCCGAGTTGCGTGAGGCCAGTCGCGACACTCTGCAACTGGTGCAGGACATCCTGCAGCGCGGCGTAGACAGCGCTATTTTTCGCCCCATAGACGACATCACCTATATGGCCAACGCCGCCTGGTCCAGTATTTATGGCCTGTCCACCCTGCTGGTGGATGCGCCGGGCCTGTTCGAACGCTACATAGATCTGCAGCGCCAGGTGGACCTGGGCGTCCGTATCTTCCTGGACGGCCTCAGTCCCACCCCGGAAAAAAACGCCTGATCAGAGGCAAGTGACAGCTTAAATACCGCGGCAAGCAGCACCTGGTCAAAGGCAGTCGGCGGCGGGAAGACAACGCGGCGAATGTCTTCGCATTTTGAGCAAGCGTGGTCTTCCCGCCGTCGACTGCCGGGGCAAGTTGCCAGAGAGCAATGGATACAATGTCGGCTACCGAATTCTCAGAGTAGACGTTACAGCTCCCGCAACACCGTCACCGGCGACGTGGACACCACCTTGCGGCAACTGAACACACCCAGACCGCCGATAAGCAACGCGCCCGACAATATTCCCACAGGCCAGATCCACGGTGTCGGCGCATAATTCATGTCCATGACCTTCGATTGCAGGATATACACCGACAGCTCCGCCGCCACAGTAGCAAGCAGTCCGGCAAATAAACCCAGCGTGGCGAACTCGATCAGCAGCCCGCCAAGAATCAAACGACGCTGCGCGCCCAGCGCCCGCAGTATGGCGCTTTCATGCATGCGGGCATCGACACTGGCCTGCACACCCGCAACCAGTACCAGTGCACCCGCAGCGAGAATGACCACCAATACCAGGTTAATGGCAGCGGACACCTGATTGATGATGGTGCGAATCTGTTCCATCACGATATCCATCTCGATCACGGTCACCGTTGGGAAAGTGCGGATAAAACGATTGAGGAATTCCTTGTCCGCCGCTGCCAGGTGAAAGCTGGTCATAAAGGTCGCCGGGTAAGACGCCAGTAGCCGTGGTGGAAGGATGAGGAAGAAATTGGGCCGCATGGACTGCCACTGCAACTTCCTGATGCTCGCCACCCGCGCCTCCAGTGGCTGTGCCCCCACCAGAAACCCGATCGTGTCGCCCACCTCAATTTTCAGGCGTTGCGCGAATTCTTCCTCCAGCGAGACCAGGGCCTCATCCGTACCCGGCGCCCACCACTTGCCGGCCACAAGTTGGTTGTCGACCGGCAGCGTATCAGACCAGGTGAAGTTGGATTCGCGCTGGCGCCGGTCCTCCTGGACCACGTCAGTAGCAGGCAGGTTTTCGCCATTGACCGACATGATACGACCCCGGACCATGGGGTAGAACGCCTCGCTGGGGATAGCCTCCGCACGTAACAACTGCTCTATGGCCCCAACGTCTTCGGGGCCGATGTTGACCATAAAGTGATTGGGAGCATCTGCGGGCAGCTGGGCCTGCCACTCATCGATGAGCGAGGTGCGCACCAGCAGCAGGATCAGGAGCATCATGATGGCCATGGCGAATATCACGACCTGCAGCGCGTTGGCCACACCGCGCCGCTGCAATCCAGCCAGGGCCAGCCGCCAGATACTGCCCGCGCTCATGCCCACCAGGCGTCCGCCGCGCAACAGGGTCAGCGCAAGGCAGAATCCGAGGCCCGCAGTGACCGCCAGACCCGCCAGTACAGCCAGGGTGAGTTGCCAGTCCTGGCTGTACCACCACATCAGCAGGGTGACAGCCAACAAGCCCAGCACGTAATCACCGATGGCGCGCCTGTTCTCCAACGGCACATCCCGCCGCAGCACACGCAGGGGACTGGCCTGTCCGAGGCGACGCAGCGGCGGCCAGGCGAAACACAACAAACAGGTCAGTGCGGTCGTGGCGCCAATAGCGTAGGGCCGGATGCCGCTGGATCCCGGTTGCACCGGCAATTGATCCGCAAACAGCAGAAAAAACGCTGCCTGCAATGCCCAGCCCAGCAGGCACCCCAGCACGGTGGCCGCGCCGCCGAGTAGCAGCAGGCTGCTGCCGTACAGGCGATTCACCGCGCCGGAGGTCGCTCCCAGGCTTTTCATAATGGCCACATAGTCGTGGTGGCGTTCGCTGAAACGCCGTGCGGCCAGGGCCACGGCGACCCCCGCCAGCACCACGGCCAGGCTGCCGGCCAATAACAGGAAACTTTCCGCGCGATCCAGGGCACTGCCGATACCCGGCTGTCCCTCGTTGACATCCACCGCACTCTGCCCTTCCTGCAGTTGCGGTTCCAGCCACCGGGTAAACTCTTCCAGCGCCGGTTTGGGCCCTGCGTAAAGCTGCCGATACTCCACCCGACTGCCCGGTTGCACGACACCGGTCGCGGGGATGTCGTCGTAGTGCATTAGTACACGGGGACCAAAGCTCCAGAACGAAGACCCCTGATCCGGTTCGGTGCGCGCCGCAGCGGCAACCACAAAATCCGCTTCACCGATGGTGATCCGATCGCCAACAGCCACATGCAGCAAGGGGAACAGGCGGGAATCCAGCCACACTTCCCCCCGGGCAGGTCCCGAGCGGGTCGGCAAAACATCGCCGAAGGGTTTCGTGCTGTAGGTCAGTGCGCCGCGCAGCGGATAGTCATCATTCACGGCCTTGATCGATGCGAGCGACATCGTGTCCTCGCCGACGTAAACCATGGAGGGAAACAACAGCACCTGGGCCTGCTGCAGTCCACGCGTTTCTGCCTCCGGCAACCATTCCTGCGGCAGCGCCCTACCACTGCTGACGACATAATCGGCGGCCAGAAAACGGTGGCTTTCCTGCACCAGAGCGCTTTGCAGGCGTGTGGTGAAGGCACTGATGCCGGACACCACGCCCACCGCTAACACCAGTGCCATCACCAGCACGCCCAACTCGCCGCCGCGCCAGTCGCGGGCCAGCATTCTTGTGGCGGTCATCGACACGGCCCTTACTCCGTCACCAGCGCGCCACTGTCCAGGCGCAGGCGGCGCTGGCAGCGCTCCGCCAACGCCTGATCGTGGGTCACCAGTACCAGGGTCGTGCCCTCCTCCCGATTCAACTCAAACAGGAGATCAATAATATGCTCACCCGTGCGGGTATCGAGGTTGCCCGTGGGCTCGTCGGCGAACAGTATCGCCGGCTTGGAGGCAAAAGCCCGGGCCAGGGCGACCCGCTGCTGCTCGCCGCCGGACAATTGCAGGGGGTAGTGGCCCATTCTGGCGCCCAGTTCGACACGCCGCAGGTAGTGTTCCGCCTGCTCTGCGGCTTTGGATTGACCCTGTAATTCCAGCGGCAACATCACGTTTTCCAGTGCCGTCAGCGCCGGCAGTAATTGGAATGATTGAAAAACAAAGCCGATATACCGACCTCGAAAACGCGCGCGGCCGTCCTCGTCCAGTGCACCCAGATCGGTGCCGTTGATAGTCACCACGCCCGCAGTGGCTTCGTCCAGGCCGGCAAGCAGTCCCAGCAGGGTGGATTTGCCGGAGCCAGAGGCCCCGATGATGGCAACGGATTCGCCCGACTTGATTTCCAGGGTGATCCCTTTCAGTATCTCCAGCTCGGTGCCCGCCATGGGCACCCGCTTCTGGAGATTGTCACATTTGATCATGCAGCGTGTCCTCTACTGCGTATTACGCAATACCGTCGTGTTCGGATGGCTGTCACTGGCGATAGCGGGGCAAGCGCAGGCCAATGCACAGAAAATTCTGGTGTTGGGTGATAGTATCAGTGCCGCCTATGGTATGTCTCTGGAACAGGGCTGGGTGGCGCGGCTGGCCACTCAATTGCAGGAACACAGTGCACAAAACACCGTGGTCAACGCCAGTATCAGCGGCGAAACAACTGCCGGTGGACTGCGGCGCCTGCCCGCATTGCTGCAGGAGCACCAGCCCGGCATCGTCATTATCGAGTTGGGTGCCAATGACGGCCTGCGCGGCTATCCCCTGCAAACCCTGCAACACAATCTGACGCAACTGGTGACACTGGCACAGCAGACGGGTGCCAGGGTGATCCTGCTGCCGATGGAGATTCCGCCCAACTATGGCACGCGCTACACCACGGGTTTTCGCGAGAGCTTCCGTGAGGTAGCAGACGCAACCGGCAGCGTGCTGGCGCCCTTCCTGCTGGAAGGCGTCGCTACCGATTCGAAGTTCATGCAAGAGGACGGCATCCACCCGACCGTCGAAGCGCAACCGCTGCTGCTGGACAATGTGCTGCCCACCGTGACCAGGGTACTGGCGGAACAATGAAAAACCCGTCCTGGGAAGAGCTGCAGCGCGCTGATCGCGCCGTCGTCTGGCACCCTTACGCTCCCGCCACCGATGGGCCGGAAATCTATCCGGTTATCAGCGCCAGCGGTGTGCGCCTGGAACTGGCGGACGGCAGGCACCTGATTGACGGCATGGCCTCCTGGTGGTGCGCTATTCACGGCTATAACCACCCGGTACTCAATCGGGCGGTAGAGTCACAGTTGCACACCATGTCCCACGTGATGTTCGGCGGGCTGACCCATCCTGCGGCGGTAAAATTGGCGCAATTGCTCGTTGAGCTGACACCACCCGGCCTGGATCGGGTCTTTTTCAGTGACTCCGGTTCAGTCGCCGTGGAAGTCGCCATGAAAATGGCCATACAGTACTGGCACGGGGTGCACCAACCTGCCAAGCAAAAACTGCTGGCCCTGCGCCACGGGTACCACGGCGACACCTTCGGCGCCATGTCAGTGTGCGACCCGGTCACCGGCATGCACCACCTGTTTGGCGACGCCCTGCCCCGGCAAATTTTCGCGCCCGCTCCCGCTTGCGCTTTCGACGGGCCCTGTCCAGATAGTGAATTGCACGAGCTGACTGCCCTCTTGTCGCAGCACAGCACTGAACTTGCTGCCGTCATCGTGGAACCTGTGGTACAGGGCGCCGGTGGTATGCGCTTTTACTCGCCACAGTACCTGGTCAGGCTGCGCGCCCTGTGTGACCACTACGATGTACTACTGATCTTTGATGAAATCGCCACCGGCTTTGGTCGCACCGGGAAACTTTTTGCACTGCAGCACGCCGATGTCGTCCCGGACATTCTATGCCTGGGCAAAGCGCTGACCGGCGGCTATATGACACTGGCGGCGACCTTGTGCAATGAGCGCATCAGCAGCGGTATCAGCCGTAGCGCCGTCGGTGCCTTCATGCACGGCCCGACATTTATGGCCAATCCCCTGGCCTGCGCAACCGCCATCGCCAGCATCCAGCTGCTACTGTCACAGCCCTGGCAGCGCACCGTGGAGCGTCTGCACGCGGAGCTTGCCGCGGGTCTCGCTCCGGCGCGGGAGCTGGACAATGTGGCAGACGTGCGCACGCTGGGGGCCATCGGCGTGATCGAACTGAAGGAGCCGGTCGATATGCGCGTCGCACAACCCCTGTTCGTGGAGCGCGGTGTGTGGGTGCGTCCCTTCGGCAAGCTGGTGTACGCGATGCCTCCCTACATTATGGGCACTGCCGATGTAGCCACTCTGACTGCTGCCATGGTGGATGTGGTGGCGCGGCTATCCTAGGTCGGTGACGCGGCTGTTCTGGTCGGTGACTCGGTTGTTCTGGTTGGTGACGCGGCTGTTGTCGGCCGTCGGGTGTGGGAGTAGCCCGCTTGCTCAAAAAGCTCATTCGCCGCGGACTACTCCCACACCCGGCGGCCTCTTACCATTCACGATTCCTGGTTCTGACATTTTCAACGGCGCAACGACTGGCTTTAGCTGAAAGGGGTCCCCGAGGGGAAAATCCTGAGAGGGAATGAGCTTTTTGACCGAACAGGGTTTTCCCCTCGGGGGACGGCTGCAACGCTCCAAGATAGTGGCCACAACACACTGTGGCCGCCTCACAGCTCACTGGAGAAAAAAAACGGTATTAATGCGCTGACAAGTTTTCGCGGCTAACCTATGATGAAAACCGGCTGTAAGCAATAGAATCATAAGCCGCAGACCCGATATCAAATAATACCAACGAGGTTTTGACCATGACTTACCTGCGACGACACCCAGTAGCGATGGTACTTGGCACCGCCCTCTGCATGGGCGTTCCACTCACCGCGATGGCCGAGGGCGAACTGGAAGAAGTGGTAGTTACCGCCCAGAAGCGCACGCAGAACCTGCAGGATGTGCCCGTCGCGGTGTCCGCTTTTTCAGGTGAAGTGCTACGCGATTCCGGCGTTCGCGACATGTTCGAGCTGACCAGCATTGCGCCGAGCTTGACCGTCACGGCAGCCCAGACATCGACCACCACGGCTTTCGGCATCCGGGGTATCTTTACCAGCTCGCAGAACTTTGGCCTGGAATCGTCTGTCGGCCTTTACGTCGACGGAGTGTACCGGGCGCGCCAGGGCTCCATGATCAATAATTTGGTCGACGTCGCCGACGTCGAGGTGCTGCGCGGACCGCAGGGCACTCTCTTCGGTCGCAATACGCCGGCGGGCGCCATCACCGTCAACAGTGTGGCACCCGACTTCGAAGGCAGCGGTTTCATAGATGCGGGCGCGGGTGATTACGGCCTGCTGGAAGTCAGTGGCGCCAAATCGTTAACCCTTATCGACGACGTACTGGCGGTACGCCTTACCGGCTTTAATACGGACCGGGATGGTGTTGTTGACGTGGTCGGGCAAGAGATCCAGGAGGAGGATGCGATCAACGACAGAAATCGCTGGGGCCTGCGCTTCCAGACGCTGTACACGCCTAATGACGATCTCACTCTACGCTTAATCGGCGATCACTCGGAAGTGGACGAGTATTGCTGCGCCGTGGGTAACTGGAAGAATAACTTTTACACACCGAACCCTGCACCCAACGGAAAAGTCGGCACCGACGCAACGGTACAGGATGACCTTGGCGGCACGGTTCTCAGCGGCAGGGATTTTTACGATTATAAGGTCAGCACCAGCTTCAAACCCGAGTCGCAAAACGAAGACGAGGGGATCTCACTGCAGGCGGACTGGCAGACGGAGTATTTCCTGGTGACCAGTCTCAGCGCCTATCGCGCCCATGATTCCTATGACAACATCGATGCGGACTTCTACGATATCGATGCGCTGATCAGGACCAATGACGTCGATCAGAACCAGTTCTCGCAGGAGTTGCGGATCAGTGACGACAATGACAAGTTGAGCTATGTGGCTGGCCTGTATTACTACTACCAGGAACTCGATACGGCATCTGACACCATCGTGGGCGCGGACCTGGCGGCGGTTGCGAGCGCTTTTGCCGGGGTAGACTTTCCCCAGGCATTTTTCCCGGCAGGCAGCTCGGCACTCAATATCGCCAGTCAGGAGCACAACAGTTACGCTGCGTTTGGCCAGGCTGACTACCGTGTTACAGAGCAGTTCATCGTCACCGCCGGCCTGCGCTGGACCTCTGAAAACAAGGACATGACCAACACGTTTACCGAGAACCCCACGCCGGCGCCGCCGGGATTTGCGTTGTTCGCGCCAATCGCTTCGAGATCGAACGTCGATGAAAATTTTGACGAGAGCAAGGTGACCGGAACGTTCAAGCTGAGCTGGTTTATGAACGACCTCACCATGCTCTACGCCTCCTACGGTACCGGCTACAAATCAGGTGGCATCAACACCGACCGCATCGCCCCCTCAGTGGATACCGTATTTGAACCGGAAACCTCGGAATCCTACGAGCTGGGTATGAAATCGGAATTCCCGGAGCAGGCCCTGAGGCTGAATGTCGCCCTGCACAAGACCGACACGGACGATCTGCAGACGATTTCCTTCCAGGGCACGGGCTTTGCCCTGGACAACGCGGGCACGGCCGAAACCTACGGCGGAGAAATGGATCTGCTGTGGCTGCCTACCGACAGCACCACCGTGACGCTGGGCTACGCCTACAACCATGCCGAGTATGCGGATTTCCAAAATGGCCCCTGTTGGACCGGTACGCCCTGGCAGACCGCTCAGCCCGACCCGGGTGCCAATGGCGACGGCTCCTGTGACCGCAGTGGTGGCATGGTCTCTGGTAACCCCGAAAACGTCTTATCCCTGTCGGCCAACCAGCAGTTTCGCCTCTCGGATGCTCTTGGCGCCTTTGTCCACGGCGAACTTATCTATACCGACGAGCGCATGACCGACGTCAACAATGATCCGGAGAAGCTGAACGGGTCCTATAACGTGGTCAACCTGCGTAGCGGCATCGTGTTCGAGCAATACGAGACTACCCTGACCTTCTGGGGTCGCAATGTATTTGATGCCGAGGCCACCAGCACTATCGCGGATGCCGTGGCACAGGATGGGCGCTTTATTGCGTACTACCAGGAACCAGCCACCTGGGGGGTTAGCGTGCGCAAGGACTTCTAAGGATAATTGGGACGGATTTATTTAATTACCGTTCTGCGTAAGCGGCAGGTGCGGTGGGTGTAGGCCTCTCTTGCTCAGAAGGCTGAGATATTCGCCGAGAGGCCTACACCCACCGCACCTGCCTCCCATCGTTCTGGACTCATCTGACTCGCTCGATGCCAGACCGAGTCAACCAAACCAACCTGATCACGGGAAAAGAACCGAACTGCCGTGCCCCATAGGTCGCCCTCAACCTGCCAGTCATAAGCTGCCTGTCACGGCCTGTACGGCAAGCAAGGCAAGTTGCTATAATGCCCGCGTTTTTCCCCACGACGCGACCCCGATGGCAACACCGCTTTTTTCCTACCGCAAATACTGGGCGGAGTGCTTCGACCCCGCACCGGAATTGCCCATGTCCCGCGCCGCGATGGACGCGCTCGGCTGGGACAGCTGCGATATCATCATCGTCACCGGTGACGCCTATGTCGATCACCCCAGCTTTGGTATGGCGGTAATCGGGCGGTTGCTGGAGGCGCAGGGCTTCCGGGTAGGCATCATCGCGCAGCCGGACTGGACCACGACCGATGACTTCCAGGCTCTCGGCGCGCCCAACCTGTTCTTCGGTGTCGCAGCGGGCAATATGGATTCCATGATCAACCGTTACACTGCCGATCGCAAACGGCGCAATGACGACGCGTATACCCCGGGCAACACCGGTGACAAACGACCGGATCGGGCCGTCATTGTCTACAGCCAGCGCCTGCGTGAGGCCTACCGGCAGGTGCCACTCATCATCGGCAGCATCGAGGCCAGCCTGCGCCGCATCGCCCACTACGACTACTGGAGCGACACCGTACGCCGCTCCATCCTGCTGGACAGTCGCGCCGACCTGCTACTGTACGGCAACGCCGAGCGCGCCATCGTGGATGTAGCACACCGTTTGGCCGCGGGCGAGAGCATCCACAGTATTCGCGATCTGCGCGGCACGGCCTTCGTGCGCAAACGCGTGCCGGATGACTGGCGCATCATCGATTCCACCAGCATCGATGTGGTCGGGCCGATTATGGCGCCGGTTAACCCCTATGTGGACACTGCGACCGCAAGCTGTGCGACGCAGGTCGAGGCGGCAGAAATCACCGAACCAGTCAGGTTCATAGGGCGCATGGAGGACAAGGATGCGCAAGCCGTTATTCGCATTCCTGCGTATGAGCAGGTGAAACGCGATCCCGCCCTGTATGCCCACACCTCACGTGTGCTGCACAAGGAGACCAACCCGTACAACGCCCGGCCACTGGTGCAAGCCCATGGTGACCGCGAGTTGTGGCTCAATGCACCACCCATACCTTTGGAGACCGACGAACTGGACCAACTGTTCGAGCTGCCGTACTCGCGCGTCCCGCACAGCAGCTACGGGGACGCGCGCCTGGTGGCCTATGAGATGATTCGTCACTCGGTCAATATCATGCGCGGCTGTTTCGGCGGCTGTACCTTCTGCTCGATTACCGAGCACGAAGGCCGCATTATCCAGAACCGCTCCGAGGACTCCATCATTCGGGAGATTGAGCAGATTCGCGATACCTCCCCGGCGTTCACCGGGGTCATTTCAGACCTGGGCGGGCCCACCGCCAACATGTGGCGACTGGCCTGCGACAGCAAGGAGGTCGAGGCTAAATGCCGCAAGCTGAGCTGTGTGTTCCCGGGAATCTGCAAAAACCTGAACACCGACCAGACACCCCTGGTTAGCCTGTATCGACGCGCCCGTGGCGTCAAGGGCATCAAGAAAGTACTCATCGCCTCCGGTTTGCGCTATGACCTGGCGGTGCAAAGTCCCGAATATGTGGAGGAACTGGTCACCCACCACGTGGGCGGCTACCTGAAAATCGCCCCCGAGCACACCGAGGACGGGCCACTTTCCAAGATGATGAAGCCCGGCATTGGCTCCTACGAACAGTTCAAAGCGATGTTCGAAAAGTATTCACTCGCGGCCGGGAAGAAGCAGTACCTGATTCCCTATTTCATCGCCGCCCATCCCGGCACCTCGGATCGGGACATGATGAATCTGGCAGTATGGCTCAAGAGCAACAAGTACCGCGCCGACCAGGTACAGACGTTCTATCCGTCGCCCATGGCCATGGCTACCGCCATGTACCACAGCGGCAAAAATCCCCTCAAACGGGTCACCCACCACAGCGACAGCATGCCTACGGTTAAAGGCCTGTCCCAACGCCGCCTGCACAAGGCCTTCCTGCGCTACCACGATCCGGATAACTGGCCGGTGTTGCGCCAGGCCTTGAAGAAAATGGGCAGGGCCGACTTGATCGGCAACGGCAGTAATCACCTGGTACCCGCGCGCCAACCGACCAAGCAACACCCCGTGGTAGCGGCGGATACCCAACCCTTCGCCACGCAGCATAACGGGGTGGTACGCGTACCGGCGCGGCCCAAGCGCAGGTCCAGACCCTAGAATATTGCGTATGATTCAGTACACTCAAGTTTAAACTCACAGGAGAAAAATAATGTCCAGGTCACGCATGCTATGCAGTATGGTATTAGCCCTCATCTGCGGCAGCGCGTTCGCTGCAGCCCCTGCAGTAGACGCGCCGCTGCCTGTATTGAGCATCAGCGAGCGCGGAGAACTCACCATGACCGGGGATGACTTCAGCTTCGCCCCATGGCGCTCCGACACAAACTCCGGCACAGTCCATGTAGTGCAGTACTTCGCGGCCACCCAGGGCGCCAGTGAGACCTTCAAACCGTTCACCGACCGGCTGGAGGGCAGCTTTGCACCCGGCACTATTCATGTCACCACCATTCTCAACCTCGATGCCGCCACCTGGGGCACCACGCCCTTCGTCATCTCAGAGCTGAAGAAAAACAAGCGTATACACCCCAAGGCCAGCATGGTAGTGGATGACAAGGGTACCGGTGTCGTCGAGTGGGAGTTAGGAAAAGAGGGCGCCGGGCTGCTGGTCACGGACCAAAAAGGTGTCGTCAAGTACTTCACGCGACAGGCCATGAGCGAGCAGGAAATTGCAGCAACGCTGCAATTATTGAGGGACAATATAGGCCGTTAAATAGGCAAACTCAATCAACCTGGTAGTGTCACACAATTTGTCAGATTCTCGCCGCTGTACTACTGTTAGTACACACCGCATCAGGTGCTAAAGAACACGCACATGGAGACCTAACATGTCATTAAAAAACAGCAAGACCGAAACCAATCTCAAGAATGCCTTCGCCGGTGAATCCCAGGCCAACCGTCGCTACCTTTACTTTGCTGCCAAGGCCGATGTAGAGGGCTACAACGATGTCGCCGCCGTTTTCCGTTCTACCGCTGAGGGTGAAACCGGACATGCCCATGGACACCTGGAATTCCTCGAGGAGACCGGGGATCCCGCTACCGGTCTGCCAATTGGCGCCACCGCCGACAACCTGAAAGCCGCTATCGCCGGTGAAACCCATGAGTACACCGATATGTACCCGGGCATGACCAAGACGGCGCGCGACGAGGGGTTCGACGAGATAGCCGACTGGATGGAAACCCTGGCCAAAGCCGAGCGCAGTCACGCCAATCGGTTCCAGAAAGCCCTCGACAGCCTGAACGACTGACCACCCCTTCGGTGGGTTGGCCACGGCTGACCCACTCTACCCCCCTAACCTTGACCACCACCAAGGGGCTGCATTGTGAAAGAAGGAAACCTGGAGGCACCCACCCGCCACCCCATCGACTGGAAGTCAGAGGACTACTGGAACAAGGCGAGCCTGGAGCAGGAACTGGAACGCGTGTACGACATCTGCCACGGCTGTCGCCGCTGCGTCAGCCTGTGTGATGCCTTTCCCACGCTGTTTGGCCTGGTAGACGAATCCCCCACCCTGGAAGTGGACGGTATCATCAAGGCGGATTTTACCAAGGTGGTGGACCAGTGCTACCTGTGTGACCTGTGCTACATGACCAAGTGCCCCTACGTGCCGCCGCATGAGTGGAATGTGGATTTTCCGCACCTGATGCTGCGGGCCAAAGCGGTGAAATTTAAAGAGGAAGGAGCCAAACTCAGGGACCGCGTGCTCACCAGTACCGATACCGTGTTTGGCCTGACGTCCATCCCCCTGGTCGATATCACCGTCAACGCCCTTAACAGCAATGCCGGCTTTCGCAAGGTGCTGGAGTCCGTGGCGGGTATACATCATGCAGCGCCCATACCGCGTTTTCACAGCAAGACCCTGAGGAAACAGGTCAAACCGCTGATCCGTGCTATCCAACCCACGGTGGTGGGCGCAACCAGCGGCAAACTTGCGCTTTACGCCACCTGTTACGGCAATTACAACAGTCCCCATATCGGTGCCGATTTCATCAAGGTGTTCCAGCACAACGGCGTGCACATCGACGTGGTGCCGAAAGAAAAGTGCTGCGGCATGCCGAAACTGGAACTGGGCGACCTGGAGTCGGTAAGTGCATTGAAGGAGGCCAATATTCCGGTGCTGGCCAAACTGGTGGACGAGGGCTACGACCTGACTGCTCCCATCCCGTCCTGCGTGTTGATGTACAAGCAGGAACTGCCACTGCTGTATCCACAGGATGCGAATGTAAAAAAGGTGCAAGCGGCGTTCTATGACCCGTTCGAGTACCTGTGGCTGCGACACAGGGGCGGCGCACTGAATACGGAATTCCCCAATGCATTGGGCGCTATTGCGTACCAGGTCGCCTGCCACCAGCGGGTACAGAATATCGGGCTGAAGACCCGTGATGTACTCAACCTGGTGCAGGGCACGACGGTCACTGCACTGGAGCGCTGCTCCGGGCACGATGGCACCTACGCCGTGAAAAAAGAAACCCACGACAGAGCGGTAAAAATTGCCCGCCCGGTGGTGCGCAAGGTGGACCAGCAGGAACCGGATCATTTCACCAGCGACTGCCCCATGGCCGCCACACACATTGCGAAACTGTCGGAAAAGATTGACAAGGCCGAACACCCCATGACGCTGCTGCGCATGGCCTACGGCCTCTAGGTTCAGGAGATGATAATGGCCACCCTGTCGCGTGCTGACCTCTGGTCGCTGGAAGAATACGCTGAAATGCGCCCCGCATTTCGGACGCAGGTATTGGCCCACAAAAAAACGCGGCAAGTGTCTCTTGGGGCACACGCCAGGCTGTACTTCGAGGATGCACTCACCATCAGGTACCAGGTGCAGGAAATGCTGCGTATCGAAAAAGTGTTCGAAGCCCTCGCCATCAATGAAGAACTGGAAGCCTATACTCCCCTGATTCCCGACGGGCACAACTGGAAGGCCACCTTTATGATCGAGTATGAAGATCCTGAGGAGCGCGCGCGACAACTTGCCAGACTGATTGGAGTTGAGCATAAAGTGTGGTTGCAGGTTGCCGATTGCGCACGCATCTACCCCATAGCCGACGAGGACCTGCCACGTGACAACGGCCTCAAAACCTCATCAGTCCATTTCCTGCGTTTTGAATTGACACCCGTCATGATTGCCGCAGTTCATGGCGGTGCCGCGGTGCGCGCTGGCATCGATCACCCCGCCTATACTGTGACAAGCCAGGAACTCCCAGTGGCAGTGCGCGACTCGCTGGCCAATGACTTACAGGCTCACGCCATCAACTAGAGCCAGCACGCTTTTTGGTATGTCGTGTAGCGACCGCCTGTAGCGGGTCATCCGGCCACGGATGCTTGGGATAGCGCCCTTTCATTTCGCGCTTTACGTCCTGGTAGCCACTGCGCCAGAACCCGGCGAGATCCTGGGTAATCTGCAAGGGATGTTGCCCCGGTGACAACAGGTGTATCAACAGTGCGACTCGGCCGTCAGCAATGGTTGGGGTCTCTTCGCAACCGAACATCTCCTGCAACTTGACGGCCAGCACCGGGGGATCCTGGGTATAATCAATCGCCACACTGGAGCCGGAAGGCACCGCCCAGCGTTCCGGGGCCATGCGCTCCAGTTCCAGCGGCAATGGCCAGGGTAACAGTGCGCGCAACATGCCCTTGATATCCAGTGCCTGGAAATCCTCAATGCGCCGCACCGCACCCAGATAAGGCAACAGCCACGATTCCAGTGTGCGCAGCAGGGCGTCGTCAGACAAATCCGGCCAGGGATTGTGCTCCGTATTGGCGCAGGCCCGCTGCAGCAGCATGATCCTGGCGCGCCACTGTTGTACGTTTTTGTTCCAGGGCAGCATATCCAGTCCCTTCTTGCGTACCACACCCAACAATGCCACAGCCCGCGCCGCCTCAGACACCTGTTCCAGCGGTTGCGCTGATAACAGGATACTGCCTATCAGGTTGCGCCGCTCGGCGATAAAGCGCTCTTGGCGGAAGTCCCACTCCACGTGCTCCACTGCCGTCACGTTAGTCGAAAGTATCGCACTGAAATTTCCCGGGTTCAGTGCACTGGCACTGTAAATGCGATCCACCGGTTCCCCCACCTGACCACCCAGCTCCGCCACCGCCAGCCACTGGTTACCGACCAGACTATCCTCCCTGGGCAGCACAGCACTGCGTCCATTACTCAGTTGATACTGGTAACCATCACCCGCTTCGCGCAAACGGGCGATACGATCAGGATACGCACTGGCCAGCAATACACCGAGCACATCTTGCTGGGCAACATCAATCGCGAAATTGCGCGGCTTGTGTATGTCACTGGCCAGATGGGCGAAGCGCCGGGCCTGTTGCCAGGTGCGCTTGAACCAACCCTGCAGTTCCTGCGGGCAGCGGCTTTCGCCCATCAGTACGGCGACAGTCACTACGATATCCACACCCCGATCAGCCAGCGGATTGCGTTCGGAGAGTATGGCGGCAAGCAGGCAGGCCGTTTCGGTGGCGTGAATGTCACAACCGACCAGCAGCATATGGGCGAGGCGCGGATGCAGCGGCATTTGCGCCAGGCGTACACCGTGAGGGGTGAGCTGGCAAACACCCGATTTATTCATAAACGTTGCGCCGCACCGTTCCAGAATAGCCAGTGCCTGCCTGTACGGAGCCAGTGGTGGCGCGTCCAGCCAGCGCAGTTCAGCGCAATCTGCCACACCCCAGGACAACAGTTGCAGTGCCATAGGTGCCAGGTCCGCCTGCAGTATTTCGGGTGTGGCGTGAGCCACAAGGCGTCCCTGTTGTTGCTCAGTCCACAGTCGGTAACAATGGCCGGGCTCCTGCCTGCCCGCCCGGCCCTGGCGCTGCTCGGCAGAAGCCCGCGAGATGCGCCGGGTGGTCAGACGGGTCATGCCGGTGGTCGGATCAAAAACTGCTTCTCGCACCAGACCACAGTCCACCACCACCGTAATGCCTTCGATGGTCAGGCTGGTTTCGGCGAGGTTGGTGGACAGGACGATTTTGCGCTTTCCCACAGGCGCCGGAGATATTGCCTGCTGTTGTCGCTCCAACGACAGGCCACCGTAGAGTGGCATGAGCTCAACCTGCTGCTCACCGCGTGCTTTAAGCGCATCGGCAAGGCCCCGTGCCACGGCGCTGATCTCGCGCTGCCCGGGCAGAAACACCAGGACACTGCCAGCGTGCTCACGCAGTGTCCGCAGCACCGTATTGATCGCGGGTGGGATGATGGATTCACGTAACTGGTGGGGCTCACCATAGTGGGTTGCGACCGGGAACTGGCGACCGCTGGAGGTCACCACCGGCGCATTGCCCAGTAGCGTCGATACCGCCGCGCCATCCAGGGTCGCCGACATCACCAGTATTTTCAGCGGCGGCCCCTCCCGGAACAGTTCGCGGCCATGCAGGGCGAGCGCCAGGCACAGGTCTGAATCCAGGTTGCGCTCATGGAACTCATCGAAAATCACCAGACCGATCTCTTCCAGCCCAGGATCGCGCTGCAACTGGTGCGTGAGAATCCCCTCGGTGATCACTTCAATGCGGGTGCTGGCGCTGACACAGCTGTCCATGCGAATACGGTACCCCACCGTTTGCCCCACGACCTCCCCCAGCAACTGCGCCATACGCGAAGCAGCGGCCCTGGCGGCCATACGGCGCGGCTCCAACAGCAGGATTTTGCGCCCGTCCAACCAGTCCTGGTCCAGCAGAGCCAACGGCACGACGGTGGTTTTACCCGCTCCCGGCGGCGCCTGTAGTACGACCTCATTACCCTCCTGCAAGCGCAGTTTTAGCGGGTCGAGAACTTCAGAGATAGGGAGCAGGCTGGTAGCGTCGGAATACATCCGGCAATCTTAACGGAGCGAACCCGCGCAGGCTATGAAATACGCTGACCAGAGCGGGTCAGTAGGCTATGCTGCAGCCACTGCTGCAAACTTTCAAGGAACGCATCGATGACATTGCTGGTGTCCGGTATCTTGCTCTTTGCCTGCGTCCATTTTATTCCCACGCTGACACCTGCGCTCCGGGTAGGCACAATCCAGCGCTTAGGAGAAGGCGGGTACAAGGGTATTTTCTCATTACTGCTACTGATCTCCTTTGCTTTGATCATTAGCGGCTGGCGCACTACGTTGCCGACACCGGTCTACCTGCCGCCTATTACATTGCATAAAGTTGCACTGGGACTCATGGCCAGCGCTTTTCTGCTGTTGGTCGTCGGTTCGCGCAACTCACGACTGCGCTTGCTGATCCGGCACCCGCAACTCACTGGGGTGACACTGTGGGGCATCAGTCATCTGCTGCTCAACGGAGACAGCCGCTCGGTAGCACTGTTTGGTGGCATGACATTGTGGGCGCTGCTCGAAATTGTGGCCATCAGCAAGCGGCAGGGTGTCTGGGTCAAGGCTGAAACTCCATCCTGGGGCGCCGAGGGGGTAACAGTGCTAATTGCAGCCGTAACTGTTGGCGTCATTGTCTACATTCATCCCTGGCTCAGCGGTGTGCCGGTACAGTGGTGACGTCAAGGCCTCATATCCACTGTGTCCCGGGCAGTAGCGCTGCAGTAAGTATCCCCGGCAGCCGGGGGCTTTGGTTTGTGAGCCGCTCAAAGCGGCGATCACGGCGCCTTACAGCGCGCCTTGAGCCCCCTGAAGGTGGCGTTTCATTACAACCCATTGCGCCTGATCTGTGCTTCGATGAGGCACGATTAGAGGCTCCGTTGCGGCGCGTGGCAGTGAGCATGCCCCGCTTGCTCAAACGGCTAAGACATTCGCCGCGGAGCATGCGCACTGCCACTCGCCTTGCAGCATGC